>JAAIGE0100552458.1_pt1 | contig 26071 bp, 25 predicted proteins | sample 6487951 | NCBI WGS metagenome assembly JAAIGE01 (sample SAMN13974128, study PRJNA590717) | phyllosphere metagenome | biome: tomato field; feature: multiple bacterial spot infested tomato fields; material: tomato leaves; isolation source: leaves from tomato fields | host: Solanum lycopersicum ...
CCGATGGACCTCATCGAAGCGCACAAATGGTTCAACATCGCGGCGCTGAACGGTAGCGAGCAGGGACAGGCGATGCGTGCCGAGATCGCCGAAGAGATGACGGCACGCGAAATCGCCGAAGCCCAGCGTCAGGCCCGTGCATGGATCGCATCGACGCAACAGCGAATCGCTGCGTAAGGCCGACCGCCATCCAGTTCTGGCGGGCTGCAAATAGCGCCTTTCCGAGCTTCCGGTACTCACGACCCCGAAGGTCGCTGCGTTCCGGGTCACGAAAATGCACTATTTTCGCTCCACCATCTCCTGAATGTCGATCAGCCTTATCGATCCTTTCTGAAGGGCGTGCGTTCCGACAGCCATTGCCGATCATGCCGAACGCCTTCTCGCTCGTCGGCGAGGAAGTGGGCAACGGCGCTGCGGAAGCTGGGGTTCGGGATATAATGGGCCGAGAAGGTCGGCTCCGGCGCATAACCGCGCGCGAGTTTGTGACTGCCCTGCGCGCCTGCCTCCACCCGTGAGAGGCCGCGTGCGATGGCGACATCGATCGCCTGATAATAGCAAAGTTCGAAGTGCAGGTTCGGCACCTCCTCTGTGCAGCCCCAATAGCGGCCGTAGAGCGTGTCTTCTCCGATCAGGTTGAGAGCGCCCGCAATCGCTTGCCCGTTGCGTAGCGCGAACATCAGCAGCACCCGGTCCGCCATCCGATCGCCCAGCAGCGAAAAGAAGCTGCGGGTCAGATAAGGCCGCCCCCATTTGCGGGCGCCGGTATCCTGATAGAAATCCCAGAAAATGTCCCAATGCGCTTCGGTGAGGTCGCTACCGGTCAGGTGGACGACCTTCAGCCCCCCGACCGCGCGGGCGCGTTCCTTGCGGATATTCTTGCGCTTCTCGCTCGACAAGGCGGCGAGGAAATCGGCGAAATCGCGATAGCCCTGGTTAGTCCAGTGGAACTGGCTGTCCTCGCGGATCAGCCAGCCGGCTGCTTCGAAGGCGGCGATCTGCATGGGGTCTACGAAGGTCGCGTGAGCTGACGACAGGTTGTTTCGCTCCACCAGCATCTCGATCCCGCCGATGAGGGCGGGGGCAAGGTCGGGATCGCGCAGCAGCAGGCGCGGGCCGGGGACGGGGGAGAAGGGGGCCGCGACCTGAAGCTTGGGATAATAGCTGCCGCCCGCCCGCTCCCACGCGTCGGCCCAGCCATGGTCGAACACATATTCGCCCTGGCTGTGGGTCTTGGCATAGAGCGGGGCGGCGGCGGCGAGGCGGCCATCCGCACCATCGATCAGGATTGGAAGCTGCTGCCAGCCGGTGCCTTCGCCGACGCTGCCCGATTCTTCTAGCGCGGAGAGGAAGTCCCAACTGACGAAGGGATTGGCGGTGCCGGCACAGGCATCCCATTGATCGCGGGGCAGGCCGGCGACGCCGGGCGCGATGCGGACGGTCACGTCATCCATGCGGGCGCTCGAAGATGATTTGGTCGGCATGGGAAGCGGCGCGCTGCCGGTCGGCGTCGGATCGGACGGTCCATGTCAGCACGGGCAGACCCTTGGCGCGGGCGCGGATCGACAGGGGCGATGGCAGGTCGCGAATATCACAGGCGATAAAGTCGGGGCGAGCGAGCCGATATGCAAGGGCGCGTTCTATCGCGCCGCGTAGGGGAGGCTTGCCCTGCTGCGTGACGACGAGGCCGCGTCGGACATGCGGATGGTGCCGGGCAAACAATGCAGGGACGCGCGGATTGAAGGACATGACCGCGACGGGCGCTTCGGACCAAGGCGTGAGGTCGCGGGCGACAGAGCGACAGAGCGGGGCGGCTGGTCCGCTATCCAGCTTGACCTCTATCAGCAGCGGGACAGCGCCGCCTGTTCGATCGAGCAGCGCGGAGAGGCGAGGAACAGTGCCGCCATCGGGCAGGCGGAGCGTGTCGATCGTGGCGGCGGGCAGGCTGGCGAGAGTTTCGCTCAGACTTGTCATGCGGGCGAGGCTGGCGTCATGGTGGATGAATGCGATGCCATCCGCGCTCGCCCTGACATCACATTCGATGCCCAAGCCCTCGGCGATGGCGGCGTCGAAGGCCTCCATGCCGTTTTCGCTGACACCCGCTCCGTGCAACCCGCGATGGGCGAACGGGCGATCGGTCAGCCAGTCGGTCAGGTCAGGCTTCCGGGCGGACAAGGACGATGGCGTCGATTTCGACCACGGTGCCCAGCGGCAGGACGGGGACGCCCACTGCGCTGCGGGCGTGCTTGCCTGCCTCGCCGAACACATCGGCCATGAGTTCCGATGCGCCGTTTGCGACCTTGGGCTGATCGGTGAAATGCGGTGCGCTGGCGATGAAGGCGCCAAGCTTGACGATGCGCTCCACCCGATCGAGTGAGCCGAGCGCGGCCTTCATCTGGGCGATGAGGTTGAGGCCGCAGACGCGCGCGGCGGCGACGCCATAGTCGAGGTCGCGATCTTCGCCGAGGCGACCGGTCATGAGGCCATCGGGCGCGAGCGCGATCTGGCCGGAGATGTGGAGCAGGCCGTTGGCTTCGACCGCAGGCACATAGGCGGCGACGGGCGCGGCGGGCTGGGGCAGGGTGATGCCGAGTTCGGCGAGGCGGGCTTCGATGCTCATGAGGCTAATCCTTCGATGGGGAGGGTGTCGGCGGGCGCTGGCCCCTTGGCGATGCGATCCTCGATCCAGCTGGCCGCCTGCGCCCATGTGTCGATGCGGGCATGAGCATGGGGCGCGGCGGGAACCGTGCCAGCGATTTCCGGCTCGCCGATCAGGTGGAGCCGCCAGACGTGCGGCGCATGGCGCGCAACCGAGGCATGATGTTCGGCGAGATCGTCGATGAAGAGCGCGACGGTCGGGTTGCGCTCTTGGAGGATGCGGGCGAGTGCGCGGCCCTTGCCGCCCTGGTTCCACTGGACGGGCAGGTCGAGGCCGTGGGTGGCGAGTTGCTCCACGCGCTGGCGGTGGTGGCGCTCGGTGATGTTGGTGAGAACGACGATGTCGGCGTCGCGCGAAAAGCGCTTGATCGACTCCACCGCGCCGCTGATCGGCATCTGCCGGTGCATCTCGGTATCGAAAAAGCCAATCAGCAATTCCCACACCAGTTCGCGTTCGAGCGGCAAGCCGCTGTCCTTGTGCCGCAGCGCTTCGGAAAAACCCTGTTCGCGCATGTCGAAATGCACGTCATGCGTTTCGTCCAGCCATTGGCGGAAGGGCACGACCATGTGCAGCAGTACTTCGTCGCAATCGGTGATAATGAGCGGGCGGGTCATGACAGGCTTTGCTGCGCCGCAACAAGATCACCCGGTGTATGGCTTATGGCTTCGGCACAGGCGATGAGGTCGGGTTCATGATCGGCAAGGAAGCCGAGCACCGCTTGCCATGTGGCGGGATCATCTATTCGGGTGCGTAACTTGTCCGCGTCAAGTCCCGTCAGCGACAGGAGCCTGTCGGCACGACTTTGGTCTGATAAAATCCAACCCAAGGCAAGAAGAGCGATGGTTCCGGCGTCCCTATCGCTATCTTGCTTGCCAATTTGTCGCATGTGCAGCATGGTGTAGTCCGGTTGGGAGAGAGCCGGATCGGCGCCTCATCCTGTTTCTTGATTACGGGTGTCTGGTGGCAAAGCGCGTGCTCGTTGTCGAGGACAACGAACTCAACCTCAAACTTTTTTGCGACCTGCTGCGTGCCCATGGGCATGAAGTGTTGCCGTTGAACGACGGGCGCGACGTGCTGGCACAGGCGCGGGCCTTCCTGCCCGACCTCGTCATCACCGACATCTATCTGCCGCATGTCAGCGGGATCGACATCATTATTTCGCTGCGGAAGGACGAGGCGTTGTCGTCCGTGCCGGTGATGGCGGTGACCGCCTATGCGGGCAAGGGCGACGAGGAACAAATCCGGGCAGCAGGCGCGCAAGCCTATGTGTCGAAGCCGATTTCCGTCATGCGCTTCATGGAGCAGGTGAACGCGCTGCTCTGAGCCGGGTTCACAAGATCGTCATCCGGCTTTCATCATCCTGACGCGGGGCAGACGTGGGCGCGTCATGTGCGTCTGCCACCTCGCGAGCGTCAAGGGCGTGGCACAAGGCCGATCGCCCGGACGTGTTTCAGGGGTAGAAATCCATGTCTCATCTGACCGACGAGGCGCGCGCGCCATTCCGCGACGCGCAGCCGACCATTGACCTTGGCGAAGACAGCCTGGAGGCGATCGTCGCCGCCAATCCGAGCCGCCGCTCGATCCTGCGCAACGGCCTGATCGGCCTGTCGATGCTGCCGATGATCGGTACGCTGGCGGCTTGCGGCGACGATGACGACGATGGCACGTCCAGCCCCACGCCGACGCCGACCCCTACGCCGACGGTCAGCTATGCGATCAACTTCGCGTCGGTCGCGATCAACACCAACGACACGGTGACGGTGCCGACCGGCTACACCGTCGACGTGCTGTTGAAGGCGGGTGATCTGGTCGAGGCGGGTACCGCCTACGCACCGGGCAGCTTCCCCACCAGCGTCAGCCAGACCGCGGCCTGGGCTGGCGGAAACCATGATGGCATGGAATATTTCGAGCTGTCGGGCACGGACGCCAACACCGGCGGCCTGTTGGCGATCAATCACGAGCTTCCCGACTATAATATCCTGTTTTCGAACGCCTCCTACAATGCCGCGACCGCGACGGCCGACCAGAAGCAGATCGCCCTGTCGGCGGTCGGCATCAGCGTGGTCGAAGTCGCCAAGGGCAGCGACGGCAAGTTCGCGGTGAAGGCGGGGTCGCGCTTCAACAAGCGTTACAGCGGCAACACCGACTATCGCGTCGGTGGTCCGGCTGCTGGCGTGCTGCCGACGACCATTCGCGGAATGCTCAACAATTGTTCGAGCGGGCGGACGCCGTGGGGCACCTACCTCACCTGTGAGGAGACGACGAACAACTATCTCGATCCCACGCGCCCCGACAATCAATATGGCTGGGTGGTCGAGATCGACCCCTATCAGGAGCTTGCCGCGCCGACCAAGCGCACCGCCATGGGCCGGTTCAGCCACGAAAACGTCGCGCACATGACTGATGCGAACAACCGCGTCGCCTTCTACATGGGGGACGATTCGACGCCGGGCTGCATCTACAAGTTCGTGCCCGACCGCGCGTACAGCACCAGCAACCGGGCGTCGAACATCGACCTGCTCGACTATGGCACGCTCTATGTCGCGCGCTTCAATTCGGACGGCACGGGCGAATGGCGCGCGCTGGTGCAGGGACAGAATGGCCTCGTCACCGGTGCGATCGATCCGGGCAACACGACCCAGTCGACCACCCCGCCCGCGCCGCGCACCGTCAATTTCGCCACGACGGCGGACGTGCTCATCAACACGGCATCGGCGGCGCGTGTCGCTGGCGGTACGCTGATGGATCGGCCCGAATGGATCACGGTCGCGCCCAACAAGCAGTCGATCTTCGTCACGCTGACCAACAACAGCCGTCGCGCGGTGACCGATCCGTCGAACCCGCGCGTCACCAACCTGCACGGCCATATCTTGAAGTTTCGTGAGACGGGCGATTCGCCGCTCGCCACGCGGTTCACCTGGGAAATCTTCGTGCTGGCGGGTAATCCGAGCCTCGCCGAAGCGAACCTCAAGGGCAACATCAACGGCGATTACTTCTCCAGCCCCGACGGCTTGCGCATCGATCCGCAGGGTCGCCTGTGGGTGCAGACCGATCACAATCTGAGCGGTAACGCCGGCACGCTGAACGGCGCGGCCGTCAACATGGTGCAGGCGTTCGGCAACAACTCGATGTACTATGTCGATCAGACCAGCAAGCAGTCGAAGCGCTTTCTGGTGGGGCCGACGGGCTGCGAAATCACCGGCATCGCCTATACGCCGGACTTGAAGTCCTTCTTCATCAACATCCAGCATCCCGAGGGCAATTGGCCGGTCGCGGGGCAGCAGCCGCGTTCTTCGACCATCGTGGTGCGTCGCACGGACGGGCAGCCGGTCGGGAATTGATCGGATATGGGGCCGCTCTGATCGGAGCGGCCCCTTTTCTGACAAGCGGAAGCCGTTCGGGCTGAACTTGTCGAAGCCTTTTTGCCTTGGGAAGAAAAGCCCTTCGACAGGCTCAGGGCGAACGGCTTTGGAGAATGCGCTTTTCGCCGTTGATTTTGCAATCGGCGGATGCGGTGGATTAGCGAGCTTCTCGATGCCCGCAGCAAAAGGCCCGTCTCCTTCGCAGGAGCGGGCCTTTTCGCATATTGCCAGTCAGGCGCGCGGACGCGAAGCCCGCAGCGGCTTACTTGATCTTGGCTTCCTTGAATTCGACATGCTTGCGCACGACCGGATCATATTTGCGGAAGCTGAACTTCTCGGTCTTGGTGCGCGGGTTCTTCTTGGTGACGTAGAAGAAGCCGGTGTCAGCCGTGCTGACGAGGCGGATCTTGACGGTTGCCGGCTTTGCCATGGCCCTAAATTCCCTGGTCGAATGCGTAAAAAGAAAAGCGGCCCCTAATCGCTGTGAAGAGGAACCACCCCGTTTCAGCCGCCGCCCATGAGGGAGATTCGGCGCCATGTCAAGGCCGGGTGGCAAAGATCGGCAGGGTTTACGCGGCCTTTACCTGTCTGCTTCATGCTGGTCCACCTAACGAAAATACAGGGAACCAGCGGCGATGCGAGCAGATCCGAAAGCCAGGATCGTGACGGACCTGATGCGGCGCGTCGAGCGCCTGGGCGACCTGCGCGGCAGCATGTCGGGCGCGACGCTGCTGGATGAGATCGACGAGATCGGACATCTGGCGCGGCGAATCGGTCTGGACGATGTGGAAGGGCTGGCGGCGATGCTGGGGTCGGCGGTGACGCTGCACGGGCTGGGGCCGATCCTGCTCTCCTATCTCGACCTGATACGGGATGCCGTCTCGGCGCATGGTGATGCGATGTCCTCGCTGCCGTTCGTGCCACCGGTCGCGCCGGTCGCCGTCACTGGCCTGCGCGCCTGATCGAGCCTATCGATGGACGCATTATTGCTTGCTCTTGTGGGATGCCTGCTGGCCGAAACAGGCAGCAAGAGCCAGTTGCTCGTCGGGGCGCTCGCCCGGCGGTTCGACCGCGATGGCGCAATCATCCTGGGGATCATTCTCGCCGCCGTTGCCAGCGCCGCCATCGCCGCCATTGCCGGGGCGTGGATCGCGCCGATGCTGGGGCCGGACGCGCGGTTGATGTTCATGGCGCTAGCCTGGCTGTTGTTGGGAGTCGGGATGCTTTGGCCGGTCAAGGCGCCCGACACGCTCGACGGCTGGCCGACGGGCGCATGGCTGACCGGCTTTCTGGGCCTCTTCATCCTTTGCGTGGGCGAGGGATCGCAATTTCTGATCCTGGGCATCGCGACGCGTACAGGCGACGCGGTGCTGGCGGGCGTTGGCGGGGCGATCGGCATGACGCTCGCGCTGACACCGGTCGTCATCATGCGCGACGGGTTCTTCGCGTTGCCGATCCGGACAATCCGCTGGACGGGCGGGGCGCTGGCCATCCTTGCCGCCGCCCTCCTGTTCCTGAACGCCGCGCGCCTGGTCTGATCGAAAGGGTCGATCCTGCTGATCGGGATTTTTGCCGGAGATTTTAGGTGCAATGCGGCACCATCTGTGGCGATAGTCATTATATGTCCGAAATCAATTTCCCTAACAGGAGGACAGGAATGACAGCCCCCGATCTCGATACCCCGACCGACCTCAAGAGCAACGCGACCAAGACCGTCGCCGAGGCGCTGAACGGTGCGCTGGCCGACAGCTATGCGCTGTACCTCAAGACCAAGAATTTCCATTGGCATGTGTCGGGACCGCATTTCCGCGACTATCATCTGATGTTCGATGATCAGGCCGCGCAGATCCTGGCGACCACCGACCTCATCGCCGAGCGCGTGCGCAAGACCGGCAACACCACGCTACGGTCGATCAGCGACATTTCGCGGCATCAGACGATCAAGGACAATGACGCCGATTTCGTGTCGCCCGCCGACATGCTGAAGGAACTGCGCGACGACAATCTGTCGCTGGTCGAAACCTTCCGTGTGGTGAAGCAGGCGGCGACCGACGCGGGCGACAATGCGACCGAAGGCATCGTCGACGACTGGACCGATCAAGCCGAGGAACGCGCCTGGTTCCTGTTCGAAGCGTCCCGCGGCGCATAAACCCCACCCGGTCGGGTCGCATAAAAGAAGAAGGGCCGGTTCCCATGCGGAGCCGGCCCTCTCGTTTCTGGGTTACCAGATTTTGACGCGTTGTTCCGGTGTCAGCGTAATCTTGCCCGGCGCGGGCTTGAAGGCGTCATACCAGGCGTCGAAATTGCGCACGATATCGGTGCGGTATTGCGACGGGGCGTGCGGATCGGTGACGAGCCGCTGACGCAGGTTCGCTTCGCGATAGTTGCGCCGCCAGACCTGCGCCCAGCCCAGGAAGAAGCGCTCGTCGCCCGACAGACCGTCGATAACCGGTGCCTTCTTGCCGCCGAGCGAGGCGTGATAGGCGTCGAGCGCGACGGCAAGGCCGCCCAGGTCGCCGATATTCTCGCCGAGCGTGAACGCGCCCTTCACATGCGCGCCGGGGAAGGGTTCGTAGGCATCATATTGCTTGACCAGCTTGTCGGTCAGCCCCTTGAAATTGGCGACGTCCTGATCGGTCCACCACTGGTTGAGCTTTCCGGTCTCGTCATATTTCGCGCCCTGATCGTCGAAGTGATGGCTGAGTTCATGGCCGATCACCGCGCCGATGCCGCCATAATTGACCGCCGGGTCGGCCTTCGGATCGAAGAAGGGCGGCTGGAGAATGGCGGCAGGAAAGACGATCTCCACCATGCCGAAATTGGCGTAGGCGTTGATTTCCATCGGCGTCATGAACCATTCACCACGATCGACGGGCTTGCCCAGATGGTTGATATTATAGTCGAACTCGAACTGGTTCGATCGCATCGCGTTGCCGAAGAGGTCGCCGCGCTGGACATTCAGCCCCGCATAGTCGCGCCACTTGTCGGGATAGCCGATCTTGGGCGTGAAGGCAGCGAGCTTCTTGTGCGCGCGGGCCTTGGCCGTGTCGCTCATCCAGGTCAGGCCATCGATGCGACGGCCCATGGCGGTCAGGACGTTCCTGACCAGTTCGTCCATCGCCGCCTTGGTTTCCGGCGGAAAATATTGCGCGACATAGACCTTGCCCACTTCCTCGCCGAGCGATCCCTTGAGGAAGGTCACGGCGCGCTTCCACCGGTCCTCTCGCTGCGGCGTGCCGGACAGGGTGGTGCCGTAAAAGGCGAAATCCTGATTGGCGACGCTGCCGGGCAGATATTCGGCGAAGCTGTGGATCGAGCGGGCGATCATCGCGTCCTTGAGCACACCGATGGGCGTTTTCGCGATCAACGCGGCTTCGCCGGTGATGGCACTGGGCTGCGCGACGAGCAGGGTCGTGGGCTTCAGTTTGTTGGCGACGAAATAGCTGGCGAAGTCGAAGCCGGGGGCCGACTGCTGCAACTGCGCCAGCGTCATCTTGTTATAGGTCTTGTCGGCGTCGCGGCTGTCGATCTGGCTCCAGTGGATCTTCGCGATCTCGGTCTCGAACGCCATCAGCGCGGCGGCGCGCGCCTTGACGTCGCCCTCTCCGGCGAGCGCCAGCACCTTTTCGAGATGGGCGACATAGGCGGTGCGGATCGCCGCCATCTTCTCGTCCTTCTCCAGATAATAGTCGCGGTCGGGGAGGCCCAGGCCATCCTGCCGCATGGAGACGATATAGGTTTCGGGATCCTTGTCGTCCTGACCGACCATGAAGGCGAAGGGACCATCGACCCCGGCGCGCGCGGCCTTTGCGGCGAGCGCGACATAGGATTTCTGATCCTTCACCGCCTTGATCTCATCGAGCCAGGGCTGGATCGGGGCCATGCCCTTCTTCTCGACGGCGGCGGCGTCCATGTAGCTGGCATAGGCTGCACCGATCTTGCTGGCGGGATCGGTCTGCGCCTTTTCAAGGATGCCGCGGGTGCGTTCGCGCGACAGGTCTTCAAGCGCGCTGAATGCGCCATAGTTGGAGCGGTCGGCGGGGATCGGGGTGCGCTTGGCCCAGGCACCGTTGGCATAATCGTAGAAATCGTCGCCGGGCTTCACCGACTTGTCCATGCCGGTCGTGTCGAAGCCGAAGCTGCCGATCGTCGCTTTGGTCAGGGCGGGTGCGGTGGCGGAGGGTGCGGCCTGATCGGCATAGGCTGCGCTCGCGGTGAGCGCGACTATGGACGCGGCGGCGCCCAGGAAGAGTGATTTCATGTTTCGGTCCCTTGCTTGCAAACGGGCGCGGTCAGGCGCTCGCTCATGCTGCGGCGACTTGACCGCCCGCTTGGCCCCAAGTCCATGTCGCTGGTCGAAAATTATCAGCGGTTGAAAGTTTCGCAAAGCCCGATGTTGGATGCGAACGCCTGCCCCAGAGTGGTGGGATCGAGCGGATCGAGCAAAGGAAGGCGACCGAGCGAAGGAACGTCGCCCATCAGCGGCACGATGCGTTCATTCTCCTCATGCGGTTCGCCGATGAAGGCGATGCCCGCGATCGGCACGTTGCGGGCGCGCAACGCCTCGATGCTGAGCAGGCTGTGGTTGATCGTGCCGAGGCCGGTACGGGCGCAAAGGATCACCGGCTCAAGCCAATGGGCGAAGAGGTCGATCATCAGCAATCGCTCGCTGATCGGCACCATCAGGCCGCCCGCCCCTTCGATCACCAGCGGGCCATCGACCTGTGGCAAAGCGAGGCGGTCGAATGTGATCTCGACGCCGTCGATGCGCGCGGCGAGGTGGGGGGAGGCGGGGGTGGCGAGGCGATAGGCTTCGGGCAGGATGCGGTCGGCGGGCAGGCCGGAAAGGGCGGCGACGGTTTCCTTGTCACCTTCGGGATCGATGCCTGCCTGGATCGGCTTCCAGTAATGCGCGCCGAGCAACCCGGCGAGGGCAGCGGCGAACACCGTCTTGCCGATGCCGGTGTCGGTGCCGGTGACGACCAGGACGCTCATAGCATCGCGTCCTGAAGCGCTTTGCCCAGCGCTGCGACATCGGCGCGGCCCACGTTGAGCGTCAGAGAGATGCGCAGGCGGCTGGTGCCAGACGGGACGGTCGGGGGGCGGATGCCGCGCACATCGAAGCCCGCCTCTTGCAAGGCGGCGGCCACCGTCATCGTGCGAGCGTCGTCGCCCAGGATCACGGGCAGGATCTGGCTGCGCGGGATGGGAAGGCCGAGCGGGGCGCAGATGGCCTCCGCCGCATCCTGCCGCAGCGTCTGGAGGCGGCTGCGCAGATCGCCCGCGCCTTCGATCCGGTCCAGCGCGGCGGAGGCGGCGACCGCCATCAGCGGCGAAGGCGCGGTCGAATAAATGAAGGGGCGGGCGCGGTTGATGAGGAAATCTATATGGACGCGCGGGGCGCAGATCAGCGCGCCCTCGACCCCCAGCGCCTTTCCGCAGGTGTGGAGCGTGATGACGTTGTGCAGCCCGTCGAGACCGTTGGACAGGCCGCGTCCGGCGGGTCCGAAGACGCCGGTGCCATGCGCTTCGTCGAGCAGCAGCATCGCCTCGTTCTTCGCCGCCAGCTTGGCGAGGTCGGCGAGCGGGGCCATGTCGCCGTCCATCGAATAGAGTGTTTCGACCGCGATCCAGATGCGGCCCTTGCCCCCTTCGGCGCGGAAGGCGGCGATAAGGTCGGCGAAACTCTGCAAGTCGTTATGGCGGGCGAAGACGGCGGCGGCGCGGCTCATGCGGATGCCGTCATGCGCGCTGGCGTGGATCAGTTCGTCCGCGACGATGAGGTCGCCGGCCTGCGGCAGCGTGGAAAAGATCGCGACATTGGCGACATAGCCGTTGGCGAGGAAGAGAGCGGCCTGCGTGCGGAAGAAATCGGCGGCCTTCGCCTCCAGCCCTTCATGTTCGGGCGCATTGCCGCGCAGCAGCCGCGACCCGCCGGAGCCGACGGGCACACCGCGGTCGATGGCGTCGGCGACCGCGCCTGCGATGATCGGATCGCCTGCGAGGCCGAGATAATCGTTGGAGGCGAAGTCGCGTCCGGCACGGGGGCTGAGCGATCGAAGGCGGCCCCGTTGTTCGAGGGCGGCAAGCTTCGAGCGGAACGGTTCGGCAGTCATCGCGACGCTATAGGCCCGCCCGGAAGGAGCGGCAAGGCGGCGCTTAACTTCGCATGTTTCCCGCAAATCGCGAAACGAAATGTCGTTGAAGGGACATTATCGTTCGGAAGTCATACGCAATTCGTAGGGCGTTCGAGCAGGATAGGACAGCGGCGTTAGAAGTTGAACGCCAGCGAGAGGGACGCCACGTGATCGTTGGTGTCGTCGGCGTCGGGCCGGAAACCATGCTGGTGGAGATAGCCGATTTCGGCACTCACGGCCTTCGATAGCGGTGTGGTGATGGCGATCAGGTTGCGCATCCGCTCCTCCCCGCGCACGCGCTGGAAATTGGTGCTGTTGAGATCGATGAAGCTTTCGTGGCTGAGGATCAGCGCCGTCTTGTGGCCTTCGCGGAACGGAAGCGACAGTTTCACATAGGGGCGCAGCCGCCATGCGGTGCCGTCGATCCCCTCGCGCCAGCGTTCCTCGACCCGCATACGAGCGCTGATGGTGATACGGCCAATGCGCGCGATATTGTCGAGCGTCAGTTGCTGGCGGCCGCGATGCTCCATGATCGTGAAGTCGCCCGCATCATATTGCGGATCGTGCGTATAGCCCGCCCACAGGGCGACGCCCTTCGCCAGTTGATAGCCGAGCAGCGTGTTCGATTCGATTTCGTAGAGGCCGCCCCGTGTATCACTGATCCGCGCGACCAACTCCTGCGACACGCGCCAATGATCGTCCAGCTTCACCGTGGCCGATGCGGTCGTCCAGAGTTGCGCATCGTCACTGGCATAGGCCGGAGCGGTCGTTCCCACGAGCGTCATTGCTAAGAATGTGGCGATCCGGCGCATTGCATTGTCCCAAGCCGTGATTGGCCTTGGACGGCGTCCCTATGACGGTTGCGTTACTGTAGAGTGACTCTATTATTTCTAATTTGTGACATTTGCCGGTTCATCGCAGATCCAACCCACCTTGCGCGCCTGCCAGATGCGAAGCCCGTGTTTCGACACGGGGCGCGCGGCGATTGGGGCTGACGAGCGGGGGCAAGCGCGGGTGGCGGTCGGCGAAGAGTTCTGCGAGCGTGAAAATCTGAAGCGCGGGGAAGCGGCCGAACTCCGTCTGGACGAGGCCATGGCTGTCGGCCTCCTGCTCCATGCCCCGTGTCGGCGCGGCGGCGCAGACAAACAGGCCGATGCGATGGCCATCGCGCTGCATTACGCGGCCAAGGTCGCGAACCATGGCGGGGTTCACATTGTTGCCTGCCTTCACCGAAATGACGCCGGTTTCGGTCTGGCCCCCTTCGCCGACATAGTAGAAATAGCCATCGACGCCGCGGTCGCCGCCCTTTTTTCCGCCCATCCACGGCCAGCCGCCCAGCCGCAGCGTGATCCATTGCTGGAACTGGTGCGGATCGTCGGTGGCGAGGTGCTGAGCGGAAGCGAGGTCGCGCGGGCTGCCGATCGTTTCAAACCGGGCGGCGTCGCCATAGCCTTCGCGAAGCCGCTTTTCGATCAGGCCGATGGCGAGGTGGGTGATGTCGATACCGATCCAGCGCCGCCCCAGCTTCTGCGCCGCATCCACCGCCGTGCCGCAACCGCAGAAGGGATCGAGCACGACATCGCCGGGGTTGGAGGAGGCGGAGATGATGCGTTCGAGCAGGGCGCGGGGTTTCTGGGTTGGGTAGCCGAGGCGTTCAGCGCTGACGGCTTGCAAGGGCGGCAAATCAGTCCACACATCCGCGACCTTTCTCCCCTCTTGCTCGGCCAGATAGTGCTTGCGAGATATCCGGCCATTCGATGTCTTCGGAAAGTGCAGCCTTCCTTCTAGATCGAGGCTTACCATCACGTCCCTGCTGATCCGCCAACCTTTTGCGGGCGGTGAGAAACCTCTGTAGTCATAAATAAGGTTTGGTCTGGGACTGGGGCTATCCAGGGGAGCAAGCCGGTAACGACCTCGCCCATCATCGTCGTCCAGGCGAAAGCGCGCTGAATATTCTTCGTCTTTTTTCGCATGGGTGGGGCGCAGAATCGCCGAAGAAGATTTTGCATAAAATAGTATAATGTCGTGAACAGCGCCGAATTTGTTTTTCGCGTCACCCTTTGCCGATGTACGTTGCCAAACAATTTCATTCCGAAAATTCTCGGCGCCGAACACCGCGTCCAACACAAGCTTCAGATAATGGCTCGCGGTGGGATCGCAGTGGAGGTAGAGGCTGCCGGTAGGTTTGAGGACGCGGTGCAGTTCCTGCAAACGGACAGCCATCATAGCGAGATAAGCCATCATCGCATTTTCGCCGATCGCCGTGCGCATCGCCTGCATCAATATGTGCAGCTTGTGGTTGCCGCTTTCGGTGATGTCCATCATCGCGCCGGCGGCGGACGGGCCCCAGACCCATGTGTCGTCGAACGCTTCGATGCTGGCGTCCGCGCCTGCGCCCGATGGCGAGCGGAAGAGGATATTGTAGCTGGCGTTGGAATTGAACGGAGGGTCGAGATAGATGAGATCGACGCTCTCGTCCGCCAGATGCTCACGCAATATGTCGAGATTGTCGCCATAATAGAGGCGGTTGCCGGTGCTGATGCTTGCCATGATCGTCTCCCCCGATGAGGGAGCGATCAAGATCATCGGTTGCGTGCTGCTGCGATCTTCGATGCGTCTGGAATGAACTCCGAAACGGAGCGAACCCGGATTTGCGTCGGGTTCGCTCCGTTATCGATCCTTATCCCCCATGCGCCAGCGCGGCGAGCAGCAGCAGCGCGACGATGTTTGTGATCTTGATCATCGGGTTGACAGCGGGACCGGCGGTATCCTTGTAGGGATCGCCCACCGTGTCGCCGGTGACGGCGGCCTTGTGCGCTTCCGATCCCTTGCCGCCATGATGGCCATCCTCGATATATTTCTTGGCATTGTCCCATGCGCCGCCGCCCGAGGTCATGGACAGCGCGACGAACAGGCCGGAGACGATGACGCCGAGCAGCAAGGCGCCCAACGCCGCGAAGCCGTTGTCGATGCCCGCCACCGCCGCGATCGCGAAATAGACGACGATCGGCGCGAGCACGGGCAGCAGGCTCGGCACGATCATCTCCTTGATCGCGGCGCGGGTGACGAGATCGACGGTGCGGGCATAGTTGGGGCGTGATGTCCCCTCCATGATACCGCTGTTGGTCGCGAACTGGTCACGCACGTCCTTGACCACGTCGCCTGCCGCGCGGCCCACCGCCGTCATACCCATCGCGCCGAAAAGATAGGGCAGCAACGCGCCGAGCAGCAGCCCGACGATGACGTAGGGGTTGGACAGGCTGAAATCGACGGGTGCGGTGAGGCCGAGCGCGCTGTTGTAGAATTTGAGATCCTCCGTATACGCGCCGAACAGGACGAGCGCGGCAAGGCCCGCCGAGCCGATGGCATAGCCCTTTGTGACTGCCTTGGTAGTGTTGCCCACGGCGTCGAGCGCGTCGGTCTTGACGCGGACGCTGTCGTCAAGGTGGCTCATCTCCGCAATGCCGCCTGCATTATCGGTCACAGGGCCATAGGCGTCCAATGCCACGACCATGCCTGCGAGCGCCAGCATCGCGGTCGCGGCGAAGGCGATGCCGATGAGGCCGGCCAATTGATGCGCGACGATGATGCCGATGACGATCACCAGCGTCGGGAGTGCGGTGGCTTCGAGGCTGATGGCGAGACCCTGGATGACGTTGGTGCCGTGGCCCGTTTCGGAGGCTTTGGCGATGCTGCGGACAGGGCGATAATTGGTGCCGGTATAATATTCGGTGATGACGACCAGCAACCCGGTGACGGCAAGGCCGACCATCATCGACCAGAAGAGCGCCATTCCGGTGTAGCCGCCCAGCCCCTCCAGGTCGGTGCCGAAGGGGGCGTGCATGTCGCCCAGAACATGGGCGGTGACGAAATAGATCAATGGGATCGACAGAATCGCCGTGGTCCAGAAGCCCTTGTAGAGCGCGCCCATGATCGACTGGCTGGAGCCGAGGCGCACCATATAGGTGCCGATGATCGAGGTGATGATGCACACGCCGCCCACGCCCAGCGGCAGGGCCATCAGGCGCATGAGGAAGGCGTTGTCTACGCCGGTGACGAGCAGCGCGATCAGCACCATCGTCGCGCCCACGGTCACGACATAGGTTTCGAACAGGTCGGCCGCCATGCCCGCGCAGTCGCCGACATTGTCACCCACATTGTCGGCGATGACGGCGGGGTTGCGGGGGTCATCCTCCGGGATGCCCGCCTCCACCTTGCCGACGAGGTCCGCGCCGACGTCCGCCGCCTTGGTGAAGATGCCACCGCCCAGGCGCGCGAAGATGGAGATGAGGGAGGCGCCGAATGCTAGCGCTACGAGGCTGTCGATCACCAGCCGGTCGTCGGGCGCGTGGCCTGCGGGACCGGTCAGATACCAGAAGAAGAGGCTGATCGCGAGCAAAGCTAGGCCCGCCACCAACATGCCGGTGATCGCGCCCGCGCGGAAGGCTACGGTAAGCCCGCTTTGCAGAGTGCCGCGTGCGGCTTCGGCGGTGCGGACATTGGCGCGCACGGAAATGTTCATGCCGATGAAGCCAGCCGCGCCCGACAGGATCGCGCCGATCAGGAATCCGATCGCCGAAGTGAGGCCGAGGAAGAGGGCGACGAGGATGGCGACGACGACACCGACGATCGCGATGGTGCCATATTGGCGACCGAGATAGGCTTTGGCGCCTTCCTGGATCGCGCCGGCAATGGCCTGCATGGTGTCGTTGCCGGGTGAGGCGGCAAGCACCTGACGACTGGTGAATAACCCGTAGAGCACGGCCAGCAGGCCGCACCCTATGGCGAGATAGACAATCTGCATATGCGTTCCTCTCCCCCTATTATGGCTTTCATCGGCGGCTCCGCAGGGAATGACGGGCAGGCGAAGGGCACAGGGGCAGCGGGCCGGGCGGACGGGGTCCGGCATAGGGCACCGCGGCAATCAGCAACGGGTATCGGCGCATGAGGCGATCCCAACCGGCTGAGGCAAAGAGGTGGCCAAGCTACAGACCGTGCCGCTTGCGTCAAGATGTGCTGGAATTGATGTGGGTTAGGGGCGTCGGTTCAGCCATGTTCCCAGCCGAGACGGTCGGGCAGCGGAACGGAAACGCCGTCAATCAGCAGGGTGAGGCCGGAGCCTTCGGCGAGTTGGCCGACCGGAATGGCGTGGACCGGCGGGCGTTCGCTGGCGGGCAGGGCGAAGAGCAGTTCGTAGTCGTCGCCCGCCTGCGCCGCGGCGATCTGGACGGCGGTGCTTGCGCCGCGCACCTGTTCGAGCGCGCGGGAGAGAGGAATATGGTCGATGGTGACGGCGAGATTGCTGGCCTGGCCTAAGCGGCTGGCGTCGATCAGCAGGCCGTCGGAAATGTCCATCATCGCGCTGGCGTGCGGCGCGATCAGCGCGCCTTCGGCGAGGCGGGGGCGGGGGCGGCGATAGGCTTCAACCAGCGGGCCGGAGGCTGCGGGGTCGGCTTGGGCGAGGTCTAGCCCGACCCCTGCGTCGCCAACTGCGCCGGTGACGTAGAGGCGATCGCCTGCGCGTGCGCCGCCGCGTGCGGGGACGGGGCCGGTCGCCTCGCCGATGGCGGTAAGGCTGTAGCTGCGCACGCTGCCCTGCGGCATCTTGACCGTGTCGCCGCCCAGCAGCGGCATTCCATGGCGGTCGAGCGCTTCGCCCAACCCTTCGAGAAAGGCGGCGTCCCAGGCATCGTCACCGGAGAGCGCATAGTTGAGCAGGCAGCCGATCGGTCGTGCGCCCTTGGCGGCGAGGTCGGACAAATTCACCGCCGCCAGTTTCCAGCCGATGTCGGCGGCGGGATCGGTGGGGAGGTAATGCACGCCCTCCACCATCGTGTCGCTGGTGAGGATGAGGTGGGTGTCGCCGACCGGCAGGATCGCGACGTCATCGCTCAACCCCTGCGCGGCGGGATCATGCGCGAGCAGGCGCAGGAGGGTGAGGAAGCGGGATTCTGCGGACATGGCCGATCCTGTTCCATCTCGCCATGATTGTCATCCCCGCGGAGGCGGGATCCATCTCCGGCGTTGTCCGCATGGGACAGGTCAGGAGATGGGTTCCCGCTTTCGCGGGAATGACTATGCTGTGCTTGGGAGAAGCAGGCGCTACGCCCGCACGTCTTTCGCCACCGCGTCCAGGAGTCCGTTGACGAAGCCCGATTCCCGCTTGTCGTAGAAGGCGTGGGCGACATCGACATATTCGCTGATGACGGTGCCGGTGCCGACATCCTTGCGGGCAAGCAACTCATAGGTGCCCGCGCGCAGGATCTGGCGCATCGGCTTGTCGAGGCGGTCGAGGCTCCACCCGCTGGACAGACGGGCGGCGATCAGCGCGTCGATTTCATCACGGCGCTTGTCAGTGCCGCTGACAATGTCGTCGAAAAAGCTTTCCTCCGCGTCGGCGTAGGTGACGTCCTCGATCGTGGCGCCGAGGCGATGCTGGTGGAATTCGTGCAGCAGGGCGGCGAGCGGCGTGCCCTCCATCTCAAGCTGGTAGAGCGCCTGGACCGCGGCGAGGCGCGCGGCGGAGCGGGATTTGGAGCGGTCGGTCATCTTGTTTCCTTAACCGTTCGGGCCGAGCCTGTCGAAGCCCCTTTCTTCAGAAAGAAAAGAGATGCCCTTCGACAAGCTCAGGGCGAACGGGGGTTATTGTAATCTGAGCGCCACCGAAGCGGCGTGGGCGGGCAGACCCTCTGCGGTCGCCAGCGCCACGGCGGCCGGGCCGATCGCGGCGATGGATTGCGCGTCGAGGCTGAGGAAGCTTGTCCGCTTCATGAAGTCGAGGACCGAGAGGCCCGACGAAAAACGGGCGCGGCGGCCGGTCGGCAGGACATGGTTTGGGCCAGCGACATAGTCTCCGACCGCTTCGGGCGTCATGCGGCCGAGGAAGACGGAGCCTGCGTGGCGGACCTGCGCGAACAAGGGTTCGGGATCATCCACCGCGAGTTCGAGATGCTCGGGTGCGAGTCGGTCGACCAGCGGCATGGCTTCGGCAAGGTCGCGGACGAGGATGATCGCACCGTTCGCGGCCCAGCTCGTCGCGGCGACGGCGTGGGTGGAGAGGCGCGGGATCTGGCGATCGACGGCGGCAGCGACGGCATCGGCAAAGGCGGCATCGTCGGTGAAGAGGATCGACTGGCTGGTCGGGTCGTGCTCGGACTGGCTGAGCAGGTCGGCGGCAGTCCATTCGGGATCGTTCTGGCCGTCCGCAACGACGACGATCTCCGAAGGCCCGGCGACCATGTCGATGCCTACGACGCCGTAAAGCTGGCGCTTGGCTTCGGCGACCCAGGCGTTGCCGGGGCCGGTGATGACGTCCACCGGCCTGATCCGGTTCGTGCCGTAGGCCAGCGCGGCGACGGCCTGCGCCCCACCGACACGCCAGATTTCCTCGATCCCCGCGATCTGCGCGGCGGCGAGGACGAGCGGATTGATCTCGCCATTGGGGGTCGGCGTCACCATCGCGATGCGCTGGACGCCCGCCACCTTTGCCGGGATGACGTTCATCAGCAGCGAGGACGGGTAGGCGGCGCGGCCACCGGGAACATAGAGGCCCGCTGCATCGACCGCGCCCCAGCGCGCGCCGAGGCGGACACCGGCTGCGTCGGTGCCGTCGCTGTCCTGCGGGCGCTGCTTTTCATGATAGGCGGTAATGCGCGCGGCGGCGAGTTCGAGCGCGTCGCGCAATTCCGTGGAAATGCCATCGAGCGCTGCGCGGGTTTCGGCAGAGGTGACGGCCCAGCCACTGATGTCAAGGTCGTGCCGGTCGAAGCGCTGCGTGTAATCGGCGAGCGCCGTGTCGCCTTCGGCGCGGACGCGCTTCAGGATCGCGGTGACGTCGCGCGAGACATCCTCGTCCGGCTCGCGCCGGGCATCGACCAGCGCGGTGAAGGCGGCGGCGAAACCGGAATCGCGGCTGTCGAGCCTAAGCGGCATCTTTCACTCCTGCGGCGGCGCGGAACGCTTCGACCAGCGGCGTCAAGTCCGCCGAGCGCATCTTGTAGGCGGCGCGGTTGACGATGAGGCGCGCCGAGACGGGCATGATGATCGCGGTTTCGACGAGGCCGTTGGCCTTCAGCGTCGCGCCCGACGAGACGAGATCGACGATCCGGCGAGACAGGCCGAGCGAAGGGGCAAGCTCCATCGCGCCGTTCAGCTTGACGCATTCCGCCTGAAGCCCACGCGCCTCATAATAACGGCGGGTGAGGTGCGGATATTTGGTGGCGACGCGGACATGGCTCATCGCCGCCTCATCCTCGTCCGCCGCATCGACGGGTTCGGCGACCGACAGGCGGCAGTGGCCGATGTCGAGATCGACCGGCGCGTAGAGTTCGGAATAGTGGAACTCCTCCACCACGTCCGATCCGACGATGCCGATCTGCGCCGCGCCATGGGCGACGAAGGTCGCGACGTCGAAGGCGCGCACGCGGATGATCGACACGTCCGGACGATTGGTGGCGAAGCGCAGCGCGCGGCTCTTCTTGTCATGGAATTCCGCCTCCGGTTCGATACCGGCCTTGGCGAGCAGGGGCAGCGCCTCTTCGAGGATGCGGCCCTTGGGAATGGCGAAGATGAGCGGGCGAGTCATGACGCGCGGGCCTTACGCGGCGGGGCGGCAAAGGGCAAGGTTTGGCGCGGACACCCTGCCTGTCATAAAGGCGAAGGCTGGGATCTCAGGGAATGCCGCGCCACTTTTTACGAGACCCCAACCCTTGATGGGATGACGGTATGAAGCTGAAGCTAGGCCGCTTCGGCCATCGCCGCTCGCGTTGTCTGTATCCAGCCGCCGCCGAGTACACGGTCGCCTGCGTAAAGGACTGCCGCTTGTCCGGGCGCGACGCCAAATTCGGGCGAGTCGAAGATCAGCCGATCGCCGTCCAGCCGGGCGGGGACGGGCTTTGCCATCGATCGCACCTTGGCGGTCAATGGCCCAGTGAAATCGCCGCCCAGCCAGTTGATGTCGGAGAGTAGCGCGCCCGAAACGGCGAGCGCGGCCTTGGGACCGACGACGACGCAGCGCGCCTCGGCATCCAGCCGCACGACATAGAGCGGGTCGGGCTGGCCGCCGATCTCCAGCCCCTTGCGCTGGCCCACGGTGTAATGGATCAGCCCCTTGTGTCGACCGAGGATACGGCCGTCGACATGGACAATATCGCCGCCTTCGTCCGCGTCGGGGCGCAGCTTGCGCACGATTTTGGCATAGTCGCCATCGGGCACGAAGCAGATGTCCTGGCTGTCGGGCTTCAGGGCCACCGAGAGGCCGAGTTCAGCAGCGATCTCGCGTACCTGCGGCTTTGGCAGGCCACCTAAGGGAAAGCGCAGATAGTCGAGCTGCGCCTGTGTCGTCGCGAAGAGGAAATAGCTCTGGTCGCGCGCGGGATCGGCGGCGCGATGCAGTTCCGCGCCATGCGTGCCCTCGACGCGGCGCACATAATGGCCGGTGGCAAGGCAATCGGCCCCCAGATCGCGCGCGATCTGGAACAGGTCGGTGAACTTCACGCCCATGTTGCATTTGACGCAGGGGATCGGCGTGCGGCCCGCCATATATTCGTCGGCGAAATCGGCGATCACGGAGTCGCGAAAGCGGCTTTCATAATCGAAGACATAATGGGCGATGCCGATGCGATCGGCGACCGCGCGCGCGTCGCGGATGTCCTGCCCCGCGCAGCAGCTGCCCGTGCGGCCCACCGCCGCGCCATGATCGTAAAGTTGCAGCGTTACGCCGATGACTTCCGCGCCGGTCTTTGCCGCAAGCGCGGCGACAACACTGCTGTCCACGCCGCCCGACATGGCGACGACGATGCGCCGCTTTGCGAGCGGCTCGGTTAACTGAAACTGGGGCTGCATGGGCGCGCATATAGGGGACTCCCGCGTGCGACGCCAGCCGGGGACGCCAAAACTACAGCGTCAAGAAATTTGGGGCGAGTTTACGGACCCTTATCCATTCCCGCGTAGAAGCATCCTTATGGACCTCAGTTTCATCCGGGCAGGCGGGCTCACCCCCGCCAATGCCAGTCCCGCCGGGCGCGCGCGTCCGCCGGTCTGGCCGTTCCTGCGAGCCGCGACAGCGGCGAGCCAGGCGGCCAGTCCGACCGCGAAGGCGGTGGCGGGCGTCCTGCGGGGGCAGGATGGGCAAGAGGATTGGGTCCAGGAACTGGCGAGCATTTTTGCGCCGGATTCCAACGGTATGATCGAAGCCGTGCGCCTCGCGGGAAGCTTCAACCCGCGCGTCGCGAACCGTCTCGTTGTGGGGCAAGGAAGATGAAGGCGATGTTTACCGTGGCGCTTTAGCCGATGTTCAGAAGGCTGGAGCGATGAAGGAAAGACAGAGCTGAATTCGGCAACGTCAGTGCCGCTAATGAGGGTTAGAATGATAGAGAACCAGAAAATCAAGCCCGCCCAGGTCGTCGGGCCGCTCGGAGAACCTCTGACGCTGGACAGCTTGCCACCAGCAGACACCACGCGATGGGTCGTGCGGCGCAAGGCGGAAGTGGTCGCTGCGGTCAATGGCGGTCTGCTGACCGTCGATGAAGCCTGCGCGCGCTACAATTTGACGCTGGAGGAGTTTGCCGGATGGCAGCGGGCGGTCGACCGTTCCGGAATGCACGGGCTGCGCGTGACACGCATCCAATATTACAAGTCCCTCTACGAACGGCAGCAGAAATTCTGACCTACCGTTGCACGCGTATAGACTGACATATTGGAAAAAGGCCGCTGGAGACTTCCGGCGGCCTTTTCGATTCGCAGGCGAAAAGAACGCGCCATAACGGCGAACCGCCGAGTTGGTTGCAGTCCCGCAATCATTTTTCGACCCATGGAACGGGACGCCTTTTGCCCCGTTGAAGCAGCACCACCCTCGAGGGGGCATTGGTTCAAGGAGAGTATCATGGGCATCATCTTGTGGCTTATTGTCGGTGGCATCATCGGCTGGCTTGCCAGCCTGATCATGCGCACGGACGCTCAGCAGGGTATCCTGCTCAACATCGTCGTCGGCATCGTGGGCGCTTTCATCGGCGGCCTGATCTTCAGCGGCGGTTCGATCAACAACGCGGGCCTGACCCTCACCAGCTTCCTCGTGTCGCTGGTCGGCGCGGTGATCCTGCTGGCGATCGTCAATCTCGTCCGTCGCGGTTCGGTGCGCTAAAACGCATCTGATCCAGCGCTTAATTCAAAAGGCCGTGTCCCAAAAGGGGCGCGGCCTTTTTTCGCGCCTTTTCAAGATGTAGGTAAGTTCCGCTTCTCAGACGTCGTACTACCATCATCCGTCGCACATGCGCCACGCATTATCGTTTTGCGTCCTGTTATCGGTCCGTGATATTGGGACTTGAGGCAGGTGCTATATTGATATAACACAGCGCATGTTGGCGAAGCGCCGGAGAGATGGAATCAGCATGAACTACGAGACCCAGCTGATGAGCGATGACGTGATCGCCATGGACACGGCTGACCGGCGGGCCAAGCGAAAGCGCCTGATCATGGTCGGCGGCGGCATCGCGGTCGTCCTGGTCGCGGCAGCGGCCTGGATTTCGATGCGCGGCGAAAAGGCTGCGACGGCGCCGACGGCTGCGCCAGCGCCCGTCGTGACGGTCGTGACACCCGGCCAATCGATGGTCGCGCGGACCGTATCCGCCACCGGATCGCTCGCCGCGCGGATCGACATGCCCGTCGGCGTCATCGGCGAGGGCGGAATGGTCGCGCGCGTTCTGGTGCAGCCGGGCGACTGGGTCCGCGCCGGCCAGGTACTCGCCGTGATCGAGCGCTCGGTCCAGGCCGAACAGGTCCGTTCGCTCGCCGCTCAGCTCAATGTCGCGCGCGCCAACGCCAAGCTGGCGCAGGCGCAGCTCGACCGGGCCAAGCAGTTGGTCGGGCGTGGCTTCATCAGTCCGGCAGACATCGACCAGCGTACTGCAACGCGCGATGCGGAACAGGCGCGCGTCGATGTCGCCGCCGCGCAGCTTGCCGAACAGCGCGCGCGTACCGGTCGCCTCGATATCCGGGCACCCGCTTCCGGCCTCATCCTCACGCGCACGGTCGAGCCGGGCCAGATCGTCCAGGCGGGCAGCGGCGTGCTGTTCCGCATGGCGAAGGACGGCGAGATGGAGATGCGGGCGCTGGTGTCCGAAGCCGATCTCGCGACGATCCGTACTAGCAACACCGCGCAGGTGACGCCGGTCGGGGGCACGCAGACCTTCTCCGGCCGCGTATGGCAGGTGTCTCCGGTCATCGACCCGCAGTCGCGCCAGGGAATCGCCCGCATCGCCTTGTCCTTCGACCCGGCGCTTCGTCCGGGCGGCTTTGCGTCGGCGCGGATCACCAGTGGTTCGGGCAGTGCCCCGCTGCTGCCGGAATCGGCGGTGCAGAGCGATCCCAAGGGCAGCTATGTCTATATCGTGGACGCGAAGAATCAGGTCGTCCGCCGTGATGTGACGGTCGGGCAGGTGTCCGATGCGGGTGTCGCGGTGACGAGCGGCATCACGGGCGGCGAGAAGATCGTGACGTCGGCCGGTGCGTTCCTGACGCCCGGACAGAAGGTGAAGCCGGAACTGCTCAAGACCCGCTGAACGCGCGGTCGACAGGCAGGCGGAGAAGATTGGATACGGGCGCCCAGTGCGTCCGGTGAGGGAAGCCCGTCATGAACTTTCGCAATATTTCCGCATGGGCGATCCGCAATCCGGTGACACCGCTGGTGCTGTTCGCCGCGTTGGTGCTGGCCGGCATCGTCAGCTTCATGCGGATGGACATCAACCAGAACCCCGATGTCAGCTTCCCGCTGGTCAACGTGACGGTGAACCAGCCCGGCGCTGCGCCGACCGAGCTTGAAACGCAGGTTACCCAACGGATCGAGGCAGCGGTGCGCGGCATCAGCGGCGTGGACGAAATCACCTCCTTCGCGTCCGAAGGCCAGTCCTACACCAACGTCCAGTTCAAGATCGGCACGCCCGTCGACCGCGCCGTCGCCGACGTCAAAAATGCGGTGGACCAAATCCGCAGCGACTTGCCCCAGGGCATATTGGAACCGCAGGTCCAGCGGGTCGACATCGACGGCGGGCCGATTGCCTATTTCAGCGCCGAAGCGACCGACATGACGCTGGAGGAGTTGTCCTGGTATGTCGACAATACGGTCGCCAAGCGGCTGCTGTCGATCAGCGGCATGGCGGCGGTCAAGCGCGGCGGCGGCGTCAGCCGCGAAATTCGCGTCATTCTCGACCCCGCACGGCTTCAGGCTTATGGCATCACCGCCGCACAAGTGAATGCGCAGCTGCAACAGGTGAACGTCAATGCGGCGGGCGGGCGCACCGAAATCGCGGGCGCGGAGCAGTCGATCCGCGTCCTCGGCAACGCTCGCAACGCGCGTGAACTGGGCGCGACGCAGATCGCCATATCGGGCGAACGGACGGTCAAGCTCGCCGACCTTGCCACCGTGCGTGATATGTATGCCGAACAGCGCAGCCTGGCGTTGATGAACGGGCGGCAGGTAACGAGCTTCAGTCTGGAAAAAGCCAAGGGTTCGTCGGACGTCACCGTCTATGATGAAGCGATGAAGGTGCTGGACCAGCTGAAGAAGGAAAATCCCAAGGTCCAGTTCAAGCAGCTTTATACCAGCGTCGAATATACCCGCGGCCAGTATCACAGCGCCATGTCGGCGATGATCGAGGGCGCGGTGCTTGCGGTCGTCATCGTATTCCTGTTCCTGCGCGACTGGCGCGCGACGATGATTTCCGCGCTCGCCATTCCCTTGTCAGCGATCCCGTCCTTCTGGTTCATGGAGATGATGGGCTTCACGCTGAACGGCATTTCGCTGCTGGCGTTGAGTCTGGTAGCGGGCGTGCTGGTCGATGACGCGATCGTGGAGATCGAGAATATCGTGCGCCACATGCGCATGGGCAAATCCGCCTATCAGGCGTCGATCGACGCGGCGG
>JAAIGE0100826847.1_pt1 | contig 25982 bp, 21 predicted proteins | sample 6487951 | NCBI WGS metagenome assembly JAAIGE01 (sample SAMN13974128, study PRJNA590717) | phyllosphere metagenome | biome: tomato field; feature: multiple bacterial spot infested tomato fields; material: tomato leaves; isolation source: leaves from tomato fields | host: Solanum lycopersicum ...
GGTAGCGCGCACCTGTGCCAGGTCCACACGCAGCTTGCGCGCCAGCGCGCGCACCACCGGCATGGCGCGCACGCCGCCGACGGTAATGGCCTGCTCGCTCTGCACGGCGTTGGAGCTCTGCATCGCGCCGACCACGGTGCCGGCATCGTCGCGATCGCTGCTGCCATCGCCAGCATCGGCATCGGCAATTTCGCCGCCGTTATCGGAGGCCACCACGCGCGTGGTGTGCCCAGTCGCGCTGTCGCCGGTGCTGGGCGTGGGTGCGTGCGTCGGCGCCGGGCCATGCGAATGGCCGGTGTCCTGGCCGTCGGCGCGTTGCGGCTGCGAGGCATCCAGCGCGAACTGCGCCAGCACCGAGCCGGTCACGATCACATCGCCGGCGGCGCCGGCGAGCTTGACCACGGTCCCGGAAAACGGCGAGGGCACCTCGACCACCGCCTTGGCGGTTTCCATCGACACCAACGGGTCGTCCAGGCGCACGGTGTCGCCCTCCTTGACGAACCATTCCACGATGGTGGCGTCGGGCAGGCCTTCGCCCAGGTCGGGCAGGTGGAAATTCTTGTTGTCGCTCATGGCAGGTTCTCTTGCGCGGCCGGCAGCTGCGGCGTGGTGTCGTCGAGGAGTTCAAGGTCGGCGGCCGGCAGCCAGCCCTGCGTGCCGTCGGCACGTTCGGACCACCACCAGCCACCGTGTTCGTGATGCAGCAACACGTCCTCGCCTGTCTGGGCATCGAGTTCGCGTGCGTCGTAATCGCGCAGGGCTTCGGCCCGGCCGTCCCCCAGCGGGCGCAACCAGGCCAGCGGCGCCCAACCGGCGCGTCCGCTATCGGTCGTGACCCAGGCAAACGCCGGCCATTCTTCGTCGCGCACGCCCACGCCAACCTGCTGGCCTGCCTGGAAGCGGACCGGGTTGGCGTAGGCGGCGCGATGGTCGCAAAGCAGACGGGCGCGCATATCAGCCGGCAGCCACCGCGCGACGTGCCGCGGCGACGATGCGCTCCACGCTCGGCAGGAACTTCATTTCCAGCCGGAACAGCGGGATATGCGTGTCGTAACCGGTGACGCGTTCCACCGGCGCCACCAGGTCGTACATCGACTGTTCGGCCAGGCGCGCGGCGATTTCCGCACCGAAACCGGCGCTGCGCGGGGCTTCCTGCACGATCACGCAGCGGCCGGTCTTGGCCACCGATTCGGCGATGGTGTCGAAGTCCAGCGGGCGCAACGTGGCCACGTCGATAACTTCGGCGCTGATGCCTTCGCCAGCGAGTTTGTCGGCCGCCTCCAGTGCCTCTTTCACCTGCGCGCCCCAGGTCACCAGGGTGACATCGGTGCCGTCGCGCAGCACGAAGCACACATCCAGCGGCAGCGCTTGCCCGTCGTTGGCCACCACTTCCTTGTACTGGCGATAGATGCGCTTGGGCTCCATGTAGATGACCGGATCCGGGTCGCGGATGGCGGCCAGCAGCAGGCCATAGGCGCGCTGCGGCGAGGACGGCAGCACCACGCGCAGGCCCGGTACGTTGGTGAAGATGGCTTCGTTGGCTTCGCTGTGATGTTCCGGCGCGCGGATGCCACCGCCCCACGGCACGCGCAGCACCATCGGGCAATGCAGGCGGCCACGGGTGCGGTTGCGCAGGCGGGCGGCGTGGCAGATCAGATGGTCGACCATCGGATACACGAAGCCGTCGAACTGCGCTTCGGCCACCGGCTTCATGCCTTGCGCGGCCAGCCCGACGCTCAGCCCGGCGATGGTGGTTTCGTCCAGCGGCGTGTCCAGCACGCGGTCGCTGCCGAAGCGTTGCTGCAGGCCGGCGGTGGCACGAAACACGCCACCGTTGACGCCGACATCCTCGCCCAGCACCAGTACCGCGGGGTCGTGTTCCAGCTCCCAGGCTAGCGCCTGGGTGATGGCTTCGATCAGGGTGATGGGCGAACTCATGGCGATCTCTCCGCGCGTTGCCGCAGCGTTGTAGGGGGCACTGGCGTGCTGGGAGGTGTCGGCAGGCACATGGGTGAGCTCATCCATGGCGCGACTCCAGCGCCATCACCTCGGCGCGCTGTGCCAGCAACTCGGCCGGCGGGTCGCCGTAGAGGTAATCGAACATCGCTTCGACCGGCTGCACCGGCGTGTTGAGATAGGCGTTGACCTCTTCGTCCACGCGCGCGCTGCATTCGGCCTTCCAGGCGTCTTCCTGGGCGGCGTCCCACAGGCCTTGCGCGGTGAGGTAGCGGCGCAGGCGCAGCAGCGGTTCGCGCGCCCAGCCCTGCTTGACCTCTTCTTCGCCGCGATAGCGCCGCGCGTCGTCGGCGGTGGTGTGGTCGGACAGGCGATAGGTCAAAAACTCGATCACCGTGCCGCCATCGCCGGCCAGTGCGCGCACGCGTGCCTGACGCATGGCTTCGAGCACGGCAACCAGATCGTTGCCGTCCACCTGCAGGCACTGCAGGCCGCCGGCCAGGCCCTTCTGCGCAAGCGTCTGCGCGCCGGTCTGCGCCGAGCGCGGCACCGAGATCGCCCAGCCGTTGTTGATCACGCACAGGATCAGCGGCAGCTTGTAGGCGCCGGCCGAATTGAGTGCGGCATAGAAGTCGGTCTTGGAGCTGCCACCGTCGCCGCAGCAGGCCACCGCAACCTGCGGTTTGCCCTGCAGCTTGAACGACAGCGCCGAGCCGGCGGCGTGCAGGCACTGGGTGGAAATAGGTACGCAGATCGGGAAGTCGATCGCCGCATCGGCATCGCGCGGATAGTCGCTGCCGCGCTCGTCGCCGCCCCAGTACAGCAGCACATCGCGCGGGCGCACGCCGCGTTCGAACATGGTGCCGTATTCGCGGTAGCTGGGCGCGAACACATCGCCGCTGCGCATCGAAGCGCCGATGCCCACATGCGTGGCCTCGTGGCCGATGCAGGCCGCGTAGGTGCCCAGCTTGCCGGTGCGCTGCAAGGCCACCGACTTGGTGTCGAAGGTGCGCACGAACAACATGCGCTTGAACAGGGCGAGCAGTTGTTGCGGGTTGGCGGCGTCGGCCGGAAGGTCGTCGCGGACCCATTGGCCGTCCGCGTCCATGTATTGCAGATAGTCGATCTGGAACTGCGCGGCTACGCTCATTGCGACGACACCTTCATCAAGAAGTTTCAAATGATATGAGTTGCCATGTTAAGGACGGCGAAGCAAAACGCTGTCCTGCACCGCAGCAGACAATCATGCTGGCTTGCACAAAAAAAAGGGCGCGGACCAGGCCGCGCCCTTTGTCGCAGTAGAGAACTGCGACGTGTTGCACTGCGATCAGCGGCGCCCATCACCTCCGCCGATCGGCGTCACGATCAGCGCAGTGTTGTCGGCTGGGTTGGCATCGGGCGAACGCGAGGTGGCCGTGGCCTGCACCCGCACCGCGCCGTCGGCCGGGATGGGCCTGGCAGCGACGGTCAGCTGGAACGTTGCCTGCGCGCCGGGCAGTACCACCGCGGCGGTGCTGCAGACGAAGCGGGCCCGACGCAGCGATTGGGTCTGCTTGTCGCAACGCCAGCCTTGCGGCGGTACCAATTGCGACAACGCCGACACCGTGTTGCCTTCGATCACCAGGCCGGAGCCTTGCGCCGGTGCGGCGCCGACATTGCTCACCAGCACGCGGTAGGTGGCGCTGAAGGCGGTGGTCGGCAGGCTGCTTGGGCCGTCGAAACGTACCGCCAGGTCGCTGCGGGGTTGCGCCTGTACCGTCACGCTGGCCGCATCGGTGTCGTTGCCCGACTGCGGATCGGGGGTTTGCGAGGCCGCCGATGCAGCCAGGGTCAACGTCCGTCCGGCCAATGCCGCACCCGCCTCCACCTGCACCGAGAAGTTCTGCGCGTTACCGGCTGCCAACGCTGCAATGGTGCAGGTGACCACCGTCTGGGTGCCGGTCTGCGGCGGTTGGCACACCCAGCCAGGTGCGGCGGTGACGCGTGGGCTCACTGCGGCATCGAACGCCAAGGCAACCGCAGCGAACGCCGCACTGTCGGGGCCGCGGTTTTCGACGTCCACACTGAAATCGATGCGCTCGCCTTCGGTGACCTGATCGCGCGCAGCAGTGACCGCCACGCCCAGGTCCGCATTGACCTGTTTGGTCATGCGCAACAGCACCACGGTGGGATCGTGATCGGACAGCCGCGTCGGCGTATTGGCATCGTTACGCGCGGTGCCGGGGAAGTCGGCATTGATGCGCGCGTGGCCCACCGACAGCGAGGCGATCTGCGGCGCGCGCATCAGCGCATCGTTGGCCAGGATGTGATCCAGCGACTGCACGTTGCCGTCGAAGGCGTACGAGTAGCTCTGGTCGGGCGTGTTGAACCAGGTCAGGTCGGTGTAATCCGGGTTGACCAGATCGGTGCCATCGCCGCCCACCACGGTCTGCGCATCCGGCGCCGGTTTGCCGGTGACGGTGCCCATCGCATCCACATAGCCGTCGTTGAATTCGAAGGCGTTGAAGTCGCCCATGACCAGCACTTTTTCGTCAGGGTTCAATTGCTGACGCGTCTGCAGCAGGCGCGCCAGATACTCGGCCTGCGCCTGGCGCTTGGCGCGGATGCGCATGCCGGCCGCATCGTCGGTTTCGGCGCCGTTGAGCGAACGCTGATGCACCACGATGGCGGTCAGCGGCAGCACGCGGCCGTCGGCCTGGTGCACGTTGGCGGTGAGCACCAGCGGCGGGCGGTCGTTGAGCAGGCTCACGCCGCCACCCGGCTCGGTCCAGGTGGTGGTCTTGCCTTCCTGAGCGATCGAGAGAACTTCCACGCGCGCCACGCCGCCGGCGATCTGTGCGGTCTTGACCAGGAAACCGACGTCGATGCCGCCCACGTCGTTGCCTTCCTGCAGGTACGCCACGTACTTGGGATCCTGCTGGCCGGCGGCCACCGCATCGGCGTTGACGCGTGCGGCCAGCGTCTGCAACACGCTGAGGTTTTCCACTTCCACCGTGCCCAGGATGTCGGGCGTGTGCAGGTAGTTGCGGATCGCCAGCGAGGCCTTGTTGAGGCGGGCCTGGAAGGCGGCCGGCGTGAGCACCGGTTCGCCGATCGCCGGGTCGTTCTGGTCGTCGAAGAAGCGCTCCATGTTGTAGGTCGCCACGGCCACGTCGTCGGCCTGCGGTACCGGTGCCGGGCGCGGTTGGTCGGCACCGTTGCAGTTCACCTGCGGGGTGCGTTCCGGGTACAGCGTGTAGCGGCGGAAGCTGTAATCCAGCGGGCCGACGACATCGAGCACCTGGCAGCCGGAGGCCAGATCCAGCCGCTCGGCGCCGACGCCGGCACTGCCGACCGCGATCACTTCGGGATTGGTATTCCAGCGCGGCACGCCGGCAGGCGAGCCGGCCGGCAGCGGGTCGGGCAACTGCACGCCCGGCTCGCGGTAGGCGCGCGGCACGCCGGTGACCACGGCATGGAAGACGCCATTGCTGGTCGCCGTGGCGTTGGTCTCGTTGACGCTGCCGCCGGTGGGGGTATTGACGGTGAGGCTGGCGGCGGCCACGCGCATGCCTTCCAGCGCTTCGAGCTGATCGAAGGCACCGTTGGGGTTGGGGAAGTTCGCGCTCAACGCCACCGGCATCGGCAACGGGTTGCCGGTGGAATCGGCCAGCACGGTCAGGCTGCCGCCGATCTCGGTGAGCGGTGGCTGGGTGGGGTCGGCGGTGGGCACGTATTCGATCACCGTGCCCTGCACGCGCACCCGGTTGCCGATGGCGGCCGCCTCCGGCGGTGCGCTGCCGGTGTAGACGTACACGCCTTCGGAGGTGGACGGGTCGGCGTCGGCTTCGCTATCGGGCGCCTGCAGGAAGAACCCGGCGCTGCGGCGTGCCGTCACGATGCCCGAGGTGGCCACCACCTGGCCCTCCAGCGGCGAGCGCGCCCCCTTGCCCTGGATGGCGTGGATCGGCAACAGGCTGAAGTCGTCGTTGAGGATGGTGCCGGTGGCGCTCAGCGTGGCCGGCAGCGCGCCGGTGAGGCCGCTGATCTGCAGCCGGAAGCTTTCATCCGGCTCCGGCGTGGTGTCGCCCAGGACATCGACGGAAATGGTGGCGCTGCGTTCGCCAGCGGCGATGCGCAGGGTGGTGGCGGGCAGGGCGACATAGTCGCTGCCGGCAGTGGCGGTGCCATCGACGGTGGCGGCGGTGAAGCTCACCCCGCCCGCACCGGCCGGCTGGCTCAGGCTCAGGGTGAACACCAAGCTGCGGGTGCCGGCATTGCCTTCGGCCTGGCTGACATCGGCCAGCGTGGCGACCGGCTGGCCGCCGCCGCTGCACAGGCGCGCGGGGCTGGCGGCATTGCGCGGGGCAGGCGCGCCGGTGGCGAAGTCGGCGGCGTTGGTGTCGGTATCGGTGCAACCGTCGTTGCCGCGCAGCACCGCCAGCGTGTTGCTGGGGGCCGGCGTGGGCGCATTGCCTTCGGCGCAGCTGGCGGTGCTGCCGTAGCCGACCAGATCGGCATTGCCGGTGGGGCAGGTGCCGCTCAACGCGGAGGCGCTATTGCTCAGCGCCACCTTGCCGGCGGTGCCGCTCATGGCCAGCGTGCCGGTGGCATCGGGCGTGGGCAGCGCCACGCTGCCGCCGCTGCCGTCGGCCTGCTTGATCAGGTAATAGCCGCCGGCCGGGACAGTGCCCGCCAGCGGGGTGACCTGCCAGCTGCTGCCGGCCGCGGAGGCGTACTGCACCGACCAGCCGTCCAGGCTGACCGGGGCACTGCCGATGTTGTGCAGCTCGATGAAATCGCTGCGGAGGGTGGCGCCGCTATTGCCGCCACCGCCGTAGACCTGGCTGATGACGACCTGGGCATTGGCGTGGCCGGCCACGGCCAGCGCACACAGAAATACGGCTGCACGACGCTGCAACACATGCATGAGATGAGAGTCCCCTGATCCTTGAGACGTGAAACGCTCCCCTGGTCCGGCCACGTCCCTGGCCGGCAGCGCCGTTCGATTCTGCATGAATTTGCAGACCTAGGTTGACGATATGGTGACAGCGGCGCAGTGGCTGAGACCGCACCGGGCGCCTGCCAAGTGGTTCAAAGCTGAAGGAAGCGGGCTCGACGCTGAGGCCCGGGCGTGCCAATCGTGCATACGGATTTTCTACGAGGCACCTGCGCACGTATCTCGCTGGCCCCGATCCCCTCAGGCAATCCCGCCAGGGCTGCAAGCAGCCAGCCAGGGCCGGGGATAGCCGTGGCCCAATACGCTTCGCCATCCGCCATCCGCCATCCGCCATCCGCCAATCCCGAATCCCGAATCCCGAATCCCGAATCCCGGCCGCTGCGTTACCCTGCGTGGCCCGATCTTCAGCGCGATGCCATGCCCGTCGACAAGAACCTGCGTGACCTGGAACCTGGCATCCACACCGACCTGGAGGGGCGGCTGACCTACGGCGGGTATCTGCGGCTGGATCAACTGCTGTCTGCGCAGCAGCCCCTGTCCGAGCCGGCGCATCATGATGAAATGCTGTTCATCATCCAGCACCAGACCTCCGAGCTGTGGCTGAAGCTGCTGGCGCACGAGTTGCGCGCGGCCATCGTGCATCTGCAGCGCGACGAAGTCTGGCAATGCCGCAAGGTGCTGGCGCGCAGCAAGCAGGTCCTGCGGCAACTGACCGAGCAGTGGTCGGTGCTGGAAACGCTCACCCCGAGCGAGTACATGGGGTTTCGCGACGTGCTGGGGCCGTCGTCGGGCTTCCAGTCGCTGCAATACCGCTACATCGAGTTCCTGCTCGGCAACAAGAACCCGCAGATGCTGCAGGTGTTCGCCTACGACCCGCACGGCCAGGCGCGGCTGCGCGAGGCGCTGGAAGCACCCAGCCTGTACGAGGAGTTCCTGCGCTATCTGGCGCGCTTCGGTCACGCGATTCCGCAGCACTACCAGGCCCGCGACTGGACCGCCGCACACGTGGCCGACGACAGCCTGCGGCCGGTCTTCGAGCGCATCTACGAAAACACCGACCGCTACTGGCGCGAGTACGCGCTGTGCGAGGACCTGGTGGATGTGGAAACCCAGTTCCAGCTGTGGCGCTTCCGCCACATGCGCACGGTGATGCGGGTGATCGGCTTCAAGCGCGGCACCGGCGGCTCCAGCGGCGTCGGCTTCCTGCAGCAGGCGCTGGCGCTGACGTTCTTCCCGGAACTGTTCGACGTGCGCACCTCGGTGGGCGTGGACGGCCGCCCCCCGCAAGGCGCCCCGGACGCCGCGCAGGGCTGAGCAAGGCCAGGCATGCGCAAGGGCAAGGCAAGCGCACGCAAGCGCTTGTGCTTTCGGAACAGGGCCGGCGCGATCTCACGCCGGCCCCTGGTGCCCCAGCACGCGGCCAAATTCCGCCAACTCCACCCACGGCCATCAGGCAGCTGACTCCGGCGAATTTGACGCGTACATGACGTCTAAGTGATCCTCGCGCGTCGCCCGGGCTCGCCTCGGTGCACCCAGCCATCACTGAATACGCAAGGGACCTCTATGAGCGTTGACGCGACCGCGCCGACATCCGCCTCCACACCGCCGCAGCCGCCGGCGCCTCCCGAGTTCCCCACGTTGCTCGGCCACCCCCGGCCGTTGTGGCTGCTGTTCATGACCGAATTCTGGGAACGCTTCGCGTTCTACGGCATTCGCTGGGCGCTGGTGTTGTACATCGTGGCGCAGTTCTTCAATGGCGATGCCACCGGCCAGGCGCCGGCGGGGCGGACCTATGGCGCCTACCTGGCGCTGGTGTACGCGGCGGCGATCTTCGGCGGCTACGTGGCCGACCGCGTGCTCGGTTACCAGCGCTCCATCCTGGTCGGGGCGGCCGTCATGGCGACCGGCCTGTTCCTGATCGCCATTCCCGACCACACCATGTTCGAGATCGGCCTGGCCACCGTGGTGGTCGGCAACGGGCTGTTCAAACCGAACATTTCCACCATGGTCGGCAAGCTGTATTCGGTGGCCGATCCGCGCCGCGACAGCGGCTTCACCATCTTCTACATGGGCATCAACCTGGGCGCGATGATCTCGCCGGTGTTGACCCAGTTGCTGGCCGAAAAGGTGTTCGGCACTGAAGTCATGCCGTCCTACAAGATGGTGTTCATGGCTTCCGGCGTGGGCATGCTGATCAGCCTGGTGTGGTTCTGGTTCGGCCGCGTCCAGCTCAAGGGCATCGGCGCCCCGGCGCCCAACGCGCAGGGCATGGGCCGCGTGCTGATGGTGCTGGTGGGCTGCCTGCTGGCGATTCCGGGCGTGTACTTCCTGCTCGCCGTCGGTGCGGACGTGTTGCAGATCGTGCTGACGGTGCTGTTCATCGGCCTGTCGGTGATGCTGCTGGTGGAAGGCATCCGTGAAGGCAAGGTGCAGCGCGACAAGGTGATCGCGATGCTGATCATCTTCGCTTTCAACGTGCTGTTCTGGATGTTCTTCGAACAGGCAGGCAGCTCGTTCACCTTCCTGGCCGACAACATCGTCAACCGCAATTTCGGCAGCTGGACCTTCCCTACCGCCTGGTTCCAGTCGGTGAACTCCATCGCCATCATTGCGCTGGCACCGGTCATCGCGTGGATCTGGGTCAAGTCCGGCCGCTTCAATCCGTCGATTCCGCGCAAGTTCGGCCTGGGCCTGCTGTTCAACGGCCTGGCCTTCCTGCTGCTGATGTTTGCGCTGTCCAGCCTGGTCAACGACGCCGGCAAGATTCCGTTCTGGACCCTGTTCATGGTCTACGTCATCCAGTCGGTCGGCGAGCTGTGCCTGTCGCCGATCGGCCTGTCGATGGTGACCAAGCTGGCCCCGGTACGCCTGGTCGGTTTCGGCATGGGTGGCTGGTTTTTGTCCACCGGCATCGGCAACAACCTGTCGGGCATTTTCGCCGGCCATGTCAGCGGAAACGAAGGCATGAGCGTGTCCTCGGCGCTGGGTGGGTATACGTTCGGGTTCTGGGCGCTGGTGGGCGCCGGCGCGTTGCTGTTCCTGATCGCGCCGCTGATCAATAAATTGATGCATGGTGTGAAGTGAGGAGAACAGCGATGCCGATCAAACCCCTTGTCTGTGGCCTGCTGCTGACCGGTCTGTTGAGCGCCTGCGGGCAGACCAGCAGCCCGCAGGAGGCGCCCAAGCCGTTGGATACCTCGATGCAGAAGCCGCCCAGCGCCGATCCCAGCCAGCCGGTGTCTTCGGGCAACACGCCGACCGCGGCCGACATCGCCGCGGCCGCTGCGCTCAATGCGCAATACGATCCCTCGCGCGATCCGGCGGCCGATCTGGAGACGGCCAAGGTCGAGGCCAAGCGCGGCGGCAAGCGCATCGTGCTCAATGTCGGCAATGCCGCCTGTGAGCCCTGCAAGGCGCTGGACGAGTTGATGGGCGGCGATGCGGAGCTGCGCAGCTTCCGCGACGCGCACTTCGTGGTGGTCAAGGTCAATCGCGATGCAGCCAACGAGAACGCTGCCTTCCTGTCGGCGTTCGCCCAGCTCAACGACGCCCCGTCGCTGCTGGTGCTGGACAGCGACGGCAAGCTGCTGACCACGCAGTCCGGCCCGGAGTTGCGCAAGGGCGAGGGTTTCGACCGCAAGAAGCTGTTCGATTTCCTCAAGCAGTGGGCGCCACCGCAGGCCTGACGTTGCGCGAACGCGTCACACAAAAACCCCCGCATTGCTGCGGGGGTTTTTATTTGCATCGTGCCGATGGCTATCGCCCGGCGCGAACTCAGCCTGTGACTTCCACGCGCGCAGCCCTGGCGCGATGTGATGAGGCCTTGCTGGCGACGGCAGCCACACCGGCATGCGATGCGCTGCGTCAATGCGTGATTTGCGAGCCAGCGAACAGTCGTTTCCGAGCGCGCCGACAATCTATCGAAATCACGCGAGGGCGCCGCGGCACGGCATCCAGGCCAGTGCTGCGCCAGCGCCGATTGCAACCGGATCCGATCCTGTGCGGCGCCAAGGCACCACGCATTGGCTCCCGGCGTAGCGCTGCTCAGTCCTTGCTGGCCATGCGCGGCAGCCCGTCCTTGGCCAGCCGGTCGATCAGCGTTTCCAGGACCTGCTGTTCTTCGGCGCTGAACACCGACATCAGCCGTTGTTCCATCTCGTTGACCAGCGGCGCGACGGTCTCGTAGACCTGCCGCCCGGCCGGCGACAACGCCAGCATCGAGCGGCGGCGATCGTCGCCATGGGTCTCGCGGCGGATGAAGCCGCGCTCCAGCAGGCGCGCCACGGCGCGGCTGACTGCCACCTTGTCCATCGCCGTGCGGTCGGAGACCTCGCTGGCCGAGGAACCCGGATACAGCGCCAGGATCGTGATCACCCGCCACTCGGGAATCGCCATGCCGTAACGATCGCCGTATACCTTGGCGATGTTGCTGCTGATCCGGTTGGACAGCACGCTCAGGCGATACGGCAGGAACTGCTCGAGGTTGAGCAGCACGGGATATTGCGGCGGGTGGGGGCTGTCGAGATCGCTCATGTTGCACTGTGTCTTGATTTTGGTTTCATTTGCAACTACAAACCGAGGGTGGCCTGCGCATTCTCGCGGGTCTTCTGCTACTCCGCATAGCCCTGCGGCCCCCCAAGCGTGGAGAAACGAAGATGAGCGCACAACCGAACACCACCGCAACCCGCCCCGATCCTGGCATGCAGGTCACCACCTTCGACAATCCGATGGGCATCGACGGCTTCGAGTTCGTCGAATTCGCCGCACCGGCCGGCCAGGGGGAACAGCTGCACGATTATTTCCGCAAGATGGGCTTCAGCGCGGTGCTGCGTCACCGCAGCCGCCCCATTACCGTCTATCGCCAGGGCGGGGTCAACTTCCTGCTCAACGAAGATCCCGATTCGTTCGCTGCCGATTTCGCCGCCGCGCACGGCCCCTGCGCCTGCGGCTTTGCCATCCGCTTCCGCACCCCGTCCGAGACCGTGCTGCAGACGGTGCTGGGCAACGGCGGTGAAGCCGTGCAGAACAAGCCCGACACCCGCGCGGTTCCGGCGCCGGTGGTCAAGGGAATCGGCGATTGCATGCTGTACCTGGTGGACCGTTACGGTGAGGCCGGCAGTATCTACGACGCCGATTTCGAGCCGATCGACGGTGCCGACCAGCACCCGGCCGGCTTCGGACTGACCTTCATCGACCACCTGACCCACAACCTGTATTTCGGCAACATGCAGCGCTGGTCGGACTATTACGAGCGCCTGTTCAACTTCCGCGAGATCCGCTATTTCGACATCAAGGGCGCCAAGACCGGCCTGGTGTCCAAGGCGATGACCGCGCCGGACGGCATCGTGCGCATCCCGCTCAACGAATCCTCCGACCCCAAGAGCCAGATCAACGAGTATCTGGACGCGTATCAGGGCGAAGGCATCCAGCACATCGCCTGCTTTACCGACGACATCTACACCAGCGTGGAAAAGATGCGCGCCGCCGGCGTGAGTTTCCTGGATACGCCGGACACGTATTTCGATGTGGTGGACCTGCGCATCCCCGCGCATGGCGAAGATGTCGAACGCCTGCGCCGCAACAAGATCCTGATCGACGCCGACCCCGATACCAAGCAGCGCAAGCTGCTGCAGATCTTCACCACCAACTGCATCGGCCCGATCTTCTTCGAGATCATCCAGCGCAAGGGCAACGAAGGCTTTGGCGAAGGCAATTTCCAGGCGTTGTTCGAAAGCATCGAGCGCGATCAGATCAAGCGCGGGGTGCTTTGAGGGCGGGGATTGGGTATTGGTGATTCGGGATTCGGGATTCGGGATTCGCTTGGAGCAAGACCCTCGAGCGCCACCTCAGCAAGACCAGGCTGTCTGATAAGAAAAGCCCATGAAAACGGACGTGCTTGAAGCCCCTCTCCCCACGGGAGAGGGGTTGGGGTGAGGGTACGGTGGAGCGATGAAAATCAAACCGCCATTGCCTACCGTCACCCGTGCCCACGCCCGTGCATCGCGTCGCCACATGACCGAGGCAGAGCGTGCACTTTGGCGCCGTCCGCGTGGGAATCAGCTCCAAGGCTTCAAGTTCCGAAGGCAGCATCCGATTCCACCGTACATCGCAGACTTTTGTTGCATTGAAGCTAAGGTGATTGTTGAGTTGGACGGATCGCAGCATCAGGCATCCTTCGATCAGGCAAGGACGCGGTGGCTTCAATCGAAAGGCTGGATCGTGCTGCGCTTTTGGAACAACGATGTGCTGCTTTCACTCGATGCTGTGGTTGAGGCGATCTTCACGATAGTCGCGACGCCGTACCCTCACCCCAACCCCTCTCCCGGTGGGAGAGGGGCTTGAACATTGCGTTTCTCTAACATCGCACCTCCCTGCAATCATCGCACCTCCCTGCAACGGTGGTGCCGCAACCAAAGAGCCCACGCCCATGCATGACCAGACTTCCTACATGACCGGCTTCGGCAATGAGTTCGCAACCGAGGCGGTGGCCGGCAGTCTGCCGGTCGGGCAGAACTCACCGCAGCGCGTGGCGCATGGCCTGTACGCCGAGCAGTTGTCCGGCACCGCCTTCACCGCGCCACGCGGCGAGAACCGGCGCAGCTGGCTGTACCGCATTCGTCCTGCAGCGGTGCATGGGCGTTTCTCGCTGATCGAGCAGTCTCGGCTCCACAACGACTTCGGCGGCGGCCCGGTGCCGCCGGACCAGATGCGCTGGAGTCCGTTGCCGTTGCCGTTGCCGGCCACGCGCACCGATTTCGTCGATGGCCTGTACACCATGGCCGGCAATGGCAGCCCGGAGGCGATGACCGGCGTGGCCGTGCATCTGTATGCGGCCAACGCCTCCATGCGCGATCGTTTCTTCTACGACGCCGACGGCGAGCTGCTGCTGGTGCCGCAGCTTGGCCGGTTGCGGGTCTGCACCGAACTGGGCGTGCTTGAACTGGAGCCGCAACAGATCGGCGTGATACCGCGCGGTGTGCGTTTCCGGGTGGAACTGCTCGATAGTGAAGCGCGTGGCTACGTCTGCGAAAACTTCGGCGGCCTGCTGCGCCTGCCGGACCTGGGGCCGATCGGCGCCAATGGCCTGGCCAATCCGCGCGATTTCCAGACCCCTCGCGCCGCCTTCGAACAACGCGAAGGCAGGTTCGAACTGGTGGCCAAATTCCAGGGCCATCTCTGGCGTGCCGACATCGGTCACTCGCCGCTGGATGTCGTCGCCTGGCACGGCAATTACGCGCCTTATCGTTACGACCTGCGTCGCTTCAACACCATCGGCTCGATCAGTTTCGATCATCCCGATCCCAGCATCTTCACCGTGCTGACCTCGCCCAGCGACACGCACGGGACGGCAAACATGGATTTTGCGATTTTCCCGCCGCGTTGGCTGGTGGCACAGCACACCTTCCGCCCGCCGTGGTTCCATCGCAACGTCGCCAGCGAATTCATGGGCCTGGTGCATGGCGTCTACGATGCCAAGGCCGAAGGCTTCGCGCCCGGTGGCGCCTCGTTGCATAACTGCATGAGCGGGCACGGCCCGGATGCGGCCACCTTCGACAAGGCGTCACAGGCAGATCTCACGCGCCCGGACGTGATCGCCGACACCATGGCCTTCATGTTCGAAACGCGCGCGGTGTTGCGCCCTACGCAGCAGGCATTGAACGCCGCCCATCGGCAAGCCGATTACCAGCAGTGCTGGTCCGGATTGCGCGCTGCGTTTCAACCGCCGACAACGGAAGACGCAACCTAGCGCGTGGTCAAGACCTCGCAAGCAATTGGCAGATGGTGCGGACGATGCTCAGGCACACGGTGCCTGGAGTGGATGACGGCCAGATGCCTGCCCCGAGTACCAGCCGGCTGCACCTGGCGGCTGAGCGGCAGGTTGTCCGACGCTCTCAAGCCGGACTGCAGCTGCTCTGTCAGCGCGCCAGCGATGTGATGCGAGCGGTGGGTGCGCGAGCGCGGCCGTTGCGGTGATGCGGCGCTCGGCTCCAGCCCCTGCGCATGTTGAGCGACTCGGCACGAGCCGGTCGGCGCGCGCTGGCCACCACTGCCAGATCACGCGGATGTATCACGCGGCTTGCAAGGTCTCCGGCAGCAGCTCGCCGATCCGTGTACGGACACGTTCGGCGTAGCTCGCCGAGGTGATCTGCGGCAGCGCGTGCAACGCCTCGGCGATGGTCGTGCGGATCTGATCGTCGTCGCGCGCGGCGTGCAGTTGCCGATGCAGCGCAGCGGCAAGGGCATTGCGTTGCAACTGCAGGATATCGAGCAAATACAGGCGTGCATTGGTCGCTGCACGGCGACGCAGGCGCCGCAGCTCTTCTTCGCTGGGCCCTGCGTCCGGTAGGGCCACGGGTGCTTCGTGCACATCGGGCAGCGCGGCAGTGGCTGCCGTGCGCGTTTGACCCGCAGCACCGCCTGCAGCGGGTCCAAGATCCAGATACCCCATCGCGCACAGGCTCTGCACCAAGCCGGTGCCGTCGCCGCCCAGCAGCATGGCGAGCGTGGCCAGATCGCGCTGGCCGTCGGCCAGGATCAACGCGCGCCGTTGCAGCAGCGTCAGCGGGCTGCGGTGCGATTGCAACGTGGTTAAGGCGAGCTCGGTCTTGCGTGGGATCATGGCGGCGGTCCTGCGAAGCCAATAGCGTGACGCCCGCCAATGAAGCGCCGATGACATGGCGGCGACGGTGTGTGGCCACGCTCTGCACATGGTCGCGATGGTGGCTGTGTACGCTGTACTGCAACTCTAGGAAACGCGCAGATGACATACAGACTATTGGGCCTGATGAGCGCATTGCTCGTACTGACCAGCTGCAACCGCGCCGACCAATCGCCCGCGCCGGCCGCGCCCGCCAACGCCGAGCACGTACCGGTTGCGGCCGCTGACGATCAACCGGCGGCCACTGTCCCGCCGGCCACGGCGCCAGCTGGCACATTTCCTCCGCGCACCCAGCAGGACCCCGCTGCGCTTGCGCGCATGGATGGCTATGCCGACTTGCGCTTTGGGATGGATGCCGGCCAGGCGCGGGCTGCCTGGGGTGGCGATTTGCAGGGCGAGGCGGCACCCGATAATGGCTGTTACCTGCTGCGCCCACGGTGGGCCAGCGATGCGCGTCGCTTGGGCTTCATGTTCGAAGGCGGGCAATTGGTGCGCTTGCAGACCAACGAAGCGAAAGAGACGGCGCCGGGCGGCGGCAAGGTCGGCATGACATTGGCGCAGCTGCATGCGTTGTACCCCGACGGCCTGACCGAGCAGCCGCATAAGTACATTCCAGGCGCGCTGACGCTGCGTCTCCCCGACGCTGCCACGCAGACCGCGCTGGTATTCGAGACCGATGCAGACGGCAAAGTCACCAGCTGGCGCGTGGGCAAGCCGCCGCAGGTGGATTACGTCGAAGGCTGCGGCTGACATGCAAGGTGCGATGGCGGTGTCGTCTTGCGCAGGCGTTTGTATCCTGCGCTAGCGGAGGGTGTGTCATTCCTGCTGCGGCCCATGCGTCGCGCCGGTGGGCGATGGTGGGCGGTCGCAGAATCGCTCTGCGCAACGGTGGCACAGCGCTGCGCGTGGTTGTTGAGTCGCGCCACACTGCAGTTGCATGCCCATCTGTGGTTGGCGAACGCACGAAGTGAGCGCTCGTGAGTCGATACCCCATGTGCCGGCGACCGGCTCAGCCAGTTGCGCCGTTGAGAAGGTTCTGGGCAGCAACCGGACCTGATCGGCAAACAATCCACGCCGGGCAGCAACGCCTCAGCCACCCTCGGACGCAGGCCCCGGATGCTGCTTCTCGGTTTCTTCGTTCTCGCCAAGATCGCCTTTGACCTGCGGCAATCCTTCCTGCTGCGCGTCGCCGTGGTTCGGTACTTCCGGGCGGTTTTCCATCATCAGCGACAGCGCTGCCTTGGCCATCAAGTGCGCGCTGATCGGTGCGGTGATGAACAGGAATACGGTGATCAGCAATTCGCGCGGCTGCGGGTCCACGCCGAGAAACAGGTGGTATCCCACCGAAGCCAGCAACACGCAGCCCACGCCCAGCGTGCTGGCCTTGGTCGGTGCATGCAGGCGCTTGAAAAAGTCCGACAGCTTCACCAGGCCGAAAGCGCCGATCAGGATGAAAAACGTGCCCGCCAGCAGCAAGGCGCTGAGCAAGTATTCGGTGAGGGCGATCATTCGACGATACTCCGCCGCAACACGTACTTGCTCAGTACCACGGTGCTGCCGAAGCCGAGCATCGCAATGACCAGGGCCGCCTCGAAGTAGATCGGCGAATCCAGGTACATGCCCAGCAGCATCAATTCGGCAATGGCGGTGACCGAGAGCGTGTCCAGCGCCAGGATGCGGTCTGGCACGGTCGGCCCGCGCAGCAGCCGCCACAAGGCCATCAGGATGGCCAGGCCCACCGCGTGCATGCAGATCACGATGGTTGATTCGATGAACATGTGGCCGGTCATGGAAAGATCTCCATCAGGGGCTTTTCGTAGCGGGTCTTGATCTCGGCAATCAAGGCCTGCGGATCGTCCAGATGCAGTACGTGCACCAGCAGATATTTGCGGTCGTCCGACAGCGCGGCCGAGACGGTCCCCGGGGTCAGCGTGATCATGCTGGTCAAGGCGGCAATGCCGTGGATGTTGGCGATGTCCAGCGGCACCCAGATGAAACCGGGATGGATACGCGATTCTGGCCCGAGCACCTGCGCAGCGACCTTGATGTTGGAGCGCACGATGTCGCCCGCGGCCACCAGCAGCATGCGTGGCACCGAGCGCAGCGAGCCGATCTGTGCGAACTCGCGGTCCAGCCGCGCTGCAAAGATCGGTACCACCACGCCCAGCAGCATGCCCAAGACCCATTGCTGCGGGCCGAAGCTATCGCTGAGCAGCAGCCAGAACACGAAGACCGTCACGCTCAAGGGCGGCGAGGGAAACAGGCGGCGACGCAGTGGCAGACGCGTGTTCATGGCTGCCTCCGTTGCGGCGTGGTGGCGCGGACCTGGTCAACATACGCGCCGGGGTCGCGCAACTGCGCAGCGGCCGCATCGGTGTAATGCATCAGGGGACCTGCGGCGCCGGTCATCGCAACCAGCCCGCTCAGCAACAGCACCGTGGCGGCGGTCTCCACCGGACGCATGCGGCCACGCCGCGGCGGCTGCAGTTCCGGCGCATTTTCCGCCGCCGCCGGCACCCGCCAGAACAAGCGTACGCCGGCGCGGGTGAGGCCGATCACGATCAGCAGGCTACTGCCGAGCACCGCGATCCACACCGGCCCGACCAGCCCTTCAGGCACGTGTTGCAGCAATGCGGCCTTGGCCAGAAATCCGGAGAGTGGCGGCAACCCGGCCACCGCCACCGCGGCAATCATGAACATCGTGCCCGGAATGGCCCGCCCCGGCAGCGGCGCCACTACTTCCTTGCGGTCGCTGGCACTGCCGCGGCGACGGCGGATCAGGTCAGAGACCATGAACAACGCAGCGGCGACAAAGCTGCTGTGCGGCAGGTAATACAGCCCCGCGCCCAGTGCGCCGGCATCGTCCAGCGAAAACGCGATGAACAAGGTCGCTGCCGAAAACACCACCAGGTACGACACCATCACCCGCAGCCGCGATGCGGCCATCACCCCGAACGCGGCCATCAGCAGCGTCGCGATGCCCAGCCACAACAGCGCGTGGCTACCGAAGCCGTGCAGCGCGCCGGCACCGGCGCCGAACCACAACGACGATACCCGCAGCGCTGCGTACAACCCCACCTTGGTCATGATGGCGAACAATGCAGCCACCGCCGCCGGCGCACGCGAATAGGTTTCCGGTAGCCACAGATACAGCGGCAGCAGCGCGGCCTTGCTGCAGAACACCAGCAGCAACAAGCCCAGCGTGGCCTTTGCCAACGGCACGTCCTGCGCCGGCAGATCGGCAATGCGCTGCGACAGCTCGGCCATGTTGAGCGTGCCGAACACACCGAACAGCAGGCCCAGCGCAATCAGGAACAACGTCGACGCACACACGTTGAACACCACGTAATGCAGGCCCACCCGCATCTGCAACCCGCGCCCGCCGCTGAGCAGCAGGCCGTAGGAGGCGATGAGCATCACCTCGAAGAACACGAACAGGTTGAAGATGTCGCCGGTCAGGAATGCGCCGTTCAAGCCCATCAACTGGAACTGGAACAATGCATGGAAATGCGGTGCGCGCCGGTCCCAGCCTGCGCATGCATGTAGCAGGCACGCAGAGCCCAGGATCAAGGTCGTCAGCAGCATCCATGCCGACAAGCGGTCGCCCATCAGCACGATGCCGATGCGCGCCGGCCAGTCGCCGAGCAGATAGACCAGGATCTGGCCGTCGGCCGCGCGTGCGAACAGGGCGATGACCGCCGCAGCCAACAAGGCGATGCTGACCCACGCCACGCTGCGCTGCACGCGCGGCCCATAGCGGCGGTGCTCGACGAACAACGATGCCGACGCGCCCAGCATCGGGATCAGGATGGGCAGGATCAGCAGATGGTTCATCGCCGGGCCTGCCGCGTATCCGTGCCGGTCGCGGCATCTTCGTGCGCATCCACATGGTCGCTGCCATTGTCGCTACGGCTGCGGATCGCCAGCACCAGGCTCACCGCGGTCATCGCAAACGCGATCACGATGGCGGTCAGCACCAGGGCCTGCGGGAGCGGATCGGTGTGATGCATCAGCTCGGCCGGCACGCCGTCGCGCAACACCGGCGCCTGGCCACTGCGCAGGCGCCCACCGGCAAAGATCAGCAGATTGGTCGCATACGACAGGAAGGTCATGCCCAGGATCACATCGAAGCTGCGCGCGCGCAGCAGCAGATAGATCGCCAGTGCGGTGAGGACGCCGATCGCGCTTGCCATTGCCAATTCCATCAATGCTGCTCCGCGGTGCGTGTCGAACGTTGGGTGGGGTCGATCTCGCCGCGCTGCGAACTGCGCGTACGCGAGGGCTTGATCGTGCCCATCATCGACAGCATCAACATCGCCGCACCGAACACCACCAGGTACACGCCGGTATCGAAGCCCAGCGCACTGGCCAGTTCCAGCTCGCCCAACAGCGGCAGCGGAATTTCCAGATGTCCGCTGCTCAGGAACGGCAGCCCGAACACCAGCGAGCCGGCACCGCTGACCAGCGCGCACAACAAGCCGATGCCGATCAGGCGGATGTAGTCGAAACCAAAGCGCGACTCCACCGAAGCCGTCCCCTGAATCACGTACTGCATCAGCAATGGCACCGCCAGCACCAGCCCGGCAATGAAGCCGCCTCCCGGCGCGTTGTGCCCGCGCAGGAACAGGAACAGCGACACCGTCAATGTCAGCGGAAACATGATCTGCGCCAGATCGGCCGGCACCGGCAACTTGATCGGCGGCCCCGGCATGGTGCGCTCCGGTGCCATGCGCGCGCGGCGCAGCAAGGCGTGCACCACCAGCCCGGCGATGGCGAAGACGGTGATCTCGCCAAAGGTATCGAAGCCCCGGAAATCCACCAAAATCACGTTGACCACATTGCGCCCATACGCTTCGGGCAAGGCGCGCTGCAGCAGTTCGCCGGCGACCGAATGGCTGGGTTGCGTCATCAAGGTATACGCCAACGCCGCAAGACCGGCGCCGCCGGCAATGGCAATTGCGGCATCACGCATCTTGCGCAGCCGCGCACGTTCGGGCAACGAGCGCTCGGGCAGGTAGTTCATCGCCAGCAGCATCAGCACCAGCGTGACCATTTCCACCAGCAACTGCGTCAGCGCCAGATCCGGCGCCGACAAGAACACGAACGTCAGGCTGACCGCCAGCCCGGTGCCGCCGAGCACCAGCACCGCCAACAGGCGCTGCTTGTACAGGAACAGGCTGCCCAGGGCGCATGCGATCATCAACAGCCACACCATCCACCCCAGCGCCGGCATTGGCATGGGTGCAGGCCATTGCGGCAATGCACCGCCTTGCAGGAACGGCACCAGCGCCACCACGACCGCGCTTAGCACCAGCAGCATCAACATGCGCTGCAGGTTGCCGTTGGTGACGGCGTCGGTCATGCGTGCGGTGGCACTGAACAAGGCACGCAGGTTCCATTGGAACAGTGCCTTGCCCGGCGAACGGTTCTGGATCGCATACAGATCCAGCGTGCGGCGCAGCGCGATGTACAACAACGCACCGCCGACGATGCCGGCAACGCTCATCGCCAGCGGCAAATTGACGCCATGCCACAGCGCCAGGCTGTAGTCGGGCAGCCGGTCGCCCAAGATCGCGGTGGCACCGGCGCGCAATACGGGCGTCACTGTCCATGCCGGCACGATGCCCACCGCCACGCAGGTAAGTACCAGCACGTCGACCGGAATCCGCATCCAGCGCGGCGGCTCGTGCGGCGTGGTGTCCAGCGCGCGCGGGCCTTCGCCGAAGAAGGTGTCGTGCACGAAGCGCAGGCTGTACGCCACGCCCAGCAGGCCGGCCAGCAGCGCAGCGGTGCTGGCCAGGATGCGCATCAGTTGCGGCGCTTCGGTATCCAGCGCAACCGCGAAGAACATTTCCTTCGACAAGAAGCCGTTGAGCAGCGGAATGCCGGCCATGGCCAGCGAAGCGGTGATGGCCAGCGCGCTGGTCACCGGCATCAACCGGCGCAGATTGCCCAGCTTGCGCATGTCGCGCGTGCCGGTCTCATGGTCGATGATGCCGGCGGCCATGAACAACGACGCTTTGAAGACCGCATGGTTGATGAGGTGAAACACGCCGGCCACCACCGCCATCGGCGTGGACAGGCCGAACAGCATCGTGATCAGGCCCAGATGCGAAATGGTCGAGTACGCCAGCACGCCCTTGAGATCGTGCTGAAAGATGGCGTGCCATGCGCCCAACAGCACCGTGATCGCGCCGATGCTGGTCACCGTGTAGAAAAACAGATCGGTACCGGCCAGCGCCGGATGCAAACGCGCCAGCAAAAATACGCCGGCCTTCACCATCGTGGCCGAATGCAGATACGCCGACACCGGCGTGGGCGCCGCCATTGCGTGCGGCAACCAGAAGTGGAACGGGAACTGCGCGCTCTTGGTGAAGATGCCCAGCAACACCAGGCCCAGCGCGTACGGATACAGCGGGCTGGCGCGGATCACATCGCCGGCGGCCAGGACGGCATCGAGCTGAAAACTGCCCACGATGCGGCCGATCATCAACACGCCGCCCAATAACGACAGGCCGCCGCCGGCAGTCAGCACAAAGGCCATGCGTGCGCCTTCGCGCGCGTCCTTGCGGTGCGACCAGAAACCGATCAACAGGAACGAGCTGATGCTGGTGAGTTCCCAGAACACCATCAGCAAGAGCAGGTTGCCCGACAGCACCATGCCGAGCATCGCGCCCATGAACAGCAAGAGATAGGCAAAAAAACGCGACGCGCTATCGCGTGGGCTCAAATAGTAATGCGCGTACAGCACCACCAGCGCACCGATGCCCAGCACCAGCAGTGCGAACATCCAGGCCAGGCCATCGAGCCGCAGCGAGAACATCAGGCCAATCTGCGGCAGCCACGCGTGATCGCTGGCAATCACCTCGCCGCGCAGCACCGCGGGCGTCAACAGCGCCAGCACCAGCAGCCCGGCCAACGGCGCGGCCGCAGCCAACCACGCAGTGATCGAACGGGAGGCGCGCCAGAGCAGCGCAGCGGCAGCGGCCATGACAAATGGCAGCGCCAGCAGAATTTCCAACGAGAAAGGCATGCAGGGAACACAAGATTCGCGAGCAGGCCCGAGAGCTTAACAAACCGTTGACTGACGTCCGCGTCAACGCCGCCAGCGCACATGGCCTGCCATCGGCCCCACTGGGCTGCACATCGCAATGCCGCACTCGCTATGCTGCAGGCATGCATGCATCGATAATTGCCCCGTGACTGCCGCCAATCCCGCTCCGTCCACCGCTGCATCTGCGCCGCGCGCCCTGGTCTTCGGCGGCAGCGGGCAAATCGGCGAGCGCTTGCTGATCCGCCTGCTGAGCAGCCGATGGCAGGTGACGGCGTGGTCGCGCCAGCCGCGCGCAGCGCGCTCCGGTCTGATCTGGCGGCAGGGCGATCTGGCTGTGCCGGCAGCTGCCGGCGAGGCGTTCGAGGTGATCTTCAGCTGTGGTCCGCTGGACCACTTCGCACGCTGGTATGCCGAAAACCCGGTGGTAGCGCCGCGTATCGTGGCGTTCGGTTCCACCAGCGTTGAGGTCAAGGAACACTCCATCGACGCGGCCGAGCGCGACGTGGCCCAGCGTCTGGCCACTGCCGAACAGGCGCTGTTTTCCGCCGCGCGTGCGCGTGGCGCTAGTGCCACCGTGCTGCGGCCGACCCTGGTCTACGGCGCGGGACGCGACAAAACCTTGACCCAGATCGCCGGGCTGGCGCAGCGCACCGGCGCGTTCGTACTGCCCGCCAACGCCACTGGCCTTCGCCAGCCCGTGCATGTGGAAGATCTGGCCAGCGCCGCTCTGGCGGTGGTTGGCCAGCCGGCCACCCAGCAGCGCAGTTATGCCGTGGGCGGCGGCGAAGTGCTGGCGTACACGCAGATGGTAGAGCGCGTACTGGAAGCGCTGCCACGGCCTGCACGTCTGTACCAGGTGCCGCCGAGCCTGTTCGGTCTTGCACTCACCGCAGCGCAACGCCTGGGCCGCCTGCGGGGCTTGAATGCCGCCGCGCTACAGCGCATGCGCGAGGACCTGGTATTCGATCTGGAGCCGGCACGCCGCGATTTCGGCTATGCGCCGCGTGCGTTTCGCCCACTGCCCGAAGAGCTCGGGATCGGCGCGTGAGGCCTGGCTGGTCTGTCGGCGACGCTCAGTAACGCCAACCCAGCTGGCGATACGCCTTGGCCAGCACCCAGATCGGCCCGATCAGCAGATAGGTCAGATCGGTCAGGAAGCTCGGTTTGCGGCCTTCGATCTTGTGGCCGACGAACTGCGCAATCCATGCCAGCACGAACACCGTCAGCGCGGTGGTGAACAGGCCGCCAAGCCCGATGCGGCCTTCGATCAACCGGCACAGACAGCCGAAGAAGAAAAAGATCCCCAGCATGCCCAGCCCCAGCGGGCGCGACAGCCGGTTGTAGTACGACCACGCCGCAAACATCGACAGCGCGGCCCACACGCCGCTGCTGAACCAGCTACCGCCGACCGGGATGCACCACAACAGCGCCACCACCGACCACAGGATGGCAGGCACCGCCAGCACGTGGATCTGCTGATTGGTCGCGTTTTGATGATCGTCGGAATAGCTGGCGAAATAGCGCTCGATCGGTCGCGCGGTCGTGGTGCTTTGGCTCATGTTCCCTCCCAGGAATGATCCAAGCATACGCGCGCGGATGGCGCCATGGCAGATGTGCCCTCGCCACGCCTTGGTGGCGTGGCGAGGGACGCACCGTCAGTTCACCGAGACCGCGCTCCACGCCGCCGCTACCGCGCGGTATTGCGTGGACGTGCTGCCGTACAGATCGGTGGCCGCGCTCAGCGTGGCCCGACGGGCCGCCGCGTAGTTGGTGGACGAGGTCATGTAGACCGTCAGTGCGCGATACCAGATGCGGCTGGCCGCGGCGCGGCCGATCGCGGTGAGCGCCGTGGAGCCGCTGCAGACCAGACTGGTCGGGGTCAGGTTGTAGCTGGTGCCCGAGCCGAACCCGCTCGGCACCACCGCCCCTTCGGCCAGCAGATAGTAGAAGTGATTGGCCACGCCCGAGCTGTAGTGCACATTGAGCGAGCCCAGGCTGCTGCTGTAGCAATCGGGCGATTTGCCATCCAGGCTTGGCTTGAACATGTAACGCAACGCCAGTGTGCCGGTGCTGTTGTTGGGGATGATCTTCTCGCCAATCAGATAATTGCCCGGCTCGGCGCTGTTGGCAGCGGAGTACTCCACCATGGTGCCCATGATGTCGGACGTGGCTTCATTCAAACCGCCCGATTCGCCCGAGTAGGTCAGCGCGGCGGTGCGGCTGGTCACACCGTGGGTCATCTCGTGACCGGCCACATCCACCGACACCAACGGCGTGAACGTGCTGCCGTCGCCATCGCCGAAGGTCATGCAGAAACAACTGTCCTGCCAGAAGGCGTTGTTGTAGCGACTACCGTAATGCACCCGGCTCCGTGCACCGGCGCCATCGTTTGCAATGCCCGTGCGCGAATGCGTGGTGCGGTAATAGTCCCAGGTCAACGCCACGCCGTAATGCGCATCGACCGCTGCGGTGACCGTATCGCCGGTGGTGCCGCTGCCCCAGGCATTGTCGGCATCGGTGACCAGCGTGCCATTGCCGGAGGTGCTGTTGCGCATGTTGTAGGTCGCACCGCTGCCGCGACTGAGATCGGTCATTTCGTAGCTGGTGCTGCTGCAGCGCGTCGTGTTCACCGTCACGCTGCCCGCATACAACGAACGTCCTGTGCCAGCGGCGCTGGTGCCGCCGCTACATGCGGTATGCACGGTATCCCAGGATTCGAGGATGCGCTGGTTCACCGCATCGACGATGTAATGCATCTCGGTCGGTGTCTGGTCGGGTTTGACGCCGCTGTAAATTACCTCGTACACCAGGCGCGGCGCGCCCTGGCGTGCATACAGCGCCAGACTCGCACGCGGCGCGGCATCCTGCGCCACATCGAAGTGCGAACCGGCCACACGCAACGCGGTTGCCGCATCGATTCCCGGCACCAGGCTCGGACGCACCGTGGTGTCCATGGTCTGGCTCAATTCACGCATCACCCCGCGACGCGAGTGCACCACCACGTCGCCGCCGATCACCGGCAGGCCCTGATAGGTGCGATCGAAACGCACATGTTCGGTACCGTCGGCATCGACGATGCTGTCGCGTGCGATGAAGGCGTCGGCCGGCGCGCGATTGGCCAATGCAGACGCGTTGTTCCCCAATAACGATTGCGCGCGCGAAACAGCGGCATTTGCCGACACATCGGCAGCATTCGCGGCAGCAGAAAACGAGAGCGCGCAGCAGATTGCCGCGCCCAGGACATGGAATTGCATGACGACTCTCTCCAGAAAACGTGCAATGCAAAGACCGGCAGCCCCCCGACAGCCGGTCGCCGATGGCACCTTGGGTGCCGGCAGTTACGCTTGCACAGTCACGAACTGGACAGTAGTAAA
>JAAIGE0100444671.1_pt1 | contig 25961 bp, 42 predicted proteins | sample 6487951 | NCBI WGS metagenome assembly JAAIGE01 (sample SAMN13974128, study PRJNA590717) | phyllosphere metagenome | biome: tomato field; feature: multiple bacterial spot infested tomato fields; material: tomato leaves; isolation source: leaves from tomato fields | host: Solanum lycopersicum ...
ATTGCTAGGCGCGCTTCTCCCGTAAGGGACACGCCCCCGGAAGGCCCGATGGCGGAGTGGTTACGTAGAGGACTGCAAATCCTCGCACGCCGGTTCGATTCCGGCTCGGGCCTCCACTTTCTAAGCTGTTGATTTCCCGGCGCTTATTGCGATCACCGCGCCCTTCTCTGGACCCGCCGGCGCAGCTGGCATGTGTAATCCCTGTGTAACTGCGCCCGGAAGAGGCGCATCCAGCGCCGAGATTGATGCATCGACGTGGTCGAACTGCATGTGGACGTAGCGTAGGACCATCGCGAGCGTCTTGTGCCCGCTGATCTTCTGGATGGTCGGAAGATCGACCCCTGCCCGCACCAGCTTCGTGATTGCGGTGCGCCTCATCGTGTGGGGCGTGACCTTGTCGGGATCCAGCCCGGCCCGGACCACTGCCCGCGCGAACTGCCGGGCCATGTTGGTGCGATGGCCAGCCTTTGACTGCTTCGGGATCAGGGTTGGAAACACCCAGCTGTCCCGCTTGTCCTCATCTTCCATACCCCGCTGACGCATCAGCGCGTCCGCGAGCGACTGGGTGATTGGCTGCTCGCGCTGCCCTGCCTTCGCATCGGGGATGAAGATGCGCCGATTCGGAAAGTCGATCTGGTCGTATCGGACCCGCAGAATTTCACGGTGCCGCATCGCTGCGCCAAGCCCGAATGCTACGAAAAGCCAGCAACGTCCGTCCTGGTCTGCGATCGCGCCCTGCATCAACGCGGCCGACTGAACGTCGTTCAAAGCAATCATCGGCTGCTGAGGCTCAGGCTCCATCCCGATCTCAGGGATGGCATCCTTCTTGATCCACTTCCACAAGCCGGCCGACTTCAGCATGTGCCGAAGAGTGGCCAGTTCCCTGTTTATGGTAGCGACCGACGCACCAGCCGTGCGCCTGGCCTTCCGGTACTGCCTGATGTTGAAGTCGGTGATCCCGTCGAGCCGGTGCGTTTTGAAGAACGGTTTCAAGTGATTCTTCAGGTGCCGGGTCTTGGGCACGAGGTTCTTGCCGTCGGTGTCCTCAAGGCGCTGCAGGTAATCATCTGCAGCTTCGACAAACCCGCGATGGAGCTTACGTCCTTTGGGCAGATTAAGCCGCCCCTCCCTCGCTTCGGTGCGCAGCTTCTCGATGAGCCGCTCCGCCTGCTCGCGGGTGACGCCCTCGCTCTCCTTTCCAACGACCCGGTGGATCCGCTGCCGATCGACCATGATGTTCACGGCGTAGCGAACGTCGCCATTCGCCAAACGCTCGGCCGTGATGCCGTGCTCGTTGAGCTTTTCGCCGGCAGATAGAGCGCGAACTGCGGGGCGGGTGAGCTTCGCGAACTTGAGAGCCATCTCAGCCCTCGAATAGGCGGCGGTAGAATGGTTGAGTGTAGGCTACGGAGCTATTCCGGGCCTTCTCGATCCGATCGGTTAAAGCTCGCTGCTCCCTCCAAATTACAAGCTCATCCGCGCTGAGATCGGGTTCGGGAAACTCGGGGAGCTTCTTGACGTCGAACTCGTCGAACTCCTTCTGCTCGTCCTCGGTAAGAGCTTCGCGCTCACGCTTCATGTGTAGCTCGGTGAACCTTGCGACGCCGTCGCGATGTGCCTTTTCGACTTCAGCGTAGCGGGCCTTGTATTCGTTCAGCGCAGCCCGGATTCGAGGTGACATCTCGAGCTCAGGCGGCCTCACCGGATCTTCTTTCGGCTCCACAAGAGTGAATAGGTACGAGACGGTCCCACGGACGTTTTCCCATCCATCCGGGTCTTCATACCATGGTCGGCCGAATGTCCGCGACGTGGCGCCCATGATTCCAACAATCGCGCGAATGACCTCGGCCTGCAGCCCGACGCCAAACTCCTGATCTTCGCGCAACGACTGCTCTAACCGAGCTACGATCGCGCTATTCAGCGACTGGCCGTCTTCCTGCGCAGCTTGCTCCAAGCGCTCACGAAGAGACTCCTTAAAGCGAAGCTTGAGTTGAACCATGTCCGTCGGCTCGCGGGCCATACACATCTCCTGTCTAGTGTGCCTTAGCTAGCCAAAGCAAACCGGTCAATGCCGTGGGGCCACATTTGGCCCCATTTAGTGCTTGCCACCACCTAGAGAGCTAGCCTAAAAGAGTGGGGTCGAAAGTGGCCCCACGGAGGATTCCATGGCTCAGCAGCAAATTTCAATCCGGGTGCTGCCGGACAATCGCGTCACGCGAGCGGACGCGGCAGCGTTCCTCGGGCTCCGGCCTAAAACTTTGGCTGAGTATTCGCGTCTCGGCAGAGGCCCCCTGCCACGACGGGTAGGCGGAAGAATCTTCTACCTGCTGCAGGACTTGGAAGCTTACCGAGACGCTGGCGTCCGAGAGGCCGCGTGACCCACCATGGCTTCAGCACGAAGGGCAGCGTCGCCCGCTAAGACGCGAAAGGCCCACACCGCGCCAACGGTGCAGGCCTCCACAGATTACGTTGTCATCAGCAGCGCCGACGATAATCTCACTCTCTGCCAAGCGCAACGCCTGGTTCTTGGCCACGGCCTGACTTTCGGGCGCGCACGGATCATAGCTGACCTCTGTTGGGGAGTGAGCGGCCATGCGTGATTATCCGCACTCTGCGGGACACCGCGGCATCGACACCTCTATCGAGGCGGCGCGGGCGATCGACATGTCAGTCGGACATCTGCAACGCATCGCTCTTCGCGCTATCCGTGCTGCTGGCGGTCGCGGGCTTACGACGAATGAGTTGGTGGCTGCCGTGCAGATCCATCGGGATTCGATACAGCCCCGCACTACAGAGTTGTCCCGGAAAGGGTTGATCTGCGACAGCGGACTCCGCCGGCGCAACGCCAACGGCAAGCTCGCGATCGTATGGGTCGCTGAGACGCGTACTAAGCGACCATCAAGCCACTGCTCGCAGCTGCGTGGCCGAGCGGCCTCACCCACCCGTGCACGCCCGATGACTGCAGGCGAACACATTGCGAGGCTCCATCCAGTCCCCACCAGCGCGCCTAACATGGTCACGGTGCCACGTGGGGCTCGCCCTGTGTTCCCGTCACACCTCCGAGTGCGGTTTTCCCAATCGCGAAAGCTGTTTGACGTCGAGTTGATCGAAGCCGGTCAGCTCGGACCCAAGAGGCTTTCGTCGTGGCCGACGCCTCCCGAAGCGATCGAGGCTGGCACCACGGAAGCCGAACGAAGGGGCGTCCCGCTGGCCGGGGCGACAATGCTGCATATCACTCACCTCGAGAGGCTCGGCGCACTTAGCGAGAAAGGTCCAGCATGAGTGCGAAGACGCTCACTAGCACGCCTTCCTCTCGGGATCGGCTGAACCACGCGATGGTGATGGCGGCACCGCACCTTCGTCCGATCGTGCAGGTCGTCCGCGATCACGGCGTCGACATGCTGTTCGCCAGTCAAGCGGCTGGGGCCTTCAGGGCTCCGGCTGGTCTAAAGCGACCTGTGATCTTCATGATCGGAGACGACTTCAACGAAGCCAAGGGGCCTGGCGGCTTTCACTTGCCCTCCATCCGGCGTGCAATCCGCTCAGCGCAATGCTTCGCGGTCGTGTCCAGCGCTCCCCAGGCAGATGCCTACGCAGCAATGGCAGTCGCCGCGGCTGGCACTCGCCGGAACACCATGATCATCGAAACGCGCCCTGAGCAGGAGATACCCTGGCTGGCCCTGATCCAGAAGCTAGCACCCGGACGCTTTACCTGGCTGGCGACCGTCGAAGGGGGGCACGCGTGATGGCCGCCGAGGCTACAGCGCCGCTAACCTGGCGCGACATGCCGGTGCCGGTGATTGCCGGCCTCAGCGACACCCGCAAGAAGGCGGGCAAACCTTACGCGGTTCGCCCATTGGGTGAAATCTTCCAAGCCAAGACCTGCCGGCTACCGAAGGAACAAGCGCCCGCCTTCCTGCCGTCCACTTACGCGGAGTGTGACGCACGCGCACATGAGGCGCAGCGCGAGCGTGGCAGCTTCGTTGCGCTTGTTGGTGACGTAGACAAGGGCGATCACTCGCTTAGCCGAGTGCGCGAACGAGTGGAGAGCTTCGCCAACGGGTCGGCCTGGATGATCTACAGCACTGCCAGCGCCAAGCCCTTGGAGAAACGGTGGCGCGTTGTACTCCCGCTCGATGGGCCTGTGTCATTCACGCTGTGGTATGATGCGCAGCTTGCCCTAACGGCTCACATGGGAGCTGGTGGCATTGAGATGGACAGCTGCGCCGCCCGCCCAGGTCAGGTCTCGTTCCTCCCGAACGTGCCAAGGGACATGTGCGACGAGGCAGGTGAGCCTGTGTTCTTCCAGCAGGCAAGCTCCGCCCCTGAAGCTGCCGGGCTGCAATTGCACAGCGGCCCCGTAGCTGACGGCATCGAAGCGGTCGAGCGGCGTCGCAAAGCCGATGATGTTGAGCGTGAACGCGTTCGCCGGGTTGCTGAGCAACGACGCCAAGCAGGGCCAACCAGCGCCGGCGATGGCAGCGTGATAGACACGTTCAATCGGTCTAACTCTGTCGACAATCTCCTTGCCTATTACGAGTACCAGCAATCACCGCGGGATAGCCGCGACTGGCGTTCACCCTACCAGACCAGCGGAACCTATGCGACACGGGTCATGGACGGCGGGAAGTGGGTCAGCTTGTCGAGCAGTGACGCTGCGGCTGGCGTCGGCGCGCCTTGCTCGACGGGCTGCTATGGTGACGCGTTCGACCTCTTCTTGCACTATGAGCATGGCGGAGACCGTAAAGCCGCCTGGAAGGCTGTTTGTGACGAGCAGAAGCGAACTCGCCCACGGCAGGACGATGGCAAATGGCAGCGTGAAGACGAACCATGGTGGCAGAGCGCAGCATCGAACGACCAAGCTAGCTTCGATCGCGAGACTGGGGAGGTGCCGCCGAGGGAGGGTGGCAAGCGCCTAATCAAGGCGACGCCATTCCGGTGGCGGGATCCGGCTACCATTCCACCGCGGAAGTGGCTCTACGGCCGGCACCTAATCCGCAAGTTCCTGTCGCTCGACATCGCCCCCGGCGGGCTGGGCAAATCGAGCGTGAAGATCGTAGAGGCCTTGGCGATGAGCGCGGGCCAGCCGTTGCTCGACAAGGACATCCATGAGGGCCCGCTGCGGGTTTGGCTTTACAACCTGGAAGACCCCGCAGAGGAGACCGAGCGCCGCATCCATGCAGCGGCGCAGCACTACGGCCTGACTTCTGAGGACTTGGACGACCGTCTGTTCGTGGACTCAGGTCGCGACCAGCCGATCTGCATCGCTGAGGAAACCGAGAGTGGCGCATCGATCGTCCGCCCTGTCTCGGAGGCCGTCATCGCTGAGCTGCTAGAGCGGCGTATCGACGTACTCAGCATCGACCCGTTCGTGTCCTCGCATGCTATCAGTGAGAACGACAACCGCGCGATCGACATGGTGGCGAAGGAGTGGTCACGCATCGCGGACGTCTGCGATTGCGCCATCAACCTGGTGCATCACGTGCGCAAGACGAACGGCGCCGAGGTGACCGCCGAAAGTAGCCGCGGTGCGGTCTCGCTGATCGGCGCTGCGCGGAGCGTCGTGGTCTATAATCGAATGAGCAAGGAGGAGGCGGACGCGGCTGGCGTCATGCAGGCCAACCGGAGCTTCTACTTCCGCACTCAGAACGACAAGGCGAACCTCGCACCGCCGGAAGCGGCCGACTGGTTCCGCATGAACAATGTTAATCTGCCGAATGGTGACAGCGTCGGCGTCGCCTGCCCGTGGAAGTGGCCCAACGCTTTCGAAGGGCTGAGCACCCGTGATCTCTATGAGGTGCAGCTTGCGGTCGATGCAGGTGATTGGGGCGAAAACGTGCAAGCAAACGATTGGGTTGGACACGCGGTCGCCAAGGCCCTCCGCCTTGATGCCAATCAAGACCAGCACCGGATTAAGGCCCTGATCAAGACCTGGACCGCCAATAAGGCGTTCTTGGTCGAGAAGCGGCCGACCGCGAAAGGCCGTAAAAAGCCTTACGTAGTGGTCGGCGATTGGGTCGATCCAGCCACTCTTCCCACTCCGAAAGGTGGGGTCACATGAGTGGGGAAAGTGGGGTGCTGAGACCCCTGATCCCACTACCCCACCCCACCTCCTATAAGGAGGGGGTGGTGGTGGTGGGGTGGCGCGAGAGCCTCGGATTGAAGTGGGGTGGGACACGAGCATGACAGAGAGCAAGAACACGCGGAACAACGCCGGCACTACGCGGGGGCGGCCGTTCAAGCCCGGCAACCCGGGGCGGCCGCGCGGAGCCCGCCACAAGACCACGCTGGCGATCGAGGCGCTGCTCGAAGGCGAGCACGAGAAGCTGACCCGCAAGGCCGTGGACTTGGCGCTCGCTGGGGACACGGTTGCGCTGCGGCTCTGCCTTGATCGACTGGCGCCCGCGCGAAAGGACGCCCCCGTCCGAGTAGCGTTGCCGGAGGTGCGAACACCAGCCGAAACCCTTGAAGCGTCGGCTGCCCTCTTGCGCGCCGTGTCAGGCGGCGACGTCACACCAGACGAGGCCGGCCGGATCATGACCCTGCTGACGGCTCACAAGGCACTGATCGAGACCTGCGAGCTGGAAGGCCGGCTTGCCGCTCTTGAGGAAAGGTTGGAGGCGAAGCGGTGAAGAACATTGCGAACAGAATCGCGGCGCTCGAGGGGCAGCAAGGCAATGCGGCCCCCGGGCCCCTTGGCGATCTACATCATGGCGGCTGGCGTCCCTGAAGAGCGCGTCCTTGGTATCCTCGGCGCCGGCGTAGCGATCGACCGCGAACGTGGTGAGATCATGGACGCTCTGAAAGCTCGGGCGGCGCTGCTGCTGGGCGAGAAGCCGAGCTTGCCGGTCATTCTCTCCTACAAGTACGCGGATACCGAGGACGTGGCGTCATGACCATCAAGAGGCGCATAGGAGCACTTGAGCTCGTAGCAATCGGCAGTGGGCAAGCCGCGGAGCAGCGGGAGGCAGACGCTAGAGCTTTCAGCGAGCGCATGACCATGCTGGCGGAACGGCTGGCCGAGCGCGACTTGGACATCGCGAACGCTTCCCCAGCCGAGTTGCTGGCCAGCGGGAACATGACCGCGTTCTGCGATCGCGTCCTTGCCAGTGGCGATCAGTTCCTCATGCGGGCGTTCCGCTTTGCTGAACCTGAAGATCTGTCCCTATGATCCGGAATCACCAGCGCCGCTTGGCAGCGCTCGAGGCGAACGCGCGCCCGCCAGAGCGCCGGCCGGACCTGTCTCATCTCTCTGATCATCAGCTGGAGTTGATCGAGCGCTGCGTCGATCGGTCGGCTGGGCAATGGGACCGAGGCGCCATTGCCGCTCTTCCGCAAGCGCATGCGGATGAGTTGCTGGCTGCGCTCCCGAGCATCAATGGCGCAGGATATGGAGAGCTTCGAAAGCAGTTCGGTATTGCGATCGCGGAGCGAGTAAGGGCGTGACTTAAGCTCGATTAGCATAGCTCCCTAATTCGTGCCTGGGCGCGGGCGATTAGAGGAAGGTGCGCTATCGCGCTTCGTGCCATGAGGGAGAGCCGCTGGTCGACCATCGCCGCTGTCGGATCCTGCAAGTAAAGCTCTTGGTTTTCCATCATCAGCGCCTTCGACGTAAGCATGCCGGAAAACGAGTTGACTTCAAACCATAGTGTAACGTCCACCAGATCCATTCGAGACAAAGCATATTCAACAGCAGCGAAGGCGGGGAGCGCGTTCAATGCCCTTAGCCGCAGCTGCCAAGCCCGCTCTGCAATGGCCCCTTCCGGTTCAACACTCATGAAAATGAGTGCCTGCTCCAGCTTCTCGAGTGCCGCAGAAAGTCTGTTCAAGTCTTGGACCTGAGCCCGTCGGATTTTCACATGCTCTACTAGCAGGGCGCCTACGACCGCTAGGCCCGTCCCCATCATAGCTCCAGCGAAGCTCAACCAGTCGCCTGATTCCGGCTCCTTCATGATCGGAGTTGCCACGAGCACAGACAAACCCAACCCAAAGGATACCGGCAGCAGCCAGCCATAGAAGCGCATCTGCAGTTCCCCTCGCCACGCAGCGTGTGTAAGTCACTCGAACAGCCGGAATGCCTTACCCCGGCGGACGATAAGCGGAATAGCCGCGTCAGACGACGATCCAAGTTCAGCTTGGCAAGGAAGAGTCCGGACCTGTCTCAAAGAACCCGGTGGCATCGACATACTCCAAGACTGTGTTCCCAACATGCTCAGCCCATGCGGCGTCGCTGCGGATCGTCTCGATCCCGTAGACCTCGACAGCGAAATGACCCGGGGGTCCCTCCCGCTCGTAGGGTAGAAAAATCACTCGCGTAGCGTCCGACTTCCTCACGCCAGCGCAGCGAGAGTGCGCAACGCGCTTTCGGATTAGCGCCCGCCCCACGTAGTCAGCACTGATTTCGTCTATGAAGGCGGCTTCCTGCCGCCGGCCAGCTTGCGAGAGCGCCTTAGACGCAGCCTTCAACTTGTCCGCGACAACCTTGCGACCGAACCGGTTCGCCCCCTCATCAATGCCTAAGCCACTAAGCGACGCTGCAAGGAATGCAGTGGCTCCATCCAAGTTGGCGAACGCGAGGATGAGGTTGAGAATCGCCTCGCGCACATCGGCAGGGAGGACTGGTTCTATATCTCCTTCGACAATCGCGGTTGCTTCTGGGTGCGGGAGATAGGCGAGCCTTGGCATGCCGCAAGTGGAACACAGAGTGTCGTGACCGTCTAGGCTTGGCTGCAACCGAGACTGGCCGAGCGGAGGCGCGAGGCTCGATGAAAGCGCTGGATTCATCCCCCCGGAAAGTGCTTGAAGTCAGGATGATCTTGCCGCCTGCTTCGGGGCGATGCTGGGGCAGATCATGCACCTGGAACGGGGCCGAGCGATCGCCCCGCTCGCAACACCACTGACGGCGGTAAGCGGTGCTCCCGGCATCGCCTACCGTGTTCGCATGGTAGAAGACGGTGCAATCGAGGTTGACGGGCTGGACGCATGGCTAGCCGAGGGCCGGATGCTGGCACAGCAACGGCGCGACGCAGAGTGGGCAACAGCCGATTGGATGGCTCAGGGGAAGCAAGCGGGGCACCTGGACCGTGTTAGGTTCAGCTTGCTCAGCGAGCGGCTGGGGATCACGACAAGGAAGCTGAAGGACGCGCTCAAGGCAGCGTTGACCTTCCCCCTTGAGCAGCGACAGGCGTGCTTGTCTGTCGATCACCATGCATTGATCGCCAACCTACCCGATGCCGAAGCATCGGCGTTGCTCCAGCGCGCTATCGCAGAGCGCCTTTCCATACAGGCTGCGCGCGAAGCGGTGGCCCAGCATCGGCTCGCAACCGGTGAACGATTCTCAGATGATGACACTGACAGCTCGCTAGCGACTGTGCAGATCCGCGCCTGGAACCGAGCGACTCCCGAAGCTCGGGCTCTCGCCTTCGAGCACTTCCGGATTTCCGCCGCAAAGGGCCACGGCATCATCGACGAGGACGAGGCTGTCGATGGGTAAGTTGCTTCCCACCTCCGCGCCCAAGCCGATCCCGCCCGAGTTCCTGGAGAAGTTCGCAGCCCATGGCTGGCGGCGTGTCGAAAACATCTGGGGCCGGTCGACCGTGCTGGCCTGGCGCAAGGTGATCGGAGCGCAGCAAATGGATGCAGCCCGTCGCCGCTATCTCATGGAGCATGCCCGATGACCGCCGAGTTCAATGCCGACACGCATATGCGCCTGCCAAGTGGCAAGGTCGTACCACTTGCAGACCCCGCATACACCAAGCGCACCGACCTCTGGGTGGATGCATTCGATGGCACCTACCGCCTGTTCCTTCCTTTGGCGCAGCTTGTCGAGTTGGAGCGCAAGTCGGGTTACATTGATAAGGACGGCAACCAGCGCGCAGGCAGCGTCTTCCAAGTCTACGATCGGGTCTCGAAGGGCCGTTATGAGCTGGACGGGAAGGCCGTTGGGTTCGCGTCCGAGGGCGCCGCAACCCTGAACGACTGCCGCGAAACGGTCCGGCTGGCCTTGATTGGCGGCGGCCACGCAGTGGTTGCAGGGGAACGGGTAAAGATCAGCTCGAGGCGCGCCCTTGAGCTTGTCGAAACCTACCTTTCTGATGCGCCCCTGGAAGAGGCTTGGACCTTGGCTTTCCTTATCCTCAACGCCGCGATCTGCGGGCGAGAGCAAGAGCCGCACGAGGTGGGGCACCACAGCCGCACGCCGGTATTCCCGCTTTCTGCTGAGGACAGCTATCCAGAAGCCCTCGCCACTGAGGATAGTGATGCCGATGAGGCGGCGGACGGCTGATGGGCAAGTTCGAACGCTTCGATTGGGTTACGGATGCCATCGTCAGAGAGCTGGCCAGTTCCATGTATACTCTCGGTGACATCGTAGCCGCCGAAGCTCACGTTTCCATCACCAGAGGCAGCGTCAGCGGCAAACACCACAAGCCGTCGAACCCAGGCGAGCCGCCGATGAACGACACCGGGTTTCTCGCGAGGCAGATCGAGGTGAAACAGACCGCTCCACTCAAGGTCGAGGTAAGCAGCAACGCCCCCTACGCAGCTGATCTCGAGTTCGGCACATCCAAGATGGCAGCACGCCCCTACATGGCGCCGGCCCGCGATGCGAAGCGCGCCGAAGTGCAGAAGCTGGGGGCTATGGTGGTCAACCGCGCGCTGCGCAAGTTCGCGCGGAGGTAAGCATGCCAGCCGTCCACACCGACCCGCTCGTCCTCGACATCATAGCGCGAACCGACAAGCTCGAGCGGTCGATCAAGTCTGCTCAAGCGAAGTTTACCACCGAAACCGAGCAGATGAAGCGTGTCAGCGCCGTCATGCGCCGGCAGATGGAGGCTGACAGCGGCGCGATCGGCGACACCTTCAAGAAGCTGTCTGCCGGGCTCGGCGCCTACTTCTCCGGTGCACAGGTCATCAAGCTCACAGAGTCCTTCACGCGGTTCCAGAACAGCTTGCGAGTTGCGGGGGTGGCATCCGCGGACCTCGGTGCCGTGCAGGACCGGCTATTCACTTCAGCGCAGAAATACGGGATTGAAATCGCCACATTGGGCGGCCTCTACGGCTCACTCGCGAACGCCTCTAAGGAGCTTGGAGTCTCCCAGGAGCAGGTGTTCCAGCTGACAGACACCGTTGCCGCGTCACTCAAAGTGTCCGGGCAATCAGCCACCGAGGCCGCGGGAGCGCTGCAGCAACTCGGCCAGGTATTCCGCGGCGGGAAGGTGCAGGCGGAAGAGTACAACTCCCTGCTGGACGGCGCATTCCCGCTGCTGAAGGCGGCTGCGGCTGGCTCGGATCGCTTCGGCGGCTCGGTCGGCAAGCTGACCGCCGCGGTGAAGGACGGCAAGGTTACCTCCGCCGAGTTCTTCAACGCGATCTTGGCCGGCTCCGAGAGCGTCATCAAGCGAGCCGAACTGTCCACCATGTCCCTCACGGGGGCATATACGCAGCTGACAAACGCGCTCACGATCTACGTGGGCGAGGCTGCCCAATCGAGCGGCGCTCAGGCGGCGCTGGCTGCCGGCATCGCCAAGATCGCGGAAAACTTGGATACCCTCATTCCGGCACTGGCGATCGTCGGCGCAGCCATGGGCGTGAAGTATGTCCTCTCGGCCGGCGCAGCCACGCTCGCGACCATCCAAGCGGATGCCGCTCTGGCCGGCGTTACAACTCGTGCTGGCGTCGCCGGCGCTGCGTTTGCTTCCCTCGCGCGCTCGCTGGCGATCAACGCGGCGCTGTTGGGCGTTGTTGCGGCGATCGAGGCGGTTGGTGCCGAGATTGCCACCACCGATGCGCTGATCAAGCAAGCGAACACCCAATTCGACGAGATGACGAAGCGGCTTTCGGCTGCAGCTACTGGCGCTAGCTCTGCCAGCGATGGTGCGCGGAGCGTCGGGGACGGCGCAGCTGGCGCAGAGCCGAAGGTCCGCAGCTTTGCCGGGGCGGTCGGGGACCTGGCTGACCAGCTTTTCCGCCAGGCCAAGGCCGCGAAGGAAGCGCGGATCCAAACGCTGGAGACCAAGCTCTCCGAGTCTCGTAATGCCGAGACCGAGCTGATGAAGCGCACGCGCGGCGGGCGCAATGCAAGCTCGAACGAGTTCCGGCGCGGCGACTTCCTGAACAATGCAGGGGTGATTATCCGCGGTGTGGTAGGCGGCGGCAAGAGCCTTCTCTCTGGCGGTCGGACCGATCGGGAGGCAAGCGAGGCTTACGGCAAGCAGTCCGTCGTGACCATGGACCTCGCCAACCAGTTACGTCGCGAACGGGAGAAGCCGCTCACCGAATACGCGCCGCCACCGCGAGCGCCCGGAGGCGCGGCCCCCGCGTCCACCAAAAAGGGCGGAGGTAAGTCGGCCGGCAAGTCGGCGGAGCAGCGGCAGGAAGAGCAGGAGCGCATCGAACAGCAGATCGCGAGCGCGCAGATCGGCTACCTGCAAGATCTTGCCCAGTCGACCGAGAACGCCGCGAGGAAGGCTGCGCTTGATCAGGAGGTGATCGAAGCGACCCGGAAGGCGAACGAGCTTGATCTTAAAAACAATGAATCCCTGAGCACCGCCCAGCGTGACAAGCTCATCGAGATCAACAACCAGGTCGCCCAGCTGCGGTCAGAGCAGGTGCAGGAGCAGGAAGCAGAGCGCCTCAGGCAGCAGCAGCTAGGTTTGACCAACGAAGCGCTACGCGATGAGGATCGCTTGCTGCAGCTGCAAGGACAACTTGCCGACACAGCAGCCAGCCGCCGCGCGATCGAGCTGCGGCGACTGGACGTCGCATACCGGCTGGAGCAAGCCGCTATCGCGGAGGAGCTCGTCCAGGCGGAGATCTCTGGTGACCTCAACCGCATTGCCGCAGCCCGCAAGCGCATGGCTGACATGGAGGAACGCCGGAGCCTTGAAACTGCCGGGGTGAACCGCGCCAACGAGAGCCCTTCCCAACGTTATCTGCGCGAGATCAACAAGACCGGCGGGCAGATCGACGAGGACATAGAGGCGATCAGCGCGCGGGGACTCGAGTCCCTCAACGATGGGCTGACCGACGCAATTACCGGCGCAAAGTCGCTCGGCGAGGCCTTCGGCAACGTGGCGGATCAGATCATCAGCGATCTACTTCGCATCGCCATTCAACAGGCCGTCATCAAGCCACTTGCCAAAAGTCTTTTCGGTGGAGGCGCGGGGGCCATTGTTGGCCCGCTGCCCGGCATCGCGCAGCCGGCCGGGACCGTCCTGGGGTCATTCCGCCCATGGGGAGCAGACGCATGAGTTCGATAATCGCCATTCAGCAGACCGACGCCATCCACCTCATCACCGATGGCGCCAAGTATGATCACGATAGCGTGGTGCTTAACATCGCATCGAAGGTGGTTCACCTTCGCCGCTCGAATTGCGTGTTCGCCAGGCGCGGGGCGCATTGGGCCGTTCTTCCCCTGGAGTTCTGCCTCCGCCTGTTCGGCTCTTTGGATGCAATCGTAGAAGCACTCCCAGCCATTCTGCGGCGGATGCTCGCCGAGTACGACAAGGTTCAGGCCGAGCGAGCTGCGGAGCCGCATCCGATCGACCAGCACTTTGAAATCACGATCGCCGGCTGGTCCGATCGCATGCAGCGCATGGTCGCGCTGGTGTCCTCAACATGGGCCGTTCGCGATCCGCACGATCAGACCGGCCTGTCCTATCAAGTTGGCTACGTGCCATGCACGCCTTGGCTGCCAGCGCAGGGTTACTCTCAGCCGCCAGTTGATTGGGAGGGGGTCCTCGGCCGCCCCTTCAACACGCAAGCCCATGTCGACGCCTTTGACCCGGTGGCGGATGGACTCGCACTGCACGGGGCACAGCGCCTGGAGGGTGGGACCTACCTCGGAAAGGCCGCCTATCTGGTCGGGGGCTTCGCAGAGTTGACCACCGTGCGTCGAGATGGAGTTGAGCGCCAGATCCTATGCGAGTGGCCGGATGCAATCGGTAAGACGATCACGCCGGCTGGCGCAGCGCCAATCGACCTGTTGCAAGCAGTGCTCGATGCTGACCAAGCGCTGCATGCGGCCGAACAGCAGAAGGCAGATGCGGTTCAAGCCTACTGGGACGCTCGCTCGTCTAGTGAGCTCTGCTTGGGTCAACGGCGCCTCCCGGCGCTCGATGAGGCTGCCTAAGCCCTTTCACAATCCTCCGGCGCGATCGGCGCGCGCCACTATGGCCTACGCCTAATTGCATCCTGGATGCCGGCGCTGGCCGCGAACACCGCGCCCGCGACGAAGATGAAGCCCCCGGCCGTGAGGACGAGCAGAGCCTCAGCAACGCCGCCGGCAAGCAGGGCGCCGAGGCCCAGCAATGCGCCAAGGACAAGCAGGCCAACTCCAGCAGATCGCATGCACATCTCCGTTGCTAGATACTCTAGCGCGCCAGCGGTGCGAGACAATACGTCCTACTCTGGAATGGACCAGTTGATGCGGTTTGAGTAGGTGCTCTCCACCGGCTGCCCGCCTTGGAAAGCAGGGGCGAAGCGAGCTCGCCGGCTCACAACCTTGCATGTGGCATCATCTAAGTCGTCCGAGCCACTACTGCTGGTGATCTGGCAGTCAATGACACGGCCGTCAGTGCCGATGGTGACTCGGAAGCCTGTCGTACCTGATCGCTCTTCGCGCAATGCAGTCTGTGGGTAGTCAGCGGCCGTGACCCAATACCCTGGGTTCCCGCGAGGGCTTACCGCGCGATCGGCAGGATACTCTTCAGGAGAGGGAGGCATCGCCACTGCAGCCTCCTCCTCACCATCACCTTCGTAGTAGTCCGGCTCCCCATATGGATTGGAATTGGCAGAGTCGTCGTAAGTTTCCGGCAGGTTCGCCGCTGCCTCTGTGGTCGCAGGCGCCGCAGCTGGCACCTCGTCATCAGGAAGCGTGGTATCGACAGGACCTTCGCTCTCCTGGTTCTTCGAGCACGCAGAAGCCGCGCACACAATCAAGAGCGCGGCAGCAAGTGCATGCCTACGCATGTTCAACCTCACCCGCATCCACCGGAGCCATGCGGACGAGGCGGAGGTTACGTTCGATCTTTACAAAGATGAACACGAAGATGGTGAGCAAGAACGTAATCACGGCCGCGGCCGCGGCTTGAACGGCCAGTTGTAAGTTCGCGCGAGCCTCAGCCTGTTCACGATCCCTAGTCTCAATCGACAGCTTGAAGTTCGCAAGGTGCCAGTCGATCAGGCCAGCCAGCCGGTTCAAGGAGAGCTTCTTCCCCTTGCTGGCTTTCAGCTGTTCGGTCAGCGCTTTCAGATCGGCGGCATAGGCAGGACCATCGATGCCGAACGTGTCGGCCTTTTCCTGCAGCAGCTTCGCGATCTCAGCGTAGCTAAATTCGGCGCTCTTCCCGCGATATGCTACCAGGGCCTTCGCTGCGGCTCAGATGTTTGGGAGGACAATGGGGTCGGTGTTCTCAGCGCCGATGTCGGACACGCCAGCATCCTTTTCGGCCCTGCTTACATCTTTCTGCTCTTGGATGAAGCTGGCCAAGTCGCCGCCGGTTGTGGGTAGGCTTTCTGCGCGCGTTGACCTTACCTTCTCGGTGACGGCCATGACCAACGCAGCGCCTGCCCCGATCAGAGCGCAGGTTGCCAGTATAAGTATGAACACACGCAGCAGCCCCAAATAGCTGCGCTCAAGACGCTCCAACATTTGCTTACCCCTTCACCCCTACGTGCCTCCACGCAGGCTCACCGTCACCGGTGATCGCCCCGATGTCCAGCCCGTAAGCGGCGAAGCACTATGGATTACTTAACGACCCATGCTGAGGGCGCTCACTCCAAACCAAGCCGTTTGCGCATCTTCGCATAGATCGGGCTGGTCGCAACAATGTGTATACGCCGCTGGATCGTCGCCTCACGATAAGCCACCAGGCGCGCTTCCTTTCCGCTGCGGCGCGCTGCGTCCGACAGACTGTGCGATCTGGGTCGGATGGAGATCTCCCGCTCCTCACGCCAACAATCGAAATCCCAATCTACAAGTCGAACGGCTATGGATCGTAGTGCCGGCTGCCTCATCTGTGATGCCACTCGGCGATCCGAACTCGTTGCGAGCCTCGGCGGCGGCGATGGCGACTGCATCCTTCGCGATAACCTCGTCCGCAATCACGCGGCCAGCTCCGGCTGCGTGAAGAGCGCCCTCGTTCCAGTCGCGCGGCTCCGGCGTGCCACCATCCACGACGTCCACCTGGTCGATCGGAGGCTTGATGGTCGATGGCTCGAGAACCTCGGCTTTTGCAGGATCAAGCGCAGCGAGATTCTCGATCGCCATCCCCCATTCAGCAGGCACCATCTCGTCGAAGCGATAGTCGCCAGAACCCATGTTGTGGCGATCGGGCTTCGGGGTGCCGGGCACCGACCCTCCATTCCGGCCCTTCTTTCCCGGCTTGTCTATCTTGCGGCCGGCGTAGATCCCGAGAACCTGCCGCCAAGGGTTCTTCGGGTCTAGGAACTTCGCGTCCTTCGCCGTCCAGATGATCAGGTCGGAGATGATGGCGACCGTCTCGTTGCTGGGCCGCCGCAGATAATCCGGGCGCACGCCATGCTGGCGCAGGCGGGGAAACCAATCCACCGCGGCTCGGTTCAGGTTCAGATCCTTTTCCGATGCTGGCCGGCTCCAACTCTGTTCACGGTGCAGCTTCGCTTCGTCGCGCCGCTGCTCCGCGACCTCCAACGCCATCATCAGCGACATGACCTTCGGCAGTTCCTTCTCGATCTGCTTGCGGATGCGAGCGACCCGCCCCTGCGCCCTGCTGTAGGCCTCTTCCATCGGCGTGGTCGAACCTTCGGGGTGGTTCAGCGCGGACGTCGCCGCATAGCGCGCGTCCTCGGTGGCTTGCTCGGCCAGCAGCGCCTCGCGAGTCTTGATTACATCCGCCGAGCTGACTTTCAGCACCTCGGCCATCATTTTACGGATTTGTTCGAGCATCGTGGGTCCATTCCATGGCAGTCCACTCCGCCTTGTAGGATCGTCCTATCTCTCGCCGCTATGGCCAATTTCACCAGCCGCAGAACGGCACGTCCTCCGGACAGCAGCGGAGGCGTCCGTTTCGGACGAACTTTCCGGCAAGCCCATCGCCGGCCTGCATGACCCTGCCGAACACGAGAGTGTGAGTTGCAGGCGCAATACCGCAAAAACAGGGCAGAGCCTCATTTTTGCTGCGCGGAAATCCCTCGCCGGCATTTCCGTTGGGACCTCTGGCCTAGAAGCCATCGGTTGCGACGACTGTCGCTCTGGACGGACGGCTTTGCAATTCCTTGGGTGGCTTCGTGCCGAAGCTCTAAAAGCGCCTGCCCTGAAATTTTTTCGATGATGGAATCCCACGAGCGCCTTCGGTCCTGACGGGACGGCTCCGCGCCACGCACTGCCCTGCTGGCGGAGTGCCTTTGCCCATGTTGGGCAGAGGAGAAAATGAAATGTCGAATCCGAGAGCTTGGCGCGCGAAGAAGCGGACCACCAAACCGAACGCACGCATGAAGCGGAACGGCCTGTTCCTCGACGCGCATCCAGACTGCCAGCGCTGCGCTAACAGGCCGTCGCGGGAAGCGCACCATGAGCTGCCGAAAGGCAATCCGGCTCGCTACGAATGGCAATTCATGAAGGCGCTCTGCACTCGATGCCACACCGAGGAGCATCAACGGCTGGCGGCCCTGCCGGTTAGCTCGGCGAAGTAGGCGCCAGCCGGACACCTTCCCCGCCGCCGGAGGATGACTCCCCGGCGGCAATGAAGGTAACCCCTGCATCTTGGAAAGCCACTTGCATCGACGTGACTGATGCTGCCTGCACCTGGTGGCCGGTCTCGAACCGTCGGACAGTCGCCAGCCCGAGTTTTGACGCATCCGCGAGTGCGTTGGTGGACCATCCCAGTAGCGCGCGAGCAGCGCGGCATTGTTCAACGCTCAACGGCATCTGATACCATTAGCATCATTCCGCTTGATCGCCACCCGTATCGCTGATACCAATAGTATCACTCGGTGGATAACCGACGACCGGAGCAGGGGCGGCAACCCCCGCAGCCGGTCTCATCGCAACCTTGCATGAACAAGGAGACGACTATGGAAAGCCGTATCACCCGGCAGGCGCTCGCGCCAGCCGCACACGCCCAGCCCGCGCCTGCTGACGCTCAAATCCTGTCAGCCTTCGAGCTCTGGAAGGCTCTGCAAGCTGAACGTCGAGCGCTGCCGGATACTGGCAACTATGACGACAGGGACAAGCTGTTCACTGTCGAAGAGCGCGCCGTTTGGGACAAGATCGACCGCGCAGAAACTGAGGTGCACGACCTGCCCGCCACCTCGCCTGCCGGCGCGGCGTGCAAGCTCTGGATCGCAATTCCTCACAACACCAGCGACCCTGAACCGGAGGCTGCTGCCTTCCGCGCTGATCTCGAGTGGTTCATCGCACAGGGCGACGCGATCGACTGGAACCTGCGCTGCATTGTGTCCGCGCTCGTCTCCCTCAAGTCGATGGAGGCGTGAGCATGAGCGACACCACACGCCGCGCCTTTATGGCCGCGACCACCACGCTTGCCGCCCTGTCGGTCCCTGCGAGTGCCTTGGCAGCCCCACGCCACGATCCCGGCCTTCTAAGTTGCATTGAGGCTCACCGCCGTATCGACCAGATCGTGGATGCCTGGAGCGAGACCATCTTTGACCCGGCCTATGCTGCCTACAAGGCGGCAAGGGACGCGGTTCCGCACTACATCACGAAAGCATCGTGGGAGAGTAAGGGTGGGCGCGTCCGCCACATGACGACCGCCGACGAGACCGACACGAACATTGTCATGCCCCTTCGTGATGGCGGCTCGGATTATGCAAGCGATGACTTCGGCCGCTGCTGCGCAGAGCTGCGGCAGGCGCTGAACGAGCGCAACGCCAGGCTTCAGCGGATCACTGACGAGTGGCTTGCGACCGGCCTGAACGAACGCAGCGACCGGCTCGGAGACGAGTGGTTCGCCGCCATGGTGGCGGTGCGGGATTATCCGGTGCGGACGCTTCCCGATCTGCTGCTGAAGGTCGAGAAACTGCAGGAGTGCGAGGACAATATCTACGACCTTGAGGGTGTCCTTGCCGACCTCAAGCGCATCGAAGGGAAAGCTTGAGCATGAGCGAGCTCCAGACCCAGGAAGCCTTATCAGTCCTGATGGCAATGCACCGCCGCTACGAGCAGACGCAGGTGGAATACGAGATCGTCAGCGCCGCTGAGCAGGAGGCGAAGGACAACGGCGACGACGGCGCCTTCAAATTGGAGGACGCCTGCCGGTCATCGGCAGCGCAGGCCGACGCCCTTCGCCTAGCTATCCTCTACCAAGTGCCCGCTGACATCGCGGAGGCCGCAGTGCTGCAGTTCCACATCGCCACGATGCACGACATGATCGACGGCTGCGCGGATCGCCGGGAACACGAAGGCGATGCGCTGAAGGTCGGCATGCAGACCCTCTTCGACTTCCTCGCCTGCGAGATGAAGGAGGACCACGGCGAGCATGTCGGCGGCTACTTCAGGGACGAGGCGGTGCGTGCCTACTTCGCCCGCCGTCGCCGCACCGGCTTGCTGGAGGAGTGACCATGGCTGCACCCTTCAACCCCGCCGAGTGGCTGGCATCGTTCAAGGCGGCAGATGGCGCCTATGTCATGGCGGGCGATCACCTACACCTTTGGTACATGTCGCCGAAGGTCGGCCCAGACGACCTCACCATGGCCCGCGCCTTGGTCGACGGCCTCACCCGCGCCCAGCGCTATATGGTGGCCGATCACTTGCGCTCGATCGCACTGGTGGAGGCGTGACCGTGGCCCTGCTCACCATCACAACCGGCGGTCTTCGCCAGCTGCCGCTCGGCCTCCTGTCTCAATCCCTACCTATGCTTTCTCGCCACGAGCTGGAGGACGTCGTTGAGCGCTTGATCGATGAGTTGGACCGTCGGGACACCGATCCTGATCTGGAACCTGAGGACGACTACTGCGCCGCTGGCGACGATGGTTGCGCACCCGTCTTCCTTCAGGGTCGCGTCTGGTGGGGCAGCGAGGAAGAGGGGTTATGAAGCTGCCACGTTGGGTCCGAAGGCTGTTCGACACGCGCGGTGCCCAGTCGGACCTCTGGACGGCCAGCCGTCGGTGCAAGCCGCGTGTGCGCATCCGCCAGGATGGATGGATCACGCATCCGCCCGGGCAGTCGTTCCCGTTCCACCCGATGACGATCGTTGAGGCGGAATGGAGCGACGGCTCACGGCTGATGGGCTCACAAGCGGACTATGCCCGTGTGTGGCACGAGAACATGTGGCTGGGACGAGCGATGAGCCGCAAGCACAACATCGTCGCCTACCGCATCGTCTCATTCCCCATGAAAGGAGCAGCGAAATGACAAGCAGAACAGCAAACGACGGGCCGCACGCCGCGACCACCTCCACCGCGATCCGCGGCTTCATCCGTGCGGGTGGCCGCATCTTGGTGACACCAGCCGGCGAACTAGCGGAGGGTGGCGGGGTGCCATGGCCGTTCATAAGCGGATCCGAGGAAGAAGCGGCAGAATGCCTCCGCGCAGGTCGCGCCTACTTCAGCGATCGAGAGCGGCCTGGCGCAGATAAGCGGATCAGCCGCGCCGTCCGCATCCTTGGCCGTAGAACCGCAAACGGCTGGCTGGTGCTGGAAGCCCGACCAGAAGCGAAGGAAAGCCTGCACTGAACCTCCAAGGCAATCTGCCGTTCGACAGCGCCCCGGTGTCACAGCCGGGGCGTTTGGCGTTGCAGCCGCCGCCTCACGACTTCCATGCCAGCCTGGCGCTCTCCAATACCTTCGTGGACGCGCCCTGGTGGCTGGACATCTACCGCAAGGCCTTCCCCACGCTGATCAGCGCGGTGTCGGTTCGGGATGACGGCTGGGCTCAGCGGGGCGGGATTGATCGGGTGATCACCCTGGCATGCGGCCGCACCTATTCGATCGACGAGAAGGTGCGAATGAACGAGTGGCCCGACATCCTGCTCGAGCAGTGGAGCGATGAGGAGCAACGCAAGCCGGGCTGGGTGCAGAAGCCGCTCGCGTGCGACTTCATCGCTTATGCATTCGCGCCGTCACGCCGGTGCTACCTCCTGCCAGTGGCGCTCCTGCAGCGTGCTTGGAGGCTGAACGGGCGGCAGTGGATCGATCGGCATGGGCAGCGCCGCGCGCGGAACGTGGGCTATGTGTCCACCAACGTGCCTGTGCCACCGGGGGAGCTGGCGCAAGCGCTGCTGCAGGCAATGCTGGTGCAGTGAAGCCGCATCACCTTCGCGGTGGGCGCGGGTCAGCGAGTACCGCTTGACGTCCCCTGGATCGACTCCAGAGAGGATCTAAGCGCGGAAATGTCCAGTGTCTCAAATGCCTCAATCGTCTTTAGCTGACGGTCACCCTCGCTTATGGCGAGCTTACTCGATCCTACATCCACGACCAGCCCATCTCGACTTCTTGCCCACGCGGCCAGCCGGTTTAAGTTCTCGGACCGGAAGAATTGCGGTGCCGCTCCAAACCGCTCCGCAGTCTCCAAGCATTCACGTTGCGAACGGTCGAAGGCAGCAGCAAGCGCCTGCAGGTGCTTCGTAGAGCACGAGTCCGTGCCTGCCTTGAAGGCCTCGTGCGCTTCCAAAAGGGCCTTACGCAAAGCGAGCAGAGCTCCCCGCAAGTCACCCTCATCAACGAGAAACGACCCACCAACGACTTGCCCGAATTGTTCAGTGATCTGCTGGAAAATGGGCGTGGTGTCTTCCTCCGGCGAGAGGCCCTCATCTCTCCGCTCTCGTCGGATTGCAGCAGGCAGGCGCTGGAAGGCGGCAACTGCTTGCTCAAAACGCCGGTCGCGTTCTCGCTCTGCCTCGTGATCCCGGACGGTGCGATGCACCTTCATAACCGAGCCGGCACAAATGTGGGCGCACAGATCGCTGTAGAACGCCGGAGCAGCAGATTTGAGCGAAGCTCGCACTAAATCAGCCGAGCTGAGGCTCTCTGTCCAAAGAAGCGCGCTCACCTCGGCAATGGCCGAGCGGCTGGCCGCGGCAATGCCAGCCAAGCGCTCTAGCGCTCTTTGTCTATCCCGTTTCTGCTTGAAGGTTCGCTCAGCCCCTCCAAAATCGACGCCGTAGTGCAGCCTACCACAGTTCTGCTGCCCGATCAGATGGATCGCGCCCGTTCCCGACTGGATGACGTAGCCGAGCCAATGCGTGCGCTTCTGGCAGTGGCAGCACCACACAAACGGGAAGTCAGGATTGCCCTTCATCCCGCCAGAAGGCGTTTCGTCATAGTAACCGATGACCGTCACGCCAGCGTCCGCAGCTGGCACCGACCGATCTAGGCCTTGGATCGTATGTTCAGGATCTGAATATCTGAATTTTTGACTACGAAGCTGTTCGTCAGATTGGGCGAGCCTTGGATTCGTGTTTGCAGCCATTCAGGAGCAAGGTGATCCGCTCTCGGCAGCGGCACAAGGGCAGAGAGCGGAACGGTTGTAACTGTCCACATGCTTGCGCGTGCAATTCATCCCATTCCGGTCACGCGGTCGGCTCCGTTCTAACTGAGTCGCATCATGTGCGAGCCTGGTTCAGTAAGCGCTCCCGAGCCTCACCGATCTTCTCGGCGCCCGGGCCGCTCCAAGTCTCGGCGTCGTGCTCGGTCGTTCCTTCATCTGAGCCCTTCGAAGCACGGTAGGCGTCGGTGTGGCTCCACTCATGCTCCACGTAAAACCGTTGCGTTTCGCTATCATAACATAGCCGCCACCAGTCCTCCTTCTCCATAAGTGAGCCCTTGATCCGCTTTGCGATCTCTTCTGAAAAAATGGCCATTTCGTCTCCAGGGATTGTGGCACGCGTTGTGAGGTTGGGGATCGACGCAACTTAGCTCAGAACATGCAGCAGAGAGAGGGGATTTCTAATCACCTTCAACGCTGCGCCCAACGGCAAGCGGCGCGAATCGCCCCCTATCCTTGACAAGGGTCAGTATCTGAGTCCGTCGCTGATAAACCGCTTGAATCGGGAATCGCGATGCGCATATATGATCGTAAGTGGACTGGGGGATCCCGGTCGGCGTTATAGCCTCGGTGAGTCTCACCGGGGCTTTTCGCTTTCTGGCCCGGGGTTCGGAAAAAGCTTCAAGCCCCAGTTTTCATAGCCCTCGCCAACCTTGTCCCTCCCGCCGCTGCAGAAGAACTTCAGCTTCAGCACGTCAAACGCCCGATTGGCTTGGCCCGGTCGTAAGATGCTCATACCGATCGGGCGAGCAACGAGATCAGCCAGCTGCAACCCGGAAGAATTCGCTTTCTTGTCCGCGAAAACGACCTCGAAAGGTAAGATGCGGCCCATCTTGTTATCTCCGTCGCAGATACGACGGAACTCAAGTTCTAAGTCGCGATCTTCTTTCTTCCCCCTAGCCTCAACGACTACATGTGTCCGCTTCTCGTGCTGGCCCTTCTCCTCTAGAAACTCATGAAGTGTTTCGAGACAAAAACCGAGTGCGATGTGATACGGATTTTCACCGACATCCATCCGGGTCCGAAATCGAGTTTTGTCGATCACACACGATATTAAAACGAAGTTGCTTTCATCGATTATATCGGTCAGCCCGGACATAAATTGCTTACGCTCAAAGGCGCTGCCGAACTTAAAAGGATGCATTTCTTTTCTGATTTCACGTTCGTGAAGTATCACAATGTCATGACCGAAATTAGAAAACTTAAATTTCTCGAGAGCAGAAACAACTCTTTCAGCATAATGCTTTTTGTAAAAGACGCAGAATGCAAGAACGAAGAGCGGGTAGCTCTGATCGATGTTCAGCATTCCATGGTCGCCACTCTCATCAACATAAACGACGTAGTTGCTAAACCTACTCTGGACGATCTTCGGCTCAGTCAGGGGCTCTGATGGCTTATCTAGTCCAGCATCAAAGAATGTGAGTTGCTTCTCCCTCTTCTGTGCATCAGTTCCAGGCATCGCAACATTTAGCTCGCTCAATGGACAAGCGCGCTGGCTTAAGTCCGCTCACTTGATTGTCAACGACATCTAAAAGGGAGCATAGGATTGAGAGTATGCGGTGAGAGACAATCAGTTGGTGCCTTGTGAGGCCCGAGAGAACTTGTGCATGCAGCGTAACTCGGCGCATGGTGATAGCTGACTATATGTTGATCTCGATGACCGAGCATTCGTCACCCGACCATCTGTCGTGCACCGAGCCTAGTAGCGGTCCAGCAAGCGTTCGTGCAGGCACAACGACCCTGACCTCCTCAGCGCAACCACGTCAGCACGAGCGGCAATTCCTGTGTAATCACGCCCGGCATTACACGGAACGTTCCGGTATGTTCCGCCGCTAGAACGGAACGAGAAACTAGTGCGATCGCAGCCAGTTAGACCCTCTCCGGAACATTCCGGAACGCTACTCTCAAGGACTGCAAATCCTCGCACGCCGGTTCGATTCCGGCTCGGGCCTCCACTTCCATATAGACTGCGGCGAGCTCTCCCACACGTCGTGTGGTGGCGCTGATCGGCGCGCAGGCTTCGACGGTCGTCTTCGGGCGTGGCGGAGGGCCTGTGCCATGGCTCACCGGCTGCATGGCAGCCGTGCTGAGCATCCAGGATATTGCCATAAGCACGTATCGCGAAGACGAGCGGAGGAAATAGGGCAAGGCAGCAGGCATGAGTGGGAAGCCGGGCGAATATACGTTCGCGCAGCGGGAAAACGCCGTGCCGAGCGCCGCCGGATTTCGATAACCTGCAGTTATCTCGCCTTTCGGTCTGCCACCGTTCCCGACCAAGGTGCGCGACTTGTCTCGCTCGGGCTTCTCGGCGCTTCGGCGCTACACCTGCCTATCGGGGCCGTGTGTGAGTTGACGCTACCTGATCGACCGCAGATGCAGGCGGCAGTGGCATGGTGCGAGGCGGGGCTACTAGGCTGCGCCTCTACCGAGATGGTCAGCGCCGTGACTTACGATGCCATCCTCGAGCACTGGGTCGCGACCGGATACCATCGCTGATCGGTCGCCCTGATATCCGGCCTGAGAGGCCCGGCTTACCAGTCCAGCCAGCGGCGGCGACGCCCGGTGAGGCGGCTATCTGCAACACCGTCGCCATCGGTGTCGACGTAAGTGTTGCTGGTGGTGACATGGCCTGGTGTCGCGGTGCCGGTGGCATGGGTCTGGGTGGCGACGGCTTCGGCCCGGGCCTCGGCGCGAGCGGCGCGCAGTTCGGCTTCGTGGACCCGATGCTCGGCATCGCGCGCTGCCACCTCTCCGCGCCGGGCGGTGCGCAGCGAATAGTAGTGCCACCACATCTGGCTATGCGCGAAGGCGAGCGCCAGACCGCCGATGATGGCGAGGTTCTTGAGCAGCGCCACGGCCTGCGCCGGATCGGTAAAGCGGTTGTGGAAGAACAGGATGGTTGCCGCGGTGAACACCGCCAGCAGCACCGAAGTGATCCGCACCGCGAAGCCGGCGGCTAGGCACAGGCCAGCGACGAGTTCGAACACGCCGGTGGGGATAGCGAAGTTCCCGGGAAGGCCCGCGCTTGCGAGCATCCCTGCGGTTCCGCTGGGGTCCATCAGCTTGCTGATGCCACTGGCGATGAACAATATCCCAATCAGGACACGCCCGAGGATTGCGGCGATCTTCGACATGACCTGCCCTCATTCTTGCTGCGAGATGAGGCTAGGAAGCGGCCAGCCGCGCTTATGTTCCCGATGCAGCGTTCATGGCTTCAAAGCCGGGGCAAGGTGACGCCGCGCTGACCCATGTATTTGCCCGCGCGATCGGCATAGCTGATCTCGCACGGTTCGTTGCCTTGCAGGAACAGGAACTGGCACGCGCCTTCGTTGGCGTAGACCTTGGCCGGCAGCGGCGTGGTATTGGAGAACTCCAGCGTGACGTGCCCCTCCCAGCCCGGTTCGAGCGGGGTGACGTTCACGATGATGCCGCATCGCGCGTAGGTCGACTTGCCCAGGCAGATCACCAGCACGTCGCG
>JAAIGE0100121932.1_pt1 | contig 25930 bp, 24 predicted proteins | sample 6487951 | NCBI WGS metagenome assembly JAAIGE01 (sample SAMN13974128, study PRJNA590717) | phyllosphere metagenome | biome: tomato field; feature: multiple bacterial spot infested tomato fields; material: tomato leaves; isolation source: leaves from tomato fields | host: Solanum lycopersicum ...
CTCACCGGTTCGAGCAGCGGTGGTGGGCGTGTCGGCCATGGTCTCCTCGACGGCCGGGTGAGGTGGCCGCGCTGTCGTGTAGCCGGTGCCGGCTGCCCGGTCACGTTAACCGTGATCGCCTGTCGTGCCTCCGGTCGTTCTGCTGCGCTTCAGCCTCCGGCGCGCGCCGCCGACTGGTTGGGGTTTCCGGATGCGGATATAACCCCGGTGGTCACGTCGCCGCTGGTGTCTGATGACCCCATGACCACTGCTGCCGTGTCCTCCGCTCCCTTCGGTGGAACGGTGGGCTTCGATGAGCTCGTCGACCGCCTGCACGCGCGGTTCCCGGCGCGCTCGCGTGAGCACGTCGCCGCAGTGGTCCTCAACGAGTACGAGGCGATGACGGCGGGAATCCCGCTGATCGTGCCGGCGCCGGTCGAGGATGGCGCGATCGAGATGCTCGAGCAGCGCCCGATGCTGCGCGCCGTCATCGACTGAACCAAGGCGGCGCCGCGGCGCCGCGATGCTGCTCAGTCGGAGAGGGTGGCGCGGGGGTGCTCGCCGAAGCGTTCGGCGTAATGCGCAGCGAACCGGCCGAGGTGGGCGAACCCCCACCGGCCGGCGATCTCGGCGACGGTCGTGCGGCCGGTCTCGCCGGCCTGCAGGTCGGCGCGGACCCGGTCGAGGCGGATGCGGCGCAGGTAGTCGACGGGCGTGAGGCCGAGTTCGCTCCGGAACGCGCTCTGCACGGTGCGGGTGGAGGTGCCGGCGGCTTCGGCGATCTGGTCGGCGTTGATCGGCAGGTGGGCGTTGGCGTGCATGTACTCGATCGCGAGCCGCAGTCGGCTGGAGTTCGGCACCTTCAGTTCCGGCGGCACAGCGATCGACTCGTGCGGGAACGTCTCGAGCAGCGTCACGGCGGTCACGCGCTTGGCCTCCTCGCGCAGCAGCTGCGGGGCGGTGTCGTCGTGCAGCACCCGGGCGGCGGTCGAGACGGTCGAGGCCCACCGCCGCAGCGCCTCGGCGGACGGCGTCGCGGTGGCATCGAACAGCAGCGGCGCTTCGGGGACGCCCTCGTGCTCGGCGGCAACGCGCTCGAGGAAGCCGGCGTCGAAGTGCATGAGGTTCTGACGGTAGTTCGCGAAGTCGAACTCCGCCGGACGGTTGTTGACGAACATCGCCGGCACGCCGCGCTGCAGTCGCTGCGCGTCGCCGGCGAGGTCCGTGGCGCCCTCGCCCGCGGTCAGCCAGGAGACGACGTACTCGCCCTCGGTGACGATCGAGCCGCGCACGTGCCCCATGAACAGGCTGCCGCGCAGCGACAGTTCGGCATCACCCACGCTGGTGTAGCGGTAGTGGAAGCGCTCCTCGGTCGGCTCGACCAAGAACCTCGTCCCGTTGTACGCGTCCTCGTACATGGCGCGCGCGTCATCGATGCTCTCGCCGCTGATCTCGGAGCGCTCGCTCGCCACCCGCCCATCGTTCACGGATCGAATATTGACACGGATGACGAGCCCATCTGCGCTGCAGATGTCAAGCAGTGCCTCGTCGGGCGAGCGATTCCTGGAAATCGCGCCGTCCCAGCGCGGATCCCAAGGCGCTGCATGTCGAGGCGGCGAACGCGATCGGTACCCGAGCGATCGCGACGCCTTGCGCATGCTGGATGGTCACGACGCATTCCCGGTCCTCGACCACGGCGGACCAGCTGGTGATGCCGGTCGCGGCGAGCGTCTGACGGTCCTGCCCGGCGATGACCTCCACCCGGTCGGTGTGGACCTCGATGCCACCCCCGGCAGTGCTGCTCGAGCAGGCGAAGGCCGCATCGACGCGGCCGCCGGCGAGGTCGAGGAAGTCGGGCATGGCGATGTCGTCGCTCTCGTCGGCGAACTGCCGATCCGATGCCGGCGACTGCACCATGCGGAACCCCATCTGTCACTCGAGCGCCGCGATCCGGAGAAGCTGCGGTCGCGCGATACCGATCACAAGGACTAGCACGAGGGTGCGGCCGCGGTTCGGCTGCATGGCCGTTTTGCGACACCGCGTGCTGCGCCCGGGTGCCGGGTTCCGAATCCGGATAGTTCCGACGCTTCAGTTCCTGAACCGTGGGAGCGTCAGCCTCGCACCGCACAGCTCGTGCGGCGCATGGAAGGAACATCGCGATGTCCATCGCACTGACCACCCCGGCCCGCATCCAGTGGACGCGGGTCACCGAGCTGCTGACCACGGGACAGCGCGACGGCGACTTCACCGGCCTCGTCGAGCACCGCGGCGACCGCTTCATCACCACCGACGGCATCGGCGCCGTCGTCGGCACCTTCGACAGCGAGCGCACCGCCCGCGATGCCCTGGAGCCCGCTGCGCTGCAGCGGCACGAGGCTGCTCGCCGTCTGCGCGCGAACGTCACCATGGCCGCGACCGGCGTCGCCGCCCTCGCCAGCACCGGCATCGCGATCGCCGGCATGCTCCATCTGCTCCCGTAACCCGCATCCGGTTCGCAGCGCGATCGCGCTCGCCCGCCGGTCTCCGACGACCACCCCATCGAACGGATCGCACGCATGATCGACCGCATCCCCGCACTGCACGAGATGACCCGCGCGCTCGCGACCGCCGCCGACACCGTCGTGACCTACCGGATGGCCGACGGCCCCCAGGAGGGCATGACCGTCGTCGAGGCCATGGATGCCCACCGCCGCGTCATCGCCCGCACCATCACCAGTGCTGCCGGTACGCGCGAGGACGTCGCCGACCTCACCCTCGCCGGCACGCTCATCGAACGTTGCGCGACATGGGGTGTCGACCCGATCGGCAACAACAAGCGCAGCGCCGCCATGGTCATCCTCAGCACCACGGCGACCCGCGGCACCCTCGACGCCATGCGCGCCGCACACGGCGCCACCGCCTGAACCAGGATTCCTCGGATGACCAGCAGCACACCCGACCTGCCTGCCGAGCTCGACGCGACCCGAGACGCCCTCGACCTCCTCGAACGACGCCTGCCGCGCCGCTCCGCGCGTCTGCGCCTCGACTTCCTCGACGCTCGCACCGAGCACACCGCCCTGCGCCTGACCGACGCCGACCTCCTCGCCGAGGTCCGCCGCATCCGCGACGAAGCCGCGGAGGTCACGCCGGCGGCTCCCTGACTCGTGCCTCGGGAGCCTTCGGGTGGCTTCCTCGTCACGACCGGCGCGCGCAGGGGTGCGCGCGCCGCACACGACCCTCTCTCCCGGTAGGGGTGCCGGGAGAGGGGGTCATCTCTCCAGCGATGCCGCCGAACGGCTGCGCATCTGACGCCCGCGGTTGGACAGCTCGCGCGATCTGCGTCGAGAGCAGCCCTCGGCAGTCGCCCGATCGACATCGGACGCTACGCCGTCCGGCTCGAGAGGTCCCCGTGACCGCAGCATCAGCACCGAAGTACCCGGCCGTGATCCGGACGGACGTCACCCCGTCGCTCTGGTCGGCGAACCGCCGCGGCGGGTTCCACGGCACCGTCGAACGCACCGATCACGGCTACGTCGCGCGCGATGCCACCGGCACCCTCGTCGGCGAGCCGACCACGCTGCACACAGCACAGTCGGTGATCGCTGCTCGTTTCGCTGGCGCCGTGCCTGCGCGGCCGGGCCGGCTCGCGGGGGAGTTCCCTGCAGCGGCCGGCCTCACCGGCGCGATCGCCTCCCCTCGGTCCTGAGAGGTGTGCGATCGATCACGGTGCTCCGCACAGTTCCAGGATGATCGCTCGCCGTAGACGCCCTTCTTGAGCGAGCGGCATCGACGGATGCCCAGCGAAGCCGAGCGCGCCGGTCAGCGTCCCCGCTGCCGGAGAGGTGGGTGAGCGCAGGGGGGGGCGCTGACCTTCGTGGGCGGCCTGCCATGCGACCAACGGCGTCGGGCGTCGGCGGGGGACCGGTGCCGGTCCTGCCGCCGGTTCCCGTCATCTGCGAGTCGAGGGCCGCTTCAGCCAGCGGGCTCGACCTCGCTTCAAGGCTGTGCCGCAGCACCGTGAGCGGTAGGCGGCGCCGGCGGGGTGTGCGACTGCGTGCTGTGCCGTCTCGAGCGAACGTGTGGTGGTGATGATGACGCCGAACTCGTCTCGCGCGATGAAGCGGGAGCCGTCGAGGTCGACCGTTCCGCGGAAGTCGCCGGCGAGCTGGCAAGCCCAGAACGAGGGCGCGACCTCGACCCAGTCGAGCTCCGCGGCGCTGACCTGAAGGGAGACGTCGACCGATTGATCGTGCGGGATTCGATCAGGGGGAGTCCGGTCTCGCCCGTCGACCGCAAGCCCGGCATCCCGACCGCTGGCGGGCCGGGACGTCGTGGCGGCGTCAAGCAGTGACACGGCTGTATGCCTCGGCGAGCAGCGCGACGGAGCGGAGCCGATCAGGGGTGGTTCGGGTCGAGTGGCCGACGATGACCTCGTCTGCGTCGGCCGAGCGCGCGAAGGCGTCGATGTACCGGGCGGCCTCCGCTCCCGTTCCGACGCCGGTGTAGTGCGTCATGCTCGCGACCTGGCCGCCGGCGGGGCTGTCGAGGAGGCGGTCGAGTTCGGCGTCGGTGAAGGTGCGCTCTGCCGGGACCTGCCCGCTTTGGCGGAGCATCGACATCAACCGTGCGCGCTTCATCGCAGCGAACTGCTCGGCGGCGTCCTCGGTCGTGTCCGCGACGATCGCGTTGACCCCGGCGATCACGTAGGGGGCGTCGAGTGCCTCCGACGGCCTGAAGTTGCGCCGATAGGCCTCGACGGCCTGATGGAGAGCGGCTGGAGCGAACTGGGATGCGAAGGCGAACGGGAGGCCCAGCGAGGCGGCGAGGTGGGCGCCGAAGAGCGAGGAGCCGAGGATGAAGAGCGGGACGTCAGCGCCCGCGCCCGGCGTCGCGTTGACGCCGGGGACCTTCGAACGACCCGCGAGGTAGGCCTGCAGCTCGAGAACGTCCTCGGGGAACCGGTCCGACGAGTCAGCGGCGCGGCGCAGCGCCCGGAACGTCGCCTGGTCGCTTCCCGGGGCCCGGCCGAGACCGAGATCGATGCGACCCGGATGCAGAGCGTCGAGCGTGCCGAACTGCTCAGCGATGGTCAGTGGAGAGTGGTTGGGGAGCATCACGCCACCGGCCCCGAGCCGGATGGTGCTGGTCTGCGATGCGACGTGGGCGATGAGGACCGACGTTGCGCTCGACGCGATGGTGGGGATGTTGTGGTGCTCGGCGTACCAGACGCGCCGATAGCCGCTGCGCTCGGCTTGCTGCGCGAGCGCCACCGAGGCGGCGAAGCTGTCTGCGAGGGTTTCGCCCGGACCGACGGGGGCCAGATCGAGAATGGAGAGAGGGATGCTCATGACGGGTGAACGCACCCAGTGGAAATCGCTATTCCAGGCGATGCGACCTTGGTCTGCCCGTATCGCTCAGAGCGGAAGGGCGGTGCCGTCGTGGCACCGCCCTTCCACACGAGGATGCTCGGTCAGCCAGCCAGTGCTGCGTCGAAGGCCTCGCGGATCGGGCGGTCTCCGGAGACGAATTCCCACTGCTTGCCGATCGTACGATCGTCGTGGATCGCCTCGAGGATGACGGCGGCTACATCGGCACGGGGCACCTCGCCCATGCTGACCCGGTCCGCCAGGAGGATCCTGCCGGTCCCGGCGTGATCGACCAGCGCACCCGGGCGGACGATGGTCCAGTCGAGACCGCTGGCGCGCAGCTCGACATCGGCCTGGCGCTTCGCCTCGACGTATGTCTTCCAGACGAAGTCCGCATCATCCGCTACCGGGTCGTCCGTGCCGATGCCGGACAGCTGCACGATGCGCTGGACCCCTGCGATGCGAGCCGCGTGGACGGTCAGCACGCTCCCGCCGTAGTCGACGGTGCGCTTGCGTTCCGCACTCGAACCGGAGCCGGCGCCTGCGGCGAACACGACCGCTTCGACGTCTGCGAGAGCCTGAGCCAGCTCCTCAGCGGACGCCGACTCGATGTCGACGATGCGTGCTCGCGCCCCGATGCCTTCCAGCTCAGCAGCATGCTCCTGGTTGCGGATGATGCCGACGGCTTCATCCCCGCGCTCGACCGCCAGCCGCAGCACGTGCTGTCCGACCTTGCCATGGGCTCCTACTACTGCGATGCGTGTCATCCCCTCATCCTCGATGCCCTGATCGCTCCAGCGGGAGGACTTCGCGCAGGGCGAACCGCCTTCGGTTCTCCGGCGTGCCCCTCGCCGCGCTGCCGCGGCCGAGGGGATCGACTGCGTCCGTGATCCGTGTCGTCCGGGTGAACGCGTCGCTCCTCGGCAACTCCGATCGGCGCGGGAGTCCTGGGACCGAGCCCGGGAGGCCGAGCCCCGCTGCGGGCGAGAAGCTGACCAGCGCTTCGTGAAGGTCGATCGGTGGAACGCGGTCGCCTGTCGAGATGTCGGCCTGATGCAGCTGAGCTACTCTGCCGGCTGCTCGCGGCGGATCTCCCGGCTGATCGCCTGCAGGGCGACCTCGAGGGAACGCAGCTCGTCATCATCCAACCGTGAGAGAACGTCACCACCGAGCTCGGGTCGAGCAGCCATGAGTTCGCGCACCACAGCTCTCCCGAGATCGGTCGCATGGATTCGTCGGACCCGATGATCGTGCGCATCGTCCGCGCGAGTGACGAGCCCAGCGGTGGCGAGACGATCGACGAGTTTCGACACCGACGGCATCGACACGGCGAACGTCTGCGCAAGTCCCGCGCCAGTGGCGCCTCCTGCAGTGGTGACGATGACCGCGAGAGCTTTCAGCTGCTGGATCGTGAGATCGGTAGCCATGAGGGGCTGCAGCACCCGGGGGATGGAGCGCACCGTGATCGCGATGGACAGCGCCTCGATGCTCGCCATCATCCGCGCGCGAGCATCGAGTGGAGGCATGATCTCACCGTAGATGTCAGCAGACGCCCAGCACACTTGCTTAGATCGAAGCTAACCTTTTTGCAGCAAGTGTTCTGACCCGGAGTCGTGTCGGTGCGTCCAGGCGGATACCCGCTTGGTGCCCGTTCGTGGCCGTCGCACCGCACGGTGCGACGAAAGCGAGACGCCGATGACCGAAGCAATGACCATGAGCGCTGCTCACCAACCCGACGAGCGTGAACTCGAATCGGCACGGGAACGCTATCGGCACGAGCGGGATCGCAGGATCCGCCCCGACGGTAACGCTCAGTACCGTGGGGTCGTCGGTGAGTTCGGGTACTACGCGAAGGACCCGTACACGGAGCCCGTCGAGCGGGAGCCCGTTGCCGACCGGGTCGAGGTCCTGGTCATCGGCGCCGGTTTCGGGGGTTTGTCGACCGCGTCGCGCCTGCGGGAGTCGGGCGTGAACTCGATCCGCCTCATGGACGAGGCAGGTGATGTTGGCGGCACTTGGTATTGGAACCGGTACCCGGGAGTGCGTTGCGACATCGAGTCGTACGTCTACATGCCGCTGCTCGAGGAGGTCGGCACGATGCCTTCCGAGCGTTACGCGCCCGGGGATGAGATCCGCCGCCACGCGGTCGCGATCGCCGAGCACTACGACCTCTACGCCGATGCGCTCTTCCAGACCCGCGCGACTGCGCTGGACTGGGACGCAGAGTCGGAGGAGTGGATCGTCGCCACGGATCGCGGCGATCGTTTCCGCGCCCGCTTCGTGATCACCTCGTCCGGTACCTTGACGCAGCCGAAGCTGCCCGGCATCCCCGGCATCGAGGCCTTCCGCGGACACACCTTCCACACCAGCCGATGGGATTACGGCTACACCGGCGGCAGTGCCGACGGCGGGCTGAACGGCCTGGCGGATAAGCGCGTAGCGGTCGTCGGCACCGGCGCCACCGGTCTGCAGGTCATCCCGCACGTGGGGGAGGACGCCCGAGAACTCGTGGTCTTCCAGCGCACCCCGTCAACCGTCGACGTGCGCGGCAACGGACCGACGGACCCGGAGTGGGCGGCTTCGCTCGAGCCGGGCTGGCAGCGTGCGCGTATGGAGAACTTCCTCGCCGTCCTCGCGGGCGAGCCGGTCGAGGAGAGCCTGGTACGCGATGGCTGGACCGCCACGACGACGCTGCAGCGGCAGATCCTGACCGGCGCCGTGGACACCAGCGTGACCGCTGAGGAGCGCGAGCTCCGGGACGAGCTCGACGACCTGGCCACGATGAACCGCATCCGTGCCCGAGTCGACGAGGTCGTCACCGATCGCGCGACCGCGGAGGCGCTCAAGCCCTGGTACCGCTACATGTGCAAGCGACCGGGCTTCAGCGACACCTACCTGCAGACCTTCAACCGCCCGAACGTAACGCTCGTCGACACTGCCGACAGCGGCGGCATCACCCGGATGACAGAGACCACGGTCGTCGTGGGCGAGACCGAGTACGAGGTCGACTGCGTCATCTTCGCGACCGGATTCGAGGTCGGGATCTCGGGCGTCATGTCCGGCACCCTGCCGGTCACCGGTCGGAACGGGCGCACGCTGCTCGAGGCATGGTCGCAGGGACCGCGCACGCTGCACGGTTTCTCGACCCACGGCTTCCCGAACCTCTTCCACCTGAGCGGGATCCAGAATGCCAACTCGGTCAACTTCGCGCACATCCTGCTCGAGCAGGCCGAGCACATCGCCGCGATGATCGCCCGGGGCCGCGAGGTCGGCGCCCGCTTCCTCGAACCGTCCGAAGAGGCCCAGGACGCCTGGGTGCGCACGGTGCACGAGACTGCCGCCGACACCCGCGCCTTCCAGGCCGAATGCACCCCTGGCTACTACAACGGCGAAGGCACCCGATCCATCGGAGGGGCCAGCTACAGCCCCGGCCCCATCACCTTCCACCGGCTCCTCCGAGAATGGCGCGAGAGCGGCATGGACGACGTGCTCGTCGGTGCGACGTCCGGTGCGTCCCGGTGAAGCGCGCCAGCCTGCTCCTGGTGCCGGCCGCAGTCCTGCTCGTCGGATGCACTGCCGCAGGCGAACCGGAGCAAGCCGCCTCCTCATCCGCTGCAGTGAGCGGCGAGTCGCGTGCGGAGCGGATCGCGCAGGTCACCGATGTGCACGAGGCCACCGGGATGACCCTGCTCGAGGGGCCTGTGATCGGCCCAAACGGTGCGCTGTACGTCGTCGACGTCACCGCCCCGCCCGGGGAAGGCAAGGTGCTCAGCGTCGACCTGGCGAGCGGATCGGTCGCGACGGTCTACACCGATGACACGAGCGCGTTCACCTCCGCGCAGATCGACCCCGACGACGGGCGGCTCTACCTCACCGACTTCCTCAGCGGCTCCGTCCTCAGCATGACCACGGACGGCGAGGACGTTCGCGAGGAGTTCACCGGCCCGGTCGACGGGGTGCCGATGCAGCCCGACGACATCGCCTTCGGGAAGGACGGAGCGCTCTACGTGACCGACGCGGCAGGCGCCCAGGCGCCGCACTGGGAGGCGTCCGGTCGAGTCGTCCGCATCGATCCGATCAGCCGGGCGGCTACCGTGCTGGCCGACGGGCTGCCCTCGCCCAACGGGATCGGCTTCACCCCGAACCACGACGGGCTCTGGATCGGCCTCAACACCGGCAACCGCATCGACCGCCTCACGCTGAATGCGGACGGTACGGAGGTCGCCACCGCCTTCCCCGCCATCCATGCTTCCGCCGGGGTCGGGCAGCTCGACTCGATCGCGGTCGATGCCGACGGCAACCTCTACGTCGGGCTGCACGGCCGACCGGAGATCCTCGTCTACGGCACCGACGGCCGCCTGCTGACCACGGTGCGCGTCCCGGCGGATGAAGCTGCTGGGCTGAGCTCGGCGACCAATGTGGCCATCACCCCCGGCTCGACCGAGGCGTTCGTCACGATCAGTGGCCGCGACGGCGGCTTCGTCTACGAGTTCGAGGCGCTCGGCGTCGGCATCCCGCAGTCGAACGGCGGCTGACGTCCGCGCGCTGCGAGCCCTCCTGGGCGGTCGGCCGCGCCTCGGGGTCGGTCGCCCCGTCCCTCGCCCCCCCGGTCTCGCGACAGCGTCCATCCGGGCGGAACGCCGGGGTCAGGCCGAAGCGGCGCCCGGCGCTCGATCGTGAGGCTCGAACGAGAACGCGAGGATCTCCCCGTCGCCCTCGAGCTGCTGGAAGCCGATCATCCGACCCGTGAATCCGCCGGCGACCTCCGTCGAGACGTACCGGCCATCCACTGCGGCCAGATGCTGGAAGCCGCCGTCGCCCGACCAGCCGAGCTCGACCTCGTCAGGGCCTTCCGCTCGTGCTCCCGGGCCTCTCTGCGGGCGCCGAGCGCGTATCACGAGGCGGACCGGTTGGGTGCGATCGGTGGGCAGATCGGCGGTGGCCAGCGTCACCTCCGCCGGCCCGATGCGGATCCTCGCCTGCACAGTGTCGGAGGTCTGTTCGACTCGGTACTGGTGGCGGTCGTCCAGGCGCAGGAGGAGGGCGGTCGCACCGGTGCCCGGATCCGCTTGCAACGTCGCATCCCACTCGAGCGCGGTCACGCGGACCGCGATCGGTCTCGGGTGCTCATCGACGCGCAGCGGCAGCCGGCCGTTGCGGGGGGTGGGGAGGGCCTCCGTGCCCGGGCTGACGAACTGCGGGGGGAGGGTGCCGCCGTCGCAGTCGAGGTCGATCGGGGAAGGCGTCGCAGCGACCGGCCCGGGACCGGTGACCTCGAGCCAGCCGTCGGTGAAGCGCACATCGGCGGCGAACGTCTCCCGTCCGAGCACGTGGTACTCGGGGAACGCCCCGGCGGGCCGAACGCCGTGGTAGATCATGACGTGGCCGCCGGCCCCGTCCTCCATGAGGTCCGCATGGCCGATGCTCTGCACCGGGAGATCGGTGCTCCTGTGCGTGAATATCGGATTGGCCGGATGCGGCTCGAACGGGCCGCGCGGATCGCGCGAGCGAGCGACGGAGACACTGTGGCCGCGGTCTGTGCCGCCCTCGGCGATGACCAGATGCCACCAGTCGTCGACCGCGAACAGGTGCGGTCCCTCTGGGTTGCGCATCCCGGTGCCGGACCACAGCGGGCGGATGGCGGAGGTGAGGGCGCCGGTCGTCGGGTCGAGATCGGCCTGCACGATCTGCATGCCGTCGGGTCCGAGCACCGAGCACCACGTGAGGAGACAGCTGCCGTCCTCGCTCCAGGCGATGTCGGGGTCGATGCCGATCGCCTGGGGGATGAGGACGGAGTCCGACCAGGGCCCGCTGGGGTCCTCGGTGGTGAAGAGCAGCTGCCCGTCGCCGAATCGCGAGATGTTCGTCGTCACGAACCAGAACCGGCCGTCATGGTGACGGAGCGTGGACCCGTAGATCCCCTGCGAATCTCCGGCGCCGGCGAGCCCGGCCTGGCCCGGGCGATCGATGACTGCGCCGATCGGTGTCCACGTCGTCAGATCATCGCTTCGGTACAGGGGCGCCGCTGGGAAGTACTCGAAGCTCGAGAACGCCACGTACCACGAACCGTCGACGAAGCACCCGGTCGGGTCGGAGTGGAATCCCGGGATGATCGGGGCGGTGGCATCGCGCGGACGGGGGGATGCTGCAGACGGCATGTCTTCGCTCGTTTCATCGGGGATCGACCACTGTGTCGCGCCGAAGCTACCACGAAATTGTATCGGTGTACTAGTTTGCGCGGCGACTCGTGATGGCGAGCAGGGAGCGGCGCATCGCGGCGACCATGTCGAGCTCGGGATCGAGCAGCCATTGCAGCTGATGGCCGTCCCAGGCGGCGATGATGTCGCGGGCGGCCGCGAGGTCCTCCGCATCGGGCGCCTCGCCCGGTGCCCGCTCCGCCGCGACGCCCGAAGCGATCCAGGTGGACAGCCTCCGGTAGCGACGCAGGAACCACTCGTGTGCCGGGTGCTGCTCGGCGGATGCTTCGGCGGCGACGACGGCGAGCAGGCGGAGGAGGTTGGGTGTCGCCAGGTTCCTCTCGATGAGCGGCAGCAGCGTGGACGAGAGCCCATCATCGGGGTGAGAGCCGATGAAGGATGCGCCGAGGTCGTCGGTGTGATCGAGCACCGCGAGGAGCAACGCGCCCTTCGAGCCGAAATGGTGCGAGACGCTGGTGACACTGAGCGAGAGGTCGGCGGCGATCTTGCGCAGCGAGCCGCCGTGGTACCCCTTCGCGGCGAACTCGGCCGTCGCGGCGACGACGATCCGATGTCGAAGCGACGCCGACTTGGCGTACGGTCCTCGGGAACCCGGCTGCTCGACCATCCGTCAAGCGTAGCCACGCGCGGAACGCCGAGAGCCGGCCGCCGGGGCGGCGGACCCGGTCCCGCAGCGGGACCGGATCAACCTGTTCGTCGCTGGGCGAGGCGCTCAGCGCCGCCCGCATCCATCGCTCGGCCTGCGCCAGGCGGGTGCTGGCCCTGGGCGGTGGTCTACGACGCGGGCTCGATCAACGCGTCGACGAAGTGCTGCAGGATCCTCGTGGGAACGACTGCGTCGGGGTTGTAGAGCCATTGCAACTGCAGGCCGTCGCTCAAGGCGATGTAGCTCGCCGCCAGCTCTGCCGGAGTCAGCGATGACGACAGCGCCCCTGCTTCGGCGAGTTCATCGAAGATCGTAGTGACGTAGAGGCGGAAGCTGTCGTATCGGAGCCGGTAGTGATCATGAGCCGGATGCTCGGCTGAGGAGGCTTCGGCTGACAGGGTGGCATGCAGCTCGACGATCCCGCGACGTGAGGCGTCACGCTGCACCTGCTCGACCAACTGCGAGAGCGCCTGCGCTGCAGGCGCGGGAGCGTCCGAGAGGGGCGTGCGCTGCTCGTGGCGTTCCAGGACAGCGGCGAGGAGAGCCTCCTTGTTCGGGAAGTGATGCACGAGACCGCGTTCGCTGATCTGGGCGCGCGCGGCGACCTCCTTCATCGTCGTCGCGCCGAAGCCCGAGTCGGCGAAGACGCTCTCGCTTGCCTCCAGGATGCGCTCTCGCGTTGCCGCCGTCTTGGCGTACGGTCCTCGCGCCTGCGCGGGTGAGCTCGTCATCGCATCTCCCTACCGGTACCGCGTGGACCACGGATCGGATTCGAATATACCGATCCGGCGCGAAATCTGCTATGGTCCTGAAATTCGCGCTCAGAATGTATTTTGAGCAGCCCGACAAAGGAGTCACCATGCCTGAAGACGTGCCACCGCAGATCCCCGCCCCGTTCGCTCCCGCTCAGCAGGCTTCGGCCGTGGGCGATGCGATCGCGCAACAGCCGAGCCGCGAACGAGTGCCGGTGTCGTCCGGGTACATCTGGCTGCTGCTCTTCGCGGCGTTCGGCGGTTTCGCCGCGCTGGTCGCCCCGATCGGCATCTCGCTGTCGCTGCGCGTGCAGGAACTGGCGCCGGAGAACGTCGAGGTCCTCGGCTTCGTCGTGGGTGCCGGTGCCGCCATCGCGGCGATCTCGCAGCCGTTGGTCGGTATGTGGAGCGACCGCACTCGTTCCCGGTTCGGGCGGCGACGGCCCTTCGCTCTCGGGGGCGCGGTGGTCGGCCTCGCCGGGCTCGCGGGGATGGCAGCCGCGCCGGACGTCCCGCTCCTCACCGCCGCGTGGATGGTGACCCAGCTGGGCTTCGGAACTGCGATCGGGTCTCTTCTGCTCTCGCAGGCGGACAGACTGCCGGAATTCCAGCGCGGCAGGGTCGCGGGGCTCTACGGCCTGGTGCAGATGGTCTCGTCGGTTGCCGGTGTCGGCCTTGCCAGCGCCTTCATCGGGAACGATTGGCTGGTCTTCCTCGCCCCCGGCGCGCTGGGATTGGTCGGCTACGCCTTGTGGTTCCTCTTCAACGGCGAGTCGAGCAACCGTGACGAGCCTCTTCCGGAGAAGCTCACCGCCACCCGGGTGCTGCAGGACATGGTCTTCAACCCTCGCAAGTATCCCGACTTCGCGTGGAACTGGCTGGGACGGCTGCTGTTCAACGTCGGCGTGACGTTCGCCACGACCTTCACCACGCTGTTCTTCGCGTCACGCCTCAGCGACAGCGGCCAGGTCTCCGAGATCGGCGGCATCATCACCATCCTCTCCCTGCTCGGCGTCGTCGCGACCGCTGTCGGGGCACTCGGCGGAGGCTTCCTCTCGGATCGCATCAAACGCCGGCGCCTCTTCGTGCTCGTCTCTGCATTCGCCTACACGTCGGGAGCCGTCGTGATGGCGTTCGGGGGAAGCAACCTGGCGGTTCTGGTCGCGGGATCCATGCTGACCAGTCTCGGGCTGGGGATCTTCTCGGCGGTGGACCAGGCGATCGTCCTCGACGTCCTGCCCGAGCAGGACACCGCGGCCGGTCGTTTCCTCGGGATCAACAACTACGCGACGTCGGTCGCACAGGCCGCGGCCCCGGTGATCGCCGCTCCGCTGCTCCTCATCGGGGTGACAGGGGCAGAGAAGAACTACAGTCTCCTGTTCATCTTCGCCGCAGCCTGCACGCTGATCGGCGGTCTGATCGTCACGCTGAAGGTGAAGGGCACCCGCTGAGGTGGAGCGGACCGCAGCACCCGGGACTCGCGCACGCGCTCCGCGACCGAGCCTCGGTCGGCTCGGGGACGTCCCCCGGCGCAGCGCCCTCGACGCTCCCGCCCGGTAGTCGACCTGTGCGGGGCCCCGATCCCGCGCTCGCAACCTTCCTGCGCCTCGAACGCGCCCTGCCCACCACCCAACCTCTTTGGACAACGCCATGAACATGAACGACCTCCCTCTGGATGCCGCGGTCTCCCTCGGATCCGGCACGAGCTTCAACGCCACTGCCGCCGTGAGCGGCATCCCTGCGATCAACCTCAATGACGGACCCACCGGCGTCCGCAAGCAGACCGGGAACGCCGATGCCATCGGTCTGTCACCGAGCCTGCCTGCTACGTGCTTCCCCCCATTGGCCGCTCTCGCCCAGAGCTGGGATACGGAGCTCGTCGAGCGGGTTGCCGCAGCGCTCGGCGAGGAGTCGCAGGCAGCCGACGTGCAGGTGCTGCTCGGGCCGGGTATGAACATCAGGCGGTCGCCGCTCGGCGGGAGGAACTTCGAGTACCTGTCGGAGGACCCCCACGTGAGCGGTGTGCTCGCTACCGCCTACGTCCGCGGTCTGCAGAGCCGGGGTGTCGGAGCCTCGCCGAAGCACTTCGCTCTGAACAACCAGGAACGCGACCGGATGCGGGTGAGCGCGGATGTCGACCCGCGCCCGATGCGCGAGGTCTACCTGCGCGGTTTCCAGCGAGTGGTCGAGGACGCGCGCCCCTGGACGATCATGTCCTCCTACAACCGGGTCAACGGGGTCCCGGCCTCGAGCGACCCGTTCCTGCTGACGCAGGTGCTGCGCGACGAGTGGGGGTTCGACGGCGTCGTGGTCTCGGACTGGGGCGCAGTGCAGGACCGAGTCGCAGCGGTCACCGCCGGCCTCGATCTGCAGATGCCCTTCGACGGTGGCACGGGCAACGCCGCGGCTGTGGCAGCGGTCGAGGCCGGCCGGTTGGACAGAGAGCTCGTCGATCGCGCAGCCGAGCGAGTCGCTCAGCTCGTCCGCAAGGCGACCGCGGCGCGCCGCGCGGATGTCGCGATCGACCCGGAGGCGCATCATGCGCTCGCCCGCGAGGCGGCATCCCGGGCGATCGTGCTGCTGCAGAACGCCGGTGATGTGCTCCCGCTCGCGCCCGAGGGAGCGATCGCGGTGATCGGCCCCTTCGCGGAGAAGCCTCGCTTCCAGGGCGGCGGCAGCGCGCACGTCACGCCGACGCGAGTCGACGTGCCCCTCGATGCGATCCGCGCCAACGCGCCCGGAGCCGACGTCTCGTACTCCCCGGGCTTCACCATCGGCGGTGGAGGTGCGGATGGCTCACTGGTCGAGGACGCAGCAGCCGCGGCGGCCGCGGCCGACGTCGCCATCGTCTTCCTCGGCCTCCCGGAGGGCTCGGAGTCGGAGGGTTTCGACCGCGACGACATCGAGCTCCCCGCCGATCAGATCGCGCTGCTCGAGGCGGTCGCCGCGGCGCAGCCGCGGACCGTCGTCGTGCTGGCGCACGGCGGCGTGCTCCGACTGGAGCCGGTCGCATCCATCGTTCCCGCGATCCTCGATGGCAACCTGCTCGGACAGGCTGGCGCAGGCGCGGTCGCCGACGTCCTGTTCGGTGTCGTCTCGCCGTCCGGCAAGCTCACCGAGACCGTCCCGGTGCGGTTCGAGGACACGCCCGCGTTCCTCGACTTCCCCGGCGAGCACACCCGCGTCCGCTACTCGGAGGGTCTCTTCGTGGGCTACCGGTGGTACGACGCTCGCGACATCGCCGTGAGGTACCCCTTCGGGCACGGTCTGTCGTACACCACCTTCGACTACTCGAACGCTGCGGCCCGCAAGGATGGCGACACCGCGACCGTCTCGGTGCGCGTCACGAACACGGGCACTCGCGCGGGCCGCGAGGTGGTGCAGGCGTACGTGTCGATCCCGGAGTCCGCTCAGGTGCGCGTGCCCCGAGCGCTGGCCGGTTTCGCCAGCGTCGAGCTCCTCCCGGGGGAGAGCCGGGATGTGGAGATCACCCTCGACCGCCGCGACCTCGAGTACTGGGACATCCGCGTCGATCGGTTCGTGCTCGAGCCCGGGACCTATGAGATCGCCCTCGGCAGTTCGAGCCGAGACCTGCGAGCCGTCGTCGACATCGCGCTCGACGGCGAGATCGTGCGCGTGCCGCTGACGATGGAATCGACCATCGGCGAGTTGATGGCGCATCCCGTCGCCGCGGCGCTGGTCGCGAGGACCATGCCTTCGCGCGACCTGGATGCGGGACAGGCCGGCCTCGGCGTCGACACGATGCGGATGATGCAGAGCGTGCCTCTGGCTCACTCCATCGCCATGGCCGGTGGGGCGATCTCCGCGGAGCAGCTCACCCAGCTGCTCGACGCCGCCAATTCCGCGAGTTGACGACCGCAACGCAGCCCTCCTCCGACGGATCGACCCGCTGCGACGGCAGGTCCTCGTCGAGCAACCCCTCGAACCCTGAAAGTGCGACCCCTATGACTGAAACCATCACCGCTTCCCCCCATCTCGATCCTGAGCTGCCGGTCCCGGACCGTGTCGCCGCTCTGCTCGAGCTCATGACGCTGGAGGAGAAGGCCGGCCAGCTGACGCAGTACTTCTACTTGAGCGTCGTGGCGAACCTGCCCGCGGACTTCGACATCGATGCTCTTCCGGAGGAGAGCCGGGCGATGCTGCAGCAGCCGCTCATGGTCGACGCGGCTGTGGCCAGCGGGAAGGCAGGCGCGGCGCTGTTCGTGAAGGATGCTGCTGCTACGAACAACCTGCAGCGCATCGCGGTCGAGCAGAGCCGTCTCGGCATCCCGCTGCTCTTCGGGTACGACGTCATCCATGGGCTCCGGACCGCCTTCCCCGTGCCGATCGCACTCGCGGCCTCCTGGGATGAGCACATCATCGAGAGGGCGCAGTCGGCCGCGGCGCGCGAAGCGCGTGCAGTGGGCATCCACTGGACCTTCGCGCCGATGATCGACATCGCTCGCGATCCCCGGTGGGGCCGCATCGTCGAAGGTGCTGGCGAGGACCCGTATCTCGGAGCGAAGGTCGCGGCCGCTCAGGTGCGCGGATTCCAAGGCGACCTCGACGCCGAGCACGTCCTGGCGGGACCGAAGCACTTCCTCGGTTACGGTGCCGCGCGCGGTGGACGTGACTACGACGACGCGGAGATCTCCGACTCGGAGCTCTGGAACGTCTACCTGCCTCCGTTCCGGGCCGCGATCGAGGCTGGCGCAGCCAACGTCATGAGCGCGTACATGGATCTCAACGGTGTACCCGCGACCGGTAACCGGTGGCTGCTGACGGATGTGCTTCGTGGCGAGCTGGGTTTCGAGGGGTTCGTCGTCTCCGACGCCAACAGCGTTCGCTCCCTCGAGACGCAGCACTTCGCGAAGGACCTGACCGACGCCGGGGCGCGCGCCATCCAGGCCGGCCTCGACATGGAGATGGCCATGTTCGATCCTGCGTTCGATCGTCTCGTGCACGCCGTGGAGCAGGGGCTCGTCCGCGAGCAGGACATCGATCAGGCGGTCTCCCGCGTCCTGACCGCGAAGTTCCGGCTCGGCCTCTTCGAGAACCCTTACGTCGATGAACGCGCGACGGATGCGGTGCTCGACGCGAGCGAGCACCGCGAGCTCTCGCGTGATGCGGCCGAGCGTTCCCTCGTCCTGCTGAAGAACGAGGGCGATGTCCTGCCGCTGCGCGAGACCGCGCTGGACTCGATCGCCGTGATCGGTCACCTCGCCGACAGCAGACGCGATGTGCTCGGCCCCTGGATGTTCGACCACGACACGTCCGAAGCGGTCTCGATCGTCCAGGGCATCCGCAACCGGGCGGGCCGGAGCATCCGGGTCGAGTACGCGCCTGGAGCCAGCAGCCCCGAGCGCATCACCGGCTCTCCCTTCGACAGCATGGACCCGACCGTGCCCGTCACCCCTGCGGACTTCGACGATGATGCGGCGATCGCCCACGCCGAGGAGGTAGCCGGTGCCGCGGATGTGGCGATCGTGGTGGTCGGGCAGCCGCAGAACCAGATCGGTGAGACCGCCTCGGTTTCCACCCTCGACCTCCCCGGGCGGCAGCTCGAACAGCTGCAGCGGATCGTCGCGACCGGCACGACCGTCATCGTCGTGGTGATGTCGGGTCGTCCGCTCGACCTGCGGTGGGCCGACGAGCACGCCCCCGCGATCCTGCAGGCGTGGTACCCCGGCACGCGCGGAGGCGACGCCGTCGCGAGCGCTCTCTTCGGGGACGTCGCTCCGGGTGGGAAGCTGCCGTTCACCTGGCCGCGTCACGTCGGGCAGGTGCCGATGATCGCTTCGCACTACCGGACCTTCGTGCCCGGGAATCAGGGCGGCCGATACTTCGACGAACCCAGCACCCCGCTGTACCCGTTCGGACACGGGCTGTCGTACGCGCGCTTCGAGTACGGCGACGTTCGTCTCGAGCGCGACCGCATCGCCGTCGGGGAGGCGGTGCAGGTGAGCATCGATGTGTCGAATCGCTCCGACCGCACGGCCGACGAGGTCGTGCAGCTCTACATCCACCAGCGCCATGGAACCGCATCGCGCCCGTTGCGCGAGCTCAAGGGCTTCCGACGGGTGACGATCGCGGGACATGGCACCGCCACGGTGACCTTCGAGCTCGGGGCGGCGGAGCTCTCCTACTGGAGCTCGGCTACTCGCGGTCTCGTGCAGGATGCCACGACCCTCGAGATCGGCATCGGCGGCAGCTCGAACCTCGAGCTGACGGCGACTCTGGAGGTCGTCGCCGACGAGTGACGCGCGCAGAGCCTGCTGTCGGACGTCGTCGACAGGCTCCGGGGGTGCGGCACCGCGAGGACCGCGCCCCTCGTCACGACGTGGCGACGGACAGCCCTCGTCGACACCGCGGCTGCTCTTCCTTCGGCGGTGCGCGGAGCGCTCGATGACACGTCACGTATCGAGGTGCCGGTCTGCCGCTGCAGCTGCAGCTCGGTCTGCGAGCCGGTGGAGGCGCTCCCAGCGCTGGGGCGGAGCGCCGGCTTCGAGGGTCGGCAGGTCAGTGCAGGGTCGCGGCGACGAGGCGGGCTGCGAACGCGTCGTCGAACGGCCGCCGGGTCACGAGGCTGGTCAGGACGGATGACAGCATGATCTGTGCGACCAGGTCGGCATCGACTGCGGCGGGTATCTCGCCCGCGGCTCGTGCTCTGCGCAGGCGCAGGGCCATGTGCGCGAGGGCGGGCCTGGTCACTTCGTTCTCGTAGCGGTCGGAGAGATCCTGGTTCTCCGCGATGGCGGCGATGAGCGCTTGGATGACGTTGCGCGCCGCGGGGTCTTGATGGGTCCGGCGCACGAACCGCAGCCATTCGGTGAAGTCAGCACGGACGTCGCCGGAGTCGGGAACGTCGCCGGTAGGGAACAGGTCGCCGTCCAACACGGCCTCGGCGACGAGGTCTGCCTTCGACGGCCACCACCGATAGATCGTCTGCTTGCCGACGCGTGCTTCGCTGGCCACCCGTTCCAGCACGAAGGAGTTCCATCCGCGTTCGACGAGCTGCGTGCGAGCGGCGGCGAGGATCGCAGCCCGTGACGCCTCATTCCGCGCCCGCCCCGTGCTCATCGTCATCAGCCCATCCTGCCGCGCATCCTCCGCGGGATGAAACGCGAGGCCCGAGCGACGGGTCGGCATCGCTCGGGCATCGCGGAACGACCGAGCGTTACTGGACCGACCAGCCGCCGTCGCTGGAGAGGATCGCGCCGTTGATGTTGACGGCGTCGTCGCTCAGCAGGAACGTGATCGACGCGGCCAGCTGCTCCGCAGTGGCGACGCTCGGGAGCTGCTCGAAGAAGGGCGCCAGGCGCGCCTGCCCGGCCTCGGAAGCGTTCCCCGGGAACGCGATGCCCGTGGCGACCGCGCCGGGGGCGACCGCGTTGATGCGGATGCCACGCTGCGCGTACATGAAGGCGGCCGAGCGCGTGAGACCGAGCACGCCGTGCTTCGACGACGTGTAGGCGTTCCCGGAGGCGCTGCCTCGGAGCGCCGCTCCGCTGGCGACATTGACGATGGCACCTCGGCCAGCCTCGAGCATCACCGGCAGCACCGCGCGCGAGAGCTTGAACGTGCCGGTCAGGTTCACGCGGATGACGCGATCCCAGATCTCATCCGAGGTCTCGTGCAGCGGCGAGAAGTCGTCCGTGATGCCCGCGACGTTGGCGAGTGCGTCGATGCGGCCACCTGCCGCGGCCACGATCGCGTCGACATCGGCCTGAGCCGAGATGTCGCCGGCGACCGTCACCACCTCGGCGCCGCTCAGCTCCTCGACGAGACCGGCCAGGCGGTCCGCGGAGACGTCCACGGCGATGACTCGGCCGCCCTCACGCGCGACGCGCGTCGCAGTCGCGCGCCCGATGCCGGAGGCGGCTCCCGTGACGACGATCGTTCGGCCCTGGAAGCGGCCTGGCGTGATGTGCTCGACCCAGTCCGAGACCGCATTTTCTGCAGAGGTGAGGGATTGGGCGGACTGTGCGTTCGAGGCGGGATCGGCCACGGGGTGCTCCTGTCGACGATGACGGTGATCGCAGCGATCAAGGATGGTCCCTGCGATTGACGAGACGGATCGTCTCGTTGAATCCAGAGTACCCCTTCGCCTCCGACTGGCTTCCAGCCCGTGACCGTTCGAGCGTCGGCGAGCACGCGCGGATCGGTTCTCGACCGGCGTCGCCGTGGCGCCGGTGCATCGTCGTGATCGCCCGTGCACCGGTTCCGCACGGGCGCAGCGCCGTGAGCCTAGCGAGCGGCCTCAGGCGTCCCGGGTCGCGTCCATCCCGTAGCGCGGTGGCAGCCCTGCGTGCTCCCGCAGCGTCTGCCCGGCGGAGGTCTCATGGAGGACCCCGCGCGCGCGCAGGAGCGGCACGACGTGATCGACGAAGTTGTCGATCTCGGTGCTGAAGTCATCGAAGTTCAGCATGAACCCGTCTGCCGCACCAGCCGCGAACCACTCGTGCAGGTGGTCGCCGACCTGCTCGGCGGTTCCGACCACAGCGGGGTATGGATCGAACACGGCGTGAGCGAGGATGTCGCGGGGCGACCACCCCGCACGAGCGAGTTCCGCGGCACGCGCGGAGCGCGCGTCTCGGGGGTGCGGGCGCATGGCGGCGAGTTGCGGTGCGGTCAGGGGCTCGTCGGGTTGAGTGAGCTGCATCTGCAGCCCCAGGTGCGAGCTCAGGCGCGCCATCAGGCCGGCATCGTCGAGATGGGCGTCGAGGGCGCGGCGGGCGTCGAGCGCGGCGCGTTCGGTGGCCCCGATGGTGAACCCGGCGAACGCCAGGAACTTGACCTCGTCGGGGTCGCGACCCGCGCCGGCGACGGCCTGGCGCACCATCTCGCGCTGCGCCCGGCCTTCCTCGATGGTCGACGGCATCCCGATCACGACATCGGCGTAGAGAGCGGCGGCCTGCAGGCCGAGCCCGCTGCTGGCGGGCATGAGGATGACCGGTTGCCCCTGCTCCGAAGGCGGCACCGGCAGCGGTCCGCGCGAGCCGACCTGCGAACCGTACAGGTCGACCGGCCGGACGTGCGCCGGGTCGGCGAACATCCCGCTCGGGTCGGGCTGTCCTGCCTCGAGACCCCAACTGCCCCACAGCCCCTGGACGATCTGCATCGTCTCGTGCAGACGCTCGTACTTGTTCTCGCGAGCCGGCGGCTGCTGCCCGAAGTTCGCGAAGGCGTCCGGTTCGAAGCTCGGCACCGCATTCCAGCCCACCCGGCCGTGGCTGTAGACGTCGAGCGCCTTGAGCTGGCGAGCCAGCAGGTAGGGCTCGGTGAACGAGGTCGACGCGGTGGCGATCAATCCGATGCGTTCGGTGGCGCGCGCCACCGCTGCCAGCGTGATGATCGGGTCCATGTTGAAGAGGGGATTCGCCATGGCCAGGTCGCCGTGCAGGAACAGCCGGTCGGCGATGAACACGAAATGGATCCCGCCACGTTCGGCCGTCTGCGCGTGCTTGGCCGTGACGTCGATGTCGGTGTACGCCCCGGGGTCGACATGCGGCATCCGCCACGCGGCGGGGTGCGCGCCGAAATTGTTCGTCAGCGCGATGCCCAGGATCATCCGCCCGTCGGTCATGCCGTCGCCCCTGCCTCGTCGCCGAAGACCCGCGGGTCGAGCCCGTACTGGTGCGCGACGCCGAGGTTCTCGCGCAGCGTCGAGCCGACGTAGTCGTCCGGGTAGATCCCGCGCTCCCGCAGCAACGGCACCACCTCGTCGACGAAGGCGTCGACGCCGTCCTCGAAGATGTCCGGTGACAGCCAGAAGCCGTCCGCCGCCTCCGCCTCGAACCACGTCTGCAGGTGATCCGCGTGCAAGGCAGGCGGGCCCACCACGGTCGGATGGAAGTCGATGACACCGTGCGCGAGGATGTCGCGGAGCGACCAACCCTGACGCGCGACCTCGAGGGCGATGCCCGAGCGCGGGTCCTGCGACGGGCGTGCGGCTGACAGCTGCTCGGCGGTCAGGGGCTCGTCGAGGCGGCTGCGGTCGATGGTCACACCGAGCATGCTCGCCAGGTGCGGCACCTGCATCTCGAGCCCGTCTCCGACGATCGCGATGCGGCGATCGAGGCCCTCGCGCACGCTGCGGGCTACGGTCGGCATGAGACCGGCGAAGAACTTGACGTCGTCGGGATCACGGCCGGCCTCCACCGCGGCGTTCCTGACCATCTGCCGCTGCGCGCGTGCTTCTTCGATGGTCCAGACCTCGGCGATGAACCCGCTGGCGTATCGACCCGCGAGGGAGAGCAGATGCGGGCTGGGGCCTCCCGAGGAGAAGATGACCGGCTGGCCCTGCTCCGACGGCGGGATCGCGAGCGGCCCGCGGGAGGCCACATACGCACCCTGCAGATTGATGGGCTGCAGCTTGGAGCTCTCGAGGTACCTGCCCGAAACCGGATCCTTCACCCAGGCGTCCTGCTCCCAGCTGCCCCAGAGCGCCTGCACGATCTGGAGCGACTCGTGTGCGCGCTGATAGCGCTCCGCGCGCTCGGCGACGGGCTTGCCGTAGTTGGCAGCGACAGCGGGATCGCTGGTGGTGACAGCGTTCCACCCCGCCCGGCCGTGGCTGATGACGTCGAGAGCCTTGAATTGGCGCGCGAGATTGAACGGCTCCTGGAACGAGGTCGAGCCGGTGGCGACGAAGCCGATGCGCGAGGTCGCCCGGGCGATGGCGGTCAGGGCGATCATCGGATCGATGATGTTGCGCACACCCTGCTGACCGATGTCGGCCCGCGCCGCCGGGAAGTCCGGGATGAACAGGAACGCGAAACCGCCACGTTCGGCCGCTTGCGCGTAGCGCACGTTGGCGTCGATGTCGGCGTAAGCGGCAGGGTCGACGTGGGGGGCGCGCCACGCATTGCGCAACGAACCGGAGCCGTCGTGCAGTGCCAGCCCGAGCATCATCTTCTGGTCGGTCATGGGGGATCCTTTCGAGGCGGGTCAGCGGGCGATGCGGTGCACACCGCTGCCGAAGAAGACGAGGGGATGCTGCCGGGGATCGCGATCGAGCTCGACGACCCGCAGCAGCGTCAGCGTGTGATCGCCCGCGGCGACTTCGGTTTCGAGCTCGACGGTGAGGTGCGCCAACGCCCCGGCCACGACGGCGGCACCGGACTCGACGCGCATGTCGATTCGCGCGAACCGCTCATCGGCGGGACGGCGCAGCTCCTGCAGAACGTCTGCCTGCGCATCGCCGAGGATGCTCACCCCCCAGCGCTGAGCGCGACGGAGCACGGGCCAACTCGTCGACGTGCGGGCGAACGCGACCGAAACCAAGGGCGGCTCCAGCGAAACCGACGTGAAGGAGTTGGCGAGCAGGCCGACGATCCGCCCGTCGACCTCGGATGCGACGAGAGCGATGCCGGTGGGGAACCCCGCCAGAACGTGGCGCATGGCCTGCGCGGTCATCGGCTCCGGCGTAGGGGAGAAGCGGTGCATGACGACATCGTCGAACCTTCACACGCTGTCAATGTCAAGTTAGGATCATCGGATGAAGATCGGCGATCTGGCAGCGAAGACCGGCATTGCCACGAGGATGCTGCGCTACTACGAGGAACACGGACTCATCACTCCGCGGCGGCTGCCGAACGGCTACCGGGACTACGACGAGTACCTCGTCGACCGGGCCATGAAGATCCGAGGCCTCGTCGAATCCGGTGTTCCGACACGCATCGTCGGCGACATCCTGCCGTGCCTGAACCAGACGCAGCAGATCGTCGTGCCGGACCCCGACCCCAGGCTGCGGGCGATGCTGATCGATCAGCGCGACGCCATGAGCTCGCGCATCATCGCGCTCGAGGAGAATCGTGACGCTCTCACCCGCTACATCGCCGCCATCGACGAGGCGATGCGGCCCCTGGCGGACCGCTGACCGTTCTCCGATCCTTCTCCGGAGATCCTGGTTCCGGTCTCCCTGCTCGAGCGCGGAACGAGATCCGATCGCGTCCGCTCGCGCATGGACGTCCTGGTGCGCCGGTCCGCTCCGATGCGTTCGTGAGGCTCGTGGTGGTAGCCGTATCCGATGGACTCCTCGCATCGGCGACCCCTCGGCGCGCAGGAGACGATCCGCCTGCCGCCAGACGGCCCTGCCGGTTGTCGGGCTGGTGATCTCGATCTCGGGAGAGGCCACGTGATGGACCGAGGCGACGCCTTCCAGCGGCGGTGTGGATGTCGAGCGCGCGGACGTCACTCGCCGGCAGCTCCGAGACTCGGGAGATGAGACCGTCGAAGCGGCTGATCTCGCCCTGGCGCCCCTCGTGCGGCGTGTGCGATGAGCCACGTCGATCCGTGCCCATCTCGAGCAGCCCTCGAGCACGGCGTCATGCGCGGGATCACCGGCGCTGATCGCGCTGATCTCCGATGATGGCGTCGGCGTCAGTTGCGACTGATGAGCGTGCGAAGGTGGTCCAGAAGTCTCTCGGTGCTCAGTGGCAGGCGTGGGTGACCCACCTCTGCGTCGAGGTCGAACGAGATCTGCGGGTGGTGCCACGCGGAGAACGCCTCGAGCACGGTGCCGGACCGGTCCACCGTCACGCCCTCCATGAGCGTGACCGGACTGCCGATCGGCACCGCGAGGTGCGACGCGGTGCTCCTGCTCGCCGCGGCGGCGCGCAGCTGGCGAGGGCCCCCGGTGGGATCGAGGCGGTGCGCCCGCATCCAGTCGAGGAGCGATCCGCCGTCGAGCTCGGACGCGGAGAGCGTCGGGGCGATCGACTCCGGCACCCAGGTGACCATGTGGATGAGCGGCTCGCCATCGACGCTGCGCACGCGCTCGAGCCGCCAAGCTCGCCCTGGTTCGAGGCGGGAGCTCTCCGGAGCCGGGGGGTCGAGCAGATCGAGGGCGATGATGCGCGTCACGAGGTCGCCGCCCGACGCCGCGATCTGCTGGCGCAGCCCTCCGGCCTGACCGGCGCGCCGCCGATAGTCGTGCGGGGGGAGCACCGTGGTGCCCCGGCCCTGCTCGCGGCTGATCAGGCGTTC
>JAAIGE0101237507.1_pt1 | contig 25896 bp, 20 predicted proteins | sample 6487951 | NCBI WGS metagenome assembly JAAIGE01 (sample SAMN13974128, study PRJNA590717) | phyllosphere metagenome | biome: tomato field; feature: multiple bacterial spot infested tomato fields; material: tomato leaves; isolation source: leaves from tomato fields | host: Solanum lycopersicum ...
CGTGGAGGTCGTACAGACCAAGCAGCTTGCCGACGTAGGTGGACTTGGTGAAGTCCATGGCGCCCGCCTCAGAGTTGAGGTTCGTGCGGCCACCCGTGTCGAGGACACCGGCCATGTACAGCGTGGTGACGACGTCCGGCGAAGCAAGGATCTTGTTACCCAGGCCGCGCTTGATGTCGAAGCCGATCTTGTTCGCCTCGAGAGCGATCTGGTAGACCAGGCCCTTGAACTTCTCAACCGACCAACGGCCATCAGCGTCGCTGTTCAGGTCGTAGGTGCCAGGCGTACCGGTGTTCTCGGCGCCGAGCTTCGCAACGATGTACAGCGTGCGCACGAACTCGCGGTTGATCTCGCCGAGCATCTCGTTCGACATGATGTTCGCCAGCTCGCCCTCAGCGTCGAGACCATGCACGGCGCGCATGTCCTGCTGAAGTTCGATGGTGTACGAACCCTTGAGCACGCGCTCCTTGGCCGTAACCGAGATCCGGTCGATGGTCATTGACATCTCAGGGGAGATATCACCTTCGGCCGCAGCAGTGGCCATACCGCGACCAACGCCGTACAGAGAGCTGAAGGGGTCCTTGACCTCGTCCGGGAAGACAGTGTCCGTGCCCGGGCCAGCGCCATCGGCGTCAACCGGAGTCAGCGGAGCGCCGGTCCAGCGGGTCTTCGGCTCACCGAAGAGCGCCTCGTCACCCTTGTCACCGTAGTGGGCGCGCATGCAGAAGACCAGGCCGGTCGGCATGTTCATGGTCTGCACGTTGGCGAAGTCCCACGCCATCAGCACCGGAGCGGCGCGACGGACCATGCTGACAAGCACCGGATCCCACGTGGCCTGGTTGGCAACGACGTTGGTCGAGCCTTCCTCGGCGATCATCATACCGGACTGCTGAGCCCAGTTGCGGTTGCTGAGGCTCTGCTGCTCCAGCATCTTGGCCGTCTCGGCGAGACGGTAGGTGTCCTTGATCTTGGGAGCGTCTTCGGACAGGAGGGTCTCCTGCCACTTCTGAACGAGGCCCCCAGCCTCTGCGATGTACTGCTCGATGTTCATTTCGGATCGAACTCCTGGTGGAGGTCCTCTGTTAACTCTGGGTATGTAAAAACATTGCTCGCCAGCGTGGTGAGCGGTGGATGAACGGCTGTCTTTACGACAGCCGGTGATTCATGCGACGCAGAGTCTGCGTAACCGGATCGGCCTTGGGCGCAGCAACGATGCCGGACTCCTCAGAGAGAAGCACGTCGGACGTAGCAGCAGAACCCTGAGCAGCGCCAGCCTTGGCAGTCTTACCGCTGAAGAAGCTCTCAACGAGGATCTTGGCCTTCTCCTCGACAGCGTCGAAACCGACACCCTCGAGCATGGTGACCAGACGATCGCGCTGATTCATCGAAAGCTTGTGGCTCTCAGAAATCTGCGAGATCAGAGCGTCGCGCTTGAGAGCCGCCGCCTCTTCATGTACAGCAACCAGAGCGGCGTCCTTTTCAGCCAGAGCGGCGGCATGCGCCTCAGCGGCTTCGTTGGCAGCCTTCTCAAGGCCCTCAACACGAGCAGCAAGCTCGGTGTAAGCGATTTCCTTGTTCTCGTCGACGCGGAGACCAGCGCCCTCAAGGGCAGTCTTCAGCGACTCGAGAATGGTCTCGGCCTGAGCAACGCGAGCAGCCGAAGCGAGAGTCGCAGCATTCTCAGCGATGAACTTCGCCTTGAACTCATTCACGCCCTCGTCAACGCGAGCATCGAACGCGGCGAGCTCCTCGTCGAGACGGGTCTGAACCTCACGAGCGACACGCGACTCAAAGGAAACCTCACGGGCGCGATCACGCTCGCTGACGGAAGCCTCGAAGATCACCGACATCGTGGTGATGGCGTCGTCCTTGAAGCCGGACTCTGAAAGCACGCGGAAGAGCGACTTACCGGCGTCCTCGTTGACGAGGTGCAGGTCAATGTTCTTCACGTGGTTGCTCAGCGAACCGAGAACCTCATCGCGCTTGGACTCATCGTAACGAACGAGCAGGAAGTCATCAGAACGCTCGACGGTGGCGACGTCCTTCAGAGCCTTACGAGCAGCGCGCAGGTCGCCGGTGATCTCGATCGACTCGAACACAACCTGATCAGCCTCAGCGGCGGGAGCCTCGACAGTGGCTTCAGCAGCAGGAGCAACCACGCCCTCAAGACCCTCGGCGGCGGGAGCCTCAACAGCACCCTCAACCGGAGCCTCAGCAACGGCAGTCTCCTCAGTCGTCACAGCGGCCGCTTCGGCATTCGCCTCAGCACCCGGATCGCGACCGGTCTCAGCAGACTCCTCAGTCTGCACGCCCGGCACTCGTCCCTCGAGATCGGTGCCGTCTTCCTTGATCTTTTCCACGACCTGGGTCTCGGCCGCCTTCTCGACAGACATGTCGAACTCCTTTGAATGTGTGCTATGTAAGGTTCATCGCGCCGCAAGGCGAGACATGAAAGCGGCAAACGCAGCAATGCGATCGTCGCTATCGAGGCGCTTGGCACGAGTCATCTCGTCGAGAATCTTCTCGTCGGGAAGCTGACCAGTGGCAAACATCCACTCTGCACTCTCCATGATAGCGACAGGAATCGCATCGGGAGCAGAATTGTCGAGCACTGAGTCGATGGCGAACATACGGTAACGAGTCACCGTCGTAGGACCGACCTTGCTCTCGGTCATCAGACCCATACCGCGAGTCGAGACACCAAGACGAACACCGCGCTCCTGAAGGCAGTACACGAGCTTGCCGCACGGCACGTTGTCGAGTACCTCAGACTTGCCGTAAACGTCGTTGCCTTCCATCGTGAGCTTGCGAATAAAGATCGCAGCGCGCTCAGGATTGGGCTTCGGATGAGCAGGATGGTTGAGCTCGCCGATCGACTTACCGCGACGAATGTAATCCGTCACGTAGTTGCTGACAGACTCGTTCAGCACCTTGTTGGGATACAGGCGGCGGTTGCCATTGATGACTTCCGCCTGCGCGTGAATGCCCTCGAGGAACATGCGCTTGCGACCGTCAACGGACTCGGTGAGCGGCTCGAGAATGAGATCGGAGCCGATCTCTTCGTTGAGGTCTACGAACTTCATGTTAAACGCCAATCTTGTCGAGCATTGCTGCTCCTTCAATTAGTTATAGTTGCCCGTCCCTGGACTTATGCAGAACCTTCGGAAGCGGCGGAATGTACGTCTGGCTAGGACCAGGCATGCCGTCGTTATCGAGCTTTGAAGTCTCAGGTGCGATACCAAGCCGCTCAGCGCGCTCGTGATCGTCCTTCACGTCCTGCTCCATCTCCTCGATCATCTCATTGATCTCGTCATCGGTCAGACGGAAGGCGCGCTTCCAGATGAACCGCTTCGAAACCAGCTTGCCCATCAGCGGCAGCAGCTCGGCAGCGAGAGCAATGCGACCGTTAAGGATTTCGGTCTCTTTTGCCTCAGAGAAGAGCGAGCTGGACTGATAGACGTAGCGAATCTCCTGCTCGATCTCGTCCCATTCGTCAGCAGTGAGAACATTCCGAAGAATGAGCTGCACACGCAGAATCTGATGGAAGACACGCGAGAACTGGAGACGCAGACGATCAATGAAGTTCGCAAACTTGATCTCTTCCTGAGAGATCTGAGTCTGGTTGCCGCCGAACAGTGACGGGCCTTCCTGCTTGAACCGGGCAGCGGGTACCTCGAGAGCGTCCCAAAGGTCGTCTCGGAAGTAGTTGACGTCGGTGATCTCGCCGAGGTTTTCGCCGCCCGGAAGGGTGTCGATCTCAGTGCCACGCGAACCTTCACGGCGAGGAAGGAAGAAGTCCTCCTGCATAGCCATGGTGCGGCGCTGATCAGCCAGCTCGCCAGTACGTGCGTCATACACGACCTTCGAGCGGTACATGTTCTTCATGCGGTTCATGTACGCTTCGGCCTGAGTAGGCGGAAGCGAACCGGTGTCCACGTAGAAGATACGACGCTCAGGAGCGCGAGCAAGGCGGTAGACGATCAGCGAATCTTCCAGCATACGAAGCTGGTTGTACGGCTTGATCGCCTTCTGAAGGTAGCCATAGATCACGCCGGTCGTGGGATCGACCAGACCGGAGTGACAAAGCGCGACGGCGTCCTTGGAGATCTTGGTGACACCCTGCTGACGCTGATTCGCAGGACCCTTACCGGCCTGGTAGACAGCGTCGCCAAAGAGATGACCACCGAACGTCTTGTTGTAGGTCGTCGCAGCTTCGATATAGACGTAGTAGTCAGCAACAATTCGAGTCGACTCTACACCGCGCTCGTCCTTGTCGGTATGAATCTCCTTGATTCGCTTCACCTTGCGCGGATCCAGCTGACGCAGCTCCTGAATGCCCTTCTCGGGAGCGTCAGGATCCACCATCATGTGGAACGGTAGGCGCGAATCGATGTACCAGCGCTTGAACTTCTCGTATCCGGTGTGGTTAAAGTCCATCAGACCAAGAATGGTCGTGAACTCGTCCTGGATAGTCTGCTTCACCTTCTTCGAAAGACCGTCGATCTTCTCGAGGTCGAGCTTGACAATCGCGCCGTCCTCAGACGTAACGATCGCCTCGTTCGTAATCTCGTTGACCGCTTTGTCGATCTTCGCGTACAGACCCATGGTCCTGTACTTCTCGATAAGCTCCGCCTCCGAAGAGACACCAGCGTCGAGCTGAAGAACGTAGCTGCTCGCAAGACTATCTGCGCCATATCCACCAGACGGGATAAGCGCTGCACCATCTTCAGCCGTCGGCGGAGCAAACGACTTGAGCTTGTTTCTTGCCTCTTCGCGTGACGACTGCATCGCCGCGCCGAAGATCATGTCGTCTGCCATTGACCGACCTCGATGAACTCACTATTAGTAATGTAAACTCACTTAGAGCGAGCGACCCAGGCCTTAGCAAGAACGCCAACAGAAGACGCGACAAAGAAGCTCAGAAGAATCTGACCTTCGTAAACGTCGTACGGTGACGGAGCTTTCGGAATGCACGAACAAAACTTGAACGTTGAGTCAAGCATGATCGCGCCCGAATGAATCGCATACGGCAATGCGATGATGTAGATGAGGATTTTGAACTCAGGCGCAAGATGTGCCTTGGTCTGATTGTTCTGGATCTCAGCGTTGACCAAAGCAATAGACCGTTCCTTGTCGAGACCGATCTCGGCAAGCTTGATGTCGCGCGCGGCGTTGTCTTTGTTTTGAAGCCAGCTGAGAACTGGCTTCAAGATGGCGCCGAATGCGCCATCAATGAGCCACTGGAACATCAGTCTCGCCTATCGTCTCGACGATCGTCACGATAGTCATCACGGTCACGATTTCCAACCGGACCGGTCGTCAGCTGACGCAGAATAATGTTGACGACGTTGATGCCCACGATCCACATGAGAGCCTCCTTCGGCGACAGAATCGACGAGAGGTCAACAGTCTGCAGGTACGCGAGAATCAGGAGCGACGCTGAACTGACCGCGTTCAGCACGTTGAAGATTTGAGTGCGATAGCCCTTCACGAGAATAGTCCTTTGAATCTCTCCCACAGACCGACTGAAGGAGTATAGGCGACCTTAGGCGGAGCCACCGGCGTAACCGGCGCTGGTGTGACCGGAGCAACAGGAACCTGCAGTGCCGGAATCGGAGAAGGCTTCACGTTAGCGAATTCCTTCCGGGCATTGGCGAGAATACGCTTGCGGTCCTCAAGACCGTTCGTGCCGCCATTGACCTTCTTGGTGATCGCCAGGACGTCGTCCTTGTCAGCGAGAGCATTGAGATTGCGTGAATCCCAGTACCAAATCGCAGAGAGCAGAGCCCAGGGGAACTCGGCCAGCTTCTCGGGATTAGCCTCGAAGTCCGGGCAGAGCGGATAGCGCTTGCGAGCCCACACCGTGAACGCGCGGTGGTTAAATCGACCGGTCACCTGGATCATACCATGACCCATGAACCGCTTGCCGTCGCCGGGCTGAGTGTTGCCCAGATCGGCGCGACCTTCGTACCGCTTCTGAGCAGCCGTCGGCCCCCAGATCTCCTTGTTGTATCGCAGAGCGCTCTCATGACCGATCTGCGCCCAGAAGTGGGCAACACGCAGAGGAGTGTTGATGCCAAAAGCATCAGCATACTGATTGAACGCCTCAGCGGCCATCTCAGCGAGTGGAGCAGTTCCACCAACGATTTTGCGCAGCTGCGCTCCAGTGATATTCACGTCAGATCTCCCATTTGCGATTATGTACCACTACTCTAAATACGAAAAAGCCGGCTTGCGCCGGCTCGTTCGAATTGCTTATGGATGATCTTACGGAAGGATGAGACCATCCGCGCCACCGAACTTGTCGGCGCCGGTGTTGTTCCGAGTCGTGTTCGACTCCCACCACTGAACCTGGAAGGTCACGGGGAAGACCTCAACGACGTTGTTGTCGTCGTAAGCGAGCTGAATGTCGCCGACGAGGTTCGGCCAAATGCCGACCATGAGATACGACTTGAGACGATCACCGTTCTTGTTGAGCTGATGCACCTCGCCAGACGACATGAAGTCGGTCGGGATCGAGTCATCGCCGAGCTGGTCGTGATTGACGTTGCCGTCGATCGCGTCCATCCACTCCTCGAACATGTCACGGATCATGAAGTCCGTGTCGTTCGTGATGTTCACAGTCCACTCAGCGAACTCGCGATCGCCAGGAACCTTGAACGTGCGGCCACGGAACGGCACAGAGACCACGCCGATCTGAGACTGCGGAAGCGAAGCAGCGCGACAGAAGAACCGGAGCTTCTGCTCAGCCAGGGTCGCGTTGTTGATCACGCCCTTGAGAGCCAGAGGAACCGAGATGTCAGCGTAGAACTGGTTGGGCCGAGCGCCACCCTTGAACTCGGCCATGAAGTTGTTGAGGTAGAAATCTGAGATGCCAGCAGACATGAGTCGCTCCTATTCCTGATATAGGTGGTGACCGCCGTTAGGCAGCCACCGCCGTGATCTCATCGAAGTTAACGTCCGCGCCGACGGCGGTGAACGTCAGATTGATGAAGTTGATCGCATAGTTCGGCTTGATCAGGATGTCGGCGTTGAACTCGCGACGCATCCGGACGGATCCGGGGTTGTTGCTCTCATCACAGACGATCTTGAAGTCCTCGATACCACGGCGACCCATCACGTCCCGGAGGTACGGATGGACCATGTTCTTGAACTGGTTCCGAGTGAACGTGTCGTTGAACTCGAACACGTAGTACCGGGCAGCCGAAGAGATCGACTTCTCGAGGGTGATGAAGAGCCAGCGAACGTTCATCGCCTGGAAGGCCGAAGCCTTGGTCTGCATCGTCTTGTCGCCCCAGAGGACCGGGCCCTCACCGCGGAACGTCGTGATCGGGTTGATGCCGTTGGCGTACAGACGGTCGCGATCGGTCTGCTTCGGCGTCCAAGCGAGCTTGGTAGCGTTGCGGATACGACCACGGTTGAGACCACCACCAGACCACCACGGATCGTACGTCTCGTGAGTCAGGGCGTAGATGCCCGCGACGTCACCAGCGCACGGAACCCAGACGTACTTGTCGTTGTACCGGTCGTAGACGTACTTCCAGTTGCTGTCCATGTGCGCGTACGACGTAGACGGCAGCTGATCGCGGTACTTGATGATGTCATCAGTCTCGCGAGTGCGGTTCTGCACGCAGGCGTCCATCGGAGGTGAGTGGTAGACCACCACGTCGCGACGAACCTCAGCGAACGAGCCGATGAGGTAGATGACCGAAGCCGGATCGCTCGGAGGAGCAATCACGTGGCTGACGTCACCCGTGTCCTCTTCGGGGTTCGAGAAGAGGTTGTAGCCCGCCTGGTACTTGCCGGGATCCACGTTCTCGCGGTCGTTCGCGTCCACGCCGCCCGAGAGCAGCTTCGACTCGAAGTTGAACAGCGCCTCCGGGATGTACACGTACTGCGAACGGCGGTTGATCGAGTCTTTGTAGAACGCGGTCGTACCGTCGAAGTTCTTGGTGCCGGGCACGAGGCTGAGGAAGTCGTAACGCTCCAGGAGCGCGTCGGACTCATCGCCGAACTTGCCGAGCTTATCGACAACCACCGCGTGGATCTCAGTCTGGTTGCGGAACAGCTTGACGTTGTCCACACCCTTGGCCGGAGCGCCGTACTTCACGATGATGTCAGCACCGACGTCCGGGAAGCCCCAACGAACCACCACGTTACCGAGACCGATGTTCGGCTCAGAACCGGCGGCAAACGTCACGGTCGTATCAGCACCGGTGGTCTGAACGAGCGCCTGCGAAGCGGTAGGAACACCCGTGGAGATAACCTCCAGGTCCACACCGTCAACCGTCACAGCGGCGTCGTCGAGGTTCGCAGCGTTGAGGATCTTGAAGACCTTCGTGCTGTCGTCGCCCGAGAACGTAGCGCGGCCGAGACCGAACTCAACGGTGTTCGTGCGGATACGAACGTAGCCAGCCGGGACATTGCCTGCGCCGGTGTACACCGGAACCGGGTTGTCAGCAAGCGTCACGCGAGCCGCAGAGGTATCGATGCCGAACTCGTTGGTCAGCGTGAAGACGTTCGTCTTGGCAGCGCCCTCGAAGTTCTCGGAATCTTCGTTGAAGACGATCAAGCCGTTCTCGAACTTGAACGTACCGGCGTCCACACCCTGTGAGCGAGCGAATCCGTCAACGGTCACAACGGCATCAGCCGGCAGAGTCGTGAACGCACCATTCACCGGGAAGGAAACCTGCGCACCCGTGCCGTTCCACTTGATCACGTCCGCATCGGGAGCAATCGCGAAACGGTTCTTGTAAGACCAGCGGTCGAACTCAGAAGCGCGAGCAGAGCTGAAGAGCAGCGAATTGCCCATCTCGCCCGGATACTTGGCGATGATCTCGGGCAGGTAGATGTCGTCGAGGACGTCCTCGTCGTTATCCACGCGCACGTTGCTGACCACCGAAGTGGCGACGCCCGTTCCGGACTGATGGCCACGGCCAGAGTAGAGCAGCACAAGACCGGTCACGAGACCAATATTGTCGACCTTGGTCACGCGGAACTCAGCATCCTCAACAGAGCCGGTCACACGAACGAGATCGCCCACAACGTAGGCAGTACCACCGGCCTTGATCACGACGGAGACGATCTCGCCGTTCAGGGCAGTCGTGTCAAGCGTAAGACCAGCACCGCGACCACCAGACGCAGCGTTACGAGCAGCCTCACCGGCAACACGCACGAGCTTCAGGTTGTCACCGTAGCTGAAGAAGCCAGAGGCAACAGTGAAGAAGTGGACAGCAGTGTCAGCGTCCGGCTTACCGAACTGCGACTTGAGAGCGCCCTCGCCGTCCAGGGTCTTCACCTGCATCACAGGACCCCAGCGGAAGGCTCCGACATACGCGCCAGTTGAGGTCGCGATGCCTGGTACGATATTCGTCAGGTCGCGCTCGTACCAAGCGACACCCGGGGAAACCTGGAACGGCAAAGCCCTTCTCCATGCACGGTTTTAGAAATCTAGTGTATGTAACCGTTTGCTTCTTTGGACACTAGGCCAGATAGTAAGGGTCGATGTCTTCGAAATCGGCCGGAAGATACCCGCGCTCGTACATGAAATTGCTTCCATCCGTCGCGTTTCCGATCACTCCGAAGAATGGAACGGACTCTTCGATAGCGCGAATGCGATCTTCAAACAGCTTCTGCTTCAGATCCACCGAACCGATGTGATCCTGGAAGAGATCAGTCTGCATGAACCACGCCATAAGCCAAAGATTGGCGACCATGTCATCGTGCACGTTCGGGCTTGTCGACTCATAAGAGTCTCCCTTACGTCCGAAGGACATCAACTCATCAATCGTGTCCTTGTCACAGATCAGCATCTGCTTCGTCTCGATGGCGTCCTTCAGTCGAGAGCAGCCGATCTTCTTCACCTTCTTGTCAACGAAGACGCCGATGCCGCTTGCTTTCTGAAGCGACTCAACAAAGACGTTCTCGTACTCGAGAGTGTAATAGAGACCGCGCGCGACGCCAGCACCTTCGTCGTTTGACTCGATAACAACGAGAGCATCGTTGTACATCTTCGCCCACTTGAAGAGCAGATCTGGATAGTACAGCGGCGAGATCAACGAGTTGCGATACGTGCACACCTGCTTGTACGGCATGACCGTCGTGTCGAAGATCGTGAAAGTTGAGTAGTCCTTTCCACGACCCTTACAGACGTCCACCGTCATCACATACGAATGAGCGTCGCCCTCAGGAGTATCCTTGATGGGCTTTTCATAGACGCGTACGCCGTCGTCTCCAGTCCACTCTGGAGCATCATTCGCGACGAGGTTCGCAAGCAGATTTGCGTCGATCAGCGTGTTACCGGTTCCAAGGAAGCTGTTGCCGAACTCCTGCTCGAACTGCTCCTTAGACGTGTTATTGATCGTCTGCTCTTTCCACGCTTCGTCACGACCTGGCACGTCCCACCAGTCAACCTGGAACGGAACGTAATCATTGACTCGAGCCTTCGCCTTCATCCAGATCGAGTGGAACTGGTTTCCGACGCCGTTGGCGGTAGAGGTAATGATGACTCGCGAGGTCTTCATCGACGAGATGACCGGGTAAGTACCAGTCATGAACTTGACGTCGTGTTCAACGAACGCGAACTCGTCGAGATAGAGCAGGTTGACCGACTTACCACGAAGCGATCCGCTCGTGGCAGCAAAGGTCATGATTCGCGTGTTGTGATCGAACTCGATTGATCCACGGTTCAGGATCTTGCAGCCAGGCTGCAGAAAGAACGGCAGATTCTCAAGAACCGTCGTAATGCGAGCAAGGATCTCTATCGCCTGGCCGCGCTCGTGGGCAACCAGTGCGATGAGCTTTTCGGAATTGAAGATCGCGTAATGCGCGAGATAACCTACGACGCCCTGAGTCTTACCAGACTGACGACATGCGAGAACAATGTTGAATCGATTCTCCTCGAAGTTATCCCACATCGTAGCCTGATAGGGATAAGGCTTGAAGTTCACGAGACCATGGTCGCCGTGAATGATCTTCACATATCGAGAGCAGAAGTACTCAACGTCATTCTTGCACCGCTGGTATTCAGCAAGAAGCTCCGGAGTCCAGCGCGTAGGCTGTGATCCGGAGCGTCGAACGTTGGCGTTGCCGAGATAGAGGTCTCGACGATTGTACTGCGTAGGATCCTTGGGATAAGGAAGCTTCGCGTAATCAACTTGAGCGTGTGGCATCGACGGTCTTGGCCTTAGTCGCTACATCCATCTCCTTGAGAAGGTCAGCGGCAGAACCAATAAACGCGATCGTCTGCGTGGGCGCAGGAAGCGCACCAGGCGTGCCAGGAGCAGGAAGAGCAGGAGTTGAGTTGCCGTTCTGCTTGTTCTCACGAAGACGAACGAGCTTGTCGGCGGCAGCGGATACTGAGTCGATCAGGCTTGAAACGACCTTGAAGGCTCGCACATCATCAGACGCGCTCGCCAGTCCTTCGGCGTTTTCGAGAGTCTTCACACCGATGTTGATGGCCTTGCGAACCTGCGCACGAGCAAACTCGACATCGTCCGGATGCGCGTTAGATGGCGGATCGTTCGGCACGTCCTTCCCGGCACCCTTCTTAAAGGTGTCGAGATCATCGGACAGACCGAGTTCAAGGTCGAAATCGTGACTCACGACTTTTCCAGTTCAATGTTGCCTGTTTCAGCTGAGACTCGATACTTGAGTCCATCAGTAGACGAATTATTATAAACAAGCTCATCATCAGGTACGATCTTGATGACGAGATCTTCAACGCTCGGCTGAATCGAGTCAGGCACGGCGGTCTGGTTCTTGGTGAGCAGCTTCTTGACAGCAACCTCATTAGCCGAGCCAGACGAACCATAGAGGTGGTACTCAGCGGTAAAGTTCATCTCAATGATGACCATATCGCTGCCGTCTTCTGGGAAACCATCGCTATTGTCTGAGAACGCCCAACCTCTCAGACGCACTGGAATGTTGACAGTCTTGTCGATCAGCGGGTAGTCGTCAATCGTGATTACGCACGTCGGCTTGAAGTTCGGCGCGATCATCTCATAGATCTGCAGCACGTCGGTAACAGTCTTGCCACCGATCTTCATCGTGAAGTCATAGTCGTAGGGCACAGGATTCATCGTGCGAACGACTCGACCACTGTCAAACGGCTGAATCGTACGCTGCATGCTCTGCATGTGACGCTCTGCAGAGTAGCTAAAGTCCTTGAGGTCATACGTGATGCGCGGGAAAACCGTGTGGCCCTTTGAGGCAAGACCACCATCGTCTTCACGCTGCATGTTTCCACGCCACCAAAACTTCGACTTACGATTGAAGTCGACAGGCACTTCGCGAATTACTTCACCGACAGTACCGTTCTCCTTGAATCGAACGAGTGGAATGCCTGTGAACATCTCGCCGAAAGCTTCGATGATGCGCTGAGTGTGACCATGGCCGTGCCAGTCCTTGACAATGCCCATCACTTACGCTCCTGCTTAATGGCTCCACCCGGAAGCGGCTTCCGAGGACCAGAATCCTTGACATCGACAATGGTGTCGTCCTCACGAACGAGCTGACCATCGAGAAGAATCTGAGGCAGCTGATCGATGTCGCCGAGTCCACCGGTCGCAGGATCGCCGTTGACGTTTTCGGCGTTCGAGCGGAAGAATTCACACTTGAGTTCGTAGACCATAAGTCTTCCACCCGACATCATCAGATTGTCAGGATCGGCACTCGTAATCTCGAGCAACGTACTGATGTGCGGAACGTAGATCAGATCGCCTTCGTTCGGTCGACCCGGAAACTTCAGAGCCTCATCAGGAACTTCCTGTCGAAAGCGAGTCTTCGAAACCGTGACGGTCAGGTTCGACAGTTGCATCGGGAAGTTGACAGTGCTGAGCAGATAGGCACTCTTGACCATTTGCTCAATGCCTTCGACACGAGCTTCGATTTCGTACGCGCGCGGGAACGAACTGATCGTGACCTCACCGAGAAGCGTGTTCTCTGAGACCCACTGACGCGGAACGTAAAGCACATCGACGCCACGATTCTGGATCGACTCGATGATGAGATCGTCTCTCAGATCAAGTTCTACATCTTCGCCGCGTCCGTTGAAGAGACCGTTAGTCGCCATTAGCCGATAACCATCATTGGCTGAGCCGTGTACTGACGCATCAGCTGATCGTACAGAGTTCTCTCAAGCGCCGTGTAGCGATCGAGAATTCCCTGACCGTTGATCTTGGTCGTGCTCGTACCGAACGTAGGATCGATTTCCTTCGTGAGGTTGTTGCCCCACTGAATACCGACCAGCGCCGTGTAGTATTCCTTGAGCCAGCGGTTGTTGTAGACCGCAGGCACGTTCAGCTTCTCGAGGTACGAATGCGCCTCGTAGACGAGAAACTTTCCAGGAACCAGCTTGCTACGTGAGACTTGCGGGTAAAGACGATGCGTGTGCTCGTTGTACCGAGCGACATCCTCCGGATAAAGAATGCTCTCGTAGTTCGCCTTCTGAAGGTCCATCAGATAGAGCGTGATGCCGCCGCCCACTCCGTAAGGACCAACGCCCGGATCGAGGTTGCCATAGCCACCGGAGATGCCAGAATCGATCCAACCAGACATGGGGTTCATGCCGCCTGGAAACCACATCAAATCGGAGTCTGACTTGTACGAGCCGTCGAACGAAAGCACTCGCGTGACGTTCATCACGGCGTCAGGAGTAATGAGGAAGCCACGATCCTGGTCTTCCTGCACAATCTCCTGAGCGATGAAGGTCATCTCAGTCGCGCTGTAGTGATACTCGTTGAAGAGATCAAACGCCTGGCGCAGTCGAGTACGAAGCTGATCCGGAGTGACGTTGATCACGATCGCGCCCTGACCCAGCTGGATCTTGGCGAACTCCATGAGCTCCTGCTCGTTCGTAGGCGCGAACTTAGACATCAGTTGTCCTCAACGTGAATCTTGAGCACGCCGATGAGGTAGTACTTGCCACCCTTGTCGGCCATCGCTCGGATGACATAACGACCGGATTCGAGATTTTCGGTAGCCGACTTAGGGACCGAGATGCTCAGCGTAGGACTGTCAAGCACAACAGGAACCGGAATCGGCTCAAAGTTGGCATCGAACAGACGAAAGATCTTCGCGGTAATGTTCCACGACGGATCGAAACGAGAGGTTGACGAATCAACCGAAAGCACAAGGTCGTTATCGACGTTGCGGTGAACCAGAGCGGTGTTGATTGCGCGAGACACGGTCAATCCTTTACAGCAGCCCATTTCCCCTTAGGGCATGACGAGCTTGAAACCATCGATTTCGTCTTGATGGGGCAACCGCACGCTTTGCAACGTAGAACCACGCCTCTAATCAGCTCTGGGCAACTGTGGCAGATCTTCTGCCGATCGACTTTAGTCTTAGCAGAAGCGAGGTAACTCACAGGAGTCCTCGATTCTTCAAGACCTGAACAACCTTCTCTTCGAGCGCAGCAAACTCAGCGTTCTCGAGTTCGGCAAGCTCCTCAGCAGTAGGAGCTTCTTGTTCGATCAGTTCGCCGTTGAGACGAAAGCGCGTGGTTGTGTACGAATTACCAACCATCTGATCAATGTATGACAGATCTGTAGGCTCTTTGACGGCCTGAACCTGCTCGTGAGCAGGAGCATAGCGACGAATAACCGCTTCTAGTTCTTTTTGATTTGTCGGCAGAGGCGAGGCAAGAGTAATACTCGCCCAGCCATCGACACCGAAATCAACGGTGAGAATCTTCTTAACCGGATCGAAACTCTTCACCGTGTATTTGAGATTGCTCACTAGAGTGTTCCTCTGATGGTGGCACCAGGATTGTTTCCTATGCCAACGTTTGACTGAACGTTGCCTCTATTTACCGCCCAACCCGGAGGTCCACCCGGGCCGCCACCTGTTCCACCGCCGTTGTTGCCAGCACCACCTGATGCGCCGCCAGCACCAAAATTTCCAGAGTCGCCGCCACGGCCACCCTGACCACCCGCGCCAGCGTTCACGTCGCCATTTGCGCCAGAACCGCCGTCTGAAGGTGCAGAATCCCAACCCTGACCACGGCCACCGCCACCGCCACCACCGCCGTTGGTGTACGTGCGAGTTGAAGCTGGTCGACGGCAGTCCGTGCAAAGATAACCGTAGTTCCCGTAGTAACCACAGCCGCCAGCACAGTAAGCGGTGTCTCCCCACTGGGCGCGACAGTTCTGATCGCAGTTGAAGATGTTAAAGTTTCCAGGCTGTCCTAGCTGCTCTTCATACTGTGTGTCATAGAAGCCGCCGCCGCCATTGCCGCCGCCACCTCCGCCGCCGCCTCCGGCCCAAATGTTGCCGCTGTTGAAGATCTGAACGCTGCAGCTCGCATAAACCGCATGACCAGCGAAAATGGCATGACCGCCGCCACCGCCCGGCTGTCCTGGTGCTCCACCAAAACCGCCCATGCCGTGAATCCAGCCGAAGTTTTCAAAAATGATCTGCGAACCGGCAGGGAACGCACCAAGATCACAGCAATATCCAAGACCGCTAGCAAGCATGCTGCCGCCGGAGGTATTGATCAGTCGAACGTTTACTGCGCCCGGCGGCTCTCCATAGAGACGACGAAACTCGCTCAGCAGATTGAAGTCGAAAATGATTCCACGTGAGTCATACGGTGGAACGATCTGAATCTCGTTCTGAGCGCTGTAGAAATGGTTTAGCGAAATCGAGCCGGACGTCGGAATTCGAGTGTTCTGCGGAGCATTAGGCACGCGTCCGCCATTACGATAAAACTCGGAGAGTGAACTCCGAGTGTTACGCATGCGCTTGAACTCGTTCGAGAGATCATCAATAGTGATGGTCCCATTAGCCTGGAGCGTCATTAGACTCGACTCTTAAGTTCTTCGACCTCTGCGGTGAGAGCCTTGACAGCCTCGATCAGAACGCCGACGATGTTGCCGTAAGCCACCGATTTGTAATCAGTGCCACCATTCTTATGCTGGAACACCACTTCAGGAAGAATCTTTTCAATCTCCTGAGCGACCACACCAATCTCAGCACGATCACTATCGCGGCGATTGTATCGAACACCGCGCAGACCCTTGACGATATCGAGCGGGTTGTCGATGGTTTCGATGTTCTTCTTCAGACGCTGATCTGAATAGGCGGTGACGTTACCAGTCGCAGTAAAGTCGCCGGCGTTTGTCAGTACGCCGAGGATGATCTGCGGTTGACTATTATCGTCAGCAGTCGACTTGAGGAAGTTGATGTTGTCGTTATCGCCGAGAATACCAAGTGACAGCGAGCCGCGACCATTGCGAGTCCACTGCATAACTGAGCCCTGTCCCATGCGGAACGGTGCTGCCCAGGAAGAAGTAGTGAACGAACCGCCCTGGCCCGTGACCGGCCCAAGGAACAGACCGCCGCTCTTGTCGAACTTGTTGTTCAGCGCGCTTGTGAGACCAGAGATCTGGTCCATAGTATGCGTGTGACCCGTGGCCGACTTGCCATCGAGAGCAGACTGAAGCCCAGGAACCTGTGCGAACGTGTGGTTGTGAGTCAGCGCTGCCTTGTTATCGAGCAGAGCCTGAAGACCCGTGATGTCTGCCACAGCCAGAGTAACAGCCGGGCCCGTCTTACCAGCGACCGAGGTGATACCGCTCTGAGGCGTAGCAAGAGTCACCCAGTTCGAAACGACGTTAGCCGGCTCTGACTGAAGGATGTAGTTCTTGCCGTTGTCGTTTCGAATACAGATGTCGCCCTTGCTCGCATTGAGCGCAAGCATCTCTGCTTCCGAGTTCGCGACGTAGGTGTCAGCAACCGCGATAGGCGGCAGATTCGCAGAAGGAACACGACCATCGGCGCCCAGAGGCGCGTATCCGTTCGGCGCGCCCTTGCTGTTCTTGTCTTCCTTGTTCGACAGAGCAGCAACGTCAGCCTTAGCGTCAAGCGCGCTCTGAAGACCGGTGACCTGACTCAGCGAGAACGGCGCAATTGAAGCCGCAAATTCCTGACCGTTTGTCTTAGACAGCAGCGTCAGCACGAACGGCGAGATGTCGTCAGTTGAGATCTTGCGCTCGTCAAGATCGTTGATCGCGGCGACTACGTTACGACGATCGTTAGTCGTAAGCTGCTCGGGATCACCGATGAGCGAGGTCAGATCACGCTGGTCGAGTGCCTTATTGATCGCATCGACGAGCGACGTATTGAGCTCGGTGTTCAGACGACTGAGCGGAAGACCAACAATCTGCTCTAGAAGCTCGATCGAATCAGTCAGAGAGTTAACTCGATCTGACGTGATGTTCAGAGTGTCAAAGAGCTTCTGAAACTCAGCCGTGTTCTCGACCTGGGCAATGATGCTCGAGTCTTCGATGGTCGTGGCAACGTTGACGTTATCGAGAGCCATTGTCGGCGAGCCTCTTCAGAATGTCGTACATTTCGCTGATATTGGACTTAATGCCATCCATCTCAGCTCGCAGTTCAGAAATGGCATCGCTGTCAGCCATAGCGCGTTCGCGTCTACGGCGATAGTCTGCGTAGCCACCGCGATCATTGATTGTGACCGCCTTTGAGTGCAAGTCGCGGGTGAGGTTCTTCTCACCCGCGATCGGAATTTGTTTTGCTGCGTGCATCACGGAGCCGCCGAGATTGCCCGAAGGTCACGAACCTTCGGAACCACTGAGGTGTTATTGGAGAGCATCACAATCTTGATCGCGTAAGTCTTCGCGGTCTTGAAATTGATGCCGCCACTCATGTAAGCAAGCGTCCCATTGGAAGGAACGAAGCTCGACTCAATGAAGTCACCAACCGCACCAGAGTAGATCTGCTTGCTATCGGCGCTCGCCATGGGAACCCACGGACGAGAATCGAAAGCAGACGGATCATCCGGCGACAGAGACTTGACGTAGAACAGCACGTCAGTTCCGTACGGACGGTAGAGATCCGCGGTCACCTTGATGAAGTCGGTCTCCCAATCTTCGGTCAGAGTGACCGAGCGAGTGATGTAGCGAGCCTTAGCGTTACCACCGCCGGCCTTGTTCTCGTTAGCGAAATCGTTGTTGATGATGTTGTTGATAAACACCACCGAATTGCGCGACAGATCATAAAGCGGAGCAACACTGTCAAGCGAGGTCGTCAGCGTCGCCTGGATGAGGAAGTCGTTCGCCGCAGCGACCTTTTTCTCAACCGGGAAGTCAACGTTCACGCCTGGCGTAAAGACGGACCAGTTGGCCGGCATAGTGTTGGTTGCGACATCCTTGATCTTGTACGCGTGAGCAACGGTAGCCACCGGCGAGAAGTCAAGAACCGCGTTGTTGTGTGACATCGTGTTCGCGCGAGTATCACCCGAAGTGTACACGTTACGGAACACAGCAACCGCGGTGGCTGAAGTATCGAACTTCGCGCGATCGAGCTGCATCATCAGATCTTCGTTCTGACTAGCAGTCCAGGTGCCGCCGTTCTGAGACTTGAACAGCGAACCAGCCAGCGGCTGACCAGCGATGATCGAATTGGTGCCGAAAACCTCTTCGCCCATTTCAGCGATGTAGAGCTCGTACTCCGAAGAGTTCGACAGAACGATCACTGAGTATTCAACTCCCGGCTCCAGGTACACAGGCACCGGGAACTTGAAGGTTGAACGAGCCTTGCGAATCTCAACGATGTCGTCGGTTCGAGTCGGAATATTGACGTCACCAACCTGCTTGTAGACCGTGCTCATCGGCAGGATCTTCGAAGCGTGCGGGTAGCCATTCACCGTCGGACGGATCTGAATGTAGACCGGCGGAGCATCAGCAGCATCCGGCTTGCGACGGAAGTACAGATGCAGGTTCGACGCAAACAGACCGTACGGGAACACTGACGACGGAATCGTAAAGGTCTGCGCCAGAGGATCGAAGACCTGACCATTGTGCAGCCAAGTAACGTGATCTTCAACCTGGCCGATAACGGTCTCTACGGTACGAGTCTCAGTGAGAGCCGCAGTCGTAAACGTAGGCGTACGAGTCGAGACGATCGTGTCCTGGGCAGTCTTCAGAAGACCCGAAGAAGCGAACACGTAAGACGCGTACGTGGTAGCATTCTCCTGAACGGCATTCGGCTCGTCGATGAACTGAATGATTCGCTCACCCGTGCGGAACTGACCGCCAGGAATCTTAAGCACGCCCATGGCGACACCATTGGCGTCGGTACGAACACAGCCTTCAGTCGTCGGCGTGTAGCCGGTGTTCGGAACGATGTTCGCGTTGACCTTGGTCTTATCGATGAAGGCGTGCAGGTTCGTGTTCGGGCGGAGGCCGCGAGCAACGAACGCCACGTCGACAGCGCGCATCCAGTACGAGAGGTTCACATCGACCAGCTTGTCGCCAAGACTCGTCGTATTGTTCGTGACGCCCAGAGTAGTCTGAGTGCCCGTGCGAACCTGCGTGTCCTGCTGGACCGTGCGAGTCGTATCAGTGAACTGCTGAACGATACCGGCCCAGCCCAGATCGAACACTTCCTCGATACGACCGCCGGTGGTCGTGATACCAGACCAGGTGGTCTGCCAATCATTCCACTGAGTACCGAAGCCGGGTGACTGCTGGTTAATCGTGTTGATCATGTACTGCCAGGCGTCGTAGTCGCCCGTCAGATCGACGTTGATCGCAGGCAGGCGAGTCGTGTCCATCCAGTCGTCTGACGGAGGAACACACGCGATGCTACCGCGGTAGTCGATAACCAGGTAGGGGTTCACGGACTCGGCCTTCGACGCGAGATCGTTCGTGAAGAACGGAACGTCCGTGTAAGGCAGGGTCAGGAAGTAACCAGTAGACTCGTCGCCGATCTGGTTGACCGAGGTCGAATCGACGGCGTAGTTCATCCTGACGTTCGCGCTAACGAACGGCGCACGAAGCTCAGCGTTCTGAGGATCGATCGAGCAAGCGTAATCGCCGTTGTAGACGTCGCCGATCTTGTGACCGGTGAAGTTATCAACGAGGATGCCATTCTTGAAGCGATCAAGACCGTTCGTGTCCACCACGTCGGCAGCGCGAGTCTTCATCTCAAGCAGAGACAGCTGCGTGTAGTACTCGAGACGATCAACGCGCTTTTCGATGCGACCGATGTCGCGCATCGTGTAACGCTTGTTCTCGATAAACTTGATGTTCACGTCGGCGATCGGATCGGCCGTGTAAGGCTTCAGCGACAGCTCATACAGCGTCATCGCGTTGTTCGGCTCAGCCGGCAGCATCGGGATCAGAGACGGAGTGCCCTGGATCACGATGAACTGACCGTAGCGATCGATAGCAACACGATCACGACGAGGCAGATAGAACTCGATGTCGGCCTGAATGAGTGAGTTCGGAACCGGAACAGTACCGTGCAGGTGCACAGCGCCACCAGCCTGATCGCGAACCGGACGGAAGTCCAGAACGTCGCTCATCTTGTAGCCCATGCCGGTACGCGGCGACTTGTAGAACGGAATGTCCTCAATATCGATACCAGCGTACGAATCGACTGAGAAGTAACCGTCACCCGAGTGATCGAACCGACGCAGCGTGACAGTCAGCAGAGTGCCGTTAGGAACCGCGACGCTACCCACGATCGACGAGAAGTCGTAGAAGTTGTCGTTCTGACCATCGTCGAGAGTGAAGTTGCTCTTGTACTCGTTACCCTGAGGATCCTTAATGCTGAGGATTTCGATCACGTCGACGTAGCCGAGGCTGTACCGTGAGGTAGCAGACTGGTAGGTAACGTTCACCGCGTTGGTGGCCAGCGACTTGGTACGCGGAGCCTTGCGAGCCATCTGAACGGCCGCTGAGCAAGCAACCGTGATGTTGCCAGTGGCGAACGTCATGGTGATTTGCTTGCCGCTCGCGTCAATGATCGCGCTAGTCGGCATCAGAATCGTGCCGTCAGCAGTATTCGTGCAGATGTAGTTCTGCGCAAAAACGTCCGAACCAGAGAACTCAGACTGAGACGGACCGACGAAGTACTGGTCGCCAGTGATACCGAACGTGACCGTGCGAGTGCTGCCTGAAACAGGGCCCTGGAAGCGCTGAGTCGTGGTGTAGTTCGTATCAAGCACGCCGTTGGGAGCCAGCGTCTTGGCGTAAGACTGAGGCAGCTTGATGATCAGACCGTTATCCTGACCCTTCAGATTGACGCTGCCGCTCTCGATGTCACACGTGAGTACGCCGACAGGACCGACGATCTTGCGAACGTCCTTGAAGCTCTTGGTAGCCGTGGTCAGGTTGATGTCATAGAGGTAGACGCGGAAACGCGCAGCGCCGGAACCGGGCACACCTGAATGCAGACGAACTGCACGGGTGCGGGCGGTTCCGATCGTGGAGTTACCCGCGTCAACTAGGCTCGCAGTAACGAAGTCATCGAAGCGGCCATTCAGAGCGCCAACGACGAAGTTACCGAGAATCGGAGTAAGCGTGTAGTTCTCGTACACCGAAGTCGTACGAGCACGAGGAATGTCCACAAAGTAAGGAGCAATCGTTTCGAACTCATAGCCGAGAACGTAAGCCTTACCAGGAGAAATTTCAGCAGTCAGATAGTCGGAGCGGCTGACGACGATTGAATCGCCCACAGCATCAGAACCCGGGACGCCGCGAAGCGACCAGCTGAAGGTGAAGTTATCAGCGACCGAGTCAACCGTGAACCGGCCGTTGTAGATCGAAGCGTCAGCGCCGGTTACACCGGTGACCTCGATCTTGTCGCCGACTTTCACGGTGTGAGCAATCGCGCTTCGAGCGGTCGCCTTGTGCGCAAGAACCGTACCGCTGTGCGTGATTGACAGGAGCTTAACGCCCTGGTTATCCTGCATCGCGAGCTTGAACGGGGTGACCGTGTAGCTACCAGACTCGTCGAAGGTGCGGCGAGCAAACTCATCGCCGATGTTCGAGTAAACCGGAAGCTTCTCTTCGGCCTTCAGAGTACCGTTGACAAACTCAGCGATCTTCGCGAAGTTGCCGGGAACATCATCGGTCGCAGGATCGTAGTAACGCAGACCAACGAGCATGTGAATGCGATCAGCACCCGGCGCGTTGCTGTTCTTCACGCCCTTCGGCGCAGAATCGAGAAGATCCTGATCTTCCTTGTAGGTGATCGGTTCGGGCTTGTACTCAAGGCCGATGTAGCCATTGAACCGGTTCGTGTACTTGACCGGGATGATGACCTGCGGATCGATGTGGACGAAGTAACCGTCCAGGAAGAACACGCCCTCGTTGATCGCGAAGTACAGAGCATTACCAGTGTGCGTCGTCTCGTCAGAGATAACGCGACCGGTGATGCCGGTGTCCTTTACGCGAATCTGATCGCCGGGCTTGAACGGACCAGATGTAGCAGCGCCGTCGAAGCTGACGTAGATCGTTGGGGCGTCAGTGCCATACGCGTCAGAATAGGCAACCACAGTACCAGCGGTGCCGATCTGATTGCCCAGCGAGTCAATCGAGAATACAGTCTTACCATTCCAGTCTTCGAGGTTGACTGGAAGAGACGCGTAGGTCGACTCAAGACGATAGAACGTGACCTGCTTCGTGGTGACGTCACCGCCGGTCACCTTCGAACCGTTGGCGAAGATGTGCGAACCAAACTGAGTGATCTGATCCTGCAGAACAAGCTGAAGCTCGTTGAGCTCACGAGTCTGAACCGGCAGACCAGGCTTGAAAGCGACCTGGATGTAGTTCTTCGTCGGATCAGAATTCGTGAAGTATGGTGCGCTTGACAGAACGTCGCGGACTGACATCTAATGTCCTCAGAATTCAAGAACTGTCTTGAACGGATCTTCGTTGGTGGAAGACCGACGAGACGGCCCTCTGTTCTCTAGATATAGCACCTTACCAGTCATGAGGTCTACCTGAGAAGGAGTGAAAAGCTCAAGCGTGCCAGTACCTGTGTCTGACACGATCGGTTCGCCATCCTCAAATTGGCCGGTCCGTTCGCTGATTCGAAGCAGCGAACCAACGATTCCAGTCACGACAGCACTGGCGCCAGAGACTCCGCCGGTGATCTTCTGACCGATGACATAAGCCGTATTGTCAGTCGAATTCACGATAACGTTGCTGAGAATCAAAGATTCACGCGCATCGTAATCTGTTCCGACGGCGACGCTCTCGTCGATCTCGCGAAGATCGGTCATCAGTCCATACTGACGGAAATCAACGCCCGTGGCGAAGAGACCTTCGTTGTCGCCCTTGAACGAAGAGACGACCATAACGCGACGAGCGCGAAGCTCAGCGACTGGATCATGACCATGACCACGATCGCTCGAAATGACCAGACGAATCTTGACACCGCTTCCGGTCGGATGCGTAACGACAGCTTCCGCCCATGTGTAATCGGCGCCGGGATTCGTGATGTCGAGACGAACGATCTGACCCTCGGGACCGATTGAAGAAGCACCACCGATCTTAGCGGTAGCACCAGTTCCATCGCCGATGATCGTGACGCTAGCGTTCTCGTCGTAATTGATGCCGCCCTGAATGACGACACCCGTGTCAATCGTACCGGAGACCGCAGAGCGCTGAATGAGCCACTGATCGCTGCCGTCGTTGTAGGTGAGATCGTGAACCGGAGCCCACTCAGAAGTCTCGAACTTGGCGCGTTCACTAGGAGTTAGAGTGAACATGTACTTCCAGGTGTAGCCATCGGTGTTCGTAAAGCGAGTCAGAGACCGCGAAACTGGTTCAACCGTCGACTTGCCCTTAGCGTTGTTCGCGAGGCACTTGTAGACGCGGCCGGCAGAGTTAACGACGATGTAGTTCTTAGACTCAAGCGTCGGATCGCTTTCGTCGCAGAAGTCGTAGGACTGATCGGACTCCCAGATCTGCTTGCGGAACACGTGAGTCGCGTCAGCCGCGATGACGCGCTTGAAAGCAAGCGCAGCGCGACGCGCAATCTCGCTTTCACGGCGAGAGCCGTTCGGTCGAACCCACGCGTTATCAAGCTGGAGATCAATGCGACCACCACCCGCGTAGTTACCGAATGAGGTAGCATCGACACCAGCAAGTTCGAACGTGTCCAGCGTAGCATTGATCACGCGCAGCGGAACGCCGCCGTAGTTGTTGATCTGTGTCATGCCGCGAACGTCACGAATCGTCACGAGGTCATCATTGCTCAGACCATGACCAGTCGATTCAAATAGAATCGGACTCGTCTGAGAGATGCCGTCGATGTCGATTGAACGAACCCACGGCGTCACCTTACCCAGAAACGCGTAGACGTAGGTGTTGGTATCGTAAAGCGAATCGATGAACTGACGGGCGAACTCAACACGACCCGAGTCGGCAAAGATCCCGTGACGGGCTGGTAGTGCTTTCACGCTCACAGAACGATCCTTTTGGTCTGCGTATTGAGCTGGAAGTTTGAAGCGTCTTCCTCAGAATCGAAAGCCACCACGCCACCGACGTAGGGATCTTCATTCCAAGCAGCGACGACAACTCCGCGAATTCCGTTGCTCACCAATGTAACGCCGCTCTTGGCGGTGCGCAGTGAATCTTCGGTCTCGGTTGCACGGAAGAAGACCCACCACTTATTGATGTTCGTTTCTCCGAGCTGGCCCTGAACATACGAACCAAGAAGTTCACTTGCGTAGAACGAGTTACCGAACGCAGGATCCTGAGTCGGCTCAGAGATAACCGCGTTCGTGGTCGTATCCTCAAGGATTTCACAGGACGGCGTAAGACGAGAATCGCGAATGTCAGACGTAACGTGTACCATGACGTCACGACGCTTGTCAGACCGACCGATGCGGACAAACGCGTTGTAGAGATTTCCGAGAACGATCTCGGGATTGTCAACCTTTTCGCCATTCGAGTAAACGACACAGCGACCATTTGCTAGATCGGCTCCAGCATGAATGGTGCGACGTGGATACTCGAGAACCGACGCGTACGAGCTGGACTCAACATTCGCACACGCGACTACGGTCTCTGAATTGCGACGGAAGAACGCCTTGAAACCAACAGGGTGAAGAAACTCGCGAACGTGCGGACGCAGATCCTCTTCAGCGATATTCGAAGCTACAACGTAGCTGTAGAGCTGATAGTAGAAACCGTCCTGAGTGCGGTACCAGTCGTCGGAGGCAAAGCTCTGACCACCAATCCATTCACCGCGATCTTGAGACGTGCTTCCCGTGATGATCTCAAGATCAACGCCCTTGGCGACCGCGGTGGGAGTGCCACGAACCCAGCCGTGCTCAAAGATTTCAACTCGACCATCAACGTCAGCGATCATAGCTGCCGCGTCGCCGCAATTTGTGAACTCAACGAGAGTTCCTACAGGAAGACCCTTTGGAGCCTTGATTTCAGTGATGATTTTGCCCGTGTAGAACGAGAAGTTACGAATCGACTGGATCTGTGGGTCGAGATCGTCGATGTTCAGGCCTTCCTTGACAACAACAATCTCGTAAGAAACAAAGTCTCCACGAACGTCGGACAGCTTGAACTCAGTCACAATTTCGCCGTTGATCGTGGTCTGAACCACGTCCTCGACGATAGCTGAAGCTGAAGAGGTAAGACCCTTTACACGCACGCCCGTAAGACGCAGAAGCAGATCCGGCGTGCAATGACTAGCGTCAGCCGCAGACATGGTTAGAGTCTTAAGAACTCGAGCAGACATGGAAGGACGATCCTTCACAACCTGACTGATCGAAATTCCCTTGATCGAATCATACTGACGCCAGTCAGCGTCAGACGTACGAAACACACGCTCGGACGGATAATGAATTTCACACTCTTCGCCGAAGATCACGCGGGTCAGATACGCCCAGCTCCGCGGATTGCCACGGTTCTCGAAAAACCGAACCGCGTGCTTCAGAATGAGTCGACGTTCGGCGACGGAGTTCAGAACCAGAAACGGCGCACGTTCAGCGATCATGCGCTCGATGATCTCGGGCTTCGCCTTGTCAACGTCTCGAAGCGTATCGAGCGTCATCAGCGAAGTGAGAGGACCATCTGATCGACATGCGAAGTCGAAGAAGTCCTTGAGCATAACCGC
>JAAIGE0100948777.1_pt1 | contig 25860 bp, 28 predicted proteins | sample 6487951 | NCBI WGS metagenome assembly JAAIGE01 (sample SAMN13974128, study PRJNA590717) | phyllosphere metagenome | biome: tomato field; feature: multiple bacterial spot infested tomato fields; material: tomato leaves; isolation source: leaves from tomato fields | host: Solanum lycopersicum ...
CGATGAGCGGCGTATACCGCGCGAAGATCTCGCGGATCTGGTGCGAGACGGCCCGGTACACCTCGAACCGCGGCTTGACGAAAACGAGGTCGGGACAGCGTCGCACTGCAGTGGACGAGGGCATGGCCGAGCGCACGCCGAGGCGCCGTGCCTCGTACGACGCCGCCGCGACCACCCCGCGCGCCCGCGATCCGCCGACCGCAACGGGGCGGCCGCGCAAGGCGGGATCGTCACGCTGTTCGACCGAGGCATAGAAGGCGTCCTGATCTATGTGGATTATCTTGCGGATGGGTGGAGGCTTATCCTGCTGGCTGCTCAACGGCTTAGCTCTCTGACGACTCTGACCACGGCTGACCCAGAATGCTCCGGTTTCCTCCGTGAAGATTACCCGGCGATTGCCTCAAACGCCAGTGAAGACTGAGAACAGGGAGCGAACACGCCTATCGATGCCATCATGCGATTGCTTCGACCACCAGCCGGACAGGTGGGTGCTGTTCCGGCAGCTGCAACCCCGCCCCCGGATAGGCAGCAGTCCCGGCTTACGGCACTGGATTGCATGGGGAGCGCCATGTCCCCAACCGGTGCGACGCTCATTGAGGAGTCAGAAGAAAAGCTGGTTGCTGACCGCATGCGCAGCAACGAAAGGATGAAATCAGAATGGGACCAATCGGACCAGCCGCCATCGCAGCGGCCATCGTCGGCCTGACCAGCCTACTCATGACCCTCGCCGGTTGTCTCGGCTATCCTCGCAGCGGCAACATCAAAGGGAAGTCATGGACCAGGGTGGACATGGCGATCACCGGATTGGGACTGCAGGTCATCACTGGACTGCTCGTCGCGTACGCCCTCATCCACTGACCGAGCGAGACCAGCAGGCCCGACGATCTGCGAGTCGGGGCCTGTCTATGGCTTTTCGTGAAGTCCGATCGGCGACTGCCGCTCTTCTCGATTCTCGACAAGCGAGCCGTGCGTGTCAGCTTCCTTTCGCCTTGCGCCGGAAATGAAAATCGCGATGGCGATAAGACCGCCGACAGGAGCGGAGATGATCGCTGCAACGGTGTTTAGGATGGCGACGTCATCAGGGTCGGATGCACTCTTCCATAGAAAGAGGAGCATCACGATCGTGTAAAGAGCGAAGGATCCCGTCAGCCACCATACTGCAGTCGGTACTTGTACATCATCCACGCCGTTCTTGCTCATGCGACACTCCAAACATCCGCACGGAGAGCGTACCGGCAAAATGTTGCCCAACCCCTAACCGTCTTTTAGAACGGCTTCAGATTCGATGACGTATCCGGGCGGAGGTCGGACGGCATCCTTATGTCAGCGCCTTGCAAGCGTCGACCCATCGAACACCATCCTCCAAGACGCGACCATACTTCCACTTCGTGAAGCCATCGACTGACGGTGGTGGATGCCATGGGGCGTGCCACGTTCAGGCCGATGCGATCCTTCCTCCGACCAATGGAAGGAGCATCGACCTTGCCGCGAGAACGCCGCACCCTCACCAAGGACACCATCAAGTCGATCCCGCCGTCCGCGCCCGGGCAGAAGGACTTCGTCTGGGACGACCGCCTGTTCGGCTTCGGAGCTTACCGCCGACACGATGGCATCGTCGTGTTCGTCTACCAGTACCGCCTGCCGATGCGGCCCGCCAGGCGCATCACGATCGGTAGGCTCGGCGACGTCACGCCGGCGCAGGCGCGCGAGATCGCGCAGGAGCATGCATTCCAGAAGAGCCGGGGCGTCGATCCGGTCGACAAGCGCCGCGCCGAGGCGAGGGAGTCGGATGCGTCCAAGTCGCTCGTCATGAAGATCTACGTCGCCGACTACATCGAGCGCCGCAGGATCGAGCGCAAGCCGCTCACCCTGCAGCACGAACGCATCCTGTCCCGCGACGTCGCGGGACTGATGCCCGACAAGCGCATCGACCGGCTCACCTCCGGCGACATCGACGCCTTCCTCAAGGAACTCGCGCTCCGCTCGATCTCGGCGCGCACCTGGGGGCTGATCTACCTGAAGGTGATCCTGAACGACGCCAGGAAGCGCGGCACGATCGCCAAGTCTCCCGCAGACGCCTTCGATGTGCCGGCGCAGGTCGTAAGGGAGCGCGTGCTGCGCCAGGCGGAGATCCAGCGCCTGCTGGAAGCCTTCCGCGACAACGGCACGACCCACGGCCTCGTCTACGAGTGCATCATGCGCACCCTCAAGCGCAAGGAGGAGGTCGCCGCGATGCGCTGGGAGGAGATCGACCAAGCCACCTGGCTCTGGACGATTCCCGCTTCGCGGATGAAGACCAAGGAGATCCACGTGATGGACCTGCCCCATCAGGTGGTCGCGATCCTGAAACGGCTCCATCCCGATCCCAGGAAGCGGCGCGGCTTCGTATTCAGCTTCGACGGGTCGAAATCGATCAAGATGTCCACGCAGGACAAGGCCAACATCGATGCACACGTCCAGCGCCGCATCGACCTCGCCGATGCGGAGGGCATCGCCATGGCCGAGTTCGAGCACTGGGTGCCTCACGACTTCCGCACCACCGGGGTCACGATCATGGCGGACGAGCCGTTCAACCTTCCCGGCGACGACCTCGAATTCGCGATCGCGCACAAGGTACCGCGCAGCAAGTACAACCGCGCTCAGCGCCGTGCGGCGGTGCGCCGGGCCGTCGACGCATGGAACACGCACCTCGATGCACTCCTGGAGAGGCCCGACGCATGGCCGGGCGGAAAAGACCTCGCCCCTCTCGGCAAGTTCGAAATGAAGCCGATGTGGCAGAAGCTCCGGTCCTCGTGGCCACAGCGGAAGTACGACGACGCTAGGGTCAAGAAGGCGAAGGAGGGCAAGGTCAAATAGGGCATGTCGTAACCCGCTCGACCCGCCATCGCGATGGACACCACCGTATGTCCGTCTATCATCTGGATGGAGGGCCGAGGGAGGAAACGCTCCGTCGTCCATATCAGGGCGATGGAGCACCATGGAAGCCAGAGGCGAACAGGATCACATCTCTTCCGTTGACTGGACCGAATGGTATTCCGACCCTTCGGTCTGGCCGAGCAGCCGACATGTGTTCCTCGCCGAGGCCGCGATCCGTCTCGGGCGTTCGATGATCGCTCCTTGGGAGGACCATCTCCTGTCGCACGCTGGTGACGACAATCTGCCGCTCCCCGGTGGGTTGGACTGGTCCGCCCCCGATCGCCGAGTGTTCGATGATGGGTCCGGCTCGGTCAGGGACGAGCTCTCGATCGACAAAGGCATGAGCCGCCCGGTCGGATGGACGGATGAGGACGAGGTCCGTCTCTTTGAAACGGATACGCACAACAGCATTCGTCATGATGCCCGGTTGGCGGCCAAGGCCATAGCCGGTGCGATCGCGAAGCTGGCCGCCCGGGGATCGATCCGCACCTATGCGCGCCCGATCGGAGGAGGTCGGCTGGAGGACATCGATCCTTCCGACTGGGAGATGGACGATCCCGTGAGGAGGCTTGCTTCCTGCCGCATGACGCCGGGTTCGCCATCGGCGGCTGCGGGTACGCATCAGATCTTCCTGGAGACGGAAGGTCTCACCAAGAAGCTGACGGCGTACGCAAGGGAGAAGCCGCTGGCACTCAACAGCGGGCGAGCACTGCCGGCCGATCGCTGGATCGGCGGCATGACCCCGAAGGCCCGCCTCGTCGCTCAATGCGAGGAGGCCCTACGCACCTACCTCAGCACCAGACCGTCGGACTGGAAGAAGGAAACCATGCGGGACGTCGTCGCCAAGACGATCAATCGTCCCTTCTCGGACTCGGTATTCCATGAGGCCAGAGAGCTGGTGAAGAAGGACTTCCCTCACATCGGCAATGGCGGGAGGCCAAGAGGCTCTTGAGGATGTCATGAAGACCCTGAGTGGAGCCTCCATCGTAGGATGAAATATATGACCACGCAGCCGATCCCGGGACCATTCCCCTTCATCGTCGAAGAGCGCTGCGATAGGGATCGACGGGTCCGGCTCGATCAGTTCCTCGACTCCATCGCGCCCATCGACGGAACCGACGGCAGGGCCATGGCTCGGGCGTGCGGCCTGCACCAGGACACTCCCATCAACGCCAGCCAGCGCCAAGCGCTGCTCGACGTGGTGAGAAGCAACGTCACGTGCTTTCCGCTCAATTCGATCTGCATCGTCTGGTCCCCATCCGAATGCACCTACGTCTCCACGAACGGACCGGATGTGGCAGGGGACAAGGTGCCCGACTACGACGTGGACGATCCGCGCGACTGGGACGACCACCCGTTCCATCTCGTCGACTGTCGGGTCCTTCCTCTCGACGACGAGGAGGGAAGCGTCTCCCACATCTCCCTGCGGCTGATCGGCGCGGACTACGTGGAGGTCTCCACCGCCAGTCCATGCCACGTCGCCAGCCTGGAGGACGAGGGGCCGTTCGGGTCGCCCCACCCCTACGACAGGTTCTGTGACGCGGACGGCGCATTCCATGTTCCGGCCCGTTTCCGCGGCGTCGAGATCACCGGGTACAACGAGACGTTCCCGACGCTGTACGGCCCGGTGCAGCCGGACGGCTCGGTCGTCCGGGTCGTGCCGCGGTGGCCGAACCACGTCTGGCAGGCATGTCGTGAGATCTCCGGTGATACGCTCACGAAAGAGCAGCTGAAGGCGGCATGGGCCGCGGTCGCACCGACGTCCGACGACACCAATTACGTAGGGATACTTCTGGCAGCCTGAGCCTCGCTCAGTCCCGCTTCCGATCACGGAAGTCGATGTACCATCCACCATCGATCGGTGCCGATCTCCATCCCTCTTCGCGTTCAGCATTCCGCTGCGCGCAGGGGGATGGACGACCTTCGACCTGAGGAAGCCTACCGGATCTCGTCTGGTACTTGCCGGGATCGTTCCTGATACGCGCCATCAGGTCTCTCCGAGGAATGTCCGCACCTGCCTATCGGTCATGCCGTCGGTGCAACCCGGCACGATCCTTCTCCGTGTTCCTGTCGACGAAACGCGGTAGCAGGTGGTGCCGCCGGCATCGGACAACTCGAACTCGTATTTCGTTCCCTCTACGTTCTTTTCCCACCTTTGGCAACCCGGCGGCTTGGAATACACCCAGTCGAGGTGTGTGCCTTCGACGAGCGCCAGTGCGTTCATCACCTCCAAGGCCGAACCGAACCGCTGCCCCGGTTCCGTCTCCAGGCATTTACGGACCACGGTGCGCATGCGTTCCGGGATGTGGGCCGGGAACGTCCGCTTGTCGGGGAACTGGCCATTGACCACGGCGACCCGGAAGGCGTTCCGATCGAATTGGATGCCGGCAGGCGTCCTCGCCAGGAACTGTTCGAACTGACGGTCGAACTCCTCGTTTCCGCAGCACATGCGATAGAGGAGGACGCCCACCTGATAGATGTCGAACGTTCTGGGGAACTCGTATCCTACGAAGCCTTCCGGCGGCTGGGTCCGGACATAAGCACCGTCCAGCTCGGCGAAGCCTCGCGGCCCGATGGGCCTGGCCAAGCCGAAATCCGACAGCAGCGCCTCTCCCCGATCGGACAGCAGCACGTTGTCGGGCTTGATGTCGAAGTGGACCAGCCGGTTGGAATGGACATGCTGCAGACCTGCCAGCACCTGGCAGCCCAGCGTGACGATCTCCCTCACGCTGAGGAAGCGCTTCGACAGGACGTCCTTCAGCGAACCGCGTCGATAGAACGGCATCGCCACGTAGATGCTGTCATCGTCCTCGCAGGCATAATGGACCTGGACCACGTTGGCATGTGCGCTGGCGTAGAGCGCCTGCGCTTCGCCGAAGAACCGGCCGACATCGAGCCGCGCCTTCGTGATCTCCTTGACGACGATCTCGGCATTTAGCTGAGCGTCATGCGCGACGTAGGTCCGGCTGTTCTGTCCATCCTGACCGATCTCGCGAATGAACTGGAAGTTCAATTCCGCGCGGCGATGCGGCCTAAGCATTCACGGCTCCGATGGCACAGAGGACGGCTTCCCGCTTGGGTTCCGACATTTCGTCCCAACCCTCGATGTCCAATTCGTTTCGCCCCTGCTTGATCATCGGAAGCACTGCCGTGCGCACAATCCCGAGCTTCGCCGCCATGACCGAGATGGGGCCGGCGAAATAGGCTTCGAGCGTGCTGCTGGCGAACGCCTCCTGCAACACGCCTTCGATCTGCATGCGATCGACCGAGGGACTTTGCGCCACCGTCTCGCTGGTTCTGACCCCTGCGCGGACCACGCCGTATTCGCGCATGATGTCGAGCACGTTGCCTCTGACGTACTTCAGGGCCTGAGGCCATTCGAAGGCGGCCGGAACGACGATGTCCTCGACGTTGAGCACATTCCGCTCCGCTGAATCGTAGATCGCGAACGTCACGATCTTGGGAGCGGCCCGTAGGCCCATGGTGATCAATTCATCGCTCCCCATCGGCGTCGCGGCCACGTCAGCCGCAGCGATATCTTGGGATTACCTGTCCAACAATGTCCACCCCCCGCCGAGGATGTTTGCCGACGATCACGTCGATTGCCGTGCATACAAGAAGTGCTCCGCCGCCTGATCCCAAGGCGGCATACGAGGAGCAAGTCGAATGCAGACCCACGTCACCAGCGCCGAGCCCGCCATGCCGCACGGCCGCCGCCCCCTGCTGACCACCACCGAAGCCGCAACGTACTGCGGGCTGGCCAAGAACACCTTGGAGAAGATGCGCCTCTACGGCCGCAAGGGCGACAACTCGCCACGCTTCATCAAGCTGGGGACGGCCGTGAGGTACCATCCGGACGACCTCGACGCCTGGATCGACCGCAACCGCGCCATCACGACCAGCGAGTACGACCCCACCAACTGATCCGCCTGCCTGCGCTGGCCCACGACTTCGGCCGTGGGTCCGCGACCCGACGCGACGCCGGCAGAATGCAGCCCGTCAGCAACGACCGAGACCGCCCCACGGCTCCCGGCGAAAAACGAGGACATCGTCATGGACAACGTACACCGCCTTCCGATCGCGCACAGCCATCTCTCGCCCGACGAGATCGCGCTGATCCACCGTGCATCGAAGACCAGCTCCGAGCCGCCTGCGCTGCTCGTGCGTCTCGCCACCCTCCTCGGATGCTCGGCCTCCAGCATCGCGGCGGCTCCGATCGAACTGATCGATCGGCAGCAGGGTCTGCTGAAGCTGCCCGATCCGTCCGGCAGGATGACCGAGGTCGCGGTGGGATATGCCGCTGCGGCGGCGGTGGTCGCCGCGGCAGGGACGAGGACCAGGGGTCCGCTCGTCGTCGACACCTATGGCAAGGTGCTGGCCTGCGACGAGGACACCGAGGACTACGCGAAGGAGATCCTGGCGGCGAACGTGCCCGCAACCAGCACCTTCGACTGGAGCCTGGCGCTCATCCGGGACTCCATCTTCGGCCAGCTCGTCGACTTCGGAACGCCGATGCTGGTGGCGGCGGCGCAGGCGGGCATCGGCCCGGAGTGGCCGGAAGGCACGAAGCGCGAGGACATGCTGCTCAATCAGCGGGCGGCCGCTGACTGGTGGACGTACCGCATGGGACTGCGTCCTCCGTCGCCGTTCGTGCTGGCCCATGCCGTCACCCGGGTCATCCTCGGTGGCGGTGGTGCGAACGACCTGCATTCCCGCCGCTCGAGCTGAGTTCGTGAAGGGTGCCCGGCGCCAGGGCGCCGGGTCGGATGGTTGCGCCCGCGCGCGGACGCGCGGGCGGATCTCCGATGAAAGTGACTGCGGCGCGGAGGCGCCGGCCGGCTTGAGCCGGGCGGTGGAGGCAGGGGCCGGAGGAAAGAGGCCCCAGACCACCGCGAGCGTGGCGATTGACCAGCGAAGGAGCATGCACATGGACAGCATCGGCCTGCCGGCCAGATACATGGACGGGAAGGGGCGCATCGACGTCGCCCGCATCAAGGCGGAGACCTCGATCGCGAAGGTCGCGGCGGAAGCGACCGACCTTAAGAAGAGCGGCGACGAACTGAAGGGGCTGTGCCCGTTCCACCCCGAGGACACCGCCAGCTTCTTCGTCAACGAGGGGAAGCAGGTTTTCCACTGCCATGGCTGCGAAGCCGGCGGCGACGTGATCGAGCTCCACCGGCGTCTCCATCACGTCGACTTCCGGCAGGCCTGTTTCGATCTGACCGGCGCCGCGACCCTCGTGCCGATCGCGATCGAGAACCCGGACCTAGTCGCGATGCGTCGCGCGGAGTCGGTGAGGCGAGCGCGTCAGATCTGGCGGGAGGCGATGCCGATCGCGTGGTCGCTGAGCGAGACGTACTTCATCAACCGCGGAATCGGCGACGATATTCCCGGATCGATCCGCCACTCGCACGTCGCGCGCTGGTGGGATGCGGACGGTCGCGAGGGTCGACGCGAGCCGGCGATGATCGCGGCGCTGCAGGACCGCGAAGGCCGGGTGGCCGGCATCCAGCGCACCTTCCTCGACCACGAGGGGCGCAAGTCGACGCGGGGCACGCCGAGGCTGTCGCTCGGCCGGGTGCGCGGGTGCGCGGTCCGCTTCGGCCCCGTCGCGGAGACGGTGATGCTGGCGGCGAGCGTCGAGGACGGATTGGCGGTGAGGCTCATGTTCCCCGGCGCCAGCGTCTGGGCGGCGGTGGGCGACGGCAACCTGCCGCACGTCCGCTTCCCGTCCGAGGTAAAGCGCGTGATCGTCTGCGGAGACGCGGACGCGCCAGGCAGGGCGGCCGTCGCGGCGGCGATCGCCGCGTACGCCGCCGGCTTGGCCGTGGAGGACCTCATCCCCCGTGCCGGCAAGGACTTCAACGAGGAGTGGCTGCTCCTCCACGCCTGAGCAGCGGTCCCGACCCAGTCAGCGATGCAACGTCGTCGCCATCCGTCCGCCGCCATGCGGCCGACCTCCCGAGGAGAATGACATGCCGAAGAAGAAGACCCACGCCAACTCGCTGCCCGACATCGTGAAGCCGTCGGCCATCCGCCGCCGACGGCTGAAGGAGGACGGCGGTCTCGTGCCGGTCGATGCCGTCTACCACGTCCCGGCGGTCCACCCCGCGGAGGCCGGCCCGTGGGGCCTCGAGGCGGACAAGATCGCGTGGACCGACCAGATGTCGGGATACGGGTGCATCATCCGCCGTTCTCTCGAGCGTCAGCACCTCTGCGGGTACGTGTCCGTCCCGCCGGGGCATCCGCTCTTCGGTCGCGAACACGGTACGCTGACCGGCATCATGATCGGCGTGCACGGCGGCATCGACTACTCGAACGCCTGCGAGGAGCACCTCCCCGAGAACCGCAGCGTCTGCCACGTCGTCGCCTCCCCCGGAAACCATGAGGAGGTGAACAGAAACGTGGAGGCCGGCCGCGACGACGCCTGGTGGTTCGGGTTCAGCTGCGACCAGCGGGACGACATCGTCCCACTGGAGACCCGCCGCCCCCGCGGCGACAAGACGCCCGCGTTCGGCGTCGACGACCCCACCTACAAGACCGAGGCCTTCGTGTACGGGGAATGCGTCCGCCTCGCGGCCCAGTTGAAAGCCATCGAGCAGAACCTCGATCCGCGGACCGCCGACCCGGGTCCCACCGTAGTCGCCCCCTCTGGTCTGGAGTTCAGGCGTTGACCCCGCGCACCCGCGACCATGATCCCGATCTGCCCTGGGGCAACTGGCTGAGGGGAGAGCACGTCGATGGTTCGACGGTCTTCATCGACGACGAGACCGGCGAACGCTGGGCCTCGCTGCGCGCGGCCTTCTGGAACGGTCGGCTGGGCATGTCGGACTACAACCGCGAGCCGCCGCACGAACTGCTGGAGACCATGCACGCCGTGCTGGTGGCGGCCGTACGGCGGAAGCCGACCTTCTACGAGCAGGCGCACGATCTGTTCGAGTCCAGCAGGCTGTACCTCTGCCTGTTCCACCTGTGGCTCGCCAGGGAGGGTCTGATCGAACTGGCGGAGAACGGACACGGTGCCAAGGCCGTGACGGCGGAAGGAATGGCGGTGATCCACATGCTGCTCGCCACAAGGCCGTACGACGTGCGGAGGCAGCGGCCGTCCGCCGCCACGATCGCCCAGCTGTACGACCTCGGCCTCGGCCCGGAGGCGCGTGAGGACAGGCTGGCGCGCGTCGAACATGCCGCCGCGCGCTGGGACGTCGCCTTCCTCCGCCGGCACGAGGCCGGCCGGCCGTCGATCATCCTTTCGAAGCGCGGCGTCGGCGTCGTGCCGATCTTCGAGACGGTATGGACGCTGGGACTGGGCTCCGACGAACAGCGCGACCGCTTCTACGAATGGCTGTGCATCCGGATGGATCGTTGGCCGACGTGGGGTGAGCTGGCTACCAGCTACGGATCCGATCGCCTGACCCATCACCTGCTCGAAGCGGTGGTCGCGACGCTGGCGGATGCCGATGAGGACCGACCGGCACTTGCGTCGATGGCGCGCGACTGACTGCGACGACGATCGACACGACGGACGGTCGCCGGGACGGCCCCATGACGACCGTTCCTCCATCATGAACTCACAAGGAAGAGATCTTATGTACGAGCACGACGGGAATGCGAGGCAACGGGCCATCCAGGCGCTGGTAGACGCAATGGGCGGTGGAGACGTCACCGCAGTGTCCTGTGGCATCCGCGGACCATGGGGGTTGAGGATGGACGACCGGCCGCTGATCGTCATCGCTGGCGATCAGGGCGAACCGCTCGACCACACCCTGCTGCGGCCGCTGGCCACCGAAGAGGACTGCGACGTCGTGGCGATCTACGTCGACGAGTTCAAGTCCGGTCACCCCTTCCTTTTCGACATTGTGCTGAAGCGCGGGTCTGATGCGATCCATCATGCCGAGTACCGCCTCTGCCTGTTCGAAGGTCGTCCGCCCGTGTTCGTGCCGGAACACGACGCTGGTCCGTCGATACGGATCATCGGTGGCGTTCTTAAAGTGAATGATGAGCCCTCCAGCCTCACGAAGGAGCAGCGGCTGATCGGCGTCGCGAGGGGCCAGGCCGAGCTTCAGCGACGGATCCATGTCGCTCCGCCGTCCGACGATCAGCTCGCGAAGGATCGCCACATCGATGCCCATCCCGCCAAGCTGATCGTCGTGCTCCCTATGTATGAAGCAGCGGACTACCGCCGACGTCTTGCCGCCATCGACGATGCTTTGGTCGTTCATCGCCGCGGCGACGGCCGCTTCCAGTTCGAGCTGCGTCCCATGTTCCGGTTGGGACCCCGCAGCTACGCCAAGTGGGTCATCGGGTTGGCCGCGGATCTCGAAGCCGGCCACGTCGTGATCATCGTCGATCGCGACGCCTTCCTCGCCGACATCGAGAGGCTGGCGTTCGAGCATGTCGCCGAATGCCAGCGGGCCGCCATCGAGCGCGCGATCGTGATCCTCGCGGAACGCACTCGGTATCAGATCCAGGACCATCTTGATGGCGAAGACGACGAGGCCCGCACGGGACGGCGACTGATCGCGAAGCGTCCGCGGCGAACCACGGCCAAGCCCTACGAACAGGACGGACTCAACTGCATCGCAGGCATTCCGACGCCACGTGCCGAGCAGCTGTGGAACAGCATACTCGGCGAATGGTGCGACGTTCGGACGAACCAGCACGGGCGGGCGGCTTGGGAACGTTGGGCACGTGGCAATCGACCTCGAATGCCGCGGCTCTGACGAACAGCGCCACCGCTTCTACGAACGGATGCGCCACCGGATGGTTCGTTGGCCGACGTGGGGGGAGATGGCTACCAGCTACGGGTCGGACCGTCTGACGCATTATCTGCTGGAGGTCGCTGCGGCGGCGTCGGCGGATGACAATGTCGCGGGACGGACTTCGGATACGAACACGTACCGCTCATTGCCGTCGATAGGCCTGCAGCACGGGCGACGAGCCGTGTTTCAGCCCGTTCGGTACCTGCTTTTCCAGGTGCGACGCCGATTGTGACCGAGACATCAGATCGCCAGGGCCTTGCGGAAATCAGCTAGTAGAGGCAGCGGTGCGTTCGATGCACGGGGGGTGCCATCACCCTGGTCATTCGGACGGCCGCTTCTTCTCAGACTGCGAGCCGCTTCATCAAGCATACTGGTGAAGGGAATCGGGCATAGGCAGCGTGTGAATTGTGAGCCGCTTCGTCCGTGTTCGCCGCAGTAAAATCGATTTGCTGCGTCGATCAGGGCCGCGATAGGGGTGCACGACTTCCGGTATGGTGGAATAGGACGCTTCCGCGTCGAATGGGTATTCGGCTGTGCAAGCCGAAATTTAATTGAAATACCCGCTCAGGCGGGAAGGGATGACAATGGCACTTATTGATCACCTGATAGAAGACATCCAGGACAACGACGTTCGTGAGAAGGTTCGTCGCGAAGTCGATCAGCTTCGTCGGCGTACGACCTTCGGCCTGGTGTTCGAAGGGCACCCACCCGAACGTCTTCCGTTGTCGGGTGTGCGTATCCGCCGTGGAACGACCGTTGCGCTTCGTGACGGAGACACCGATCGGACGCTCACGGTTCTCGAAGTAAGCGAGGGCATCGCGCGTTGCATGACCTCCGATGACCAGCTCGCTGAGCATCCCGTTGCCGACCTCGTCGCCGTGCAGAAGCCTGGGCAACGACTGTATCCCGCGCTGAAGCCAGTCGAACAGGTTCGACGAGGAGGCGATACGCCATCCCACGTCTTGATCGAGGGAGAGAACCACAGCGCCTTGCGCCTACTCGGCTGGACCCATGTCGGTCGCGTCGACTGCATCTACATCGACCCGCCCTACAACACCGGCGCCACGTCATGGATGTACAACAACCGCATCGTCGACGGTGCCGACGCATACCGGTCGAGCAAGTGGCTGGCGATGATGGAGGCACGGCTGAAGCTCGCCAAGCCCCTCCTCAAGGAGGACGGCGTTCTCATCCTCACCATCGACGAGAACGAGCTCGCCACCGTGCGGCTGCTTCTCGAACGATCCGAGCTGTTCGGCGGATGGGACATCCACATCGTCGCCATCGAACACAATCCTCGCGGCATCCAGGGGCAGAACTTCTCGGTCACGAACGAATTCGCCCTCTTCGTCGTGCCGCCCAAGAAGCAGCTGATCGCCCCACGACGCCTGTCTCCGGAGGAGCAGCTGTCTCAACCTCTGAGGAAATGGGGAGCGGTATCGACCCGCGACACCGCGCGGAACTGCTTCTACCCCATCCGCTTCAAGGAAGGCTCCTTCCTTGAAGCTGGTCCTGTCCTTCCGGACGATCAGCATCCTGAGACCGCGATGCGAGAATTGGAGGACGGCGTTCTCGAATTCTGGCCGATCGATCACAACGGCGTAGAGCGCAAATGGCGCTACGCCCGGAACCGTATCGACGACATCGCCGCCAACCTGCGGATCAAGCGCGGGCGCCACGGCGATCAGATTCACCTCGTCAACGACAGCGCAGCCGTAAAAACGGTCTGGCGGAGCTCGCGTTACGCGGCGTTCTCGCACGGTACGAAGCTCGTCAACGACATATCCGGCAGCCGCTTCCCGTTCCCGAAGTCGCTATATGCGACGTACGACTGCGTGGATCTCGTCGTGCGTAATCGTCCCGATGCCGTGGTCCTCGACTTCTTCGGAGGTTCGGGCACCACGCTCCATTCCGTCGCGATGATGAACGAGGTCGATGGGGGCCGACGTCAGTGCATCACCGTGACCAACAACGAGATCGCGCTCGTCGATCAACGCCGCCTCAGAGCGGAAGGTCTTCGTCCTGGCGACGACGGCTGGGAAGCCGAAGGCATCTGTCGATCGGTGACGTTTCCGCGTCTCCGCAATGCGGTCCTCGGAACCCGTGCCGATGGCTCACGGCTTAACGGCGAATGGACCACCGGTCGATGGAGCACGGAGACCCGCCCCATCGCCCTTCAACCATTGGACGTGCTCACTGGTCAGGAGCTGAGCCGCGCCTCTCGCGCGCAGATCGTCTCGCTCGCCGGCCTGCCGGCCAGCGCGACGGGCGCCTTCTACGTTCCCGAAGCGGGCGGCGGCGACACTGCTCTGCTTCTCGACGCGAGCGCCTTGGACGAGATGATCGAGCAGATCGTCGAAGGCGCTTCCGAACACGGCACCCACATCAAGCGCCTCATCTACGTTCCGCCCGGCGGTGCCCTTGGTCGAGGTCTGCGGGATCGGCTGACGCAGGAGTTGCCGCCGTCCACGTCCACCGTCGAGGAGAGTCAGCCCTTCGGCAACGGCCTACGGGCGAACCTGACCTACATGCGCCTTGAGCAGCTGGATCCCGCGAGCATCGAAGCTGGACGCGGCCTGGCGGACCTGTCGCCTACGCTCTGGTTCATGGCTGGTGGACTGGGCGACGTGCCGAACGTTGCCGGTGACCCCGCCTTTCTGGTCCCGCCGGGCGGTCGTTACGCATTGCTGATCGATCACACGGCGTTCCCGTCGTTCGTCGAGCGAGTTGAGGCGCACGGAGACATCGAGTGGCTGTTCGTGGTCGCGGACTCCGTCAGCGCGTACGATGCGGTTCTGCGACGCCTCCCGCTTTCTCTTGGCGACGGAAAGGCCAAACGTCTCTATAGTTCGTATCTTGACAACTTCACGATCGATACGGGCGACTAGGGCACATGCAGGTTCTGCTTAAGGGATATCAGGGCAAGCACGTCACGCAGCTGCTGGCGGACTACGACGCGGCACGGGATGAAGCGTCGCGGCGGGCCCGATCGCAGGCGTTGATACTGGCCGCTCCCACCGGTGCGGGCAAGACCGTCATGGCCGCGGCGCTGATAGAGAACATCCTCTTCGGTGGTCAGGAGGCTGCGAACGGCGGCGTGGCTGCACATCCCGATACCACGATACTGTGGTTCTCGGACAATCCGGAATTGAATGAGCAGTCCCGCCGTCGCATCCTGCAGGTCAGCGACCACCTCACTCCCGACCGGCTGCGGCCACTGGCGAACAGCTTCGATCAGAACCTGTTCGATCGGGGCTGCGTGTACTTCCTGAACACGCAGAAGCTGAGGAGCGGTGGCCTCCTGGTCGAACCTGGCAACAGGCGCAGCCACACGATCTGGCAGACGATCGCCGCCACCGAGGCCGAGCGCCCGGGCCAGCTCCTGCTCGTCATCGACGAAGCCCACCGAGGGCTCAGCACGCGACCGGCGGAGGCGAAGGAACGTTCGACCATTCTCTCTCGACTGATCGACGGAGATGCGGAATTCTCCGGCATCCGCATGGTCCTGGGCATCACCGCCACTCCCGATCGCTTCGAGCGATACATCGCGGGCAGCAGCAGGACCCGTCGGACGGTCTCGATTCCGCCCGAGGAGATCCGGGAGGACGGCATCATCAAGGACCGCTTGATGCTTCACGGCGTCGACGAGGATGGTGAACACGCCTGGACGATGTTCGGCGAATCCATCGATCGACTGAGGCGGATGGAGAAGCGTTGGACAGACCGCACGAAGGATGCTTCTCCCCCAATCGATGTCGCGCCGCTGCTGCTCGTGCAGGTGGAGGATCGAACGCCCTTGGCCGTCTCCGCGACGCCGCTGGGCCAGCTGGTCGAGGAGCTTCGGGAGCGATGGTCGGATCTCGCTCCGGATCAGGTCGTCCACTGCTTTGGCGAGCGCCAGGACGTTGAAGCCGGCGGCTGGACGCTTTCGCACATGGAGCCGGTCGACGTCAGCGATGCGAAGCGGGTCCGTGTGGTGCTCTTCAAGACGGCCCTGAACACCGGCTGGGACTGCCCGCGCGCCGAAGTGCTCATGTCGTTCCGCACCGCTCACGACCAGACCGCCATCGCGCAGCTCGTCGGTCGCATGGTGCGCACTCCGCTGGGCATGCGGATCGATGGGGACGACGAACTGAACTCTGCCTATCTGTACCTGCCATACTTTGATCGCGATGCGCTTCTCCGCATTCGCGACCACCTGACCAACGACGATGCGCCCAGCATGGACATAGACATCGTCGGCGACGTGCGCGATCTTGTCCTGCGGCCTTCGTTGCGCGCCGACGGAGACGACCACGAGGTGTTCCGCGCGCTTTCCGGCATCACGTTCGACAGCGTGGAGGCAGCTCGCAGCAAGCCCGATCTCCAACGGCTCTTCTCACTGACGCGTATGCTCGATCTAGATGGTTTGGCACAGGGCGTCGGCGGATGGACCGCAGCGGCGGGAGACGCGCTTACCGCGATCATGGTGGACGCCATCGACGCCGATCGCGGACATGTCCTGCTGGGAGCGACCCGGCAGGTACGGATCGTGTCGCTGACGCTGGAGGACGGAAGGATCGTCGAACATGGCGAGCGTCAGGCGGACTTGAGCGATGCCGACATCGAGCGGGCCTACAAGGTCGTCGCACCCGTGATCTCGGCGGAACTGGCATCGATGTGGCTGCGCCTTCGTTACGACGAGGACGATCCTGTTCGGGCGAAGGCCGACTTCCTGCAGATCGCATCCGATGCGGAAACGAGGACGGCGCTGGAGCACAAGGCGGCCGAAATCTTCGACGAGATGTTCGAAGCTCACATCGACCTCATCAGGAATCTGCCCGAAGAGCGCCGCGCAGGATATCTCGGTCTGCGACGTGCCGCCCGACGGGTCCAGTCCGTCTTCATGACCCCTCCGGCCAGCATCCGGGTTCCATGGCTGGACGACGGGACGCCGCTCGACGATCACATGTACGTCGAGCCGATCGACGGCACGTTCCTGATGGACAGGACCACCGAGTGGGAATTGGCGACGATCCGTGCCGCCCGACAGGAGAAGGGGTTCCGGGCGTTCCTCCGCAACTACCCTCGGAAAAGCTGGGCTGTGTCCTATGCATATCAGCAGGACGGAGGGTTCAAGCCGGGTTACCCGGACTTTCTGGTCGTGAGGGCTGACGAGAACGGTTCCATGGTGGTGGATGTGCTCGAACCGCATCGAGGCGAGGACAGTCTGGACAAGGCAAGAGGCCTCGCGGAACTCGCCGAGCGGCACGGATCCAGATATGGCCGCATCCAGATGCTGCGCTACGATGGCGACCGACTTCGGCGACTGCGGCTCGAATCAGCCGAGGTACGCGCAGCGTTGAAGTCCACGCTCGAACAGGGCGATTTCGTCGCCCTGTTCGAATAGATCCTAGAGAAAGGCGGCGACCAGACGAAGAACGATCTCGAATTCGTTGTCGCCACCGCCGCCGCCGGTCCGATGACCGCCGTACTTGGCTGTCAGAAGCCCCTTTAAGGTCGTGTAGCTGTAACCGTACTCCTTGCGCCCGTACGGACCGGAGTTGGGCGCGATAAACGCCAACCAATCTGCAAGAAGCTGACCTGTTGGTTTGAAGAGGTCCAATTCCGACGACGCTTTTACGGTGGCCAGATGTTGCGCATGCTGCTCGAAGAACCGCTGCGCCGCTCCAATTGGATGTTTTATGTGTCCTCTCGTACCATGCTCGCCGGCCAAGCCCAGCTTCAAAGCTTGTGCCGACAGATGGCAGAGCCGAGATCGATTCTTTTCCTCTTTATAGGCCCGAGCCAGAAACCAAGTCGGTGATTTAAGCGCCATTCGCTCCCCCTATATAAAATATTGATTAGCGATCAAAGTGCAATGTTTTCTCACAGCGATACGTGTGGCATATTTTGGAAAACGTTGGATTAGGTATATCGTCCTACTTCTTGCTAAGAAGAATCCACTAAATGCGTGGCAACGATACTTTGCTATCGTGCGCTGGTAGCTTTGCGACAAGCGTTCAACCAGCCTTGATCAGCTTGACGCTGTACGCGTCAACGTCTGCGGCGGTACGAATTTCGAGCAGATCGGGCTCTTCGGGTAGGGCCACTGAAATCATGGCGCGCGCCTGATCCACTGCCGCCCCGATTGTCTGGGCCGCACCGATGCCTCCATAGAAATGAGATGCGAAGATCGCCGCACTCGCGTCCCCAACGGTGTCGGACATCGCAATGACGACCGGTGCTGCCGCCAGCATTTCGTCTGCCCCTTCCACTGTCTCACAGGCGTTCAGCACGACCAGCGTCGGAGGATGGTCGGTTGCTGCTAGCAGGCGGCCGACTGCCTTGTAGCCAACTAGATGATCACCAGGATCGGTCGCGCTCGAGTTGTCGAACAGAAGGCCCCCGCCCGCATGCCCTGAGAAGTGAACCACATGTGGGCGATGGTCGTTAAGACCATCAAGGAGATCTTGGATCGACGCTGCAGGACGATGAAGAATATCGATTAGATCGCGATGGCGTGCTCCACGCAGGGTCTTTAGGACGTTGTTGACCTCCGCGTCTACTCGCAAGGGTACCGAACCTTCCGTCCAAGGACTTGCCGTCAGGTATAGGACGCGGAGCTTCTCGGGTTCAGGGGCTGGAACCATGACATGGCGAACGGTCGTGCTACCAAGTCGTCCCACTTCGCGAGCATGGTTCTTTTCGATCTCGCGGCGTTTAGCTGCGGCCCGATCGGCGGCGTTCTGATCGGCCTTCTCTCGCCGACGCCGCTGGTCGGCAGCCCGATCCTTGGCGTCTTGTTCAATCTTCTCCTTGCGTTGGCGCTGCTCCACCTTGCGGTCAGCGGCTGCCTGTTCACTCGCAAGGGCGCTTTTCAGGCTTTGTTCCTTGGCAACCTGCTTCTCACCGTTGCTCGCCAATAGACCCTGAAGCCTTCCGATCTCCTTTTCCGCAGCGGCGACTTTGGCGTCATGCGAACCTGCCGATCGGAGGCTCATGTCTCGTGTCGAAGAAGATTTTGTAGCTGAAGCGGCATTTCGCTTTTTTGTGGCTTCAGAGCGTGCATTGCTGGCTTTGGTCTCTTGCACGGCGATGTCTGTGCGGATTTTACCTGCCACCTTGACTAGGGCGGCAAGCTCGCGCTTGTACTGGTCCGAAGACATAACCCCTCCTGCACTATCACCATTAAATATGTTCAACGCTTGCAGATCAGCTTCAACTATGGTTCATCAGCAGAAGTTTCTGACAATAATGGAGCGAAGATAACTCTGTCCAATCTACGCAGTCAAGTCGCTTATCAAATTAGGTGGTATTAATAAGTATAGCCAACCATAATGAAACGCTAACGTCCGACGTTTGGTACGCCGAGATCACCCGCTAAGCTAAGCCAGTGCTCCAATTCAGGATCGCTCGATCGTTCACGTCCTTCAAGTACGAGGCGCGCTAGCCTCGTTTGCAGTCGCACGATTTCTGCTAGATTGGCCTTTCTCACGAGCCACTCCGCATCTTCAATCGCCATGTCACCATGCGTTAAAGCGGCGAACGGCTGAAGATACTCAGCTCTTTCGTTCACGTAAGCATAGCGCAGCCAGCTTAATCCATCGAAGACGTCAGCACCCGCTAGGAAGTAGAGTGGAGTCAGGGTCGGGTCCAGGCCACCGAAGACGTGAAGCGGCTTGGAGCCGTCCAAGCCGTCGAGAGCGCGGCGCAACCGTGTGATCGTAGTCAATCTTTCCCTCAGTGTAGCGCCTGCCTCCTTTTCGGTCACCCCTATCACACTGATGCTCCGCAAAGCCTCGGGATTGGATTTCAGCTGTTCCACCAGGTCCAGAATGCCTCCTTTGGCGCTGCGGCCTACACCTTCTACGGGCTTGAGCAGCAGTTCTCGGCCGACTTTTCTACGTGGCAGAAGTTTAGCCACCGCTTCGATCTGCAGTGCGACATCGGGCGACGGGAGATCGAAGCCAACCATCACAGCCTGGCTACGTGCGGGCCATTGCCTTAGCACGGTCGCGTGGCGTTCCTTCGTCCAAAGGATATCGGGGTTTCGAAGGTTCTCGTAGCCGCCACTGTCTATGAACGTGAGCGGAGAGGCTTCCACGTTCTGGCCCTTCCCGGTTCCAGATCCCTTGAAGACGCCAGCGCCCAAATCATAGGCGCTTACGAGAACCGGCCCTACCAGGAGACCCAAGGTTCGAGCAACGGTGCCCTGAACCTTGTCGAGGTCCCGAGCATCGCCGGAAAGAGCGCGACTTGAATATGAGGGCAGAAGAAGAGGGGTGCCGATGACTGTCGTCCCGGCGATCTGCAGCTTCCTACTTCCCGCAAGACCGATACCGTCCAGACCACTCTCCCGCCCCGAACCTATACGAGAACCTCGGGCAAAGTGCCGACGTTGGCAAGCGTCATTCGAAACTATGCGTTGTGCATGAATTGATGCAACTGCATCAGCAGCTTGCCGAACGCAGGGTCCTGTCTGGCACGGACGGCGAGATCCTTCATCACTTGGTCAATGTCGGTGGACCGTCGCGGGGCATGATGCATGGCGAAGATGCGGACGTGCCGGGAAACGTCGGCTATTAGGCCTCTTTTCAATCTTGAGACCGTGCTTTGGCCTACCATGAGGATGGCCTCGATCTCTCTGCTGCTCAGTCCACTGTCGTTCAATATCCGAGCAAAGCCTGCTGCATCTGCGACCTCTTCATATCCATGCATATTGCATAGATGTCAGATTTTGCTACGATGTCCATCCTCAACGGAAGGTGGAAATGCAGCTCATCTGGATAGGAAGGGGAGAGGCCGCTCGGCAGATCGAGTTGCCGGGCGAACTCGAGGAGGTGCTGCCCGGCATTAAGTGGGGTCGCCCGTGCAGCCCCGTGACGCCCGCCTATTGGGCGGTGCGTTGCAGAAGCCCCGACGAGGTGGAAAAGGACGCCTTCGTAAGCCCTCAGGACAGCCTTCTGGAGGCAGTCGGCTTCTGCCTGCTGGGAGGATTCGGCATCAAGTACGAGTCCAACGAGGCGGCATACCGCAGACTCAAAGATTGTGGCGTCTTCGACCCAAATACAAATCCCACCGAGGATGACATACGCAAGCTGTTGGTGGAGCCTCTCATCATTGAGGGGCGCGCAGTGCGCTACCGCTTCCCCAATCAGCGGGCGCGACGGCTTTTAGCAATGCGGCAAGAGCTCGCCGACGTACGAGGCCTGAGTAAACTGAATGCGCTGGAATTGAGGGCAAAACTGCAACGGATCGAGGGGGTCGGGCCGAAGACCGCCTCATGGATCGTGCGCAACCTTCGCGGAAGTGACGAGGTCGCGATACTCGACGTTCACGTCATTCGCGCTTGTCGCGCCATGAACCTCTTCCCCGACATCATTAGACTACCCCAGGACTACGATGGACTAGAGCGGCGTTTCTTGGCCTTCGCCGACGGTATCGGGATCAGGCCGTCACTATTGGACGCAATTATGTGGACTGAGGTGAGAGGAGGGATCTGACCCGGCGTTGACACCGTCGAACCGTTGTCGCACGTCATGACAGACGATCGGAGTGCACCATGGGCGGTAGCGCCACCCCACCTTCACCTCCTCCCGACCGGGATCCCTGTCCCGACCGCATCCCCGCCAACGTTACGGGACCGGTGCGGGGCATCACGGTCAATTCCTGGCTTGAGGTCGAATTGGATGGCGAGGCGCCCAGCGTCGTCTTCGTCGACCCAGTGACGGGAGAGAAGGTGGGTTCGCTAGCCGGTATCAGGCGCCTTGCCGATCTGATCCGTTGTCTCGAGCGGGGTATCACATACCGTGCGTACGTCGATGCCGTGTCCGGCGGCCGCGTGGAAGTGACGGTGACGAGACAAGGATGATCATCGCCGGGGGCGTATACGCCGAGCGTTGCATCGCGCCGTCTTCCGAGGTCATGATGGGTTCCGCCGGGCGGGCATGCTTGGCCCTGCGTGGCCATGCTAAGGTCGAGCTGCACACGTTTCACCCGGACGCGAACGATGTGCGTGCGAATTTCGGGAGGAATGCCATCGTCCATCCCGCCGATGAGATGATATCCTTCGACTATCTGCATCCCCTCGCTCGTCCCCGCATCTCACCCGTTCCGCTGCCCACTGCGGGTCTGGCGCACGTTGCTGGAAACTTAGTACTCCGTTACGGTTGTCTTGAAGGGGACTTCAGGGTCGATGCCGAGACTGCAGTGTACGATCCCCAGAACGGACGGCGATCGCAGAATTTTGGCGAGAACGGCAGTACAGCGGGTCGATTGGCGATCGTGTTGAACGCGGACGAGGTCCGTGCCCTCTCAGGTATCGATGCGGTCGATCATGCCGGTCCTAGTCTTCGTCTCGCGGCCAACGCGGACGTTGTCGTCGTCAAGCAGGGTGCGGCAGGCGCGAGCGTCTTCGACGCGCAAGGAGCGACGCGAGTGCCGGCGTATCGCACGACCTCCCTTTACAAGATCGGATCGGGAGACGTGTTCTCCGCCATGTTCGCGCTGTACTGGGGGGTGAGGCGCATGAGGACTGCAGACGCAGCCGATTTGGCTTCGAGGCAGGTGGCGGCCTACGTGTCCACGCGCAATCTGCCATGCCCCGCGGAGCCGCCGTCTGCCTGGCCTGCCATCACGCGTCCGTCCGGGCTCAAGGTGCGCATCGTCGCGGACGGAGACGACGCCCCCGCGCTTTGGATCGTCGACTCTGCTACAGAGGCGCTTCAATGCCTGGGAGCATCGGTCGTCACCGATAGATCTGGCGTGGCATCTTTCATGGCCACCGACGTCGTCCTGGCCTTAGTTCGCGACGAACGAGGAGCGGCAATCAGCGAGGCACGACACGCGGCGGCGTCTGGGCTGCCGGTCATATTGCACGCCGAGCGCGACGAGGCTGTGAAAGCCGCCATAGAAGCGGGTTTTGCGCCGATCACGGATCTAGCAGCCGCCATCTACGCTTCTACTTGGTTATCATGAGAGCGCTTCTGTTCTCGGGCGGCATAGACTCGACGGCACTTGCTCACGCTTTGCGGCCAGAGCGACTGGTCTTCGTCGATTACGGCCAGGTAGCAGCTGGCGGCGAGCGCAGGGCCGCGCGATCGATCGCAGCCGATCTCAAGCTGACGCTGCAGGAGATCGCGGTTGATCTGGCCGCATTCGGTTCCGGGACGATGACGGGTCGGGGCAAGAGCAGGCACGCGGAGGAGGCCGCGCAACCTGATCGAGGTGGAAAGATCGCGCCGCCCGAGCACTGGCCATACCGCAACCAGGCGCTGGTGACGATCGCAGCCATGGCCTTGGCCCATGAGCGCGTCGAGACGATCTTCATCGGCACTGTCGCCGGCGACGACGAACATGATGATGGCACGCCATTCTTTCGCGAAACGCTCAGCCGCCTGCTCACGTCGCAGTCAGGACCGAGGCTAGAAGCACCTGCCGCTGAATCGTCAATTGAGGCTTGGCTGTTCGATCACCCCGTACCGGAGGAAATCATGCGGTGGGCCTTTTCATGTCACGTGTCGGAATGGGCGTGTGGAGCCTGTCGCGGATGCGCCAAGCATGATCGGGTAATGAGGGCAATATACCCATGACCCCACACCACTAGTCCACGATGCCTGTAAAGGATCGAGTTACGAGCGCTCCGTCACTCGGCTACTCATTTGACATGTCTCGGCCCCATCAGCCTAAGTCTGGAACGCGGAACATTCAGTCGTCGTCGCAGACAGCCCATAGGGCGAATTCACCGGTCACCATTCCGGTTTCCGACGCGAATGCATTTCCGCAATGGCTGCAGGTATCGCTTGGCACTTCGAAATCATCGTCATCATCGGCGAAGCCGCCGCGCCGCATCGCAAGCCACTCCTGCCGGTCCGCGTCAGTGAATCCCGTCATTGTCCACCCCCTAAGCATCAACAAAAATTTTGTAATCAGTATCGTTCAACGAAACTACAACGGACAGGGGGAGCCGCTTGATTTCAGATACGCCTGAGCAATAGAGTCGAGGATCAGGAGCCGCAATTCAGAGCCCCATTGAGCAGTTGTCTATGGCCCTCCATGGTCAGGTCCATCCAAGCAGCGGTCTCAGAGAATTCGCGACCCCGTCGAATAACCTTCCCGGTATCATGGATGACGATGCGCATGCCGTCGGCTATCCAGCGATCGTAGGTTAGAAACAGCGTCGTCGCATCCTTCGCCGGCTTCAGAACGATGACTACGCCATTGCGCCTGACCGCTGCACGGTTGTCCGCCATCGACAACCGGCTTTCATTATCTGGCCCTCCGCGCCACGTGCACCCGGTTCCCACGGCGCCGACACGCTCCGCATCCGCGTGGCTCATGACCTCCAACGGCAGCGCCGCTGCGGACTGAGCGACCGAAACCGCTCGAGATGGGTCGCCCATCGCTGGCAGGCACACGACGGCCATCGTCAGAAAGGACAGCCAGAATGCAGAGCGACGCAACGACCTCCCGACCGAGACGGCTTCTTCGCGCCGCCCCTTAACCCCTGCTGGCCACGCCGGAGGACCGATCGACAAATCGACGTCTCCGGCGACATGTCCGGCAGCAGCGGTTGGAAACGGCGAAGGAGATGATCGCGCTAACGGGCGCGTCCGGTGTCCGACCATGCCAGCCATCAGAACGAGGCCTTGGCGTTCCTGGGTGCCGCGGCCTCGACCGCCGCGGCCGTCCGCGCCTTCAGCTCGTCACCATAACGCATGCCTTCCACCAGCTTGATCGAATGCACCGAGTAGCTGCTTTCCGTCAGGAGATGTGGAAGATATCTGTTCCCGTAGGTCTCGCAGTTGGCCTCGCCCTTCGTGCAGTACAGGCCATGTACGGGATCCTCAGCTGTCGGTCGACCATACTTGGCGGATACGCTGGTGACGAACGCCGCCCGTACCATGCGGTTCGTCGGCATGGTGTATTCTATCGAGGTGGCACGCGCGCCCTCCGGCGTGGCGGTGTACCAGACCTCGACCATCTCACCCTGCGGCCCACCGGCACGGGTGAACATGGGAACCTTGGTCTCGTCCACCTTGCCGGGGATGCGTTCCGCGATGCGCCTGGAGACCACCGACGTCCACGAATCCTGCGTCGGATCGGTAGCCTGGGGCGTGAAGCCTCCCGCCTTCAGCGCGGACCGCGTCTCCTCCGGCGTCATGCCCAGCTTCACGCCTCCAACATCGAACGTGCTGACCGATGCCCAACGCGGGCCGCCCGTGAGGAGACGGTCGATCAGCTTCGCGGCAGGAGAGTCGGCGCGCGCTTGCGCCGCGACGGGTGCGGCAGATCCTAGAGCCAGCGTGAACATGGCACCGCAGGCGACGGTCGAGGGCAACTTCATGTTCGTGTTCCTTCATTGGCCGACGCCCCGCGCCGGCAGCATCGATCGAGAAAATGCGGGTGTTCAGCGTGCCATCGATCGCCAGCCGTCGCTCTGCAGCTCGAACGGCATCGTCGCCTCCTTCGGCTCGGCGATGCGCGCCTGTTCCGACGGCGGCATCACCGGGATTGGGTCGACGCCACGATAGGTGTAGGTGACCTGGCTCACCCGATGACCGGCGAAGTCGGTCGGCTCGGTCCAGCGCACGACGTCGACGACCTCACCCTTGGCCATGCAGAACGACGGCACGACAACCGTTGCGTTCGTCGCCTTGCGCTCGACCGTGTGGAGGTAAGGCGCACCCTTCTCGGTGGGCGCGTAGGAGATCAGCGGCTGGCGCACGAACGCGTTGGTGGACCCGCTCCACCGTGCGGACTTCTCGAACGTCGTGCGCGTGACGAGCCCGACACCGGCCAGACCGTCCAGCATCGCGATCGCCTTTCCGTCGGAGCCCGGTCCGGCCATCGTCGGCTTCGGCGAGGTGACGATGGGAAACCCCGATCCGCCAGGCTCGCCTTCGACCTCGTACCGCATCACGTCGATCGGATGGCAGAAGACGTCGCGAACCATGGGATCAAGCGCGGCGGCGAAAGCCTCCTTGCTCGGGGCTTTGGATTGGCCGCACCCGCTCAAGCTGCCCACAGCGGCGAAAAGCAGGACAGCGGCGGACATGGACGTGGATCTGGACATAGGTGTTCCTTGCGGTTCAGCGGACGACGAGGTTGAAGAAGGCGGCAACGTCAGAGGCGCCGCGGACATGGCCGGCATCGAAGGCACGGGCGACGCCGATCCGCAGCGTCGAGGTGGGTGCCAGCC
>JAAIGE0100963129.1_pt1 | contig 25854 bp, 23 predicted proteins | sample 6487951 | NCBI WGS metagenome assembly JAAIGE01 (sample SAMN13974128, study PRJNA590717) | phyllosphere metagenome | biome: tomato field; feature: multiple bacterial spot infested tomato fields; material: tomato leaves; isolation source: leaves from tomato fields | host: Solanum lycopersicum ...
GTCGGCACCGAGGATGCACACCACCTCGGTGAGCAGCACGTCGGCCGCGACGGCACGGTCGAGGATCGACGGGCCGATCACCAGACGGATCAGCGCCAGCACGGCCGCGACGGCGAAGACGACCAGGATCACGACGACGAGAGCGGTGGTCACAGCAGGGTCCTTCCGTCGCGCGGCGATCCGGGGGCGTCGTGCGCGGCGATGTTCGCGCGCAGCTCCTGCAGCTCTTCCTTCGAACCGACCGCTCGAGTGATGCGCGCCTCCCAGCCGAGCACGACCCGCCGCTGGTGTTCGAGGTCGGCGTCGCTGCGGATCCCGATCGTGTGCAGGTAGAGCGTGCGATTCTCGCGATCGACGTCGACGATCAGGGAACCCGGGATGAGGGATGCCGTCACCGCGGTGTGCGCCATGATCACGTCGTCGTCGACACGCAGGGGAACCGCGATGATCGCTGCCCCCGGCTGACGGCGCACGTCGAGCACCTGCCACGCCACGATGAGCGAACCCTTCACGACCGCGCCGAGGAAGGTGACCACGAACACGAGGCCGTACCAGAGGTTGATGCGACCCGACAGCTCGACCGGGGGCAGACGGAAGACCCGCGTGACGAAGACCGCCATCACGAGGCCGGTGAGGAAGGCGAGCCAGGTGAACTGGCCCCACAGCAGCATCCACAGGGCGACCAGCCACACCAGGAACGGCAGCTGGTGCAGGAACAGCGAGATCTGCGAGCGACGGCTGGGACTCATCGTTGACCCGCCTGTTCCTGGACCTGCACGAGGCTCACGCCGTCGGTGATCGTGACGCCCGCCCGCAGGCACATGTCGAGCAGGGGGCCGGCGAACACGGTCAGCGACACCGTGACGGCCACCATGCCGACGGTGGCGAGCGTCATGATCTTCGGCGTCGTGCGACGCTCGGTCGAGATGGTCGCGGCCGGGGCGTTGCCGAGGTAGGCGATGCGCTCGGTCGTCTCGGCGGAGTCGTCGTCCTCGCGCCAGAACGACAGGTTCCACGCGCGCATGAGGGCGTAGAGCGTGAGGATCGACGTCGCGACGCCACCGACGATCAGCACCATCATCACGGGAGTACCGACCTGGGCCGCTGCGTCGAAGAGGGCGTACTTGCCGATGAACCCCGAGAACGGCGGCAGACCGCCCAGGTTGATCGCCGGGATGAAGTAGAGCACCGCGAGCAGGGGGGCCGCCCGCATGAGTCCTTTCACCTTGAGGATCGACGTGCTGCCCGCGCGACGCTCGATGAGACCGACCGCGAGGAACAGGGTGGTCTGCACGATGATGTGGTGGACGATGTAGTAGATCGTCGCCCCCACGGCGAGCGGCGTGTTGATCGCGAGTCCGAAGATCATGTAGCCGATGTGGCTGACCAGCGTGAACGACAGGATGCGCTTGAGCTCGGCCTGCGCGACGGCGCCCAGGATGCCGACGATCATCGTCGACAGCGCCACCATCATCAGCAGGAAGTTCAGGTCGTTGTCGACGAACAGCTGCGTCTCGGTGCGGATGATCGCGTAGACGCCGACTTTGGTCAGCAAGCCTGCGAACACCGCGGTGACGGGCGCGGGAGCCGTCGGGTACGAGTCGGGCAGCCAGAACGACAGCGGGAACACCGCGGCCTTGATGGCGAAGGCCAGCAGCAGCATGAGGTGCAGGATCGTCTGCGTGTCCTGCGGCAGCATCGCCATGCGCTCGCTGATCTGCACCATGTTGACGGTGCCCAGCGCCCCGTAGACCATCGCGATGGCCGCGAGGAACAGGATCGACGACACCAGCGACACGACGATGTAGACGACGCCGGTGCGGATGCGGGACTCGGTGCCGCCGAGGGTGATGAGCACGTACGACGCGACGAGCAGGATCTCGAAGCCGACGTAGAGGTTGAAGAGGTCGCCGGCGATGAAGGCGTTGAAGATGCCCGCGCCCAGGATGAGGTACGCCGGGTAGAAGATCGAGACAGGGGTGTCCTCGTCGTTGTCGGCCGCCCCCTGACCGATCGAGAACAGCAGGACCGCGAGCAGGACGATGCTCGTGACGACCACGAGCAGAGCGGCCAGCACGTCGACGTAGAGCACGATGCCGAGGGGGATCTGCCACGCGGCGATCGCCACGGCGATGGGGCCGTTGGTGTCGACCGCGACGAGCAGGATCGCGCCGAGCACGAGCACCGCCGCGAGGGAGGCGACCGACACCACGATCTGCGTCTTCTTGCGACGACCGAAGATGAGGTTGATCGCGGCGCCGATGAGCGGGATGCCGACGAGCAGGGGCACGAGGGCGCTCACGAGCGATCACCGTCCTGGGGGTCGCGGGGGGCCTCGGGGTCGTCGTCGGATGTGCGGCGCCGGACGGCCACGCGGTCGACCGGCGCGTCGTCGACGAGGTGCGACAGATCGCCCTGGTGCAGCACGCGGATCGGGTTCGCGACGTCGCCCACGAAGTCGGTGGTGACGTCGTCGTCGTCGGAGCGCGATTCCTCGTCCATCGCGTCCTCGACCTCCTCCGCCGTACGGGTGCGCAGGGCGACGTCGTCCGCATCGTCGACGACCGTGTCGGCCTGACCGAGCTGCCACGAGCGGTAGATGAGGGCGAGCAGGAAGGCCGAGATCGCGAAGGTGATGACGATCGCGGTGAGCATGAGGGCCTGCGGGAGCGCATCCGACATCTCTGCGGCATCCGTCTCGCCGTCGTAGAACGGGGCGATGGCCGGTCGCCCCATGACGATGAGCAGCAGCAGGTTGGCGGCGTTTCCGAGCAGCAGGAAGCCGATGAGCACGCGCGTGAGGCTGCGCTCGAGCATCGCGTAGACGCCGCACGCGAAGAGCACGGCCATCACGATCACCAGCACGAGGGAGATGTTCACGGGTTCACCACCTCCGCGTCCTCGGGCAGCTGCGACTGCCGGTCGACCTCCGCGCCGAGGCTGCGCAGCACGTCGAGCACGAGGCCGATCACCACGAGGTAGACGCCGATGTCGAAGATCGTGCTCGTGACGAACTCCCAGTGACCGATGAGGGGCAGCTCCCCCTCGAAGGTGAAGCTCTGCAAGGGGGCGAACCCGAAGAACATCGGCACCAGGGCGCACAGCACGGCGATCGCCATTCCGGCGCCCAGGAGGCGACCGGCGTCGGTGGGGGCGGCGGCACCGAGCTCCCAGCGCCCACCGGCGATGTAGCGCATGACGAGGCCCAGACCGGCGACGAGCCCACCGGCGAAGCCGCCGCCGGGGAGGTTGTGCCCCGCGAAGAGGAGGTAGAGCGAGATGACCATCACCGTGTGGAAGAGCACGCGGATGATGATCTCGAGCAGGATCGACCGGTTCTCGGGCTGCACCTTCGCGCCCGACACGAGCCAGGCCCGCGGCGCCCCGGTCTCGCCGACGCGCTGCGCGCGGACGCCGCTGTCGGTCTCGACGAGCGGACGGCGACGTCCGAGACCCGTCCGACTGCGCGCGGTGCCGGAGCGGCGGGAGAGGTTGTCGCTGCGATCGGTGATGAAGACGAGGGATGCCACACCTGTCGCCGCGAGCACCAGCACCGACAGCTCGCCCATCGTGTCCCATCCGCGCAGGTCGACGAGCGCGACGTTGACGACGTTGCGGCCGTGGCCGATCTCGTACGCCAGCGGGGGCCACTCGAGCGAGATGGGGAGGTCTTGACGGGCTCCCGTCGCGACGATGGCGACCAGGGCCATCGTGAGACCGACGCCCGCGCCGAGCACGGCCCGGGCCAGCGGCGCGACGGAGGCGTTCTGCTCCCCCATGCGCGCGGGCAGACGCCGCAGCACGAGGGCGAAGACGACGAGGGTGACGGTCTCGACGAGCACCTGCGTGAGGGCGAGGTCGGGGGCGCCGCTCGTCGCGAACAGCACGACCAGACCGAGTCCGGTGACCGAGACGAGCGCCACACCCGTGTAGCGCTTGCGAGCGCGCACGGCGAGGATGCCGGCGGCGATCATCAGCGGGGCGGCGATGAGCTGCGTCGGGGAGTGCCAGGCATCCAACTGCGCCCGCCACTCGGCCGAGGCGAACAGGGCCGTGCCCTCGGCGATGACGAGCACGATGAAGATCGTGCCGACGTAGAAGGGCAGCGAACCCCGCTGGAAGCGTGCGGTCACCCACTCCGAGGAGTGATCGATACCGCGGAGCGCGACGTTGTACACATCGTTCGCCGTGAAGGGGAGTGCGCGGCGCCGCTTGTGCAGCTGCGTCTTGCGCACGAGCCAGAAGATCCCCGCGCCGAGCGCGAGCGTGCCGAGCGAGATGAACAGCGCCGGCTCGAGACCGTGCCAGAGGGCCAGATGGTACGGGTACTCGGGCGCGGCGACGCCGGGCGTCGCCTCGGGAAGACCGTCGGCGTAGGGCGCCAGCCAATGGTCGACGACCGGGGCCAGCACACCGAGCGCGAGCGAAGCCGCCGCCAGCAGCACGGGCGCCGAGAGGAAGCCGATGGGCGGGTCGGGCCACTCGGTGGTCTCGACGTCGCGCTTGGTCCAGTACGCGCCCCACAGGAACCGGATGCCGTACGCCGCCGTGAGCGCCGAGCCGAGCACGATTCCGATCAGGGCGACGGTCCCCCACCCCGCGCCCGCCTCGGCCTCGTGCAGGAGGGCGGTGAGCGCGGTCTCCTTCGCCACGAAGCCCAGCGTCGGGATGACGCCCGCCATCGATGCGATCGCGACGAACGACGCCGTCGCCATGACGGGAGCCTGCCGACCAAGGCCCGACAGCTGCCCGATGTCACGGGTGTTGAGCTGGCGGTCGATGACGCCCACGACGAGGAAGAGGCACGACTTGAACAGCGCGTGGCTCAGCAGCAGAGCCGCGCCGGCGAGGGCGGCATCCCGCGTTCCGTAGCCCAGCATGACGGTCAGGAAGCCCAGCTGACTGACCGTGCCGAACGCCAGGATGCGCTTGAGGTCGCGCTCGCGCAGGGCTTGGAAACCACCGAGCAGCATGGTGAAGACCCCGAGCGCGATCAGCGTCGGTCGCCAGAACGGCGTCTCGGCGAAGCCCGGCGCGAGGCGCGCGATGAGGTAGATGCCCGCCTTCACCATTGCGGCGGCGTGCAGGTACGCGCTGACCGGGGTCGGGGCCGCCATGGCGCCGGGGAGCCAGAAGTGGAAGGGGAAGATGGCCGATTTGCTCAACGCCCCGACGATCAGCAGCAGCACGGCGATGTCGACGACCGTGCCGGTGGGCGGGTCGGCGAGGATGGCCGACAGGCTCGAGGTACCGGCCTGCACGACGAGCAGCACCACGCCGATCAGCATGACCAGGCCGCCGAGCGTGGTGACCAACAGGGCCTGCAGAGCCGCCCGTCGGCTGGCGGCACGTGCGTGGTAGTAGCCGATGAGCAGGTACGAGAGCACGCTCGTGACTTCCCACAGCATGACCAGCACGACGACGTCGTCGGTCAGGACGAGGCCGTACATCGCGCCGGCGAAGGCGAGCAGCACCGCGGAGAACTGCCCGACGCCCTTCGTCTTGCCGCGGAAGTACCAGCGGCAGTACAGCATCACCAGGGCGCCGACGCCGGTGACGACGAGGGTGAGGATCCAGCCGAGCACGTCCATTCGCATGGAGAGCGAGACGTCGATCGCAGGGATCCAGCGGTATTCCTCGAAGGGAATGTTTCCGGCGAACACGGCGGGAGCGAGCACCAGGGCGTGGGCGAACGCCAGGGCCGGGAGAACGGCCGCGACGTAGAACGCGCGCGCACCGATCCTCGAGACGAGCCACGGGAGGAGCAGAGGGAGAGCCGCGAAGGCGCCCAGGAACATCAGCATGTGCGGGCCTCCTCGGGGTCGACGGGCGAATGCCCGGGCTCTCGGGGTGTCGAACCTATTCTATGCGGAGCATGAGAGTCCGTGGACCACGGGTTCTCATGTGGTAGGCGGTGGGGCCGTCGTCGTCCCCACGCGGAACGTACAGGTCAGGTCGAGGCCGGAGGGTTCGTCGTCCTCCAGCATCGCGGCCACCGCCTCGCCCGCCGCCCGCCCCTTCGCGGTCGCGGGTTGCACGAGGGTCGTGAGCACGTGCGGCGCGAGGCCGTCGACCACCACGCCGTCGAAGCCGGTGACGCTGACGTCGTGCGGAACACGCAGCCCGGCCTCTTCCGCCGCGCGGATGACTCCGGCGGCGAGCAGATCGCTCTGCGCGATCACGGCCGTGGGTCGGCGCGACGGGTCGCCGAAGATGGTGCGTCCCGCGATCGCCCCCTCGTCGATCGAGCTCGTCGCCGCGGCGAGCACCGGCGCCCGGGGGAACACCTCGCGCGCACCCGCCAGGCGGTCGGCGGTGACGTCGACGCGGACGGGCTCGTCGGCCGTCACCCATCCGCGGCGTCGCGAGGTGTCGATGGGGAGGGTCACGATGACCACGTCGCGGTGGCCGAGGTCGGCGACGTGCTGGGCTGCGGCACGCTGCGCCTCGGCGTTGTCGAGCAGCACCTGCGGGACACCCTCGCCCGCGTCGCCCTCGACGACCACCACCGGGATGCCACGCCCCCGGACGATCTCGAGGGAATCGCGCATGCGGGGGCTGCACCCGATCAAAACCGCCGCGTCGATGGGTGCGGTGTGCAGAGAGGGCTCACTGACGGTCTCGCCGTCGTCGCGCAGGAGCAGCAGCGCAGCGCCGAGGCGCGAGACGCCGTCGGCCAGGCCGTCCATCATGTGCGTCGTGACGGGGTCGAGGAACGCCGTGCCCAGGTGCGTGTCGAACACCACGCCGACGATCCCGCTGCGACCGCGCCGCAGCGAGGCCGCGCGCGGATCGGGCCCCGTGTAACCGAGCGCATCGGCGGCGGCGAGCACGCGTGCGCGGGTCGCCTCAGAGGTGGGCGTCTTCCCGCTGAAGACCACCGAGGCGGTCGACGGGGAGACGCCGGCCTCACGGGCGACGTCGCTGATGGTGGCGCGGCGGGTGCTCACGGCCCGATCGTACCCGCGACGCACGGTGCTGCCGAATCGATTCGATCGATGTCGAATCGATTCGGTACAGTGTCGGCATGCTCACCACTCTCACCCGCTCCCAGCTCGTGCGCTGGCACATCGCGATCTGCGCCATCTTCTTGGCGAGCGGACTGAGCATCTCGACCTGGGCGTCCCGGGTCCCCGCCATCCGCGAGTCGCTCGGCATCGAGAACTCCGGGGTCGGCCTGCTGCTGCTCGGTATGGGCGTGGCATCCATCATCGGCCTCTCCATCGCGCCCGCGGTGATCGCACGCCTCGGTGCGCGCACCGGAATGCTCGTCGCGCTCGTACTCGTCGGCGTCGGACTCGGCGTCATCGGGTTCGGCGCCGACACACTGCAGGTCTTCGGCGTCGCCCTCGTCGGCCTCGCCCTCTTCGGCTTCGGCAACGGCGCGGTCGACGTGATGATGAACGTCGAGGGGGCCGCCCTCGAGAAGGCGACCGGCCGCACCATCATGCCGTTGCTGCACGCGTTCTTCAGCTTCGGCACGGTCATCGGCGCAGGCCTGGGATTCGTCGCCGTCAGCGCGGGGATCCCCGTGCTCGCGCACTGCGTCGCGATGGGTGTCGTCATCCTCGTGGTCGCCTTCGTCTCCGTGGCGAACGTGCCGCGGGCCGAGGTCGCGATGGACGCCCCCGCCGCCGAGGAGCGCGCGCACTGGCGTGATCGCCTCGCCACCTCGCTCCAGGCGTGGCGCGAACCGCGCACCTACACGCTCGGCGTGATCATGCTCGGCATGGCCTTCGCCGAGGGCAGCGCGAACGACTGGCTGCCCTCCGCCGTCGTCTACGGCCACGGCGCCCCCGAAGAGGCGGGTCCCGCCGTGCTCGCGGTGTTCTCGGTCGCGATGACCGTCGGTCGCATCGCGGGCGGCCCGGTCGTCGATCGCCTCGGCCGCGTGATCGTGCTGCGCGTGCTCGCGGCGACCGCCGCCGTGGGTCTGCTGCTGTTCATCCTCGCGCCGTACGGACCGCTCGTGTTCGTCGGCGCGGCACTGTGGGGCCTCGGCGCGTCGCTGGGATTCCCGATCGGCATGTCGGCCGCCGCGGACGACCCCGCCAAGGCCGCTTCCCGCGTCGCGGCCGCAGCGACCATCGGGTACGTCGCATTCCTGTGCGGCCCGCCCATCCTCGGCTGGATCGGCGACCACATCGGCCTGCTGAACACCCTGTTGATCGTGGTCGGGCTGATCGTGGCATCCGGGCTCTTCTCCGGCGCGGCGAAGCCGCTCGTGGTCGACGAGGCGAAGGTCGACGAGGCCGCACGCCGCTGACGCCCGACGAGGCGGACACCGGCGAGCGCGATTAGGCTCGTCGGGTGCGTCTCGTCATCGCCCGTTGCTCCGTCGATTACACCGGCCGTCTCAACGCGCATCTCCCCCTCGCCACCCGCCTGCTCGTGCACAAGAACGACGGCAGCCTGCTGGTGCACTCCGACGGCGGCTCCTACAAGCCGCTGAACTGGATGAGCCCGCCGTGCAGCCTCACGCGCGAAGACCCCGACGAGGTCGACGTGGAGGACGGTGTGATCGAGCGGTGGCGCGTGACGCACGCGAAGACCGGTGACGCCCTCCTCGTCCGCATCCACGAGATCGTGCACGACACGGCACACGACCTCGGGGTCGACCCCGGGCTCATCAAAGACGGCGTCGAGGCCGACCTGCAGCGCCTCCTGGCCGAACAGGTGTCGGTCGTGGGCGAGAACCTCACCCTCGTCCGTCGCGAATATCCCACCGCGATCGGCCCGGTCGACCTGCTGCTGCGCAACGACGACGGTCCCGGCACGGTCGCCATCGAGGTCAAGCGCCGCGGCGACATCGACGGCGTCGAGCAGCTCACGCGCTATCTCGAGCTGCTCAACCGCGACCCGCTCCTGGCGCCGGTGACGGGCGTGTTCGCGGCGCAGGAGATCAAGCCCCAGGCTCGCGTGCTCGCCACCGACCGCGGCATCCGGTGCCTCACCCTCGACTACGACGAGATGAAGGGCGTGCAGTCGGGGGCTCCGCGGCTGTTCTGAGGTCGCCCGGTCGTCCTTCTCGACGCCCGGGGCCGGCTTTCTGCGGACCGCTCTGCTCCGTCCCCGCGACGGCCCCGACGCTGAGACCCACCCCGCACGGCTCCGCCGGTAGCGTGGTCGTATGCGCGTTCGCTCTCCTTTCTCCTGCATCCTGTGGGACGTCGACGGCACTCTCGTCGACGCATCGGAGGGGATCCTCCGCCGTCTGGCCATCACGCTCGAGCACTTCGGCCACCGGGCGCCCACGCGCGGCGAGCTGTCGCACTGGATCGGCCCGCCGATGTTCGAGTCGTTCCAGGCCAACGTCGGCATGACCCCCGAGGAGGCGACCGCGGCGGTCGTGTTCTACCGCGAGCTCAACAAGAGCGAGGGCTACACCGTGAGCGCGCAGCTCTACCCCGGAGTGGCCGACCTCCTGCACGATGTGCACGCGGCCGGAGTGCCGCAGTCGACCGCGAGCTCCAAGCCCGAGGTGCAGGTCGTGGCGCTCATGAACCACTTCGGCGTAGCCCCCGACCTCGAGGCCGTCGTGGGGGCGACCCTCGACGAACGAACCCTGAGTTCCAAGGCCGACATCGTCCGCGAGGCCCTGCGTCGTCTCGCCGCCACGGGGGCCGACGTCTCGCGCCCCGTGCTGATCGGCGATCGGCATCACGACGTCGAAGGCGGGGCGGATGCCGGTGTGCCGGTGATCTTCGTCCGCTGGGGCTTCAGCTGGCCCCACGAGGCCGATGGTGCTCAGGCCGCCGTTGACGACGTCTCGCAGCTGCGCGCTCTGCTGCTGGTGGAGGACCCCGCCGGTGCCTGACCTCGGCGCGGCACTGCCGTTCGTCGTCGCCCTGGTCGCGGTGCTCGTCGTCGCCGGGGTGGTCGCTCTCGTCGTGCGGGCGACGCGCCGATCGCCGCGCGCGCGGGCGGCCGCCGACGAGGCCGTCGCGGAGGCGGCGGAGGCGCTACGGCGCCTCGACGACGCCGTCGACGACCTCGACGTGGCCTTCGAGGCGGTCGACGCCCTCGACGCACCCGACGCCCCCACCGACCTGCGACGCGGGCGCACCGCCGCGCACCGCGCCCGCGACCGCGGCTTCACCGACCTGTGGGCGCTGGACGACCGCTCCGCCGTCCCCGCTCGTCGGCGGGACCAGGCCCGACGGGTCGGCCGAGACCTCGACACGAGCCGCGCGCGGATCGACGCCCTGCAGAGCCGCCTCGACGAATGGGCGGCCGACAGCCGACTCCCCGCCGCCTTGCGCGACGCCGCCCGGGTGCGCCGCGACGGTCTCCTCGAGGCGACGGGCGATCCGGATCCTCTGCTCGGGGCGCTGCGCCGACGCTTCGACGCGTCCGACTGGATCGACGCACAGCGCGCCGCTGACGCCGCGGCCTCGGCGATCTCCGACGCCGACGCGGCACTGCGCGACGCCGAGACCGACCCGACACCCTCCGTCCTTCGTCGCGCGACCGCGGCGCTGCGTCGTGCCGAGCGGAACGGGCGCGCCGTCGAAGACGTGCACCGCATGGCCCTGCAGGCGGCCGAGAACGCCGACGCCGAGCTCGCGGCCGCCCGCGACGAGCTCGATGCAGCGATCGCGATCGCGAGCGCCCGACCCGCGGAGTGCACTCCGTCCGCCGACGAGATGCTGCGGGCGGCCGCCCGCGAGCTCGAGACCGCCGCCACAGCTGCCGTGCACCGCCCGCGCGAGGCGATCGCTACCGTGGCGCGCGTGCGCGAGACGCGCGATCGCGCTCTCGGCGCTGCCGTCAACGCACGTCAGCGGCTCGAGGCCGCTCGCGCGGCTCTTCCCGGCACGCTCGCGTGCGCGCGAGCCGCCCTCGCCGCCGCGGACGCGCGCGACGACCTCCCCCCCATCGCCGACCGCCTGCAGCTCGCGCGAGCCCGGCGCGAGCTCGCCGCGGCCCGCGCCGCCACCGACGCCGCCGAGGCCTTGGCCAACGCGCGCGCGGCGTGGCACGCCGTTCCGGGCGCTCTCGACTGAGGCAGCGTCGCCGCACCGTGCAATATGGTGAGCGCTATGGCGGACTCCTCCCCCATCCGACGCCTCTCGGTCGTCGCCCGGCGCGTACCGGTCACGCTCGGGCTGATCACCGTCCTCATCCTCTGCGGGGTCATCGGAGGCGGCCTGTGGTCGCCGTTCTCGGCATCCTCGATGTACGCCGATGTCGCCTACGGGCTCCCCGCGTTCGCCGAGGGCCGGTGGTGGACCCTGGTCACGGGGACGTTCTTCGTCTCGGCGCCCTGGGTCTACCTCGCGGGCGTGCCCGCCGTGGCGATCATGGCGTTCTTCGAGTACCGGCGGGGTAGCCGCGTCACGGCGGTCTTCTTCGCCGGAGGCCAGCTCTTCTCCGTCCTGGCGTCCGCGGGATTCCTCGCCCTCGCGTCGCTGCTGCCGTGGGCGTGGGCGCAGCAGCAGGCCGCCGTCCTCGACGTCGGCCCCTCCGGCGGCGTCTTCGCGTGCATCGCCGGGGCGCTCGCCCTTCTGCCGTCACCGTGGCGGTTGCGTGCGTGGACCGTGTTCATCGCGATCCTGGCCGTGACCTTCGTCTACTACGGCTCCCTCCCCGACCTCGAGCACGTGCTCGCCGTGGGCCTCGTGCTCGCCGTCGACCGCTCGCTCCGGCCGCAGCGGGTGAGCGTGCGCGAACAGCGGCTCATCGCCTTCGTGGTGGTGTGCGGCCTGGGCGCCTTCGAGATCCTCGGCTACGTCGCGCCGATGACAGGTCCCTTCGGCAGCTCGGCGGCGACCTCCGGATCGTGGATCGACGTCGCGATCAACACCGCGGTCGTGCTCGTCGTCGCCACGTCACTGCGCCGCGGTCGCCGGTGGGCCTGGGTCGTGGTCCTGGTGTACTGCCTCCTCAACGTCCTGCTCGTCCTCGCGGTCATCGGCCTCCTGATCGCCGTCGGTCTGTCCGGTATCGAGGCCGAGATCGACACCGACGTCACGAGCGTGCTGGCGTCGTCGGTGCTGTGGGTCGTGGCATCCGTATACGTCGTGCTGGTGCGCGGGGCGTTCCGCGCCCGCCCGCGCGCCGCCCTCGGCGACGCACCGGCGCCGACGCTCGACGACGTGAAGACCGAGCTGCGTGCCAGCGGTGGCGGAACGCTGTCGTGGATGACGACGTGGGACGGCATGTCGTACGCCCGGTTCGGCCGTGGCATCGTCGCCTACCAACGCCGGTCGGGGGTCGCCCTGGCGCTGGGCGACCCTCTCGGTCCCGACGCCGATCGCGCCGCCACCGTCCGACGGTTCATCGAGCGATCCGAGGCCGCCGGCCTGGCGCCCTGCTTCTTCAGTGCCGGCGGGGCGACGAGCGCCGCCGTTCCCCCTGACTGGCGCCGCATCGTGGTCGCCGACGACACCGTGGTCGATCTGCCCGGTCTGCAGTTCACCGGCAAGGCCTGGGGCGCGGTGCGCACGTCGCTGAACCGCGCGCAGCGCGAGGGCATGACCTTCCGGCTCACGCGCCTCGCCGACGAACCATGGGGCGTGCGTCAGCAGCTGCGGGCCATCTCCGAGAGCTGGGTGGGCGACAAGGGACTGCCCGAGATGGGCTTCACCCTCGGCACCCTGCACGAGGCCTCCGACCCCGAGGTGCGCCTGGCCCTCGCCGTCTCCCCCGCCGGCGACGTCGACGGCTTCCTCTCGTGGCTACCGGTCTACGGCGAGGGAGAGGTGCGGGGATGGACCCTCGACCTCATGCGACGGCGCGACGGCGGCTTCGGCCCCGTCATGGAATACCTGATCGGATCGTCGGCGCAGCAGTTCTCGGCCGAGGGCGCGCAGGTCATGTCGCTGTCGGGCGCTCCTCTGGCTCACGAGTATCCCCCGGATGCCGGGGCCATCGCCGATCTGCAGACGCGCATGGCCGACATGCTCGAGCCCGTTTACGGGTTCGCGTCGCTCCACCGCTTCAAGCAGAAGTTCCACCCGCGGTACGAGACGATGTATCTCCTCTACCGCGACGAGGCGGACCTCACGAGGATCGGGGCGGCGCTCACGCGGGCGTTCCTGCCCCACGCCACGATCCGGCAGTTCGCGGCCGCCGGGGTCGAGCTCGTCCGCCAGGAACGCTGATCGCCCCGACCGCGAAGCAGCGTGCGGGCGGGGCGGCATCGGCCGCAGCCGACGGCGTCAGAGCGGGCGGATGTCCTCCGCCTGCAGGCCCTTGGGGCCCTGGGCGATCTCGAACTCCACGCGCTGGTTCTCCTCGAGCGAGCGGTAGCCGCCCGACTGGATCGCGCTGTAGTGCGCGAAGACGTCCTGTCCGCCGTCATCGGGGGCGATGAAGCCGAAGCCCTTCTCCGAGTTGAACCACTTGACCGTGCCCTGCGTGCTCATCGTGATGCCGTTTTCCCCTTTGAGCCGACGCCGAGCGCGCCGGTCTGTGCCCCCACGGTAACGGCCGGGATCCTCCGGCGCACGGCACCGTGACACAAACGTTGCGGTCGGAGGAATGCGCCGGAATGACGGGGGAAATGTCCTGAGCCCATACGACGCCCGGGCTGAGCAGAGCTCGAAGCCCGGGCGTCGACGGATCCCCCCGGATATGCCACGCGATGCGTGACGGCGATCACTTTACCGGCGCGCGAGCGTGCGCGCGACACGAAAACGAAGAATCAGTCAGTTATGTCGATGTTCTGTGCTAGCGATGAGTCGTAAAATCCGGCTGATGGATGGTCGGCGGCGTGCTTCGGCCCTCGTCGACGCGGCGTACCGCTCTCTCGGCGAGGCCATCGTCGACGGTCGCCTGCAGCCCGGCGACCGTCTGCGCGACGTCGAACTCGCCGCACTCATGGGCATCTCGCGCACTCCCGTCCGCGAGGCCCTCCAGCGCCTCGAACGCATCGGTCTCGTCGAGGTCGCCGCCAACAGATACACGCGTGTGGCCTCCCTCACCGACCGTGCCCGCACGGACATGCGCGAATACGCCGCCCACACGATCGCCGGCGTGCTGCACGTCGCCCTCGATCGCGCGACCGACGAGGAGATCGCCGAGACGCTCGCTCTCCTGGACGCCCTTCGCGATGCCCCGTCATCGCGTACGTATGTCGGGGCGATGATGGCCCTGTACTCGCAGCTGGTGGCCGAATCGCGCAATGTCGTCTTCCGGAAGGCCTTCGAGCAGACCGATCTCGTGCTCCGCCGCAATCTGGACGGATGGGAGAGCATCGACGACGACACCCGCGAACCGCTGTTCCGGCATCTCCGCGAACAGACCGCGAGGCGCGACGCGAACGGCGCCAGCTGGACGTTCCTCGCGCTGCACGGTTTCGCCTGACGGCACAAGGTCTCACTCCCCACCGCGCCACGGCACTACCGTGACGGCATGCCCCACATCGAGCTGCGCGCCCTGACCGACGACCACCGGGATGCCGCCTTCGACGCCGTGTCGGCCAGCAGGTCCTCCTGGCCGCGCGGTGTCTTCGAGGGGCGGGCCTCCTTCGACGAGTGGGTCGACCGCCCCGACGTCGAGGTGTACACGGTCTCGGAGGACGGCCGGCTCTCCGGCGTCGCCGCCGCGATGGACGTCGACGGCGACCGCGAGATCCTGCTCGCCGTGACACCGGATGCCGGGGACGAGGCGCCGACGGAGGCCCTGCGCCAGCTGACCGTACGGGAGGCCGAGAGGCCGCTCTACGCCTGCGTGTCGGTCGACGACGAGCCCGCTCACGACATGCTCGCGCGCATCGGTTTCGTCGAGCACGAACGCGATGGGGCGGACGTGGTCTACGTCCTCCCGCCGACGCTAGAGTGACGCGGTGCCGACGAACGACGACCTCACCCGCGTCCTGACGCGTCCCCGCTCGCTGGCGGTCTTCGTCGCGATCGTCTTCCTCGTCACCACCGTGCAGGCGCTGACCAACCCGCTCGCGGGGCTGCTGGAGGGCGAGTTCCCCTGGGACGGACCCGTTCCCTTGGCCGCCGTCGTCGCCCTCGTCGTCCTGGGCTGCGCGGCCCAGAGCGCGTTCCTCTTCCTCAGCGCCCGCGCGCCGGTGGTCGCCGTCATCGGCACCGCGGCCTGCTACGTCGCTCTCGTCGTCGGCCTGTCCATCCCCCGCTGGCTCACCGCTCTCCCTCTCGTGGTGGCGGTCGCCGTCTTCCTCCTCGCCGTGAGCAGGCGACCGCTCGTCGCCGTCGGGTGGTCCGTCACGGTGGTCGCCGCGGTGAGCCTCTCCCTCTTCGGGTGGGCCCTTTCGACGGGCGTCCCCCTCGGCATCGTGGGCAGCTTCGTCCTCGAGGCCGTCCTCGCCTTCGGCACCCCGATCGCGGGCGCGGCAGCCCTGGGCATCTGGTGGGCGCGGCGCATGCGCGTCCTCCGACGCACGCGCGACGAACTCGCCGCCGCCGCCGAGCGCCATGCCGCCGAGATCGAGCGCGTCACCACCCTCGAACGCGCGCGCATCGCTCAAGAGCTCCACGACGTGGCCGGTCAGCACCTCGCCGGATTGCTCTCCCTCGCCGATGCGGCCGTCGACATCGACGTCCTCGACACCGCGCAGGCGACCGAGCTCATCGCCGAGATGCGGGCCGAGGGGCGCTTCGCGTCGGCCAGCCTGTACGCCGCCCTGCGAGACCTCCGCATCCAGAACGGCTCGCGCGTCGGACCGACCCTCGACCTGCGTTCCCTCGACGGCCTGCGCGACTTCTGGGCGGCGCGGGGCATGAGCATCGAGATCGAGGTGCGCGGATCCATGGCCGACCTCCCCGCGATGGTCTCCACGACGGCGTACCGCGTCGTGCAGGAGGCGCTCACGAACGCGAGCAAGCACGCCCCGGGAGCCGCGACGCGAGTCGATGTCGAGGCGTCCCCCGCCACCCTGCATGTCGCCGTGCGGAACGCCCCCGCCCTCGTCCCCCGCACGGCGCCGGATGCCGGGGGTCTCGGATGGGGACTGACCGGCATGGCCGAGCGGGTGGACCTGATCCATGGCACCCTCACCGCCGGTCCCCGCGACGACGGCGGATGGTCGGTCACCCTGCGCGCTCCCGTCGGCGCCTTCGACGCGGTTTCGCCGTGACAGCCGCCGAGCCCGAGGTGAGCGTCCTCATCGTCGACGACAACCGCACCGTCCGCCGCGGCATCCGCCTGCGGCTCGAGAACGCCCGGGGGATCCGCGTCGCCGGAGAGGCGTCGAACGGACAGGATGCCGTGGTCCTGGCGCGAGCCGAGCGCGTCGACGTCGTGCTCATGGATCTGCACATGCCCGGCATGGACGGCATCGAGGCGACCCGTCGGATCACGGCCGAGCGCGCCGATCGCTGCCGAGTGGTCCTGCTGACCAGCGAGGTGTCCGACTCCTTCCTCGTCGATGCCCTCGAGGCCGGTGCCAGCGGGTATCTGCTGAAGGGCCACGACAGCGACCAGCTGCTGCCTGTCATCCGCGGCACCGCGGCCGGCATGGCGACGATCTCGCCACTCGTCGCCCCCCGGCTGCTGCGCGAGCTCCGCGAGGCGCGGCCGACGCCGGCCGATCCCGCACAGCTCGAGTTGCTCACCGCCGCCGAACGGCGCGTGGTGGGGCTGTTGAGCAGCGGCGTGACCTCCAACGACGACATCGCGCGCCATCTCTCCGTCTCTGTCAACACCGTACGGAGTCAGACGGCGGCCGCCCTGCGCAAGCTCCACCTCGATGACCGGACGCAGCTCGCGCTCTGGGGCGCCCGGAACGGCCTCGATCGTCGCGACGCGTAGTCCGAACGGATGAAATCGCGACCGGTCCCCCTGCCGGATTCCGCACCTCGCGAGGAATCGCGCGCCGCGTTCGCGACGAATGGTGCGCGCGGGCGGCGGGAACGCGCCAGAATGCTGCTCACAGCGGCGTGGCTTCGCCGCTCATCCGCGCGGGGCCGGGAGTTTGGGGGCGGCCCCGCGCGGCCACACCGGTCCCGTGCGGACGCCGCTGCGTCAGCGTCGGGACAGCGTCGCGACGATCGGGCGGTGGTCGCTTCCGGCGTCATCGAACCCCGCGATGACGGAGAACCCGTCGACCGTCCATTCCGAGCCGACGAGCACGTGGTCGATGGGGGCGCCGAGCAGCGCCGGGAGCCGGACGGGCCACGTTCCTACAGCGGCCGAGCCGGCGGCGGCGGCGGCATCGCGGCATCCGCCCTGATCGCCTCCGGCTGCGCCGTAGCCGTCGAAGTGGTCGACGGTCGCGTTGAGGTCGCCCGCGACGATCACATCGGCGGCGGCGCAGGCATCGGCGATCCAGGCCAGCCCGGCGTCCCACTCATCCAGGACTGCGGGCAGGGGAGGCATCGGATGCGCGGCGACGAGCGTCGGTCCCCCGCCGTCGACCGGGCGCCACAGGCCGCTCGGCAGTCCGGGCGTCGATCCCGCGCGGACGTCTCGCGTGTAGACGCCGAGCGTGTCGGAGATGAGGATCGAGGTGGGGATCGTCTCGCCGCCCTCCGCCGCCCACACCGTGTCGTGGCGCATCGAGACTCCACTCGCCTGCAGGATGCCGACCACCTCCGCCGCGGCGAAGGCATCCGTCTCGGGCAGGCTCACGACGTCCGCGCCCGTCTCCCGTACGGCGCGCGCGATCCGCTCCGGCGAGACGGATCCTCCGAAGGTGTTCCAGGCCATGACGGTGAGCTCCCCGTCGGGCACGGCCGCGCCCGGGCCGCGCACCGCGAGCACGACGCCGTTACCCACCGCCGCCGCGACGAGCGAGAGGGCGAGGGCCGCCGAAACTCCCCAGCGACGACGTCGCACCGCGATCGCCGCGCACGCGAGGGCCGCCACGGCGAGGCCGATGGCCAGTGGAGCCCGGAGGGAGATGGCGTTGGCGACGAGCGGGAGACGATGGATGCCGATCCCCTGGGGCCAGATGGCGGCGGCGGCCGCGACCGCACCGAGCAGCAGCGCGATGACGAACGAGGGGCGGGGTCTGGTCGGCATCCTGATCAGTAAAGCGCGCCCGTCACGCGGTTCGCACGTCCGCTGAGACGGCGGCGTGCTCGGACGCCGGATCGACGTCGCCGTCACGACGCGCGAGGGCCCGGGACGCGGTTCCCCGCCCCGGGCCCTCGGGTCACGTGATCAGCGCGCGGCGCGACGCCCCACGATGAGGCCGTAGATCAGCAGCACGATGATCGATCCGCCGATGGCCAGCAGCCACGTCTGGATCGAGAAGAAGTCCTGAAGCGGGGCGTTGAACAGCAGTCCACCGAGGAAGCCGCCGAGCAGGGCGCCCACGACGCCGAGCACCAGCGTGATCAGCCAGCCGCCACCCTGCTTCCCGGGGAGGATCAGCTTGGCGATGGCGCCGGCCAGGAGGCCGAGGAGGAGAAATCCGAAGAATCCCATGTTGTCGTTCCTTTCGCGAGTGAGAACCGAAGCCCGCGCACGGCGGGACTCATTGCATACAGCCTCCTCCCAGGAAAGCGTTTCGCGGGGTGGGTTGCATCGGCGCTGATTGTCTGGTTCGCGCGAGGCGCGATCGGCTGTTCGCATAGCGTGGGGCGGATGGCCGACCATCTTGCCGACCGCCGTCCCCCTCTCCGCCCCGCGCTCGACCTCGGGCGAGGCCTCCTCATCGGGGCTGTCGAAGTCGTCCCGGGGGTGAGCGGGGGCACGGTCGCCCTCATCGTCGGCGTCTACACCACCCTGATCGAGACCGCGAGCCACGTGGTGCGCGCCGTCGTCGCCCTCGGCGACCTCCCTCGGGGGCGGGGCATCAGCCGCGCGCGGGCGCATCTCGCGGCGGTGCGCTGGAGCGTCGTCGCTCCCGTCCTCGTCGGCATGGTGCTCGCCGTCGTCCTGGGCGCGCGCGTTCTCGCTCCCCTCGTCGAGGAGCACCCGACGGCGACACGGGCCGTGTTCGGCGGGATGATCGCGGCATCCCTCCTCATACCGGTGCGCCTGCTCGGCCGGTCGTGGACGTGGCGGCTGTCCCTGCTCGCCGGCTTCGCCGCAGCGGGAGCCTTCCTCGTGACGGGCCTGCCGTCATCGCGGGTGATCGATCCGCCCCTCCTGCTCGTGGCCCTCGCCGCGGCGGTCGCTGTCTGCGCCCTCGTGATGCCGGGGTTGTCGGGCGCGTTCCTGCTGCTGGTCTTCGGGCTGTACGAGACGACACTCGTCGCCGTCAATGAACGCGATGTCCCGTACATCCTCGCCTTCGCCATCGGGGCGGTGGTGGGCCTCAGCCTGTTCGTGAACCTGCTGCGGGTGCTCCTCGCCCGGTTCCGCGAGATCATGCTCGCGCTGATGACGGGCCTCATGCTCGGCTCCCTCCGCGCCCTCTGGCCGTGGCAGGACGCGTTCGGGCAGGCGACGCCGGCGGGACCGGATGCCGTCCCGATGGCGTTGCTCGCGCTGGGGGGCGCCGCGGTGGTGCTCCTCGTCGTCACGATGCAGGCGCGACTCGACCGTCCGCGCCGTTGAGCTCTTCGTCCCCAATCTGTGGACAACTCTGTGCACAGTCGAAAAACTCATGTGGATAACCCTGTGGGAAGTCCGCGCGGACAGCTCGCCGACGTCACGTCGACGCGGTTCACGCGCCCGTCATTCCGGGCGCCGAGGGGAATTACATCCGCGTAATTCCGCGAGACCGCCCCCGTGATCGCGGCGGAGAACGTCCTGGGGAGAACTTCGCTCACAGGGGGTGGAAACTGTGGATAACTTTCCGACGCGGACGACTTCTCGTGCGGCAAACGACGAAGACCCCGGGGATGAACCCCGGGGTCTTCGTCGTTCTGTGCGCGAGGGGGGACTTGAACCCCCACGCCCTTGCGGGCACTGGCACCTGAAGCCAGCGCGTCTACCTATTCCGCCACTCGCGCGAGTCACGGCACGGATGCCACGAACTCAACTTCCCGAGAATATCACGGCGGGGTCCACGTGACGAAACGCGGCCGCGGGAGGCCGCTTCCATGACCTGCCCAGCCGCCCTGGCTACGATGTGCCTACTGGTCTGCCTGCCCGAAGGAGTCTCGTGGGACTACTCGACAGTTTCGAGAAAGGTCTCGAACGCGCCGTCAACGGTGCGTTCGCGAAGACCTTCCGTAGCGGCATCCAGCCGGTGGAGATCGCCTCCGCGCTGCGCAGCGAGCTCGACAAGAAGGCCGTGGTGGTCACGCGCGAGCGCATCCTGGCGCCGAACGCCTTCTCGGTGCGCCTCTCCCCCGCCGACGACGAGAAGATGGGCGCCCTGGGCTCCACACTGCTCACCGAGCTCGACACGCTCGTGAAGAAGCACGCCCGCACGCAGGGCTACTCGTTCGCGGGGCCCGTCGCCATCACGATCGAACGCGACTCCTCCCTGTCGACGGGCACGCTCCGCGTGGACTCGCAGACCACCGAGGGCCGTGTCGCCTGGCGCGGTGTCGTCGACATCGACGGCACACGTCATCCGCTCACGAGCTCGCGCACCGTGATCGGACGCGGCAGCGACGCCGACATCACCATCCCCGACGCCGGCACCAGCCGCAAGCACGTCGAGATCCTGTGGGACGGCGAGCGCGCGATGGTCCGCGACCTGGGCTCGACCAACGGCACCACCCTGAACGGCCGCAAGGTCTCGGAGGCGGCACTGCCCCCCGATTCGACGATCTCGATCGGCCGCACCAATATCGTGTTCCGTGTGGTCGCGCAGGCGCAGCCGCCGCGGCGCCCGCAGGCGTCCGACGCCACGAGCATCTTCGACGTCCGGGAACGGGGACCCCTGTCATGAGTCAGCTGACTCTTCTTCTTCTGCAGGGCGGGTTCCTCGTGCTGCTGTGGTTCTTCGTGTTCGGCGTCGTCTACTCGCTGCGTGCCGACCTCTTCGGCGTGAAGGTGCGCAAGCTCCCCGAGCCGGCGGCAGCGTCGTCCGCTCCCGCGGCCGCGGCGCCGACCGCGTCTCCCGACGCCGTGACCACGCAGGTCAAGCGTCCGGCCGCACCGCCCGCTCCCGCCCCGGTCGGGGCTCTCGCGACGACCGCGGCGGTCTCGCGCATCGTCATCACGAGCGGCCCCAAGGCGGGTCTCGAACTCCCGCTGGGCACCGAGCCGCTCACGATCGGCCGGTCGAGCGAGTCGGGGCTCGTCATCCGCGACGACTACACCTCCAGCCACCACGCCCGACTCGTGCTGTGGGGCGATCAGTGGATGCTGCAGGACCTCGACTCCACCAACGGAACGACGCACGACGGCGTCCGCGTCGCGTCGCCCGTGCAGGTCAAGGTGGGTGCGCCCATCAAGGTCGGCGCGACCACGTTCGAGTTGAGGACGTAAGCCACCCCCATGGTCTTCCAGGGCTCGAGCGCCGCCATCTCTCACACGGGCAAGGTGCGCTCCAACAATCAGGACTCCGGCTATGCCGGGTCCAACCTCTTCGTCGTCGCCGACGGGATGGGCGGTCATGCCGGGGGCGACGTCGCCTCGAGTCTGGCGATCCACCGACTGACCGAGCTCGACCAGCCCTTCGGCACCCCCGCGCAGGCGGAGCACGCGATCCGCGACGCCCTCGCCGACACCGCGGCCGAGCTGATCGACACGGTCGCCCGCCGCCCCGAGCTCGCCGGTATGGGCACCACGGTGAGCGCCCTGGTGATGGTCGACGACTACGCCGTCATCGGCCACATCGGCGACTCGCGCATCTACCTCTACCGCGACGACACGCTCACGCAGATCACGGCCGACCACACCTTCGTGCAGCGCCTCGTCGACTCGGGCCGCATCACGCCCGAAGAGGCGCGATACCACCCGCGGCGCTCCGTCCTCATGCGCGTGCTCGGCGACATGGACCCCGATCCCGAGGTCGACAGCTTCATCATGCCGACGCAGGACGGCGATCGCTGGCTGCTGTGCTCCGACGGGCTGTCGGGGGTCGTCGACGACCCGCACACCGCCAAGACGCTCGCCCTCGGCATGCCCCCGGCGCGCACGGCCGACGCGCTGCTCAAGCAGGCGCTCGACGGCGGCGCGCCCGACAACGTCACCGTGGTGCTCGTCGACGTGGGCGGCCAGCATCCGGTGTTCATCGGCACCCCGGCGATCGTCGGCTCCGCCTCCAACCCGAGCGGCGTGGTCGTCCCGGCGGCCCGGCCCAGCCGTCCGAACTGGCTGCACCACGCCCGCCAGGTCGCCAACGAACCGACCCATTTCGAGCCCGCCGCGGAGTTCCTCGAGGAGCTCATCGAAGAAGACCGCCGTCGCGCGCGCCGTCGCCGTTTCGGCTGGCTCGCCGCGCTGCTCGTCGTGCTGGCCGGCATCGGGCTCGCCCTGTTCGCCGGGTACAACTGGACCCAGACGCGGTACTACGTCGGCGCCGACGAGAACTCGGTCGTGATCTACCGCGGCATCCAGCAGTCCATCGGGCCGATCTCGCTCTCGACCGTCTACGAGGACACCAACATCGTGCTCGCCGATCTGTCGGACTTCGACCGTCAGACCGTCGAGGCCACGATCTCGGCCCGCTCGCTCTCCGATGCGGAGCTGATCGTCGACCGCCTGCGACCGGCGGCGGAGGGAAGCGGATGACCGACCAGAAGCAGACGCGCTCCCCCGACGCCGTGTCGACCGACACGGCTGTGATGCGCGCCCTGAAGAAGATCCGCGTCCCGGCGACGCAGCGCAACCGCGAGCTGGGTCTGCTCTTCTTCGCGATCGCCGTCTACGGCTCCGCCGTGGCCCTCGTCCAGCTCGGGGCGACCGGCGCGATCGACACCGGCTTCCTCTCGCTCGCCGCCGTGCCCGCCGTGCTCGGCCTCGTGATGCACGTCGTGCTGCGCCTGCGCGTGCGCGACGCCGATCCGTTCGTCCTCCCCATCGCCACCGTGCTGACGGGTCTCGGCATCGCGATGATCTACCGCATCGACCTCGCCGACCAGAGCACCGGATGGGATGCCACGGGTCACCGCCAGATCGCGTGGGCCGCCATCGCGATGATCTGTGCACTGGCCGTGCTGATCTTCGTCCGCAACTACCGCGTCCTCTTCCGGTACACCTACCTCTCGGGACTGGTCGGCATCCTGCTGCTGCTCCTGCCTTTCGTGCCCGGTCTGGGCACCGACCAGAACGCCGATGTGTGGGTCTCGCTCGGCTTCGTGTCGTTCCAGCCCGGTGAGCTGGCGAAGATCTGCCTCGCGATCTTCTTCGCCGGCTACCTCGTGCGCACCCGAGAGAGCCTCACCTCCACGGGCACCCGGTTCCTCTTCATGACCTGGCCGCGGGCGCGCGAGCTCGGCCCGGTGCTCATCATCTGGCTCGTCTCGCTCGGCATCATCGTGCTGCAGCGCTACCTCGGAACCGGCCTGCTCATCTTCGGCATGTTCGTCGCCATGCTCTACGCCGCGACCGGCAAGACGAGCTGGGTCGTCATCGGCCTGATCCTCGTCGCCAGCGGTGCGTTCCTGGCATCCCGGGTTCTGCCCTACGTGCAGGGCCGCTTCGCCAACTGGCTGAACGCCTTCGACCCCGAGGTCATCGACCGCGACGGCGGCAGCTACCAGCTGGTGCAGGGCATCTTCGGGCTGTCCCACGGTGGACTGTTCGGCACCGGGCTCGGCCAGGGGCGTCCGTACATCACGCCGCTGTCGCAGAGCGACTACATCGTCCCGAGCCTCGGCGAGGAGCTCGGCCTCGTCGGGATCTTCGCGATCCTCGCGCTGTACATGGTGTTCACGAGCCGCGGCATCCGTATCGGGCTCGCCGGGCAGGACGACTTCGGCAAGCTCCTCGCGACGGGCCTGTCGTTCACGATCGCGCTGCAGGTGTTCATCATGGTCGGTGGCGTGACCCGCGTCATCCCGCTGACCGGCCTGACCACCCCGTTCCTCGCGGCGGGCGGATCGTCGCTCGTGGCGAACTGGATCATCGTCGCCCTGCTCCTGCGTATCTCGGACGCCGTCCGCAGCCGCCCCCGGGTGGTGATCGGATGACCCCGAACATCATCGACCGCACGCGCACGCCGGAGGAGGCACCGTGACCAAAGAGCTCCGACGCCTCAGCATCGTCATGCTCGCGATGTTCCTGGCCATGTTCGTCTCGACGAGCATCATCCAGGTCGTGCAGGCCACGACACTCGCGAACACCCCCGGGAACACCCGTGCCCTCTACGACTCGTACGAGGTGCAGCGTGGAACCATCATCGCCAGCGGTACCGCGATCGCCTCGTCCGTGCCGTCGGACGACGTCTACAGCTGGCAACGGCAGTACGTGGATGCCGACATGTGGGCGCCCGTGACCGGTTACATGAACCCCGTCCTCGACTCGTCGACCGGCATCGAGCGCGCCGAGAACGGCGTCCTCAGCGGCGCCGACGGATCGCAGCTGTTCTCGCGCATCGACCGCGCCATCACCGGACAGGCGCCGCGCGGATCGAACGTCGAGGTGTCGCTGGATGCCGACGTGCAGCGCGCCGCGTGGTCGGCCCTGACCGACGCGGGCTACCAGGGCGCCGTCGTCGCGATCGAGCCCGCCACAGGGCGGATCCTCGCGATGGTCACCACCCCGAGCTACGACACCAACCCGCTCGCCTCGCACGACACGAGCGCCGTCGACGCGGCGTACCAGCAGCTCGTCGCCGACCCGCGTCAGCCGCTGTCGAACCGCGCGATCGCCGGCAACCTCAACCCTCCGGGCTCGACGTTCAAGCTCGTCGTGGCGTCGGCCGCGTTGGCATCCGGGAACTACACCCCCGACTCGACGTTCCCCAACGTCGCGGAGTACACGCTTCCGCAGTCGAGCAACGTCGTGCGCAATGCCGGTGGCGGAACCTGCGGCGGCGGCGACGAGGTGTCCATCGCCACGGCGCTGCGCCTGAGCTGCAACATCCCCTTCGCCGAGCTGGCCGTCGCCCTGGGCGACGACGCGATCCGCGAAGAGGCCGAGAAGTACGGCTTCAACTCGTCGTTCGACATGCCGCTGACCTCGACCGCCTCGATCTATCCGAGCACGCTCGACGCTCCGCAGACGGCGCTGAGCGGTTTCGGTCAGGGCCAGGTCACCGCCACGCCCCTGCAGATGGCGATGGTGTCGGCCGGGATCGCCAACGACGGCGTCGTGATGAACCCGCGCATGGTCGACCGCGTCATCGCCCCCGACCTGTCGGTGCGCTCGTCGACCGACAGCTCCGAGTACGGTCGCGCACTCGACAGCGATCTGGCCGCCGAGATGGTGGCCATGATGACGGCGAACGTCCAGGACGGCGCGGCGTCGAATGCAACAATAGACGGGGTCCAGGTGGCGGGTAAGACGGGTACCGCCGAGAACGGATCACGTCCGTACAGCCTCTGGTTCACCGGCTTCGCGCCGGCCGACGACCCCCAGGTCGCGGTCGCCGTCGTGGTCGAGGACGGCGGAGGTCGTGGACAGAACGGGAGCGGCAACGAGATCGCCGCCCCGATAGCGAAGAAGGTCATGGAGGCGGTGCTGAGTAAATGAGACCGACGCAGGGTGTGACCTTCGGAGGACGCTACGAACTCGATTCACGGATCGCGATCGGCGGCATGGGCGAGGTCTGGGAGGCGACCGACCACGTCATCGGACGAACCGTCGCCATCAAGATCCTCAAAGACGAATACATGGGCGACCCCGGCTTCCTCGAGCGCTTCCGCGCCGAGGCCCGCCACGCGGCGCTCGTGAATCACGAGGGCATCGCGAGTGTCTTCGACTACGGCGAAGAGGACGGCAGCGCCTTCCTCGTGATGGAGCTCGTCCCCGGCGAAGCGCTGTCGACGATCATCGAGCGCGAAGGCTCGCTGTCGACCGACAAGACCCTCGACATCGTCGCGCAGACCGCGGCCGCCCTGCAGGCCGCCCACGCCGCGGGGCTGGTGCACCGCGACATCAAGCCCGGCAACCTGCTCATCACGCCCGACGGCCGCGTCAAGA
>JAAIGE0101125294.1_pt1 | contig 25814 bp, 26 predicted proteins | sample 6487951 | NCBI WGS metagenome assembly JAAIGE01 (sample SAMN13974128, study PRJNA590717) | phyllosphere metagenome | biome: tomato field; feature: multiple bacterial spot infested tomato fields; material: tomato leaves; isolation source: leaves from tomato fields | host: Solanum lycopersicum ...
GCCATGACGCTGGCAGGTGCTTTTTTCTCGAAACGCGCTAGAACATCGGCCCACATCGTTTGGGATCCCTGAATGAAATTTCAGGGGATTTTACCGAAGACCTTGAAAGGGATGGCTGTCAGAGCGGAACCCTAGGTGGCCGTTACCGCAGGAATGGATATGTACACGGTCCAGCTGTGTTGACTGTCAGGCCGTCTTCGCAGGCAAGCCAGCTCCCACATTTGGACTGCGGTGTGTCAGTTAGAACAGCGTCGGTTGGCAGCCCGTTAAGGGAGCAAGCTCCCTCGCCACAGGTCCAGCGTCACACCAAAGTTGTGTAGATACCTATGCTGCGATAGCGGTGAGTCAGCAAGCCAGTCTGTGACTGATACATCGCTATCGCAGGCAAGCCAGCTTCAAAAGGTATGACGGCGTCAGCCAAAGCGATAGATATCCATGCCCAGGGCGCCCAGTGTGAAGCCTTGGTGCGCCACGCTGAAATCTGCGCCCGCACCCCGCGCAAAGTACAGCGGCAGCAAATGCTCATCGCTGGGATGGCTGCGCACGGCATGTGGCGCTTGGCGGCGATAGTCATGCAAGGCGGTGTCGTCATTGGTCGCCAGTTTGTCGACCACCCAGTCGCGAAATTCCCGGGCCCACGGTGTGATCGTCTCCGGCCCGGCGCGCCAATCCAGTTCGCCCAGGTTATGGGTGATGCTACCGGAGCCGATCAACAGCACACCCTGTTCGCGCAGGCTGGCGAGCACATGCCCCACGCGGGTTTGCAGGGCGGGGCCCATGCGACTGGGCAAGGAGACTTGCACCACCGGAATATCTGCTGCCGGGTACATCAGCGACAGCGGGACCCAAGTGCCATGGTCGAAAGGCCGACGTTCATCAATGCTGGCAGCCAGACCGTCGGCGTGCAGCAGTTCGACAATCTCATTGGCCAGTTGTGGGTCACCCGGCGCGGGGTATTGCACCGCAAACAGCTCGCGCGGAAAGCCGCCGAAGTCGTGCCAGGTTTCGGGCGCAGCACTGCCGCTGACCAGCAGTTCTGGGCTTTCCCAATGCGCCGACACCACCACAATGGCTGTGGGCCGTGGCAGCTCGGCAGCCAGGCGCTGCAGCGCAGGGCCGCTGGCGCCGGGTTGCAAGGCCAGCATGGGCGAGCCGTGGGAGATAAACAGGCTGGGGAGCATGAGCAGGGTCCTGAGGGTTAAGATGGAGCCATCTTCAATCAGATCATCGATCTAAATCTAATATAAGTTTTAGCGCCTTTTGATCGAATTTTCGGAGTGATTTATGCAGCCTGAATTTTGGCAGGACCGCTGGGCGAGCAATCAGATTGGTTTCCACCAGCGCGAGGTCAATCCCTATTTGCAACGGCACTGGCCCGTGCTGGGGCTGCCCGAGGGGGCAAAGGTGCTGGTGCCGTTGTGTGGCAAAAGCCTGGACTTGGTATGGCTCGAGAGCCAGGGGTACCCGGTAATGGGCGTGGAGCTATCGGAGCAGGCGGTGGAGGCGTTCTTCAGCGAGCAGGGGCTTGTGCCGCACGTCACTCAGAAGGGCGCCTTCAAGGTTTACCAGGCGGGCCAGATCGAACTGTGGTGTGGCGATTTCTTCAGTCTGGATGCTGAGGCAGTGGCCGGTTGCAGTGCCGTTTATGACCGCGCGGCATTAATTGCCTTACCGCCGCTGATGCGTGCGCAATACGCCGAGCACCTGAATGCCTTGCTGTCCTCAGGCTGCCAGGGGTTGCTGATTACTCTTGATTACGACCAAACGCAGAAGGCCGGTCCGCCTTTTGCTGTTTCGGACGAGGAGGTGCAGGTGCTGCTGGGGCCATATTGGATGTTGGAGCGGCTGGAGGAGCGGGACATCCTGGGGGAGAGCGGGAAGTTCCTGCAGGACGGTGTTACTCGCCTTGAAGAACGTGCTTATCGGCTGACCAGGCGCTGATAAGGGCTTTTGCTTTTGTAGGAGCGAGCTTGCTCGCGAAAAACTCCCAGGCGCCGCGTTCATTCAGAAAGCCCGCGTATCGTTGAAGTTTTTCGCGAGCAAGCTCGCTCCTACAGGGAGCGGTGAAAATTAGCAGGCATAAAAAAGGGGCGATCAGATCGCCCCTTGTCGAGTCATCCGGCTATCAGCCGCGGCGACGCAGTGCGTCAATCCGCTCTTCCAGCGGCGGGTGGCTCATGAACAAGCGAGCCAGGCCCTGCTTGATGCCGCCGTTGATGCCGAAGGCGGTCAGGCTGTCGGGCATATGCACTGGCAGGCCCTGTTCGGAGCGCAAGCGTTGCAGCGCGCCGATCATTGCGCTGGTGCCCGCCAGGCGTGCGCCGGCTTCGTCGGCGCGGAACTCGCGTTTGCGCGAGAACCACATCACGATGGCGCTGGCCAGGAAGCCCAGGACCAACTCGGCGAAAATGGTCGCCACGAAGTAGGCAATGCCACGGCCTTCTTCGTTCTTGAAGATGACCTTGTCGACGAAGTTGCCGATGATCCGCGCAAAGAACATCACGAAGGTGTTCACCACGCCTTGTACCAGGGCCAGGGTGACCATGTCGCCGTTGGCTACGTGGCCGATCTCGTGGGCCAGCACCGCCTTGACTTCATCGGGTGAAAACCGCTCCAGCAGGCCCTGGCTCACAGCCACCAGTGCGTCGTTCTTGTTCCAGCCGGTCGCAAAGGCGTTGGCCTCATACGCTGGAAAAATCCCCACTTCGGGCATTTTGATGCCAGCTTCCTGAGACAACTGCTCCACGGTTTGCATCAGCCATTGTTCATGGCGAGTGCGGGGTTGAGTGATGATCTGGGTGCTGGTGCTCATCTTCGCCATCCACTTGGAGATGAACAGCGAGAACAGCGAACCGGCAAAACCAAAGACCGCACAGAAAATCAGCAGCTGATTGAGGTTCAGATCAACCCCATTGGCCGCCATGAACCCGTTGAAGCCAAAAAGGCTCAGGGTGACGCTGGCAATCAGTACGACCGCCAGGTTAGTGGCCAAGAACAGCAGGATGCGCATCATGGTTGTAGAATTCTCCTCATGCTTAATATGTCGCTCACTGCGGGGTATATAAGGTGCGGCATGGGGTGATTCAACCGGGGGACTATTTCAAACTGTGTCCTACACCTCGGGCGTAGGGCCTTGAAGGGATTTTCCCACCTGTATTGTCAGCCTTGATCGACCCGATGCTGCCCCGTCGCCCCGTGATTATAGGGGGTACGACATCGGCAGAGGCCGAATGAAGTACAACCGCAAGTAAGTGACACAGAAGTGTTGCTAGATAATCGCTGTACGACCCTTTGTGAGTCGTACAGCGTCAATGGCCTTACTGGCGATAGGACTTCAGGAAGTTGCCGATGCGACCAATGGCCATTTCCAGGTCATCCACGCGTGGCAAGGTCACTACGCGAAAGTGATCCGGCCACGGCCAGTTGAAGGCGGTGCCTTGCACCACCAGCAGTTTTTCTGACAGCAGCAGGTCGAGCACGAACTTCTCATCGTTGAGGATCGGGCAGACTTTCGGGTCGATCCGCGGGAACGCATAAAGCGCGCCCATGGGCTTCACACAGCTCACGCCGGGGATTGCGTTGAGCAATTCCCAGGTGCGGTTACGCTGCTCCAGCAAGCGGCCTTGGGGCAGGATCAGGTCATTGATGCTCTGGTAACCGCCGAGGGCGGTCTGGATCGCGTGCTGGCTCGGTACGTTGGCGCACAGGCGCATGTTGGCCAGCATGTCGATGCCTTCGATGTAGCTTTGCGCGTTGTGCTTGGGCCCGGAGATGGCGATCCAGCCGGAGCGGAAACCCGCCACGCGGTAGGACTTGGACAGGCCATTGAAGGTCAGGCACAGCAGGTCTGGCGCCAGGGAGGCGGTGCAGATATGCACGGCGTCATCGTAGAGGATCTTGTCGTAGATCTCGTCGGAGAACACCACCAGGTTATGCTGGCGTGCCAGTTCCAGCATGCCCAGCAGCACCTCCTTGGAATACACCGCGCCTGTAGGGTTGTTCGGGTTGATGATCACCAGGGCCTTGGTGTTGGGGGTGATCTTGGCCTTGATGTCGGCCAGGTCCGGGAACCAGTCGGCGCCTTCATCACACAGGTAATGCACCGGGTGGCCGCCCGCCAGGGTCACGGCGGCGGTCCACAGTGGGTAATCCGGGGCTGGCACCAGCACTTCATCGCCATTGTTAAGCAATGCCTGCATGGACATCACGATCAGCTCGGACACGCCGTTGCCTAGGTAGATGTCCTCGATGCCGACACCTTCGACCTGTTTCTGCTGGTAGTACTGCATCACCGCCTTGCGCGCGCTGAACAGGCCCTTGGAGTCGCTGTAACCCTGGGCGGTCGGCAGGTTGCGGATCACATCCTGGAGGATTTCGTCCGGCGCCTCGAAACCAAACGGCGCCGGGTTGCCAATGTTCAGCTTGAGGATGCGATGGCCTTCCTCTTCCAGGCGTTTGGCGTGCTTGAGCACTGGGCCGCGAATGTCGTAGCAGACGTTGGCGAGCTTGTTCGATTTGCTGACCTGCATGGCGATGTGATCCTGAAAATGAACGATCCCGACGGCGTAGGCACTACCGTAGGGTGAAGCCTGCACGGCCCGCACCCATAAATACGTTTGAATGCCGGTGGCGCGGGTGCCAGACTGGCGTTTTGAAGAGGCGCAATCATACGTGCCGCCTGATCCATGGAAAAGACACAGATCAGGGTTTTTCAGTTGCCGAGGTGTACCGATGGATAAGTTGCAGAAAACTGTAGACGAATGGAAGGCGATGCTCGATCCGGAGCAGTACAACGTGTGCCGTCTCAAGGGTACCGAGCGACCGTTCAGCGGCAAGTACAACGCCACCAAGACCGACGGCGTCTACCACTGCATCTGCTGCAACGAGCCGCTGTTCGATTCCAAGGCCAAGTTTGATTCCGGCTGCGGCTGGCCCAGCTTCTATGAGCCGATTGCCGATAGTGCGATGGTCGAGATCCGCGACGTCAGCCACGGCATGATTCGCACCGAAGTCACCTGCGCCAAATGTGATGCACACTTGGGGCATGTGTTCCCGGACGGCCCGCCGCCGACGGGCCTGCGTTACTGCATCAACTCGGTATGCCTGGATCTGGTGCCGCGCTAGGCTCGCGTAGCCCCCGTAGGAGCGAGCTTGCTCGCGAAAAACGCCAACGATAACGCGGGGCGCCTGAATGAGCGCGGCGTCTGGGAGTTTTTCGCGAGCAAGCTCGCTCCTACACGAATAAGGTTCTTCTTTCGCTGACTTGAGGTATTGCCATGAGCGACTCCCTGCTGAGCATCCCTTGCACCACCATCAAGGGTGAACAAAAGACCTTGGCCGATTTTGCCGGCAAGGCCATTCTGGTGGTCAACACCGCCAGCAAATGCGGCTTCACCCCTCAGTACAAGGGCCTTGAGCAACTTTGGCAGCAATACAAGGACCAGGGCCTGGTAGTGCTCGGCTTTCCCTGCAACCAGTTCGGCAAGCAGGAGCCGGGCAACGAAGGTGCGATATCCGAGTTTTGCGAGCTGAATTTCGGCGTCAGTTTTCCGCTGTTCAAGAAGATCGACGTCAATGGCAGCGACGCTCACCCCTTGTTCGTGCAGTTGAAAAAGCAGGCTCCGGGGCTACTGGGTTCCAAGAACATCAAGTGGAACTTCACCAAGTTCCTCATCGGCCGTGATGGCCAGCAGGTCAAGCGCTTTGCGCCAACCACCAAGCCCCAGGACTTGACCCAGGAGATCGAAGCCCTGCTCAAATGACCTACGCGGTGCGGGTACCCGTCAGAGGCTGGTGGTCTTCGGTACCCACAGTTCCAGCAGCGCGTTGAGTTCTTCCCGGCGAAACGGCTTGGCCAGGTAATCGTTCATTCCCGCGGCCCGGCAACGCTCGCGTTCTTCGGCCATCGCGTTGGCGGTCAAGGCCACGATGGGCAAGTCCGGCCAACGCCCGCTGCGGCGAATCTGTCGGCTGGCCTCATAGCCATCCATCACGGGCATGTTGCAGTCCATCAACACCATATCGAAGCGCTGGTCCTCCAGCAGCTTGAGGGCTTCGCCGCCATGGGCCGCGACGATCACCTCGCACCCCAGCTTGCTGAGCATGCCCTTGGCCACCAGTTGGTTGACCGCGTTGTCCTCCACCAACAGGATGCGCGCGCGGTGCGCAAGCGGGGCGGTTTCTATCTGCACTGGGTCGAGCACCAGTTGCGCGTCGCTGCGCAGGTTGCGTTGCAGGATCTGGTACAGCGCGTTACGGCTCAACGGGCGGGCTTGTTGCTGCAGCGGCGCCAGGGCCGCGACTTCTTCGCTGGGCAAAAAGTTGCCGTAGGCGGTGACCAACAGAATCGGCGCGCTGATGCCCGGGCGCAAGCGGAACAAGCATTCAGGACAGTCAGTGATCAACAGGTCGGGCGCCAGCCCGCTCAGATCATCGTCCTGGGAATAGCACCGCGGCGTCAGCCCCCAAGAGGGCAAAAGCGTGGTGAGCAGCTCCGTCAGCCCACCGCCGGCGTTGGTGATGGCGATCACCTCGCCCGTGAGCGGTGCATAGCGTGTGGCAGGCAAATGCGCCGGCAGTGGAAGGTCGGCGCAGAACTGGCTGCCAAAGCCCACCTCCGAACTGATACTCAAGCGGCCTTGCATGGCTTCGCACAGGTTATGGGTCAGTGCCAGGCCCAATCCCGTGCCGCCAAACTGGCGGGTGATGCCAGCGCCGGCCTGAGTGAACGGCTGGAATATTTTTACCTGGGCTTCCTGGGCGATGCCGATGCCGGTGTCACACACTTCGATGCTGACCCGGCCTGCCGAGGCGCGCAGGCGCACATCGACGCGGCCGAAGCGGGTGAACTTCAAGGCATTGGAGAGCAAGTTGCTGACGATTTGCCGCACACGGGTCGGGTCACCGATCACCTGGGCGGGAAATTGCGGGTCGATCAGGCAGGTCAGCTCCACACTCGGCGCGGCGTTTTGCGACAGCAGGTTGGCGGTGTCCTCCACCAGGGAGCCCAGGTCGAAGGGGATATGCTCCAGTTCCAGTTGGCCGGCGTCGAATTTGGACAGGTCGAGGATATCGTTGAGCAACTCCACCAGCACTTTGCCTGAGTCATGGGCAATGGACAGTTGCTGGCGCTGTTCGGCGGTCAGCGGGCTGTCCAGTGACAGGGCAATCATGCCCAGCAGCCCATTGAGTGGCGTGCGGATTTCATGGCTCATATTGGCCAGGAACGCCGCCCGCGCCTGGGCCATGCCCAGCGCTGTCATTTTCGCCGCCTCCAGCTCATCGTTGGACTGGCTCAAGCGTTGGTTGCTGGCCTTGAGTTCAAGGGTGCGCGCCGAAACGATATTTTCCAGTTGCCCCAGGTACTCCGTGAGGCGGTCCTCGGCGTGGCGCCGCTGCTGGATCTCGGTTTCCATGTTTTCGAATTGTTGGTTGGCGACGTTGACCAGCACGCCGATTTCATCGTGTTCGTGCCCCGGTGGGCAATCCAGGCGCGCCTGTTTGCGTGTGCTCAGCTCGCGGATAATGCGCACCAGCGGTTGGGTGAGCATTACGTAGAACAGGCCGAGCAAAATCCCGGTGAGCAGCAGGCTGCGGGCGAAGCCGTTGAGCAGGGTGATCTCGGCGCGATGCAGGAAACGGCTGCCAAAGGCATAGGTGTCGACGTCAAGGCGCAGCACACCGAGCGAGTCGTTGGGCATATGGCTGAGAAACAGCCGGTCTTCGAACTGGCGATTGGCCCCAAACAGAAAATCGCTGACGGGCCGATAGTTGCTTTCTTTGCGCGGGCGGTTGACGTCGGCCAGCACCACGCCATTGTTGTCGATCAACTGCGCGCGGATGATGGCAGGGGAGTGCAGCAGGCCCAGGGTCAGTTCTTGGGCTAGTTCGGCATCGATGTTGTAGGCGATGCGTGACGCCGGGTTGTGGCTGATTTCAATCAGTGAGCGTATTTCACGGTTGATGGATGCGTCTTCACTGGCATAATCAATGCCGATTTGGATCAGGCTGAGCAGGGTTCCCAAGACGAAACCGACCAGCACAGTCAATCTGGCTTGTTTATAAGACAAGCGGTGGGCGAACTTGATATCCATCGAGTGTTGAACCACTTAGCGTTTCCCTTCGCCCGGCAAGCATAGCTGAACATCCACAAGCTTTGGCTCGCCCGGCATGAATCGTTTTTTTGATGCAGCCCATGCAGTGTGCCGCAGGGTTGCCAATACGCCATCTTTTGCAAGAAGTTGCCAGAGGAATAGCTGTGGATTCTCGATTGAATGCCTTTCTTGAGCGCGCCGATGCGGTGCTGGCTCGCCTGGAACCGTTGTTACCCGCCCCGCGCCAAGCGATCGACTGGAGCCAATGCCTGGCCGCCCGTTGGCAGCGCGAAGGTCGCAGTGGCTTCCTGTTGCCGCTGGAGGTCAGCCTGGACATGCGCCTGTCGGACCTGATCGGTGTTGATAAACAACGCGAGCAACTGGCGCGCAACACCCAACAGTTCCTCGACGGTTTGCCCGCCAACCATGCGCTGTTATGGGGTTCGCGTGGCACAGGCAAGTCTTCCATGGTTCGTGCCTTGCTCGCCCAGCACGCCAAGGCGGGCCTGCGCTTGATCGAGATCGAGCGTGACCACCTGGCGGACCTGCCGCGGGTGGTCGAGCAACTGCTCAAGCTACCCCAACGCTTTATTTTGTTTTGCGATGACCTGTCGTTTGAAGCGGGCGAAGGCGATTATCGCGTGCTCAAGAGCGTGCTCGATGGCTCCCTGGAACAGGCGCCGGAAAACGTGCTGCTGTATGCCACGTCCAACCGTCGCCACCTGGTGCCGGAAAACCAGAGCGACAATGACAACTGGAAGCGCGTGGATGGCGAATTGCACCCGAGCGAGGCGGTTGAAGACAAGATTGCCTTGTCGGATCGTTTTGGCCTGTGGCTGTCGTTCTACCCGTTTAGCCAGGAGCATTTCCTGGATGTGGTGGAGCACTGGATCGGCGAGTTGGCCAGCAAGGCCGGCTTGCAGTGGCAGCGCGATGAGCAGCTTGATGTCCTCGCGGTGCGTTGGGCCACCGGGCGCGGCAACCGCAATGGCCGGTGCGCCTATCAATTCGCCCGTTACTGGGTGGGTCTTAAATTGTTGGAACGTCAACCATGATCGATTTACAACAGGCCGGCAGCGGCCTTGATGGCTATGCCATGCTGTGTGCGCAACTGGAGTCACTGTTGGCTGATGAGCGCGATTTTATTGCCAACAGTGCGCAGTTTTCCGCGTTCCTGTTCAACCAGTTGGATGACTTGAACTGGGCGGGCTTTTACCTCAATCGCAATGAAGAGTTGGTACTTGGGCCCTTCCAGGGGCAGATCGCCTGTGTGCGCATTCCGTTTGGTCGTGGCGTGTGTGGTGCGGCTGCGGCAACGCGGCAAACCCAGCGCGTGGAGGATGTGCACGCGTTCCCAGGCCATATTGCCTGTGACAGCGCTTCGAACAGTGAATTGGTAGTGCCCTTGGTCAAGGACGGTCACCTGATTGGCGTTCTTGACCTCGACAGTCCATTGCTGGCCCGGTTCACCCCTCAGGACCAGGTGGGCATTGAGCGGCTGGCGGAGATTTTCCTGCGGTTGACCGACTGCTGAAGCGGCTGGTGAGGCAGGTTGGGGTAGGGGCGCGTTTGCTCACTCCTACCCCTACCGACCCTGGCGCTTATTGGCTTTGCAGCTCATCCAGTTGAACCTGCAGCATCTTTTCCAGTGCCTGCATGAGTTGTTCCAGGGCCTTGATACCGCTTTCGATCACGGCCCATTCCTCATTGCGCGAACAGCTTTGCTCCAAGGCTTCACATTGTCCCGCCAATGAATGGGCTTGCACGATACGGGCTGCGCCCTTGATCTTGTGGGCTTGCTCAATGATTTCCGAGAGTGGAGCGTGTCGATCCAGCAGTTCGCTAAGGATCTGGCGGTCTTGATGGCTGCTGCTCAGTAGTTCCTCCAGCAGGCGTCGACTCAAATGGGGGTCACCGCCGGTCAACGCTTCCAGGCATTGGAGGTCCAGTCGTTGGTGCACGGCTTTAGGGACAATGTGTGCCAGTTGGCGCTCCAGTACGGTGAGGCTGATGGGCTTGAACAGACAGTCATCCATGCCGGCCTGCACGCATCGTTGCCTTTCTTCTGGCTGGGCATTGGCGGTAAAGCCCAGTACCACGCAGGGCACCAATTGTTCGCGCTGCTCATACTCACGGATTGAGCGACTCAGTTCATAGCCATTCATGATGGGCATGTTGCAGTCGGCAATCACCAGGTCGAAATGCTCTTTACGCCAGGCCTGGAACCCCGCCGCACCGTGCTCGGCAGCGGTGAATTTATGCCCCAGGTAGCCCAGTTGCTGGCACATCAGCAGGCGGTTCGCCGGGTGGTCGTCTACCACCAGTACGTTAAGCACCAGTGCGGTGGCCGGCGTTTGCGGCGTGTGTTCACCCTCCGCCTGGATCGCTTGCAGGCGAGGCATGCTCAGGTTGACGTGCACCTGGGTGCCTACCATGGGCACGCTGCTCAGGCTCAATTGGCCGCCCATCATCGCGCACAGGCTGCGGCAGATCACCAGCCCCAGGCCCGCGCCACTGCGGGCCAGTTGCCCGGAGTTGTCCGCTTGGGCAAAAGGTTCGAACAGGCGCAACTGGTCTTCCCGGCTGATGCCGATGCCGGTGTCTTCCACCACCAGTCTCAGTTCGATCTGCTCCGGGGCCTGGGTAGGCTGCAGCTCAACCTTGATCTTGACCTGGCCCTGTTCGGTGAACTTGATCGCGTTGCTCACAAGGTTCGATAGCACCTGCTTGAAGCGCAGCGGGTCTATCAGCACCTCGATATCGTTCAGATCGGGTTTGAACTCCAGCAGCAGGCTGAGGGTTTTCTGGCGTGCCAGCCCGTCGAAGACGCGCACCACTGATTCAATCACCTCCCGCAGGTTGACGCGCTCCGGCGCCAGGCTGAGGCGGCCAGACTCGATACGCGCGATGTCGAGAATGTCACCGATCAGCTCCAGCAGGTCCCTGGCCGAGTTGTACGCCACCTCGATCGCCGGACGGTCAAGGTGCCCTTGGTCGGCGCGCTTGAGCGTCAGTTCGAGCATGCCGATCACAGCGTTCATCGGGGTGCGAATCTCGTGGCTCATGGTGGCCAGGAACGTGCTCTTGGCGCGGTTGGCCTCGTCGGCACGCTCCTTGGCGGCGCGTAGTTCATCGAATAGCTGGCGTCGGTCACTGATATCGATCCAGCCACCGATGATGCCTTGGACTTCACCCGTGGAGTCGCGGTAGGGCAGGATCCAATGGTAGATGGTCAGTTTCCTGTCGTGGATATGCAGGCTGCGATCAAGGATCAGCGGGTTACCCTCGGCGACGACGCGCAGATAGTCAGCATGATACTGGGCTGCCTCCGACGCCAGGGCCATGGTCATCTGGGTCACGCTTTTGCCGATCACCTCTTCGCGCTTGACATCGAACACCTGCAGGTAGCTGTCGTTACAGGTCTGCAACAGCCCATTGCGGTCGCGCACGTAGATCGGATGGGGCGTCTCGTTGACCAGTGCACGCATGAACTCGAACTGATCGTTGAGGGCGCGTTCGGCCATTTTTCGATGTTTGATCTGGCGACGCATGTAGGCATTCCAGGCCAGGGAAATCAATAGCAATAGCCCGGTGCCGATGATGATGCGCGCGATCAATTGATGGTAGTTACGCCAGTAGCTGTCGGATGCGGCGGTGTAGCCACGCCAGCGGCTGTTGATCACACCCATTTCATCCGGGGCGATGCTGAGCAGGGCCTTGTCGAGAATCGAGCTCAACTCCGTGGCTTGACGCGAGGTGGCCAGGGTGAAGGTCGCAGGGGTCGTGCCGATGCTGGCGCTGATTTGCAATTTATCCTGGAAGACCTGGGAAGACAGGAAGTAGTTGGCGATCACCAGGGTGTTCACGGCCCCATCCACTTGTCCCTGTGCGAGCAGCTCCGATGCTCTGAACGTATCACTGGTTTCCACCAGTTGAACCTGCGGGAAGTCTTTGCTCAAGGTCGCGGCCAGTGGGCTGCCTCGGGTGATTGCCAGACGCTTTCCTGCCATCTGCTCCATGTTCGAGGGGGCACCTTGCTCTCTGCGTGTCAACAATACATAGGAGTTTTCCAGGTAGGGGCGGCTGAAATTAAGCTGCGAATCTCGTTCGTTACTGGGCACGATGGCGCCGATCATATCGACTTTCTGGGCCGCGACCTGTTCTATCATCGCGCCGACCTCGCGGCCGCGCTGCACCGAAAAACGCAGGCCGGTGCGCAGGCGAATCAACTCCAGCAAGTCAGCGGTGATGCCGCGAAAGTTGCCGTCCGCATCGAAGAACGTCAGGGGCGCGAAGGTTTCGTTGACGATCACCGTGACCACCGGATGCTCTTTGAGCCAACGCTCTTCGCGCTGGGTCAGTTGCAGTTTCTGGTCGGTCAGCAGAATGTCGCTGCCGGCGCTCCAGCGCTTGGCAATGCTGTCCCTTTCGTTGATGGGCACCGAGGCCAGGGCTGAATCGACAATGCTGAGGAGCATCCGGTTGTCCTGGCGTGTGGCAAAACTGAAACCATACGCTTCATGCTTGCCGAAGTTGGCCATGCGAATGTTTTTGAGATAGCCCTTGTTGATCATGTAATGGGTGGAAATGGTGTCACCGAGAAACACATCCGCCTGGTCGAAGGCCACTGCATTCAAGGCATTTTGATAAGACGGGTAGGCGCGGATGATCGCCTTGGGGTACAACTTTTCCACCTCATTGAGCGGCAGGTAGTGATAGACAAGGCTCAGGCGCAGCCCGTCGAGGCCTTCGCTGAGGCTGCGGGTTTCTCCCTCGCGCGTGACCAGCACCGGCTGGTCCACGGCATAGGGTTCGGAGAGGATAAGGTTCGGCGTTGCAGCTTCAAACCCGTTGGAGGAGCCCAGCAGGTCAATTTCCCCGGCTTCCAGGGCACGAATGGCTGCCGCCCGGGACGGGTAGCGCATCACAGTGATGGGCAGGGAGAGTGCCTTGGCCAGCAGGCCCGCGTAATCGGCGGTAAGGCCTTCATAATCATGGCCGCTGGAAGTGAGGTCAAAGGGCGGGTAGTCAGGGGTGGATGTACCCAGCGTTAGTTCACGTTTGTTCTGCAGCCACTGGCGTTGGGCCTTGTCAAAATGAGTGTCCAGTTGAACAGCTCCCGCGCGACTCAAGAGGGTGAAGCGTTCCGGGCTGGTTTGGTGCTCAGCGAGCACAGTCGTGCTGAAGTACAAACCGGCACTTAATATTATTAGATAGTCCTTTATACGCCTGGGCATCCGCTTTCTCACACTAGCGCGTTTCGTTTTGCCATCTCGATGAGGTCAACCAAGGATTTGGCTTGGAGTTTTTGCATGAGTCTCTTTTTATAAGTGCTGACGGTCTTGTTACTTAAGAACATGCCTTTGGCGATTTCCTTGTTAGTGCGGCCCTGTGCAAACAGTTGCAGGACCATCAGTTCCCGGTCGTTGACGGTCTTGAACAGTTCCAGCTCTTGAGCATCCATGCCTTCGGTTCCGGGGCCATTCAAAGCCTGGCTGGGGAAGTAGTTGTAGCCGGACAGCACCGCGCGAATGGCACTCAGCAACTCGCTCAGGTCACCCTCCTTGCACACGTAGCCTTCGGCCCCCGAGCGCATGCAGCGCGTGGCAAACAGCGTGGGGCATTGGGCCGTGAGGACCAGGGTTTTCATCGAGGTGTTCATGGCATTGAACCGGCAGAGCACCTCAAGGCCATCAAGTTTCGGGATGCTGATGTCGAGAATCACCAGGTCTGGAAGGCATTCACGGACCATCTGTATGGCATCGCACCCGTTATCTGTTTCGCCGACGACTTTGTAACCTTCGTGCTCCAGCAACATTCGAATGGCAAGCCGGATAACGGGGTGGTCATCGATAATAAAAACTGTGTTCATAGTCACTTTCCATGCAGGTGCAGATAAAGCGGGCACATTAGCTCAGAAGGTGAGTGCACAGTATGAAGCTCGCACGGAGTAGATGCAGAACAGGAAAGTTCCTACATTTAAAAAGGTATAGGCCTACAAGTTGTTAGGTAATCGTGACAGGGCATGTGAGCGTTTTGAGGATGAGCCAGGCAAGAAGGGAGGCTTGGAGATTTACGGTGGACCCCGAATCGTTTTTCGTTGTAGGGGATGTTTAAAATCCTACAGGAGTGGGTTAAAAGTTGAGCGGACTAATCGCTCAAGTTCATCTTTGTTCAAAGGTTTTGATAAGTAGCCTAGGAGGGGGAGACTTCGTTGTGCGGCTTGTATCGTCAGGTTAACCAATTCCGAAGTGGGTAAACCGCTTAACAAGATAGCGCTGGTGATGAAGCGTCGGCGGCTGGCGATTTCCACCAGTTCAAGCCCGGGCAGGTCGGGCAGGCATTGGTCGCATAACATCAGGTCGAAAGGGTGTTCGGACTGACTCATCACGCGTATGGCTTGCTCGGCATTTTCCACCGGGGTCAGTTGATCGAAGCCGAAGCTTCTGAGCAGGCACTGGGTGGCCATGAGTTGAAAGGGGTGATCCTCCACCAAAAGAATACGAAGAGAATAGCTGGGCATAAAGAGCACACAGTAAGGCAAGCGTCGATGGGGGCAGTAGGAATTACTCGGCGGGTCCGTTGGGGCGCGCGTGATTATTCTTCGTGCGCCTGTACGAATTCGATCAGGCTGCTCTGTTCCCATCGTAGGGCAATTCGCTTCAGGGAACAGGCAGTTGGATGGAGTCGTTATTGAGGGCTGGAGCGCCCGGTCATTTCCCGTGCCATTTCGGTGGCGTAGCTGTCGGTCATACCGGCGATGAAGTCGATCATGCGCAGGAAAGAGGCGTGCAGCGGCCAGGCGGGGTCCGGCGCGCTATTGCCCAGCAAATCGAGAATGCGCCGGTTCTTGAACGACGGCGTGCGCCCGCCATGTTGTTCCAGGGCCGCGCCACAAAAGGCATTCAGCAGGATTTCGAGGGTGGTATAGGCCCCGATCTCATGCAACGTCTTGCGCTTGTCCTGGAAGATCTTCTTGCGTGCCATGTCCTTGGCATCCAGCACGCAGCGCTTTGCCGGGCCATGCATGTGTTCCACCAAGTCACCGGGCAGCGTGCCGGCCAATAGGGCGTCCTGCTGTTCGACAAACGCCTGCGCCGCCGCATTGGTCAGGTGTTCGATGGCTTTGCCGCGCAGGATCGCCAGCTTGCGGCGACGTGAGTCCATTGGGCCCAGTTGGCGATAGGTTTGCGGCAGGTCATCGCCGACCAGGTTCAGCAGCAGCGACTCGACTTCGGCGTACTGCAGAAGCTCCATTTCCAGGCCGTCTTCCAGGTCGATCAGCGCATAGCAGATATCGTCGGCGGCCTCCATCAGGTAGACGAGCGGGTGACGTGCCCAGCGTTGCTCCTCCAACTGGGGCAGGCCAAGCTTGTGGGCGATCTGCTCAAGAATCGGCAGTTCGCTCTGGTAACAGCCGAACTTGTGTTTCTTGTACCCCAGCGAGTCGGCGTGGCGGGCGGTCCAGGGGTATTTGAGGTAAGTGCCCAAGGTGGCGTAGGTCAGCCGCGTGCCGCCGTCGAACTGATGGTATTCAAGTTGGGTGAGCACCCGAAAGCCCTGGGCATTGCCTTCGAAGTTCAGGAAGTCATTGCGTTCGGCGCTGCTCATGTCATCCAGCCAGCCGCGCCCGGCGGCCTGTTGGAACCAGTGGCGAATGGCGTCTTCGCCCGAGTGCCCGAACGGCGGGTTGCCGATGTCATGGGCCAGGCAGGCCGATTGCACCACCATGCCCAGATCGCTCGGGTCGCACCAGTCGGGCAGGGCGCTACGCAGGGTTTCGCCTACGCGCATACCGAGTGAGCGCCCCACGCAGCTGACTTCCAGGGAGTGGGTCAAGCGTGTATGGATATGGTCGTTACTCGAAACCGGGTGCACTTGGGTCTTGCGCCCCAGGCGCCGGAACGCGCCGGAGAAAATAATGCGGTCGTGATCTTTGTGGAAGGGGCTGCGGCCCAGTTCTTCAGGGCTGTGCAGGGGTTTTCCAAGACGTTCGCGGGTCAGCAGGGTGGGCCAATCCAAGGCGCAGGTTCTCCGTAAGATGAATGACAGTTCCAGCTTCCCGCTTCGGCTTTTGTGGTGCAAGCGAATCCAGCGGTAAGCCGAGTCGATATCAATTAACAGCCAGCGCAAAAAACCGCAATGACCAGCAGGTGTCTGGTCATTGCGGTCGTCGGCTCCCGCGTATCAGCTTTTGCGCGAAGAGCTTTGCATGGCCAACTTGATCAGCGGGATCAACCCGGCACCCAGCCGCACCAGGCGCGTGATGCTGCTGATGCTGCCGCCCTTGGCGCCTTTGCCGGTAAAGAAGCCCATCAGCGTGACCGCCGCCACGCCCCACAACGGCGCGTGCTTGATGCCCAGGCTGTCCTGCCAGTTGTGGCGCATGTTGCGCATCTTGTGCAGGGGCGCCATGAGTTGTTGGGACTCATGCCGGATTTCCTGGCGGTGCATTTCCATGCGCAGGCGGATCAAGGCTTTGCGCATTTCCCGGCGTGACGTGTTTTGCGGGATCTCAGTCATGCTCATGGCAGCAGGCGCTCCCGGTCATTGGCCAGCTCTTCGAGCGTGGCGTGGAAGGGCGTGGACTCATCGAACACCGCCGCTTTCAAACGCACACCGCAGAATGCAGCGGCCAGGCTATAGAACACGCACAGGCAGATGATACCGGTGAGTCGATAGCCCGTGTCCCACACCAGGATCATCACCAGCGTCGACAACCCCACCAGCAACAGCAGGGCAAACACCAACGCCAGGCCGGCAAACAGCAACAGGCTGACGGTGCGGGCCTTTTGCTCTTGTAACTCGATGCCGAACAACTCGACGTGACTGTGCAGCAAGCCCAGCACAGCTGCGCCCAGGCGTCGGGAAGTCGAACCGCTTGCTGAGGAATGTGCGCTCGAAGATGAGCTGGATTCGCCGATAGACATGGTTAGCGCCTTGTAGCCAGCAGACCGATCAAAAAGCCTACGCCGGCAGCAATGCCGACTGACTGCCATGGGTTGGCTTGCACGTAGTCTTCGGTGGCAGTGATCGCCGCCTGGCCGCGCTCGCGCAGTGAGTCTTCAGTCAGTTGCAAGGTCTCGCGGGCCTTGAGCAGGCTCTCGTGGATCTTGGTGCGCAGCTCGTCAGCCTGGTCACCGGCCAGCACGGCGGTGTCGTCCAGCAACTTTTCGGTATCGCTGACCAGGGTTTGAAAATCCTCCATCAGTATCTCTTGAGCAGTCTTTGCTGTTTTACCGGCCATGGTTGTCTCCGTGGGTAGCTGATCTGTACGTGTGGTTTCGAGTCGCGGCGTTGGCTGAAGGTTCAGTGCAATTGTGTGGTACAGCTTTTGCTTTGCCTTGGTGCGCAGGCTTTAGGGCCTGCGCTGAATCCGGGCGGTCGAGGTAAAAACCTTGAAAAACCTTACCCTAAATCACTTAACTTCGCGGAAAAACCCTGTCGGCAACGGCCTGATGTGTTGATTGCTGCGCTAAAGCGGTTCACGCTCTCTGAAGAAGGGCGAAGCCGGCGGTGCCAATTTAGTGCGCGAAACCCCGGCTTGAACCGCTTTGGTGCTTTTTGCCTTGATGCAGGCCTGCCAACCTCCATGGAAAACTTGCAAAGCGCAGTGGACACCCTTGTCCACAGTTCCAACACCCTGTTCATCCTGATTGGCGCGGTCATGGTACTGGCCATGCACGCCGGCTTTGCCTTCCTTGAAGTCGGCACGGTACGCCAGAAGAACCAGGTCAACGCCTTGTCGAAAATCCTCAGTGATTTTGCGATTTCAACGCTGGCCTATTTCTTTATAGGCTATTGGATCTCCTACGGTGTGAGCTTCCTGCAACCAGCCGCCGTGATCAGCGCCGATCATGGTTACGGCCTGGTGAAGTTTTTCTTCCTGCTGACGTTTGCCGCGGCGATTCCGGCGATCATTTCCGGCGGGATTGCCGAGCGTGCGAAGTTTGCGCCGCAGTTGTGTGCCACCGCGCTGATCGTGGCGTTTATTTACCCGTTCTTCGAAGGCCTGGTGTGGAACGGCAACTTTGGCCTGCAAGCCTGGCTGCTCGCAACCTTTGGCGCCAGCTTCCACGACTTTGCCGGCTCCGTGGTGGTGCACGCCATGGGTGGCTGGCTGGCGCTGGCGGCGGTGTTGCTGCTGGGCCCGCGCAATGGACGTTACCGTGAAGGGCGCCTGGTGGCGTTTGCGCCGTCGAGCATTCCCTTCCTGGCGCTGGGCTCGTGGATTCTGATCGTGGGCTGGTTCGGCTTTAACGTGATGAGCGCGCAAACCCTCAATGGCGTCAGTGGCCTGGTGGCCGTCAATTCGCTGATGGCCATGGTCGGTGGCACCGTGGCTGCTTTGGTGATTGGCCGCAACGATCCGGGTTTCCTGCACAACGGTCCCTTGGCCGGGCTGGTGGCGATCTGCGCCGGCTCCGACTTGATGCACCCGGTGGGCGCGTTGGTCACGGGTGTGGTGGCTGGCGGCTTGTTCGTGTGGTGTTTTATCGCGGCCCAGGCGCGTTGGAAGATCGACGACGTGCTGGGCGTGTGGCCGTTGCATGGTTTGTGTGGTGTGTGGGGCGGCATTGCTTGCGGCGTCTTCGGGCAGACCGCCCTGGGTGGGCTGGGCGGGGTGAGCCTGATCAGCCAGTTGATCGGCACCGGGCTGGGCGTGGCGGTGGCGTTTGGCGGCGGCTTGCTGGTGTACGGCGTGATCAAGCGCGTGCAAGGGCTGCGCTTGACTCAGGAACAGGAGTATTACGGTGCGGACCTGTCGATCCACAAGATCGGCGCGGTCAGTCAGGATTGATCGGAGCTTCTTCATCTGTATGTGGCGGCGGGTAAAAACCGTGTAACAGGCGGTAGCGGTTGTGCCGTACCTCATCCACCCGCGCCTGCACCTGTTGGTCCGGCAGGCCCAGCAGGATCAGGGCATGGGCGGCGAGCATCAGGCTCGACTCCAGCAACTCGGGCACCACTTCGCTGGCGCCCGCGGCCTTGAGCTCAGCCAACTGGCTGTCATCGCGGGTGCGCACCAGGATCGGTACGTCGGGGTTGATCTGTCGCGCCTCCTTGAGCACCACCAGGGCGACATCACTGTTGTCCACCGCGATCACCACCAACCGCGCCCGCTCCAGGCCGACGGCGCTGAGCAAGGCGCCACGGCGGCAGTCGCCGTAATGCACGCTGCTGTCCTCGGTGGCGGCTTCCTGCACCCGTTCGGGGTCATCATCCAGGGCGATAAACGCCTGTTGTTCGCGGCGCATAAAGCGTCCGATTGACTGGCCTACGCGGCCATACCCGCAAATCACTACGTGCCCGTGCAGTTGGGCATTGAGCGCGGTGATCTGCTCCAGTTGCACTTGCTGGTTGGGCTTGCGATGCAGGCGCAGGGCAACGGCCGGTGCCGCACGCAACAGCAGTGGTGTCAGCAGCATCGAGCAGAAGGTGGCGGCCAATAGCAAGCCGTTGAACTCATCGGGAATCAACCGGCTCTGCTGCATCTGCGCCATCAGCGCAAAACAGAACTCGCCGCCCTGGGCCAGTGCCAAGCCGCTGCGCCAGGCCGTTTCGGTGTCGCTGTTACGCCACTTGACCAGCGCCGCGACCACCATGCCTTTGACCAGCATCAACGCGAGCGTCAGGCCGAGGATCAACAGGCTGTGGCTGACGAACAACTGCAGGTCGATAAGCATGCCGATGCTGACAAAAAACAGCCCCAGCAGGATGTCGCGAAACGGGCGGATATCCGCTTCGATCTGGTGTCGGTAATGGCTCTCGCCCAGCAGCATGCCGGCCAGGAACGCACCGAGGGCAGGGGACAGGCCCAGCAGGTGGGTGAGCCAGGCGGTGAGCAAGACAATCACCAACGCCAGCAGCACAAACAGCTCCGCCGAATGGGACGCGGCGACTTCACGGAACAAGCGCGGCAGCAACCAGCGGCTGGCGAGCAACAGGCCCACGAACAGCACCACGGTCTTGCCCAGGGTCAGCGGCAGCGCCCAGTACCAGGCCTGGTCACTGCTGCCGGCAAACACCGGCACCAACGTCAGCAGCAACACCGCCACGACGTCCTGAAACAGCAACACGCCTATCGCGTTCTGGCCATGACTGCTGAAGATCTCACCGAGGCTGGTCAACTCCTTGCTGACAATGGCCGTGGACGATAACGCCAGCCCGGCGCCCAGCAGCAACGCGATGCCAGGCGCGAGGCCAAAGCTCATCAACAAAACGCCCAGCAATGCCCCACACCCCAGCACTTGCAGGCTGCCCAGGCCAAATACCACGCTGCGCAGCGCCAACATTTTCGACAGGGAAAACTCAAGCCCCAGGGAAAACAGCAGGAACACCACGCCCATCTCGGCGAGGTCCGGCAGGTCTTCGTTGTCATTGACCCAGTCCAGCGCGGTGGGCCCCACTGCCAGGCCAACGCACAGGTAGCCCAGCACAGGCGGCAGTTGCAGCCGGCGAAACAGCGCAATCACCACCAGGGATGAGGCCAGGATAATTAGCAGGTTGGCGAACACAGGCATCTCCGTTGCAGGGTGAGCGGCAAAAAGCCGCAAGCATTGCTGAATCAGTTATAGGCCATGGTGATCTGGATCAGGCTTTTTACACCGTAGGAGCGCGCTTGCTCGCGAAAAACGTCAACGCTAGCGCGGGGTTCCTGAATGAACGCGGCGCACCGGAGTTTTTCGCGAGCAAGCTCGCTCCTACAAGGGGCTTGTTGGGCTTAGAATGGAGGTTCGTTTTGTGACCTGAGTCCTTTCATCATGCTTCCTGAATGCCAGCTGTTCGGCACCCTGGGTTGCCATCTATGTGATATCGCCGAAGCCGAAGTCATGCCGCTCGTCGAACACGGGCTGTTGGTGGAGTTGGTGGATATCACCGATCCCCAGGACCTGACAGATGTCTACGGCCTGCGTATTCCGGTGCTTCGCCGCATGGACACCGGGGCGGAACTGGACTGGCCGTTCGACACCGATCAGGTGGTTGCCTTCCTGCGCTGAGATTTATGCGATGGCGGCTTTCCAAATATTCAGTTACTGTATATTCGTACAGCGATTGAATAGAGGGAACGCCCGTGGTGAATGTTGAACAACTTAAAAGCAGCGTCAATCGCATGTCCGCCGATGTGGTGCGTGACGCGGTGAACGAGCTGCGCCTCGATGGCCTGGTCACGGAAGGCAAGACGCCGTTTAACAAAGTGCATTTCAACACCTGCTTCGCGGAAATCGAGGCGCTGTTCCAGCGCGCCGGTTATCACAAGCAATTGGATGTGGTGGGTTATCAGGGCTTGCTCTACGCGCTGTATGACCCGGGCCGTTGGGAAGCGGTGGACGTGCTGCGCTGGCTCAAGGAATTCACCGAGGCGGCGAGGGCCTCGCCGGTGCTGCGGGCTCAACTGGCCAAGGCCTGAGATAGGCCCTAGGCAATCGCACGCCATGGGCGATAATGCCCGCCTGTTTTCCAGGCTTTGAGCGTCAGCATGTCCACTTCCGGTTTTTCTCCCTCCCAGCACCAAGCCAGCACCCTGTACTTGCCGCCGGGCTCCTGGGTGACGGTGCTCGACTGCCTGTGCGCACATTTCCCGGCTATTGGCCGTGAACAGTGGCTGGACCGCATTGCCCGAGGCCGGGTGCTGGATGTCAACGGCAGCCCGATCAGCCTGGGCCTGGGCTACAAGGAAGGCCTGTGCATTTATTATTTTCGCGAAGTGCCCAACGAAAAAGTGATTCCGGTGCAGGAAAGCATCCTGTACGCCGATGAGCACCTGGTGGTAGCGGACAAACCGCATTTCCTGCCAGTGACACCCGCTGGCGAGTACGTCGAGCACACGTTGTTGCGACGCTTGATCCGGCGTCTGGACAACCCCGCCCTGGTGCCTCTGCACCGCATCGACCGGCATACGGCGGGGTTGGTGCTGTTCTCCGCTAACCCGCACAGCCGCTCGGCCTATCAGCAACTGTTTCCCACGCGGCGTATCGACAAATTCTACGAAGCCATCGCCCCGGCCTTGCCGCACCTTACTTTCCCGTTGGTGCACAAAAGCCGCCTGGTGGATGGCGAACCTTTCTTTCGCATGCAGGAAGGGCCGGGCGCCAGCAACACCGAGACGGCGGTAGAGGTGCGCGAGAAAAATGGCGATCTATGGCGCTACGGCCTGTTCCCGGTGACCGGCAAGAAGCACCAGTTGCGCGTGCATATGACGGCGCTGGGAGCGAGCATCTGCAATGACCCGTTCTACCCCGAAGTGATCAAGGATGCCGAGGACGATTACGCCAAGCCACTCAAGCTGTTGGCCCAGGGCGTGCGCTTTATCGACCCGGTGAGCGGCCAGGAGCGCAGCTTCCGCAGCCAGATCACCCTCGACTGGTAAACCCTAGGAACAACAAGGCCCGCGCGAGGCGGGCCTTGTGTGCAAGCGCTAAGGCTTACAGGTCTTTAACGGTGCGAACCTGATCTTTGTTGATACGGGTGTGCTTGCCGTCCAGTTGTTCGAATTCGTAGAAGCCCGAATCTTCATCGTACTTCGGGGTGTCGACGGCCTGGATTTCGCGACCGTCATTCAGGGTGATCACTGTTGGCGAAGCGCAACCGGCGAGGGTAGCGAGGCCCAGTGCAAGCATGAGAGCGGCGATGGTCCGTTGAGTCATGAGTTTGTCTCCGAGAGAATACTTTTAAATTGCTGACCTTGTGACGTACGGGACGCCGGCAAAGTTCCTTGTGCAGGCTTCATTCTGACATGCCAGCCCCGGGGTGCAACAGCTCGGGCGTATTAAGATTGGCCAGGCGCGGGTCATTGGCCGGGCATTGCAGGGCCACCGCGCCCAGTTGCAACCAGAGCTTGCGCGGGCTGCGTTCACCCGCTTGCCACGCCTGTTCCACCTGGTTTTTCAGGCCAGTGGGGATGATGCACAGCAAGGGCTCCCAGTCTTCACCCTGGCGCACCATCACCGGTAGCTGCGGGTTGCGTCGTGAGGTCGCACGCAGGTCGGCCAGCAACCGCGCATCGATCTGCGGCACATCGCAAGGCAAGATCAGCAGATGCGCATGGCGTGCGGCGAAGAGTCCTGCGCGGATACCGGCCAGCGGGCCGGGGAAGTCCGGGTTGTCATCGCTCACCTGTTGGTCGGCATAGGGCGCGTAGCGTTCATGGTTGCGGTTGCACGAGATGATCAGGTCATCGGTGAACGGCCGGGCCAGCTGGTGCAGGTGGGCGATCAAAGGCTGGCCTTGCCATTCCAGCAGCCCTTTGTCCTGGCCGCCCATGCGTTGGCCGCGACCTCCGGCCAACAACAGGATTGAACACGGCAGGGAGGAAAATTCAAAGCTCATGATGGTTGCGCTGCGGCAGGTAAACAGGGGCCTGTGATATAACATCGGGCTGTTCCTTCGACAACCGGACCGTGCCATGAAAGCCAAGGCCGATGCGCCCTTCGTACCCCTCAATATTGCTGTATTGACCGTCAGCGACACCCGCACCCTGGAGACTGACACCTCCGGCCAGGTCTTCGTCGACCGCCTCACCGCCGCCGGCCACCACCTGGCCGAGCGCGTGCTGCTCAAGGACGACCTCTACAAGATCCGCGCCCAGGTGGCCCACTGGATCGCCGAAGACGTGGTGCAAGTGGTGCTGATCACCGGCGGCACCGGCTTTACCGGCCGCGACAGCACGCCTGAAGCAGTGAGCTGCCTGCTCGACAAGCAGGTCGATGGTTTCGGCGAGCTGTTCCGCCAGATATCCGTGGCCGATATCGGCACCTCCACCGTGCAATCGCGCGCCCTGGCGGGGTTGGCCAATGGCACCCTGGTGTGCTGCCTGCCAGGCTCCACCAATGCCGTGCGCACCGGTTGGGACGGCATCCTCGCCGAGCAGTTGGATAACCGTCACCGCCCGTGCAATTTCGTCCCGCATCTGAAGCAGGCCGAACCTTGTGAATCCCGTGGATAAGCCCGGCAAGACCGGCGCCCTGATGCCGGTGGAAGCGGCCTTGCAACGTTTGCTCGACATGGCCGCCGCGGCGCCGATCCGCGAACAGCAAGTGCTGCCCCTGGCTGAGTGTGATGGCCGGGTATTGGCCCAGGACCTGATTTCCACACTCGACCTGCCGCCGTGGCCCAACAGTGCCATGGACGGCTATGCCGTGCGCCTGGCGGACTGGGCCGGCGAACCCTTGGTGGTGAGCCAGCGTGTTTTCGCCGGCACTGCACCTGAACCCTTGGCGGTAGGCACCTGCGCACGCATTTTTACCGGCGCACCGGTGCCCCAGGGTGCGGACTGCGTGCAGATGCAGGAAAACGCCGTGGTGCATGCCGACCAGCGCGTGAGTTTCACCGAGCCGTTGCAGAGGGGCGACAACATCCGTCCCCAGGGCCAGGAAACCACCGTTGGCGAGACCGTACTCAATGCCGGCACCCGCCTGGGCCCCATCGAGCTGGGTTTGGCCGCGTCCCTTGGGCGTGATCGACTCGAGGTGGTGCGGCGCGTGCGCGTGGCCGTGTTGTCGACCGGCGATGAACTGATCGAGCCAGGGCTGCCGCTCGGCCCGGGGCAGATCTACAACAGCAACCGTCGCGTGCTGTGCAGTTGGTTGGCGCGCATGGGCTGTGAAGTGATCGATGCCGGGATTTTGCCGGATGATCTGGAACAGACCCGCGCGCGCCTGGCGGGGCTGGGCAGCGTTGACCTGATCCTGTCGACCGGCGGTGTGTCGGTGGGCGAAGCGGACTTCCTCGGCATTGCCTTGCGCGAAGAGGGAGAGCTGGCGCTGTGGAAGCTGGCGATCAAGCCGGGCAAGCCGCTGACCTTCGGGCATTTTCGTGGCGTGCCGGTGATCGGTTTGCCGGGCAACCCGGCCTCGACCCTGGTGACCTTTGCGCTGTTGGCGCGCCCTTATCTGCTGCGCCGTCAAGGTGTGCTGGAGGTGCAGCCGCTGCGCTTCGAAGTGCCGGCAGGGTTTGTCTGGCCCAAGCCTGGCAACCGTCGCGAGTACCTGCGTGGGCGGATCGAACAGGGCAAGGCGATCATCTACCGCAACCAAAGCTCCGGGGTGCTGCGCAGTGCGGCATGGGCTGAGGGTTTTGTGGAGGTGATGGAAGGGACCACGTTGGCCATTGGCGACCGGGTCAATTTTATTCCCTTGAGTGAAGTACTGAACTGACCCGTGCGCTAAAAATGTGGGAGCTGGCTTGCCTGCGATGGCGGCCTGCCAGCCGCCCCCTATCTACCTGACACCCCAACGATCCAACTTGTGGGAGCGGGCTTGCTCGCGAAGGCGGCCTTACAGTCGACACTGTTATTCCGAGTACATATCCATGCCTGCGGTAACGGCCACTTAGGGTTCCGCCCTGACGGCGTGACCACGAAGACAGAAAGCGGCTCACGGAGCGACGTCTTCCTGAGCGTCTACCTGACGTGGATGCTGACGGTGTTCGGCTTCGGGGCCTCGATCGTCGCCCTGTGGCTGATCGCCTTCAGCGGCTGGGGTGAGCCCGGATCCAGCCCGCAGATCGTGTCCGCCCTCACCGTCGCGCACCTGATCGTCGGAGTGGGCGCGATCGCAGCCGGAATCGTGTTGTCGCTGGCGCTCCGCGAACACGCACGTCTCATCGCGCTCACCGTCTTCTGCACCGTCGGGCTTTCGGCCGCGGCATCCATCGTCGGCGCGTGGATGGTCGCTTCCGGCTGAACGCCGATCCGGCCGCGCGCAGGGGAGGAGATCACAC
>JAAIGE0101003400.1_pt1 | contig 25796 bp, 19 predicted proteins | sample 6487951 | NCBI WGS metagenome assembly JAAIGE01 (sample SAMN13974128, study PRJNA590717) | phyllosphere metagenome | biome: tomato field; feature: multiple bacterial spot infested tomato fields; material: tomato leaves; isolation source: leaves from tomato fields | host: Solanum lycopersicum ...
GCTCCAGGCACGCCGCAGATAATCGGCAAGGAAGACACGGGGCGTCTGGTGCTCGACGGCGATGTGATCCTGCCTGCCGACGGATCGACCATGAATGAGCGGCGCAAGCTCGGCCTGCATGGTCAGATCAGCGTCGCGGTCGCCCTCGATCGCAAGGGGAAGCTGTTGGGTGATCCCGCGATTCGAACACAAGGCGTCCCGGTCGAGGAGGATAAAGCAGCCTTCCTCGCGGAAGCCGCGCGGGAAGCCGCTGCGGTCGTACCCAAGGGATCATCGGAAGAAGAAGCGCTGCGTGAGCGCATTCGTCTATCCGTGCGGCGCACGGCCACGCGCTGGACTGGAAAGAAACCGGTGGTGGACGTCCTGCTCATCCGCGCCTAACGGTAAGGCAAGAGCCTGGGCCCGATCCAGAACGGACGGGGCTAGGCTCTTGCCACCACCATTGGACCACTGGCATGAACTGGTATGCTATCTTCGCCATCTATTTTTTGATCTGGGTGGTCAGCGCTTTCATCATGTTGCCCTTCGGAATCCACACGCCGGATGAAACAGGAGAAGTGCTGCTAAAGGGGCAGGCGGACAGCGCGCCGTCCAATTTCAGGCCCGGCATTGTGGTGCTGCGGGCCACTATCCTGTCCTCGCTTCTGTTCGGTTTATACTACGCCAATTATGTGCAGGGCTGGGTGACGCTCGACATGCTTCCGGGATTTCATCACGCGTAAATTCTCAAGGCAGATCTATACTCTGTCTTGTGCAGGTAGGCGCAGTCCACTGACCCTCCCCGTACTGCCTACTGCCGTAACCTCTCGATCGCCTGTGCCAGCGCCACGTACAGCTTGCCCATGTCGGATGAGAGCATGGCGACGCCCAGCGCGTTGCCGTCCCGCGCCGACAATATGATCCGCAGCATCGATTCGAAGTCGTGAATGTAGCGGTTCACATGATCACGGAATTCCGCATCACTGTCGTAATGGAGTGCGATCTCCCGCGACTCACCCGCGTCGAGAAGCTTGACCGCCCGACGCGTGAACACGCCGCGGTCGCCCTTGAGATAGGCCGACCATGCTGTGTCGGTGACATCGTTGGAAAGGATTTTGGCAACATCGATCGACGTACTGTTCAGAGACTCGATCAGCAGGGCGGATCGACGGGCGAAATGATCGCGATCGCGATCCTCTGCCGCGCGGCCCGCTTCATCGATCCGCTTCTCCAGACTGGCGCTGGTGTCTGCAATCGTCAGTAGTTGGCGCGTCAATCGCTCGGAAGCGAGATGAGCGGCTTTGACCGCTTCTTCCGCAACCTGTGCGATCTGTTCGATCTGTGCCGTTACCTTTTCGGCGACTGCACCTTCCATCGCTTCGCCGCTGGCGTCGGCAAGAGCCTGCGCCGCTTCGCTGATCGCGCGGCCCAAGGATTGCCGCGCACGTTCGGCGGCCTGATCGGCCGTATCCTTGACCCGCAGCAGCGTCGTGACCAGCAATGGTCCAGCGCCTTCGATGATCCGCGTCGCATCCTCATGCGCGCCGTCGAGCGCGATGCGCAGGCGATCGACGAGTTCGCGATTTGCCGTCAGTCCGCCCTGGGTGCTTTCCAACCATTCGGTAAGCCGGCTGCCCTGACCGCGCAGCAGAGACTCGGCCTCTTCCGCTCGACCGACCAAGGCTTCGGAAATGGCTTCGAGCCGTTCCATTTCGGGTGTCGCCGCGGTCAGCAAGCCACGGCTGCGCTCCATGCGAACGTCGAAACGCTCCAACGCAGCAGGATAGGTTTCGTCGAGTTCGCGGACGCTCGAATCAAGCGCGACCAGCAACGTCTCCGCGCAACCGATGAGTTTTTCCGCAGTAAGCCCGCCTGTCGTCAGCGCGCCATCGATCCGCTGCGTTTCTTCCGTCAAAGCGCGCAATGCCTGAGTCAGACGATCGGTCCGCATGATTGCGTCCTGCTCCAGATCGGCGAAGCGGCCCTCTGACGTCGTGATCGCCTGATCCAAACCAGTCTGCAAACCGGTCATCAGCGCTTTTTGCCCCTCCATCAATTCGTTGATGTGATGGAGCCGCGCCTCGACGTCGCCGATCGCATCAGACAGGTCGGTCACGGTTTCCCGGCCGATTGCGTCGAGATTATCGCGCGATCGACCGATCAGGCCATCGAGCATAGCGGCTTGGCCAGCCAGCCCTTCGTCGGTCAGGCTCATGACATGCTGCGCTCTGGCAAGCGCATTTTCCAACCGATCGCGCAAATCACCTTCAATGACGGCCATGTCGCGCGTCAGGGTGGCAACCGCCTTTTCGCTGCTGCTGTCGATTCCGGATCGCGCAGTCGAGATCAGCGACTCGATCGACGCGGCATGGCTGGTGAGGTTACCGCCAACTTCCGCCATAACCTGCCGGACATGCGCCATCGTGATTTCCAGGCGGGTGCGCAGATCGGCTTCGGCACTGTCCAGATCGCGGCCAAGTGTCGAAAGCGCTTGCTCGCCAGCACTGCCGATCCCGGTTTTCGCCGCCGCGACCAGCGCCTCAAGCGCCGCAGCACGCCCGGAGATATCCTTGTCGGCAACGGCCAAAACCTCGCGCAACCGTTCCAGAGCACCGTCGGTACGCTCGTTCAAGGCGCGCTCTGCGGTTTCGAGTTCCTGCGCCCAGCCGGTACGTAGCGCTTCGCTGGTTTCGCCGACACCACGGCGTGCCGTGGCGATCAGAGCGTCAAGCGCCTGCGATTGTACCTCCACTTGCTCGCGGGCCGTCGCCATTGCCTGGCGTGCACCCTCCGCCGTCGCTTCGATACGCCCGGCGGCGATATCCGCCATGCCGGTCACTTCGTCGGTCGCACCACGCGTCGATTGCTGGAGTTGGTTAAGTTGCGCCGACAGGCTCTTGGTCGCTGCCAGCGTTCGGGTTCGCGCCTCATCCGACAACTCGGTCAGCGCATGAAGCCGCGTCTCCATCGCATCGATCCGCTCGGACAGCGCGTGGCCATTATCCATGATCTGAGCGGCGAGCCGACCCGTCCGCTCTTCCAGTTCCGGAATGGCGGCAATCAGGGAATCCATGCGGACGACGAGTGCCTCACCAGCCTTCTCGGCAGCTTCGGTGCGCTCGGCCGTCGCTTGCGCGCGGCTCGCGATCAGTTCGGCCGACGCCTCCATATTGCTGCTGGCGGCAGCGCCATAACTGTCGAGCAGTTCGGCCTGATCCTGCATCGCTGCCCGTGCCGAATCGAGTTGCGTCGAAATTCGTGCGAGTCGGATTTCCAAACGCTCTGTTTCTGTCCGCAGAACGCGAGCCGTGTCGAGATAACGCCGCGATTCGCTGCGGCTACCACGCAGGATCAGCAGATAGGCGATACCGAGCAAGGCCAGCGGCATGACGCTGGTCGCGATCATTCCCACCCACGCGTCCGGCTGAGCGCGCAATCCGTCCGCAGTGACAAACGCCCATCCCGCAAACCCCAGCCACGCCAGCGCGACCACGATCAGGATCGCGCGAATCCGTCGAACGCGCCGCTCCTCGTCCCGCCGCGCGGCCTCGGTTTCTTCTACGTCGAATGCGGATTGTTCCAAAAGCAAGATGTCGTCCGTTTTAAGATGTGGTTCGGCGGCGTCCGCTCGGTCGCGCCAGAATTCGACGATTGTGCTGCCCCCGCTCATGCCGACCATCCTAGCATCTTTTCGTTTCACGCCTATGCCTTGTTACCAAAACTTAACGCAAAGCCGATAGCGTTTGTCGCCATGTCCTATGATCCCGGCGCTCTCCATGCAGCTTTGGCCGCAGCCGTCGGCGACGACGGCGCTTTGATCGCCGATCTACGCATCGCCTTTCTCGAAAGCGCCGACAGGCAGATTGACCTACTTGGCCGCGCCCGTTGCGATGCGAACTGGCAATTGGCGGCATGGCGCCTGAAGGGGTTGGCGGCCAGTTTCGGTGTCACCGCCCTCATGGCACTGGCTGATGAGGCTGCCGCAGCAGTACCGGGTGATCCCTTGATCCTGAAGCGCCTGCGCGCTGCACTAGAGCTTTTACAGCAGGGCTGACGAGGGCAGAGCGACAGTACGGCTTGCGAAGCGCAGTAACTCTTGCAACATGCAGCGTTTACAACTTCGGACGTCGCAAAATATCATGAGTTTCGCCGCTATTCTGAGCGCCAGCAGGACGACGGCAGACGCCGGGGCGGGGCTGAGGGCCAGCCTGCATTTCGCGGGACAGACGCTGATCGAATATCAGGCGCGGCAGGCGGCACGGGCTGGCGCCGACCGCATCCTTATTCTCGTAAGCGTCATCACACCAGCTTTGTCCCAAGCGGTCGACCGTTTGAGTGCTGACGGTATTTCCGTCGCCCTGACGCGCGACATGGTGTCGGTCGTCCGTGACGCTCCCCGCGACAGCGACGTGCTTTTGATGGCAGATGGCGCAATCATCGCCCAGTCGCATGTCGAGGCGGTGGCTTCTGCGGACGCCAATGCCTTGTTGGTGAGCGATGATAGCCGCGCGAGCGCACCTTTCGAGCGAATCGACGCAGGCCAGCGCTGGGCGGGGCTGGCGCGGATCAGTCCGGATCTTCTGTTCGGTACGCTCGACATGATCGGCGATTGGGACTTGGCGTTGACGCTCGTTCGCGCAGCCGTTCAAAAAGGCGCGCGGCGCATTACCGTGCCGCAGGACGACTTGATGGATGGCAGGGTCGCCATTGTCGACAGTCAGCAGCAGGCCGATCTCGTTGCGCAGGCGGTGACTGCCAACGGTGCCGACGCAGCGCCCGTTCGCGGTGGCATCGAACATTATATCTTGTCGCGTATCGCGCGGATGATTGCGCCTGCGCTGATGCGGATGCAGGTTCCCGCGCTCCAACTTCGCGCGGCGGGGATCGCGCTGGCGGCGATTGCGCTTGTGCCGATCCAACTGCAATGGATCGCAACGGGCTTACTCGTCGCGCTTCTGGCGCTGCTCGCATCGGAACTCGCCGACAGGCTGGATCATCTGGCGTTGCGGCCGTCGTCGGACGGTTGGCTCTCTTTTGCGACGCCCGGTCTGGTCCTTGCGGGGATCGCTCTTGCCGGTTCCACGGCGGTCACGGTGCATCTTGCGCTTCTGCTCGGAATCATCGCCGTCGCGGAACGATGGCAACGAACGGGGGCTGCTCGCCCGTGGATGATCTTCAGTCTCGCGACGGCGTTGCTGCTGCTGCTCGTAACGACGATGTTCGATGTCATGGCGAGCGGGATCGAAACGGCGATCCTTCTGGCGATCGCTTCTCTCGCAATCATTCTGCTTCGACGGCCACTCAACGCATAATTGCTGTCACGGTTTAGCCCATATTAACGACGTGAGGCTAAGCTGCCCCGCATGAACGCCTTTTCGCGCCTTTCCGGAGCACCTATGGTGGACAGCTGGCCGATGGCGCAAGTCATGGCTGGCGCGTCCGCTGTTCCGATGGGCCATGCCATCGATCTGGCCTTCCTTTTTCCCAGCGAAAGCCCGGTCTGGCATGATGCGCTGGCGTCGGAGACACGGCGGCACATTGGCGGTTGCCTGACGACGATCGAAACCGGAATCCGGTTAGCGCTGGAGCATAGTCCCGGTGTGGGGCCATGGATTCATCGACTGCCCGACACGCTGTGCTGGCATAACGTCCGCGCGCGCCCCAGCCTGCTCAGTCCGGCGCTGATCGCGCATATGCGCGCGAGGGCCGGCGTGACCCTGTTGCTCCGCCAGGCAAGTCAGATGCAGCCGGGGGTAGCGAATGATGATCTGGAAGCGACCCTCCTGCCGTCCGTAGACGACCCGGAGGTTGGCGATGCGGTATCCGCTTTGGCTCTGGCCGAAGCACGCTGGAGTGTGCAGGGTGGCGAGACTTTGCCGATGCGGCCGGATCTGCCGGTCGAACATGTGGCGGAATTGATCTGGACGGCGGCGGCCTGCATCGCTGCGGCCATCGGACGGATCGAGGATGCGGGCGACATCGGCTGGTCCGCATTCGAGCGCGCAGGCCATTCGATGCTCGCGAGCCATGACGAGGATGCCGGACCGATCGCGGAAGCCGATCACCTCGTGCGTCGATTGGGCGATGGTGCTGATGCGCCGGAACTGATGGGCCAGGCGCTCGGCTCCGGGCGCTTCCTCCTTTTCGTCGCCTTGGCGGCGCGGCAACTGCGTCTGCCGACGATGCAACTCATCGAAATTCTGATTTCGGGATCGGCGGAGCAGGTGGCTGCGGTCTGTCGCGGGCTTGGTGGGTCGGCGGCCGAACATAGATATTTGCTGCTGGCACTCGCGCCTGCACGCGTCATACGCGGCGATGCCGATCTCGTCATGCAGGCCGAACTGTTCGAGCGGATGAGCGATATGCAGGCGGATGGAATCATCCATGCGCTGCGTACCCCTGCGCCGTTTCGCGCGCGGCTGGATCATCTAATGCGGGTGATGCCCAAATGAGCGCGGACATCGAGCCCGTCATCATCCGCGCCTATGTCGCAGCCAATGGCGTATTGATGGAGGCCGACGCGCCGCTGCTCGATCTGCAACGGGAAGCGGGTGGCGATGTCGGGGATTTGCTGGCCGTTCCACAGCTGGCGGCGTTCGCGCGTTTGGCCATGCGGCTCGGCGTCACCCTGTCCAGACCCGTCGTAGCGGCGAGTGAGCGGGGCGATATCGATATGTGGGTCCGCGCGCGACCGACAGCCGGTGGGGTCGATCTCGCGATCGTCGATTGGCATGAGCGGATCGTCGTCGATGCGGGCGCGATAGCAGGTAGCCGGGCGGCGGATATCGGGATGCAGGCGGAAGGTTGGGCCTGGCAGATCGATACGCAATTGCGGTTCGAACTGGTGCTGGACGGCAGCGGCGAGAAAGTCCCTGCCGAGGCACCGACGGCTGGCACGCGCTTTTCGAGCTATTTCAATCTTCAGCCTGATGCCGAGGGTGACATGGCGATGTTGCGCGGAATTGCGCAGCGTCGGGCTTTTCGCAACCAGCGGGCGGCGCTGGCATCAGACACTAAGCAAGTTTTCGAGCTGTCCGGCTTTCCATTGTTCGACATCGAAGGGCGCCTGACCGGCTTTCGCGGCGCGACGCGAGCGCTTGCGACCGAAAGGCTTGCAGGACCGCAGCAGGATGCAATGCCCATGCTCTATCCCGCCGAATTCGGACGTCGGCTGGATCGATCGTTGCGGCAACCACTCGGACGCATCATCGCCAATGCCGACACGATCAGTGCGCAACTGGAGGGGCCGTTGCGGCCTGACTATGCAGGCTATGCCGAGGATATCGCGACCGCAGGACGTCATCTGATGGCCTTGGTCGATGACTTGGCCGATCTGCAGGCGATCGACAGGCCGGACTTCACCGTCGTATCGGAAGACGTCGATCTCGCCGATTTGGCGAGACGGGCTTCGGGGCTGTTGTCGGTCAAGGCACTCGATAAACGGATACGGATTATCTCGCCTGAGGGAGACGCCGTTCTAAACGCTGTAGGCGAATTCCGGCGCGTGCTTCAGATTCTGGTCAATCTACTCGGCAATGCGATCCGCTATGGGCCGGAGGAATCGCTGGTCCAGATTTTGGTTGAAGACGACGCGATGATGGCGCGGGTTCTGGTGATCGATCAGGGGCCGGGCATCGCCGGGGCGGATCGAGAAAGGATTTTCGACAAGTTCGAGCGGCTGGGGCGTAGCGACAGCGGTGGAAGCGGGCTGGGCCTCTACATCTCTCGGCGACTGGCCCATGCGATGAAAGGCGAAATCAGCGTCAGCGATGCGCCGGGCGGCGGGGCGTGCTTCACGTTGATGCTGCCGAAGACATGAAGATTAAGCTGGCTGATTGAGGGTAACAACTACGCGAAGGCCAGGCTCTGCATTCTCCAAGGCGATTGTGCCATGGTGAAGCCGGGCAACGGCTTCGGTAAGAGAAAGGCCAAGACCGGAACCAGGTTGCCCGCGAGCGGGATCGAGTCGCCCAAAGCGGCGTAGCGCCTCTTCGCGGCGATGTTCGGGAATGCCCGGACCGTTATCAGAGACAATGAAATGGACAGCATCAGCGGAGAATTCGGCCGAAAGCAGGATTTGCGAGCCGCCGACCGCATATTTCAAAGCGTTCTCAATAAGGTTAGCGAGCATTTGTGAGACTAGTTCTCGGTGCAGCAGGAATGTGCCTGGCATTGGCCTCGACATGAGCAACGCGAAGCCACTTTCCTCCGCCAAAGGCTCGTACATTTCGGCAACATCATCTAGTAATTGGCTGATATCGACGGATACCATCATGTCGGCACCGAAGCCCGCCTCGGTGCGGCTGATGAGTAGAGCGGTGGACAGCATCTGTTGAAGGAGTTCCGCTTCCCGACGGACAGTTTCCAACGCGTCGAGCGCCTTTTCATCCTGAACACCCGCACTAACCTGTTCGACCGTGAAGAGCAGCCGCGTGACCGGCGATTTCAGGTCGTGTGCCAGACCATTCGTCATCATCCGCAGCTGTTCGACTAGTGCGGTAATGCGGTCGAGCATGGCATTGATGGATCTACCAAGCCGGTCGAAGGCGTCGCCGCTACCGTCCGTCCGTACACGTTCATCGAGAGAGCCGACCGCCACTGTATTGGCCGTAACAGCGATGGCGGACACTTGCCGGGACAATATGCGTCCAAGAATGATAGCGATGCCGAAGGTGAGGATCAGGCTGCCAAGGAAGGCGATGCTGAGTGCTTCCTCATATGCGTCGGCCAGACGCAGGCTGTCTGTCAGGACGAGCCCCGTCAGCAGCCGATGGCCATCGGGAAGCCGTTCTGCCAGAAGGCCGATGGGTTCAGGCTGCCGTTTGCCGGTGCGATACAGGTCGATCGTCCGCCACGATGTCTTATCGAATACGGGCGAGGGCCAAGCAGCAAGGTTCCCAACGATGGGACGACTGCTTCTGTCCGCCAGAAGTATGGTCGCGCGATCATCGCCACCATCCGCGAGCCGCTGCTCGATATAGCGTCGCAGATAGGTAATGCCGCCTCGCCTGTAGGTCGCGACAAGATCGTCCCGCAATTCCTGCGCAGCGTAACGCTCGGCCGCAGCCAAGGTCCGTTTGCTGGCCTGTTGCACATAAAGCAGCGCGCCGCCTGCGACCAGAAACTGACAGAAGAATGCGAGCGCGATAAAGCGGGTAATCGACAGGCGTAGCGGCGCCCGCCAACCGCGCGACTCCGCGTCAGGCGACGCCAAGGCGATATCCCGCCCCGCGAACCGTATGCAGCAACGGGCGATCCGATCCGTCATCCAGCTTGCGACGCAGGCGGCTGACGTGCACGTCGATGACGTTCGTACCGGGATCGAAATGATAATCCCACACGCCTTCTAGCAACATGGTGCGCGTCACGACTTGATCGGGATGACGCAAAAAATATTCCAGCAGCCGAAACTCTCGCGGTTGTAGATCAACAACTTGTGCACCCCTCTTTACGCGTCGTGAAAGAAGGTCCATTTCGAGATCGTCATAGCGCAAGGCGGTGATGACATTCGCGCCGCCCGATTTACGGAGCAACAGCTGCAACCGTGCGAGCAATTCGGCAAAACTGAAGGGCTTGACCAGATAGTCATCCGATCCGTTCGTCAGTCCTTCGACGCGGTCCTCGGGCGTACCGAGCGCCGACAGGATCAATACTGGCGTTTCGACGCCCCCTGCACGCAGCGCTTTCAACACCGACATGCCATCCATCGCCGGCATCATGCGATCGAGGACGATCGCGCCGTAATCGCCACCACTGGCTAGGAACAGTCCATCTCGGCCATTGTCCGCGCGGTCCACGGTGAAGCCCGCTTCGATCAAGCCCTTGGCGACATAGGCGGCGGTGGCCGCGTCATCCTCCACTACCAGAATCTTTTGCGTCATCTATCCTCGTCCGGCCTGGCGATCGCGATTTGTCGCAACTGACCCTGATGCACGAGCCGGATTACGACATTGTCCTGCTTGTCGTCTACCAGATGGTTCACCGCCTGATCCAGCGTTTGCACGGGGTCGCCATCGATCGCGACGATCCGGTCGCCAACCATGATCTCATCGTCGGGCAATGACCCGTCACTGCGAATGCTGGTTACGATCAAGCCTTGTTCGGCGGGAGAAGGATTTTCAAGCGTGATGCCCGGCAACACATGGCTCATCGCCACGCGCGCGCCGCGCCGCTCGTGAAGGTGAAAGAAGGCGCCGATCATCAACAGGGCGCAAAGGGCGGGGATCACCAAAAGGCTGCGCTGCGCGATACGTCCGGGAAGGTCCGGCTTCATCGGGCAAGCGTGGCGGTCGAGGCCAGTGTCAATGAAAACTCCCGGTGGCGGAACGGGGGAGGGTCTGGAGGGTAGGGGAGAAACCCCGCTCCGCCGATAGCAACAATGGATCGGATAGGCGGCAGAGTCATGTTAAGCTTCTGTCATGATCCAGCCATGCGCGGCTGTCCGGAGTTGACCGCGACGCGGCCAGACCGGTCCAGCTTGCCCCAACCGACCACCCAGCCACCCACAGCAGAGGCGATGGCGCGGATGACGACCCAATACATGATCTGGCGATACACGAACCTCTGCATGACAAGGAGATGAGGGGGATAGCGAAGTTTGCTCCCATCCATTCTGAACGCCATCCAACCGCACGCCAAATCGACACCGGTGAAGACAAGCCAGTAAAGCGCCATGGCCAGTACGTCGCCGCTCGTTTGCGCCCAACCATGCTGTTGGACACGCACAGCCGTCCCGATAATCGAGGTGAAGAGGGCGAGGTCGATCAGCGGAGAAATGGCGGCAAAGGCGATCTGAAACAGCCAGGCTTGCGGCAGGCCGACAAGCGCCAGTCCGGTAGGCCGTCCACGCCGTAGAATGGCCCGATGCTTCCACAGGCACTGGAGCGTGCCGAAAGCCCAGCGATAGCGCTGCTTGGCCAACGCGCGGAAGCTTTCGGGCGATTCGGTCCATGCGATAGCTTCGGGATCATAGGTGACACGCCAGCCCGCACGCTGGATGGCGATAGTGAGATCCTGATCCTCGGCCAGCGTGTCTTCGGGATAGCCGCCGACGGCCTCCAGCGCAGTGCGGCGCCAAGCTCCGACAGCGCCCGGCACGACCGTCATGGCATCGAAACCGGCAAGCGCGCGACGTTCCAGATTTTGCGCGGTGACATATTCTACAGCCTGCCAGCGGGTGACGAGATTGATGCGGTTGCCGACCCGCGCGTCGCCTGCGACCGCGCCGATATCAGGGTCAGCGAACCAGCGGGTCAGACGAGCGATGGTTGCAGGCTCGAACTGCGTATCGGCGTCAAGCGCGATCACGATCTCGCCCGAAGATTGCAGCAGGGCGCGGTTGAGCGCCGCCGCCTTGCCGCCATTCTGAAGCGTCAGCAGCGTCACGCGGGGATCGCCGGCGAACGCGTGCGCGACAATGGTGCTGGTCGCGTCCTTCGACCCGTCGTCTGCCACGATGACCTTGATATCGGGATAATCACTCGCCAGCACGCGGCGGATGGAGGATTCGATCACCCGCTCCTCATTAAAGGCGGGTATGATGACGCATACGCTGGGGGTGTAGTCGGGTGGCTGTGCCCGGCGGCGGCGATGCTGGAACCAGGCGAGGACCGTCATCAGCAACGCGCGCGCGATACCCAATGAGATCGCGGAGTAGAAAAGCCAGCCGAGAAGGGCCGACCCGGCTGCGAGGATCACGAACATGGCGACGTCGACACGGACGGCGAGCAGATCGCTGGCTTTGACCGGCGGCATCGCCTGTTGCGGCGAGAGGCCCGCAAGCTGGGACACGGGCACGAAGCGATAGCCATGCGCCTTCAGGCCCGCGATGATCCGCGGCAGTGCCGCGACTGTCTGCGAGCGATCGCCGCCGCCATCGTGCAGCAGGATGATGTTGGCTGAACGATCCGGAGACGCGGCGGCGACCTGTTGCAGAACCTGACGCACGATTTCGCTTGTTCCCGGACGCTGCCAGTCGTTGGGATCGACGTGGAGGCCGACGACGGTGTAGCCAGCTTTCTGCGCCTCGAGCGCTGGCCCCAGTTCGTCGGCGGTCGTGGGTTCGGCGTCGCCGAAACAGGGCGCGCGGAACAGCGTCATGCTGCGTCCGGTATAAGCCTGAACCAGCCGCTGCGTGCTGTTCAGCTCAAGTGCCGTCTCGCCAGCACCGGCGGTGGCGAGGTTGGGGTGGAAATAGGTATGATTGCCGATCTCCCCGCCATCGGCGACGATGCGCTGGAGCAATTGCGGATGACGCAGCGCATTTTCCCCGACCACGAAGAAGGTGCCGGGAACATGCGCCTTTTCCAATATCGACAGGATGCGGGGCGTCCAGGTTCCGTCCGGCCCATCGTCGAAGGTCAGCGCGACCATGTGCGGCTGCGCACCGGTGCGGCTGACTTGGTAGGGTGTAGGCAGGCTGACATAGGCTTCCTGACTGATCAGCCCCTGCGGATCGAAGCGAAGGCCGCGCAAACCGGGGGTAGGGGTCGCGGTGATCCGCAGAATTTCCCCCGACCCTTCCACATCGGTGTCGAGCTTGCTCTCTATGCGGCGCAGGTCAGGTCGCGGCGCGGCATGTTTGTCGCCATGGAAGGACGAGAGGTCTGTCCAGAAGCCGGGGTCTTCGCTGCCCAGACGCCACAACGCCACGCTGGAGAGGTTGAGGCGACGGAGCGCCTGCATCTGGTTCCAACTGGCGGCGGCATCCATCATCCAGATCTGGTGGTGGGTTTCGCCTTCGTCATAGGCGAAGCCGCTGTTGCTGCTGGCGCGGTCGAACTGGATCGTGGCGCTGCTGTCGTGCGCCGCGAGCCACGCTTCGTCGAGCGAAAGCGCGTCGGTGCCATCGCCGTGCCAGTCATAGCCATAGCTGCCGAGCGCGACGACCAGCTTTTCCGGCCCGATCAAGGTGCGTGCCTTTTGCACTTCGTGGACGAACCAGTCCTGCGATGCGATCGGACCGGGCTGGCCGCCCTGCCAATGCTGGTCATAGGCCATGAAAATCACCCGATCGGCGACGGCGGCGAGGCGGCGCAATGGCCAGGCTTCGTCGCCCGCGGGCACGGTGATGGCGACCTTGGCGCTGTCGGGGAGCGCGGCGTTCAACTGGCGGATGAAGTGGATATAGGCGTTCAGCGCGACCGGAGGGAGCGATTCAAAATCGAGCACGAGGCCAGCAGCGCGACGATGGGCGGCGATCGCGACGAGTTGGCGGACGACCGCGCTGCGCTCTGACGGGTTTGCAAGCATACGGGCGATGCCTCCGCCATCCCATCCTTGGACCCCAAGATTCTGGACCATCGGCAGCAATTTCGGCGCATGGGCGGTGCCGGAGAGCAGTTGGCCCAAGCGATGGTCGTCGGTCTCCGTAACCTTGCCGCCCTTTACGTTGATCGTTGCCGGAACGACCCAATCAAGCTGGCCGATATGGCTGCGCAGCGATGTCGCGCTGCGTTCGTCGTCAGGGACATAGAAGCCAATCGTAAGCGGCGGCGTAGCATGGGCATTCCTGCCACCCAGCCATTGGGGCAACCAGCCCTTGAAGGGGTGATGCGGGCGTGACATCCCGGTCAGCGGTCGGGCCTGAGGCCGGGGAAAGGGCAGCGCCAGATCCGCGCTGGGCGATACGATCACCAACGTCGTCGCGAAGGCGATGACGGCCAGCAGGATCGCCACAAGGCCGAAAGCGACCGACCGCCGCGCCCAGAGGCTCCGGCGACCGGTCGGGTCGAAGAAGATCGGTTTCGTCACATCATGTCCCCTGTGACCCGCACGATGCGAGCACGCCTTATCCCTAAAGGGAGCAGGCTAAGGGGAGCATGAGGGGGTTATGAATTCTTGGTCATGATCGCGTCCTTGCTGCCTTCCCAGCCGCCGCCGAGCGCGCGGAACAGATCGACCTGCGCGAAGGCGACGGCGCGATCGGCTTCGGCAAGGGACGCGCGCGCGTCTGCCAGCGTGCGTTCCGCATCCAGCACGGTCAGGAAGTCGATCCGCCCTTCACGCTGGCGGGCACGACTGATCTTCGCGGCGCGATCGGCCGCGTCCTGCGCCGCGCGCAGCGTGTCTCGGCGGTCGAGGGCGCGGGCGTAGACTGTCAGCGCGGTCTCGGTTTCCTCCAGCGCGCGCAGCACTGTGCCGTCGAATGTTGCGAGCGATCCATCCGCATCGGCGCGGGCAGCGGCGATGCGTGCGCGGTTGGCTTCATTGTTGGGGAAAGCCCAGTTGATGAGCGGCCCCACCAACCAGCGTAACGGACCGCCGCCGAAGATATCACTGCCACCGAGCGCGGTCGTGCCGACCGATCCGCCAAGCGTGATGCGGGGATAAAGGTCCGCCGTCGCCACCCCGATGCGTGCCGTATCGGCAGCGAGCCGTTGTTCGGCGGCACGCACGTCAGGGCGCCGCGCGAGCAGGGCGCGTCCATCGCCAACCGGTATCGGCTGGGTAAGGCCAGGGGTCTTCACCTGGTCGCGGACCGCTTGCGGCAAATCCTGCGGCGTGCGGCCGGTCAGCGTCGCGAGACGGAACAGGGCGCTGTCGCGATCGGCGATGAGTGAGGGGATGAGCGCGGCCTGCTGATCGCGCAGGGCTGTGACCCGGATGACGTCGAGCCGATCGGAGCGACCCACCTCGAACCGCGCGCTGGTGATACGGATACTGCTGTCGAGCAGGTCCACCGTCTGGCGCGCGACCGCGATCCGTTCAGCGGAACTGGTGGCATCGACATAGGCGCGGACCGTATCAGCGACGACCGCCACGCGCACGGCATCGGCATCGCCTGCCGCCGCGTTGACGTCACCCTTGGCTGCTTCGATGCTCCGCTTCACGCGGCCGAACAGATCGACCTCGTAGGAGACGTCGAGGCCGCCATCGATGATCCAGTTTTGACGATCGATGTTGGGCAAGGTTCGGATTGCCGGCTGGCGACTATAGGTCGGATTGGCGCTGAGCGTCGTCTGCGGCAGCTTGTCCGATCGCGCGCCGCGCAGTTGGGCGCGGGCGCGCTCCAGCCGCGAGACCGCGACGCGGATGTCTGTGTTGGCGGTCAGTGCATCCTGCACCAGCGTCGTCAGCACCGGATCATCGTAAAGCCGCCACCAGTTAGGGTCGGCTGGCGCCTGCGCCACCGCCGGGCTGGCGGCGCCGATGAAGGTGCCGGCAGCGGTGGTGGGGGTCGCGGGCGCCTTATAGTCCGGCCCGGCGGCGCAGGCAGTCAAAGCCGTCGCACCGAGCAGGAGGGGAAGGATAGAGCGTATCATCGATCGAGTTCCCTTTATTCGGCCGGTTGCAGCGCGGCGCTGGCGTCGCCGTCCTTGCGCTTGCGCGCGAAACGGTCGCCGAGTGCGCGGCACACGACATAGAAGGTGGGGGTGAAGAGCAGACCGAAGGCGGTGACCCCGGCCATGCCGAAGAAGACAGCGGTGCCCAGCGCCTGGCGGAGTTCCGCCCCTGCGCCGCTTGCGATCACCAGCGGGACGGCACCCAGGATGAAGGCGAAGCTGGTCATCAGGATCGGACGGAGACGGGTCTGCGCAGCCTGAACGGCGGCTTCGACCGGCGGCAGACCCTGTTCTTCCTCCGCCTGCTTGGCGAATTCGACCACGAGGATCGCATTCTTCGCCGCCAGCGCGATGAGAACCACCAGACCGATCTGCGTCAGGATGTTGTTGTCCATGCCCCGGAGGTTCACGCCCAGCATCGCCGCAAACAGACACATCGGCACGATCAGGATGATCGAAAGCGGCAGTGTCAGGCTTTCATATTGCGCTGCCAGCACGAGGAAGACGAAGAAGACCGCCATGCCGAAGACGATGCCTGCGGTATTGCCTGCAATCGCCTGCTGATAGGCGACGCCCGTCCACTCGCTGCCATAGCCCGAGGGCAGGGTGTCGGCGGCGAGCTTTTCCATCGTCGCCAGCGACTGGCCCGAGCTGTAGCCGGGTGCCGTGTCGCCGTCGATTTCTACCGCCGGGAGCAGATTGTAACGCACCACGCGATAGGGTCCGGTCTTGTCCTCGAACGTAGAGACCGAGCCGATCGGCACCATCTGGCCGCTGTTCGATCGGGTCTTCAAGTTGGCGATATTTGCGACCGATCCCCGATGATCGGCATCGGCCTGCGCCGTCACGCGATAGGTGCGGCCCAGCAGGTTGAAGTCGTTGACGAACGAGGAACCCAGATAGACCTGCATCGCTTCGAACACGCGTTCCGGCGGCACGCCCAGCAGATCGGCCTTGCGGCGATCGACATCGGCATAGACACGCGGCGTGCCTACGTCGAACAGTGTATAGACCATCGCGAGGCCGGGGGTCTGGTTGGCCTTCGCCAGGAAGTCCTGGGCGACCTTGTTGAGTTCGCCATAACCACGATCCTGACGATCCTGGATCATCATGCGATATCCACCCGCCGAGCCGATCCCCTGAATGAGCGGCGGCGGCACGAGCAAGATGCGCGCCTTGTCGTAGCCTGCGACCGCCTTGTTCGCTTCTTCCATGATCCCGGCATAGGTGACGCCTTCATCCTTGCGTTCGGCGAAGGTCTTGAACGGAAAGTAGATGGCGGCGGAATTGGGTGCCTGCGTTTGCGACGGGCCGTGAAAACCGGCGAACATCACCGCCCCGCGCAGACCCTTTACCGGCAGAATCTTGGCAGCGACCTCACGCGTGATCTTGTCGGTGCGTTCGAGCGACGCCCCCGGCGGCAATTGAACGACGGCGAGGAAATAGCCCTGATCCTGTGCGGGGATGAACCCGCCCGGCGTCACCCAGAACAGGGCGATGGTCGCGGCGATCAGCCCCGAGTAAGTGAGCAGCATCTTCTTGGGACGCGCGACGAGGAAGCGGGTGAGGCGGGCATAGCCGTTGCTCATCCGATCGAAGCCGCGGTTGAAGCCGTCCGCTGCCCGGCCAACCACACGCCGCCAGCGTGGCGCGTTGGTCAGATCCTGATGCCCATGCTTGGACTTCAGAAGGAGCGCAGCAGCGGCGGGCGACAATGTGAGTGAAAGGATGAGCGAGATGACCGTCGCGGTCGAGATGGTGACCGCGAACTGTTGATAGAAAGCGCCCGAAATGCCGGTGATGAACAGCGTCGGCACGAAAACCGCGCAGAGCACAAGCACGATCGCGATCAGCGCGGTCGAAACCTCGTCCATCGACAGGCGCGCAGCATCGAGCGGCGTCATCCCGTTCTCGATATTGCGCTCGACATTCTCGACCACGACTATCGCGTCATCGACCACAATGCCGATGGCGAGGACCAGGCCAAAGAGCGACAGGTTGTTAAGCGAATAGCCAAGTCCCGCCAGGATTGCCGCCGTGCCGATCAGCGACACCGGGATGGCGATGATCGGGATCACGGCCGCGCGCCAGTTCTGGAGGAAGACGAGGATCACCAGCACCACCAGGATCACCGCTTCGAACAATGTCTGATAGACGGCATCGATCGACTGGCTGATGAATTCGGTGGGATTGTAGATGACGCTATATTCCAGCCCCTTGGGGAAGCGGGTGGAGAGGGCATCCATCTCCTTCTTGACGTTTTCCGCCGCGTCGAGCGCGTTTGAGCCGGGACGCTGCATCACGGCGATGACGACTGTCGGCTTGTTGGAAAGATAGGTGTTGGTGCCGTAATCCTGTGCGCCCAGTTCAACCCGCGCAACATCGCTGACGCGGACCTGATGGCCGTTGGCGTCGGTACGGATGACGATGTTGGCGAATTGCTGCGGTTCGGTCAGGCGTCCCTGCATCTCTACGCCGAGTTGGAAGGCTTCGCCCCGGTCGTAGGGCGGCTGGCCGATCGACCCTGCCGACACCTGCACATTCTGCGCGCGCAGCGCCGATACGATTTCGCCCGCCGTCAGGTCGAGCGCGGAGGCGCGATCGGGATCGATCCAGATGCGCATCGCATAGTCGCGAGAGCCGAACAGTTGCACGTCGCCCACGCCGTCGAGACGGGCGAGGCGGTCGCGCACTTGTGTCAACGCATAGTTGGAGAGATAATTGCGGTCGAACGTCCCGTCGGGCGACTGGAGGTTCACCACCATCAGGAATTCCGGCGTGGTCTTGCGCGTCACGACGCCAAGCCGCTGCACCTCTTCAGGCAGGCGCGGAATGGCGACGGCGACGCGGTTCTGGACCAGCACCTGCGCGGCGTCGAGATCGGTGCCGACCTTGAAGGTGACGGTGATCGTGACCTTGCCGTCGCCGGTCGACTGACTGCTCTGGTAGAGCATGTCGTCGACGCCGTTGATTTCCTGTTCGATCGGTGCGGCGACCGTTGACGCGACGGTTTCCGCCGATGCGCCGGGATATTGTGCCGAAACCGTGACGGTAGGCGGCACGATGTCGGGATATTGCGAGACGGGCAGGCCGATGAAGGCGAGCGCGCCGACGACGGTGATGACCACCGCGATGACCGCGGCGAAGATCGGCCGGTCGATGAAGAAGCGGGATAGGCGCATCGGTATGTTCCTCGATGGCGTGAAGGGGGCCGCGCGATCCGGCGGGGTGCCGGATCACGGGACTTCAGCTTTGAAAAGTGACGGCGGCTTTACCGGGCGAACGTCGCCTGGGCGGCTGCGGGAGCTATGCTGTCGACCGGCGTGACTTTTGCCGGGGCGGGCATGATCCGTGTAAGCTTGGTCGCGACCTTGGCACCGGGCATCGCGGCCTGAAGGTTCGACACGATCACGCGATCGCTGGGCGTCAGGCCCGACCGGATGATGCGAAGCCCATCGACCACGGGGCCGAGTTCCACCGGCTTTGCGGCGACGCTGTCATCCTTGCCAACGACCAGCACGGTCTTGCGCGCCTGGTCCGACTGAATGGCTTCGTCCGGGACGAGCAGGGCATTGACCTTGCCGCCGTCGGACAGGCGCATATTTCCGAACAGACCGGGCGTCAGGAAGTTGCCGGGATTGTCGAAGATGGCACGGACGCGAATGGTGCCGGATCGCGGATCGAGTCCATTGTCGGTGAAGTCTAGGCGACCCTTCCACTTATAATCGGCTTCGTCCTGAAGCCGGACTTCGACCGCGCCGCCATCGCCCTTGTCACGCTGCGATTTCAGGAAGAGCGCTTCGGAAGCGTCGAAGTTGAAATAGATGGGATCGAGACGGTTGACGGTCGTGAGCAAGCTCGCCCCGGTTCCTTCCGCGCCGGATACGAGGTTGCCGATGTCGACGCGGCGGTCCGATACGCGTCCTGAAATAGGTGCACGAACCTGCGTGAATTCGACATCGAGGGCGCGCTGGCGCTCGCGCGCCTGCGCTCCGGCAAGGGCCGCCTGCGCGGCCTGAAGGCGCGAGCGCAGCGAGTCGACCTCGCTGGCCGACACGGCTTCGTCGCCCGTCAGGCGCTGAACACGGCTATAGTCGTTCTGTGCGAGGAGCATGGCGCTGCGGGCACTTGCGGTCGCGGCGCGGGCTTCGGCCAACGCTGCGGTGAAGGGTCGCTGATCGATGGTGAAGAGCAGTTGCCCCTGCCGGACGAAGTCGCCGTCCCTGAAATGGATGGCGGTGACCGCACCGGATACGCGCGGGCGAATTTCGACCGTCTGGCTGGGTGCGAACCGACCGACATAGTCGTCCCATTGAGTGACCATGCGGCTGAGTGGTGCGGAGATGCCGACCGTCGCGATCTGTGCCGAGGCGGCTTGCGCCTGAGGGCGGTCAAGCAGTTTCCAGCCGATGCCACCCGCAACTACGACTGCGATAAGGGCAACGGCGCCGTATCGCTTGCGCGACCGGGCGGAGGTGGAAGCGACCTGATGGTCGTTATCGGTACCGATGGGGGTGTGCATATTCACGCAAAACTCCGGGTCTTGGGCACGCCACGAATGGCGGTGACATCGGCGAGAAGCCGTTCGAGATGGGCATAGGTGAAGCCGACGGCGAGGAAGGCCGCAATGCGGGAGGGATGTAGCGCATACCCCCTGTGCCAGGCATCTACCGCAACGTGGCGCAGCGCTTCCAATCGTTCGTCGGCGAGGCGCGGATCGGATCGCTCGCCGAAGATCAGGCGGTGCAATTTCGCCCAGCGGCCAGGGGCGCGCAACGTGCCCATTCCATCCTTGCGAGCGAGTTGGACAACGCTCCATTCGAGCGGCGAAAAATCGGATGTGGCGACCGCGATATCCTCGACGGGAGCCGCTTGCGCCACGATCGAAGGAGGCGCGCCAGCGCCATCTTCGGAATGGAAAGACCAGGAACGGTAAGCCATGAAAGGTCCCCTGATATGGAAGACGAGCGCGCGGGCATGGCTGCTCACGCCGCGCCACGACATCGTCGCGCGCAGGGTACAGTCAGCCGGACCGAACGATCCGCCGTGGATGTTGGACAGCAGCCAAGGCGCGCGCAAACCCGCGCGATTGACGTGTGTCAGAATGTAGAAATAGAAGCAGCGCCCCCTAAAGGGGTTTATGCCTCGCGCCGTCGAAGACGGCCGATGTCAGGATGTTGCGGCATTCGACCTCCATATGGAAATCTACTTTCGATACCGCATGGTATATAAAACAAATGATGATACCGTCAACCAGAATTTCATACCGCTTGGTATTTTTCTAGTACAGAAAAGATAAAGTGTTATTTTGGCTCGCTTATTTGCTTGGCCACATCGCAAGTGTTGTGTTGATCAGCTGCTCCAGGCGCTCGGCTGGCGTGCCAGCGCCTGCCTGAACGGCCATCCCCTGGATCACGGTCGACAGGTAACAGGCGAGGGCGGGCGCCTCTACCCCCGTTGGCAGATCGCCCTCCGCCTTGGCACGTTCAAACCGCTCGATCATCGCTTTGTCGGATGACGCGCGGCGCGCAAGAATTTCGTCTCTGATGCATTCGGCATGGGCGGTATTCGCGACGGAACTGATGACGCCGAGACACCCCTTGGGCTCGTCGCTCCCGCACTGCATCGCCAATGCGCCGCGTAGCAGCCTCTCGGCGACCGCCTTGGCCGTCGGTTCGGCAAGCGCGGATTTAACGTAACAGAGCTTGTCCCGTTCATAAAGGTCGAGCGCCTTGCGAAACAGCGATTCCTTGTTGCCGAAACAGGCGTAAAGGCTGGGCTTAGTGATGCCCATGGCGTCCGTCAGCTCGGCAAGCGACGCGCCTTCATAGCCGCGCTTCCAGAAAACCTGAAGCGCAGCGGAGAGCGCTTCCTCGGGATCGAACTCGCGTGGCCGACCTCTGGCTGGGGCAGAAGTGATTTCCATACCGGGCAGTATATAGATGCGTCGCGAGATTTCGCAAGGCCGGGAAGAGCCACCGACCATCGACTGTTAGTGCATGAACAGGTCACCCTGACGCGGCGCCGCAGCGGCCTGCGCCGCTGGTTTTGAGCGCCCAACGAGCAGCCGTGAGCGCCCGGTCAGCGTGTAGACCGCCTGCCGTTGGGCGCCGCGATTGAGATGATCGACGCGATATCCCTGATAATGGCGTTTCAGCAAACCTGCCTCGACTAGTTCCGACGCAGCGCGACTGAGGTTCGTCTTGCCCGATGCTCGCACGCGCGCGCGAACCTCTTCCGCGATCGCATGTTCGTCCGCAGTCGGGTTTCCGGATAACTTGCCAGCCTTTTGAAAATCGTCGCGGACCCGCTCGATCAGCGCGATGCGCCTGGGGTCGCGATGCGCCATCGGCGTCAATGCGTCACATAGCCAATCACGAAGCAGGACGGTCCCCTCCTTCATCCGCACCATCGGGCCTGCGCTGCCGTCAGGCCGCGCGACGTCCGCGATTAACGTCAGCAGCATATAGGCGTAGCGGGGTCGGGAGCAGCATTGCGAAAGCTGGTCCAACAAGAGGGATAAATCACTGCCCTGCGGTATGCGGTTGTGGACGGGAGCATGAAACATATCGTGAATCAAGCACAGTCGGGACTCCGTGTGAATCCCCTATTTTGCGCGAGTCGCTTATTGTCGTCCGTGACACTTTACCGACGGGTAAAGTGTCACTCATGAACGTTTGCGGCTCCTTGGAACAAGAAGCGGACCATCGGGGCTAATCCGACGGTCTCGCATCGTCACAAGGCAGTGCTATTCGTTGACTGCTACGCGCTCCAAGCGAGGTGAGAGCAGGTGCACCGCGGCAAGAGCGATGAAATAAGCGCTTCCGGCGACAGCAAAGAGGGGCGTGTAGCTGCCGATGCTGTCGAGGACGAAACCGGCATATTTAGCCATGACCATACCGCCGATCGCCCCCATGGTGCCACCGATCCCCACAACCGATCCGACAGCGCCGCGCGGGAACAGATCGGACGGCAGCGTGTAAAGATTGGCGGAAAAAGCCTGATGCGCAGCGGTCGCGATTCCGATGATCAGCACCGCGATCCAAAGATTATCGATCGACTGAGCAAAAAAGATCGGCAGCACGGCAAATGCGCAAAGCAGCATGGTGAGTTTCCGGGCTGCGTTGACGCTTTTGCCAGCCTTCATCAGTCGGCCGGACATCCACCCGCCCGCGACACTGCCCAGATCGGACAGGAGGTAGATGGCGACCAGCGGCGGCCCGAAGCTGACCAGATCCAGGCCATATCGCGTGCCCAGATAGCCAGGCAGCCAGAACAGAAAGAACCACCAGATCGGATCGATACAGAATTTTCCGAGCGCGAATGCCCACGTCTCGCGGATGCCGACGATGCGGCCCCAGCCGATGGACGTGACAGGATCGGCAGGGTCTTGCTGAATATAGGCGAGTTCTTCGACCGTGACCTTGGGATGCTGGTCGGGACGGCGATAGAAGATGAGCCAGGCGATGAGCCAGACCACGCCGAATATTCCCGTGGCGTAGAAGGCGACACGCCAGCCATAGGTGATCGTGAGCCAAGGGACCAGCAGGGGGGTTATGATCGCGCCGACATTGGCCCCCGCATTGAACAGGCCGATGGCAAAGGCGCGCTCCTTTTGCGGAAACCACTCGGTCACCGCCTTGATGCCAGCCGGAAAATTGCCGGACTCGCCGATGCCGAGGCCGAACCGGGCCAGCGCGAACTGCGTGACGCTATGAACCCCGCCATGCGCGACATGGGCGATGGTCCAGATGACAACCGCCACAGCATATCCCATGCGCGCGCCGATAAGATCAACGACGCGTCCGAAGCCCAAATAGCCCACGGCGTAAGCGGCCTGGAACCAGAAGACGATATTGGCATAATCGGTTTCCGACCACGCCATGTCCTTCGCCAAGGTCGGCTTCAGGACGCCGATCATCTGCCGATCGACATAGTTGATCGCGGTGGCGGCGAACAACAACGCGACCACTACCCAGCGATACCGCCCGACCGGCGATTGCCGCGCCTCCGCTTCATGCATCATCCCGCTCCCATTTTCTGCTGCGCCCGATTGTTCCATGCCAGCGTGGCATCTGCGGCTCACTCTGGCAACGCAGAATGGGGCGCGATCGAGCTACAGTCTCAGGAGGTCATGCTCCGACGATCCAGCGCGACCTGTGCCCGAACAGCCGTTGAAGGGCGATGATGATCAACAGCGACGCTCCGATTGCGATGAGCAGGATCAACAATATCCCACACAGAAATTCAAAATCGTTGCCGTCGAGATAGGGGCCGACCGCTTTTGCCGTCAGCCGCATGATGGGGCCATGAAGAAAATAGATGCCGAAAGAACAGGCCGCGATCCGGCTTAGAAGCGTGTTGCCTCGTCCGTGCCGTTCCGCCCAGCGTTGTGTCAGCGAAAGCATGGCGCAGCCAAGCGCCAGCTTTTGGACGTAGAACACGGATTCACGCAGAGACACTGGGCCTACGAGATCGACGTCGGCCATGAACAATGTTGCGAGTATCAGAGTAGCGGCAGCGCCTATTAGGAGTGCAAGAATGAGGATTTCGTTTCGGCTCGTGTCGATGTTGGCCCTGCGCAATTCGATCCCGACGGCGAAGGCACCGGCGAAATAGACTAAATTGGCGATGCTCGGGTCCGTGCCGCTGCGGGAAACGACCAGAGGAGCCAGAAGCAGCGCGAGACCAAGGGGGCGAAAGGACGGTCTGGACAACATGGCTGCCAGGAGGGGCGCGAGGATATAGATCGTCAGAATGACGGGTACGTACCAGAGCGTGTTCCATGTCGCGCCCGTCAGAATATTGTGGATGAGGGTTTCGAGCAACTCGGGCGACAAACGACGAACGGAGGCTGGATGTTGCGCGAGCGTCAATGTGAAGGTGACGACGAGATAGGGAAGCGCGACCCGCTCCATCCGTCCGCGCAGATAGAGGCCATAGGGCCGCTTAGAAAAAAGATGCTGGTAGAGGAAACCGGAGATTAGCGCGAAATAGATGGTGCTACCGTGAAAGACGATATCGATTCCGACAAAAACAGGATCATTTTCCGGCCCTGGCCCAGGAAGGCCGCGCAGAAACAAGGCGTGGCTGGCATGAAGGCAGGCGATCTGGAGAATGGCAAGTCCTCTGAAGAGCGTAAGGCCGTGCTGATGGCTCGCGGCGTTCGGTGCGTCACTGCGCGCGCCATCTTGCGTGACTGATGTGATGTTCATCCCGCTCTCCCATCAATAGTGTATCGACAGAAGATGCGCAGGCGTAGATCGCTGATGGGGCGTCGATGCGCCATTCGGGATAGTTTTTTGAATGCTGCGTCCAGACCGTCTTCCGACAAAGATCAACCTATGATGACAGATTTCCACTGGCCAAAATCGCAGTGCGTGCCATCCTCGGCTGATCATCGTCGAAGGGAAACCCATGCGCAGCGCCATTCTCACCGCGATCGGTTCGATCTTGTTGACAACAGCCGCATTCGCGCAGCCGACAGCACTCGATCCGCGCAACGCTATCTATGAATTGCGCATCTACCACCCTGCGCCCGGCAAGCTGGCAGCGCTCAATGCGCGGTTTCGAGAACACACGCTCAAGCTGTTTGCGAAACATGGGATGCGCAACGTCGCCTACTGGAACGAGCAACCGACAGACGCTGCGCCGGAGGGACGGATCGTCTATGTCCTTGCCTATCCCAGTCGCCCTGCACGCGATACGGCATGGAAGGCGTTTGGCGAAGATCCGGAGTGGCGCGCCGTTGTCGCGAAGAGTGAGGCGGATGGAAAGATCGTCGCCAAGATCGACCAGATTTTCATGACGATGGCGGACTATTCACCAGCCTTCAAAATGCCACGCTAGTCCAAACGGAACCTGCCCAAGTCTACCGGCCTGCCAAGCGCTGTGCGGTGGGTTGTAGGTTTCGCGGCTTTCGCCATCCTTTTTGAGAGCAATTTTAGCTGACATCAGGCCAAGGCGAAAGGTCGCTCGCCTAATGGCGGAAAGCGAACTTCCAATAAGCGATAGGCCGAAAACTAAAACGCGTTCTTGTGGACCAGCACCCGAACCGTGTTGAGCAGGATCAGGAACTCATGCGCCAGCGACCAATGCTGGATATATTCCAAATCCGCGCTGAGACGATTCTCAATGTCCGCAGCCGTTTCCGTGGCTCCACGGAAGCCGCGCACCTGTGCCAGGCCAGTGATGCCGGGCTTGAGCGAGTGACGGCACCAATAGAGCGGGCTGATCTCCCAGAAGGGCTTGTTATCGGCCTTCGACCCCAGCGCATGTGGACGCGGACCAACGAGGCTCATGTCGCCAAGCAATACGTTGAAAAGTTGCGGCAGCTCGTCGAGGCTGGTGCCGCGCAGAATGCGACCGACCCTAGTGATGCGATCGTCGTCGCGTGACGCCGATCGCATACCGCTAGCGTCGCACTGTTCGACGCGCATGGAGCGAAACTTGTAGATATTGAACAGCGCGTTCGCGCGCCCGACGCGCTTCTGGACGAACAGGATCGGCCCCTTGCTTTCCAGCTTGATGGCC
>JAAIGE0100192655.1_pt1 | contig 25789 bp, 23 predicted proteins | sample 6487951 | NCBI WGS metagenome assembly JAAIGE01 (sample SAMN13974128, study PRJNA590717) | phyllosphere metagenome | biome: tomato field; feature: multiple bacterial spot infested tomato fields; material: tomato leaves; isolation source: leaves from tomato fields | host: Solanum lycopersicum ...
AACGACGGAAATCTGCGCGTTAACACCCGCTAGTTACCAACAGGAACCTACTGATCCCGTCTGGCATTTTCTTGGTAAGGCTGAGGTCGTGAGTTCAATCCTCACCGGCAGCGCCATTTTTCCGTGACTTAGGCCGCCCCTTTCGGGCGCCCGACGAACTTGGCAAGCAGTCGCGGCACGGTCCGGCCGAGAAGCGGTCACGCGGGCCCGCTTCCGGCGCGCGCCGGCTCGAGTTCTCCTTTATCCTCTGAGGCACCGGAGCAGCGCCCCGTGCGCCCGCCGCTTCGACATCGCCGGACGTTTCCGACCTCCACCATCTCGGAGCAAGATTATTGAGCCGCCGGGCCGGCTTGCCACGTTCACGAGCCGGCTTCACGATCGGTTACACCTCCGATTGCTCGACCGGCGCCATGTTGTTGGCGGTGGCCCCGAGGTTTAGGGTTGCGAATTCAAGAGACATGCAGGCACTCACCAGGTGGCCGGCTCGCGCCAAGAAATTGCAGCAAACCGGTGACACGCGCGTTGAACGCATGCGTTTCCAGACACGAGCTCGCTGCGCCAGTGCCTTCCGCACGCTGCCATCCGGGCCTAAGGCGATCTCCAAAGGAGAAGGTACGTGCAGCAATCGACTTCGCAGGATGCACGGACCGGCATCGCTGGCCTCGACGACGTGCTTAGCGGCGGGCTCGAACGCAGCAGGACCTTTTTGCTCGAAGGTAGCCCGGGTACCGGCAAAACCACGGTCGCGCTGCAGTTCCTGGTTTCGGGCGTAGAAGCCGGGGAGCGCTGTCTCTACGTCACTCTGTCGGAGACCGAGGACGAGCTGCGGGCGAGCGCCGCGTCGCATGGCCTCTCACTCGACGGCATGGACGTGTTCGAGTTGATCCCTCCCGAAAACCTGCTCGACGAAGACCAGCAGCAGAGCCTGCTTTATTCCTCGGACCTCGAACTCGGCGAAACGACCAAACGGATCTTCGAGGCTTTCGAGCGGGTGAAGCCGGAACGAGTGGTGCTCGACAGCCTGTCCGAGATCCGGCTGCTCGCGCAGAGCTCGCTGCGGTATCGCCGGCAGATTCTTGCGCTGAAGCATTACTTCGCCCGCAGCGGCGCGACCGTGTTGATGCTCGACGATCTCACCACCGACGTGAACGACAAGACGGTGCATTCGGTGGCGCACGGCGTGGTGCGCCTCGACGAGCTCGCTCCCGAATATGGCGCCGAGCGGCGGCGGCTGCGTGTGCTGAAATACCGCGGGCGGCGCTTCCGCGGCGGCTATCATGACCTAGCGATCGTCACTGGCGGCGTCCGCGTATTCGCGCGCCTCGTTTCCGCGGAGCATAAGAGTGCGTTCGCGCAGGAGGTGCTCGCGACTGACTCCGTCGAGCTCAATGCGCTGCTCGGCGGCGGGGTCGATCGCGGTACCAGCGTGCTGGTGCTCGGCCCGGCGGGCACCGGGAAGTCGCTTCTCACGCTCACCTTCATCAGAACCGCGCTCGCTCGCGGCGAACGCGCAGCGATGTTCGTGTTCGACGAGGAACTGCCGCTGCTGATCGCACGCGCCGAGGCAATCGGCATCGACCTTCACGAACCGATCAACTCCGGCAAGCTCGTGCTGGAGCAAGTCGATGCGGCCGAGCTGACCCCCGGCGAGTTCTCGGAACGCGTGCGCCGCTGCGTCGAGGAGCGCGGCGCGCAGACTGTGGTGATCGACAGCCTCAACGGCTATCAGGCGGCGATGTCGGGCGAGCAGGCGCTGGTGCTGCACATCCACGAGTTGCTGCAATACCTCAACCGCCAGGGTGCGACGACGTTCCTGACCATCGCCCAGCACGGGCTGATCGGTCAGATGAAGTCGCCCGTGGACCTCACCTACATCGCCGACACCGTGCTGCTGCTGCGCTATTTCGAAGCGCGCGGGCGCGTACGCCGCGCTATTTCGGTGATCAAGAAGCGCGCCGGTGCGCATGAAGATACAATCCGCGAGTATCAGATCGGCAGCCGCGGGCTTACGCTCGGAGAACCCCTGATCGGTTTTCAGGGCATTTTGCGCGGCGTCCCCGAACTCGTGGGCGAGTCAGAATTGCTCAGGCGCCAAGACGCGTGAAGCGAAGCACGATCTCCGAACGCGCGCTGGTGCTCGCGCCGCGGGGACGCGATGCGGCTATCGCCGCCGGCATGCTCGGCGAGGCCGGCGTCGAGGCGACGATTTGTTCTACGCTCCCGATGCTGCTCGATGCGCTCAATCTGGGCGCCGGCTTCGTCGTGGTCACCGAAGAGGCGATCGCAACGGCCGATTTGCGCGGACTGGCGGCATGGATCGAGTCGCAGGAGGAATGGTCGGACCTGCCCTTCATCCTGCTCACCACCCGGGGCGGCGGGTTGGAGCGCAATCCGGCCGCAGCGCGCCACCTCGAGATGCTTGGCAACGTTACCTTTCTCGAACGGCCGTTCCACCCGACCACATTGGTCAGCCTCGCCCGCGCAGCGATCCGCGGGCGCCGACGGCAATATGATGCACGCGCGCGCCTGCTGGCATTGCGCGACAGCGAGGCGCGCTTTCGCACGCTGTTCGACACCATGGACGAAGGCTTTTGCGTCATCGAGTTCCTCGACGGACCTCACGGTGCGCTCAGCGACTACGTCCATGTCCAGGCGAACGCAGCCTATGAGCGGCATACCGGCATTTTCAACGTCGTCGGGCAGAGGCTGCGCGACATGGTGCCGGACGAAGCGGAGAGCTGGCTTGAACGGTATCGGGGCGTGCTAGTCACCGGCGCGCCGATCCGCTTCGAACAGGAGCTGGTCGTCACCGGCCGCCATCTCGAACTCGCCGCCTTTCGCGTCGAACCGGAGAGCCGCCGCGAAGTCGCGGTGATCTTCCAGGACGTCACCGTGCGCAAGCAGGCCGAGATCGCCTTGCGCGAACTCAACCAGTCGCTCGGACGCCGCGTCGCCGATGCGATCGCCGAACGCGAACAGGCGCTGGCGCAATTGCACGAGGCGCAGAAGCTCGAAACGATCGGTCAATTGACCGGCGGCGTCGCGCACGACTTCAACAACCTGCTGACGCCGATCACCGGCACCCTCGACCTGCTCGCTCGCCGCTACGGCGACGATCCGCGGTCAAGCCGGCTCATCGACGGGGCGCTGCAGTCCGCCGAGCGCGCCAAGACGCTCGTCCAACGACTGCTGCAATTCGCCCGGCGGCAGCCGCTCGAAGCCCGCGCGGTCGACACGGCAGCGCTGGTCGAGGGAATGCGCGACCTGATCGCAAGTTCAGTGGGCGGGCTCATCGAACTGAACATTCTCGCAAGTGGCGATGTCGCACCGGCACTCGCCGATCCCAACCAGCTCGAGCTCGCGGTGCTCAACCTTTGCGTGAACGCCCGCGATGCGATGCCGGAGGGGGGCGTTCTGACCGTTGCGCTCGAACAGGTCATTCTAGGCCCGCGCTCTACGCCGGCGCTTTCCCCTGGCGCCTATGTGCGGCTGTCGGTGATCGACACCGGCGAGGGCATGGACGAGGCGACCCTCGCCCGCGCGGTGGAACCCTTTTACTCGACCAAGGACCGCGGCAAGGGTACTGGGCTTGGTCTCTCCATGGTGCACGGCCTCGCGGCGCAGCTCGGCGGCACCTTCGTCATGACCAGCGCACCCGGCAAAGGAACGCGGGCCGATATCTACCTACCGATAGCAGCCACCGCCACCGATGTTGCGGCGCGGCGACCTTGTGCCACGGCCAGCCCGCGCGGACGCCCCTTGTCCCTGTTGCTCGTCGACGACGAGGATCTCGTGCGCGCCGGCACCGGCGAGATGCTGCGCGACTTGGGCCATGCAGTCGTCGAGGCGGCGAGCGGGGAGCAGGCGCTCGATGCGCTTGCCGGCGGGCTGGCGGTGGATGCGATTGTCACCGACTATATGATGCCGCGGATGAACGGCGGTGAACTCGCAACACAGATTCGCGCTCGTTATCCGGACCTGCCGGTGCTGGTCGTCACCGGCTATGCAGGCGGCGATCTCGACCTTCAGCTTCCCCAACTGGCCAAGCCGTTCCGCCAAGCGGACCTCGCGATCGCGCTCGCCGAACTCACCGATCCTGGCAAGGTGGTTCGCCTTGCACCTCGGCCCGGCTGAAACGCCCCCCTTGGCGAGGTACTCCGCCACCTCAACTTGGCGATACGAAGTCACTCAAATTTAGAATTGCCTCGCAAATTGCGAAGGCTACGATCCAAGCGATTGCGCCTTCGATCACGAAGCCATGACCAGGGCGTCATCAAGGAAGTCCAGAAACGCCCGCACCCTCAGCGCCAAGCGGTCCTGCGCCGAATACAGCGCGTGAATGTCTTCGCCATCCCCTGGATTGAAGGTCTCCAGCAGCGCGATGAGGCGCCCTTCACGCAGGTCGTTCGCAACGTGGAACCGCCCCAGCCGCGCGATCCCGCCGCCTGCCACCGCCATCAACCGGACGACCTCCCCCGAATTGCCGAGGAACGCACCCTCGACGGGCCGCTGCATGACGCGACGGCCGATGCGAAACGGCCAACTGTCGACCGAACGACGGAAGCTGAACTGCAGGCAGCGATGGCCGTCCAAGTCTTCCGGCGTCTGCGGCTCGCCGTGTTTCGCCACATAACCGGGGCTTGCCACCAGCACCATCGGACTGCGGCCGAGCTTCCTCGCGAGCAATCTCGTGTCACGCAGCGGTCCGATGCGAATAGCGATATCCGCCTTCGCCTCGACCAGATCGACAAGGGCGTCCGACAGCGAAAGATCGACGACAACCTCCGGATATCGCTCGATGAACCCCGGCAGGATCGGCAACAGGCACTGTGTTCCGAACGGAACCGACGCATTAACCCGCAGCAGCCCGCGGGGGCCTTCGCCGACACGGCCAAGGCTGCTCTCAACATCGGCGATATCGGCGACGAGCGCCGACATTCGGTCGCGATATACCTCCCCTTCCGGCGTCAGCGACAGCGATCGCGTTGTACGCCGCAGAAGCACGACTCCGAGCCGCTGCTCGAGACGCGCGACACTGCGACTAACTGCCGACGGTGTCAGCCGCAGCCGCTTTGCGGCCTCGGCGAAGCTGCCCGCACGTGCCGCGTTCAGAAAAATCTCGATGTCACCAAGGCGATTGTCCATCAACATTCATGATAAGCGATCACTTCTGAATTGTAATGCCGCATTCTAATCACGAATGACCCTTGCGTCTATCTTGTGATCGAACCGCCACGAAGGATGCGATCATGGATCTCAAGCTCAACGGAAAAACCGCTCTCGTCACCGGGTCGACCGCCGGCATAGGTCTTGCCATCGCCAAGCGGCTCGCCGCCGAGGGCGTCAATGTCGTGATCACCGGGCGCACCCAAGACAAGCTGGACGCCGCCGCATCGGAGGTCGCGGCGCTAGGTACGGTTCGTCCCGTGCTGGCCGACGCCGGCACTGCAGACGGTGCCGCAACGCTGATCGCCGCGATTCCGACCGTCGACATACTGGTGAACAATCTCGGCATCTATGCGGCCAAGCCGTTCGTCGAGATCGACGACGCCGAGTGGCACAGGTTCTTCGACGTGAACGTCCTCAGCGGCGTAAGGCTTGCGCGCCACTATTTCCCTCGCATGTTGGAGCAGGACTGGGGCCGGGTGATCTTCATCGCCAGCGAGAGTGGCCTGCTGCCCCCCGCCGAGATGATCCACTACGGCATGACGAAAACGGCGCAGCTGTCGATCGCACGGGGCTTGGCCGAGCAGACGCGCGGAACGGGCGTCACGGTCAACTCGGTCCTGCCGGGGCCAACGCGTTCGGAAGGGATCGTCGACTTCATTCAATCCGTCGTCGCCAACAAGGAGGCGCCGGAAGCGGAACGCGAAACGGAGTTCTTCCAGACGCTGCGTCCACTGTCGCTGATCCAGCGACTGATCGAGGCCGACGAGATCGGTTCCATGGTCGCCTATCTTGCAAGCCCGCTGGCCGCCGTGACCAACGGAGCAGCCATCCGTGCGGAAGGCGGCATCGTACCGACGATCGCCTGAACCGTGCGTCCACGCGGTCGAACGTCAGGTGATGCTGGCGGATCGACCGTCACGGCGGTCGGCTCGGTGCAGCCGACTGCCGGATTTTCAACGCGGCCGCCCCGCTCCCCAACTTCGGACATTCGCTCAAACTTCACGTCTAGGCGCAGCCGTATTGCTTGATGTCGTTTTCCCTTGATCATCGCGGTTGGCCCTTCGAAGCGGGCTGGATGCGAGGGTCACGGCCTAATTCATCCGACGCTTCCCTCGAGGCGGTCTCGGCTTCGGGAACAAACATTCGGAAGAGATGGGCAAGCAGGACGACACGATGGATGGAGTGATCGGTGGTGAGAAGGGAGCGACAGTCCCTTCTTCGTTGAAAGACCTTCTGGGTTCGGCTTCTATCAACAACATCGCGGATGCCGGAGCGAAAGCCTCAAGAGACTTCGACCGAACCGCCTTCATCGACGCCGCTATGAGTGGGTTGAGTGACCTGTCGATCATGGAGCGGGTGCGCCATTTCGCTGATGCGCTCGATAAAGCGCTGCCGCCGGACATCGGCACGGCGCTTCCGATCGTCGTCGAAATGGGGCCGCGAGTCGCGCGCGGTTTCCAAGCAGTCGCCCTTGCCGAATATGTCGCCCGCTATGGGCTACGCGAATTCGATCGCTCCTTGCAGGCGCTTGCCCATCTTACACGTTATGGCTCTGCCGAATTCGCCATACGGCCGTTTCTTGCGCAGGATCATGAACGCGTGGTGGAAACGATGGTCCGCTGGTGCTCCGACGAGGACGAGCATGTACGCCGCCTGGCCAGCGAGGGCAGCCGGCCCAGGCTCCCGTGGGCGACCCGGATCCCCGCGCTCAAGCACAATCCGACGCTCGCCGCACCGGTGCTGGAGGCGTTGAAAGCCGATCCCAGTTCCTATGTTCGCAAGTCCGTCGCGAACCACCTCAACGATATCGGCAAGGATCGCCCCGATTGGCTGGTGGAGCGCCTGTCGGCTTGGACGAACGATGATCCGCACACGCGATGGATCATCCGCCATGCGCTCCGCACGTTGATCAAGAAGGGTGATCCGCGCGCGCTGGCGCTGATCGGCGCCGAACCGGGCGCTATGGTCGAGGTGCAGCGTTTCTCCATTGAGCCCGCGACCGTCGATCTGGGCGAAGCGATCACGATCACGGTTGAACTGCTGTCGTCCGCGGCAGCAACGCAGCGCTTGGTCGTTGATTATCGCGTCCACTACGTGCGCGAGCATGGCAGAGCGGCGGCCAAGGTGTTTAAGCTGAAGACGCTCGATCTGGCCGCGGGCGAGATGGCCAAGCTCGGCATTCGTCAGAACATTCGGGATTTCAGCACCCGGCGCCATCATCCCGGACGCCACCATGTGGACCTGCTCGTCAACGGACAGACGCTGGCGAGCGCCGCATTCGATCTGAGCGATCGCGCTACGGCGCAACCGGCGGCTGATAGGCTGGCTAAGGATAACACCCGCTTGGGCTAAGGTCCGACTGGAACTTCCATCTGCTGTGCCCGGGCGATGAAGGTACCCCTTCGAACATTGATACGGGCGGATGGCGCCGATCATTACGGGCGTAGCTGAATCGGCCCGAGCGGTAACCGCCGGGTCGCATGGCGCGTCGAACACCCGGCAGATGTCGATATCGGATCACTCGTCGCCACCAGCCTCACGCTCTTCCTTCTGGACGATGCTTGTTGAAGGGTTCTGCGTAGGCGCCTGCGCGCAATATCCTTCCGCGGCTCTGATGGATCTGCTGCCGCAGTATCAAGCACGAACATCGCAGCGACGACGACCGAACCCCGACGAGGGGCTGACGGAAGGTGCGATGCGCGAGCCCGGCCAGTCTATGCTCGCCTCTGGAGATTGAACGTGCACAAGTTGATGCAACGACTGCTACGTGCGCCGTCGCTCGAAATGATCGCGCGGGCACTGGTGACGCTACCCTTCTGGCTGAGCGGCCTGTTTAAGCTGTTCGCCTTCGATGCCGGGGTGGCCGAGATGATGCGCGCCGGCCTGGAACCGGCAACTGCCTTCAACATCGCGACCATCTTCGTTCAACTGGCCGGCTCTGCCCTTGTCATCGTCGGGCGCCACGCCTGGCTGGGCGCAGGCGCGCTCGGCATCTTCACCGGACTGACGATCTTGCTCGTTCACCGGTTCTGGGCGATCACGGAAGAGCCGTTCCGTACGATCGCCTTTCATGTTTCGGTCGAGCATGTCGGCTTGATCGGTGGCCTGCTCGGCATCGCAATCCTCGCCGCTCGCCGCGACGCGTCTTGCGGCGGAGCACTCAAGGTTTTCTCATGACCAGCGCTATCCGGCTCTCCTCCAAAGGCATTACTCCCGCGTTGCGCGTCCAGGAACTGGCTGCCGCCGCGCGCATGCTTGCGATCGTTGGAGCATGGATCAAGCTACAGTCAGCCGAGCGCACCGATCCGACGATTCGGGCACTACTCAACCAAGGTCTCGAACTGGCGCTCGGCAGAGCGTCGACAGCGCTGGATCGCGACCAGGCCGCACCGCTGCTTACCGAGATCGAGATGGCGCTGGTCGAAAGTCGCGACCTCTTCAAGGACGCCGGTCAGCTTACGGGCTGGATGGTCGAGGAGCCGGCCGCGCTCGAGGCCATCGGACGCGCTTCCAGCGCCGCGTTCGACCGCATTGTCGCGCTCGCACACACGCGCCCGCTTCTGCACCGTGCGCTGCTCGGCCGCTTCCTGGATGTCGGAACCGGGGTTGGCGCCATTGCCCTGCGCGCGGCGAAGACATGCCCCGACCTTGCGGTCGAAGCCATCGACATCTGGACGCCGGCGCTGCGCCTCGCCGCGCAGCGAATTGCCGCCAGTGCCCACGCCTCGCGCATCACGCTCTTTGAGTGCGACGTCGCCACGCTGAGCACCGAGCCGCGCTTCACGCTGGCTTGGCTGCCGACGATGTTCATGCGCCGCGACGTCGTGCACCGAGGTGTCGCGCGCATCGCAGCGGCGTCGCACCGCGGCGGCTGGCTGGTGGCCGCGCTATACACCATTCCCGAAGACCCGTTCGCAGCGGTGATGGCGCGGCTGCGCACGCTGCGCAGCGGCGGCGAGATCACCGCGCCGGGCGAACTGGCCGATCTGCTGCGGTCGCGCGGCTATGTCGATGTGGAGGTGGATGGCAGCCCGATCGCGACGTTCGTCCTCGGTCGTCTGCCGTAGGGCGGGTTACCCGCTCGCCGCGCCGCTGACTGGGGCGCGGCGCAGCACCCGGGCGATCGCCAACGCGCCCAGGCCCGCCGCCACACCCCAGAATGCCGATCCGATTCCGAGCATCGTCACGCCCGAAGCGGTGACGAGCAGCGTCAGGATCGCCGCGTCGCGATGCTCGCTTTCGGCTAACGCCGCAGCGAGCGCACCGATCAACGCCGGAATGATCGCCAGCCCCGTGAGCACGGCGATTGCGATCGGCGGAAGCGCGACGAAACACCGGACCAACAACGGCGAAAACACCGCCAGCAGCAGATAAAGACCGGCATAGATCAAACCGGTGCGCCATCGTGCGGCCTTGTCGGAATCGGCCTCCGCATTGGTGCAAATCGCCGCGGTGATCGCCGCAAGGTTGATCGCGTGCGCACCGAATGGTGCCGCCGCCATGCTCGCGATGCCGGTGCCGACCAGCAACGGTCGCGGTCGCGGCGCATAGCCGGCGACGCGCAGCACGGCGATGCCCGGCAGGTTCTGCGACGCGAGCGTCACCACGAACAGCGGCACGGCGATGCTCATCACCGCGCCAGCGTCGAGCGCAATCGGCACCGGAACCAGCGTGCCGAAGGTAGCGCCGGGCGGGAGTGGCCCGATCATGCCGCGCGTCAGGATCAGGGCGAGACCGACCGCAAGAACGAGCAGAAGCGCATACAAAGGGACACGGGCTCGCCCCGCGACGAAGGTGACGGCGAGCACGAGCACGAACAACGGATCGGCGTCAGCCTGCCGGAACGCCTGCAGCCCGAACGGCAGCAAAACGCCAGCGAGCATGGCGGAGGCGATCGCGGTTGGGATCGCTGCCGCCCAACGGCCGAGCAACGGTATTGCGCCGACCAGAATGCCGATCAGGCCCGCCACCGCGAACGCGCCGCACGCGACCGGCCAAGACACCGGCGGCGACGTGACGAGCAACGCGGCGCCGGGGGTCGACCAGGCGAGCACCACTGGCATACGCAGCCGGACGGAGAGGATAGCACCCGCCATCGCGATGGCCAGGCAGAGCGCGGTAACCGCCGACCCGGTCTCAGCCACTGACGCGCCCATGGTGCGCAGCGCCTGCACCACCAGCACGATCGTGCCGCCAAAGCCCACCGCCACCGCCACAAGGGCGGCGGTCCAGGCGGAAAGCGGCGGCAGGTTGAGGCGCATGATGGCAGGTCCGGTCGAAAGGCAGGGCGCTCCTGCCCGCCGCCCTCCGCCGGATCAACCCGCAGGCATGGCGGGCGCCGCGTCAGGCCGTAGGAATGGTGCCGCCGTCGATCACATATTCGGTACCGGTGATGCTGCCGGCGCGATCGGAGGCGAGGAAGGCGATCAGGTTCGCGACCTCGCTCGGAAGGCTGGGCCGGCCGATCGGGATGCCACCCAGCGACTCCATGATGAGCTGCTTGCCGGCTTCCACGCCGCCGCCATATTCCGCGCCCAACCGCTCGGCGAGTTGCACCGACGATTCCGTTTCGATCCACCCCGGCGACACTCGCACGACGCGCACCCCGTGAGGCGACACCTCCTTCGACAAGCTTTTGCTGTACGTGGACAGCGCGGCCTTGGCGGCGGCGTAGGCGGTGGTCGCCTCGGGCAGCGGCAGGCGGTTCTGGATCGACGTGACGTGCACGACAACGCCGCGGCCCTGCGCCACCATGCGCGGCACGAGCGCGCGGTCGAGCCGCACCGCCGGCATGAGGTTGAGGTCCAGTTCCGTCGCCCAATCATAATCGGTCAGGGCTGCAAAGCCGCCGCCGGGCGCGGAAGAGCCGCCGAGCATGTGGACGACGATGTCGACCCCACCCAACCGCTGATGCACCGCTTCGGCCAGGGCGCTGCAGCCTTCCACCGTCGTCAGGTCCGCCGCGACGAACAACTCCTCCGGCAACGCGTCGGGCTGGCTGCGGGCGGTGGTGAGGACGCGGGCGCCCAGGTCGCGGAACAGCTGGACCGTTGCAGCACCCGCGCCGCGTGTGCCCGAGGTGATCAGCGCGCGTCTGCCCTCGAGATCGAGGAACGAGGAACCATGCGTGCCGCTCATGATACGATCTCCAGCGCCGCGATCTTCTCATCGTAAAGCGCGAACAAGTATTGCAGGTCGACCGGGCTGCCGGGGAAATCACCGCTGACGCGCGCGGTGACGATCGCCCGCCCGCCCTCGTGCACCATCGCGAAGGGTTCGACGGTGTAGCTGTACGCCTGTGAGGCCTCCGCCTTCCATGCCCGGATCGCGTCGCGCCCGCGATGCTGGTGGCCCTCATCGGTGACGGCGGCGTCCTCGCGGAACCAGGCGGCGACCGCATTGGGGTCGCCAGCCCTGTCGGCATCGTAATAGCCGGCGATCGGTGCCGGGAGTTGGATGGTCATCGCTTGCTCCTTGCTCAACATGGGTGCGCGGCTGCTCGACCGGATCGCCGATGCTGGCGATCGAAATGGCTGCCGGGCGACCACGACACGAACTTAGGACTGGCGCTTCATCCCGATAAGCAGGATGAACCGGGACGAAGCATCGCGGGATCGGGGACAATGGCGCGACAAAGCCTGCTGGAGCTTGATGCCGTTCTGGCGGTGGCACGCAGGCGATCGTTCCGCGCCGCGGCGATCGACCTTGGTATGTCGACCACCGCGCTCAGCAACAGCATCGGCAAGCTGGAGCGCGGTCTCGGCGTACGACTGTTCAACCGCACCACCCGCAGCGTCTCCTTGACCGATGCCGGGCGTCGCTTCGCCGAACAGGTCGGGCCAGCACTCGGGGACATTCACGACGCGATGGATGCTGCTCGCTCGCAGCAGGCGACACCTTCGGGTGTGCTGCGCATCAACGCCTTCGCCACCGCTGCACGCGAGGTGCTCACGCCGCTCCTGCTGGATTATCTCCGGCGCTATCCGCAGGTGTCGATCGATCTCGTGACCGAAGGGCGGCTAGTGGACGTGGTCGCCGACGGCTTCGACTTCGGCATCCGCAGTCGCGAATTCATCCCGAGCGACATGATCGCAGTGCCGCTTGGCGCTGCGCGCAGCAATGCCGTCGTCGCAGCGCCGGCTTACCTGGAAAAGCACGGCACGCCGCGCGTGCCCGCGGACCTAATGCGGCACGCCTGCATCCGCGCGCGGCTGCCCAATGGCGCGCTGTATCGCTGGCAGTTCGAGAAGAACGGACAGTCGCTCCAGCTCGATGTCGAGGGGCCGATCACGCTCGACGAGCCCAGCCTGGTTCGGCTTGCCGTGCTCGACGGCTTCGCCATCGGTTACTTCATGGAAACCGACGTGCGCGAGGACATCGCCGCCGGCCGGCTGGTGCGCCTGCTGGAGGATTGGACCCCGCCGATCGCGCCCTTGTGCCTCTATTATCCCGGCCGGCGAAACGCCTCGGCGGCCTTTCGGGCGCTGGTCGACCTCGCACGTGAGCGGGCCAACGCCGGCTGACAGCCAAGGCTTAATCGATCAGCACTCAGGGGCGCTTCGCCGTCGCGTCCTGTGCCGCACGATCGATCACATCGGCGACCGCCTTGGGCTGGGTCATGAAGACGGCATGGCTCGCCTTCACATCAACGGTTTGCGCGCCGATCCGCCGCGCCATGGAGCGCAGCATGCCGATCTCGAACGCCTTGTCCTCGGTCGCGATCACGGCCCAGCTCGGGCGCGTCCGCCACGCGGCGTTCTGGAGCTTGGTGCCGAACGCCGCCATGCTGATCGGCACCTGCGAATCGCGCATAAAGGCAGCGTCGGCGTCGCTTGCGTCCGCCGCGAAGCCGGCCTTGAACGCGTCCGCCTTTACATAGCCGAAGCCATCGGGCGCAGTATCCAGCACGAACTCGGGCGGCGTCTTGAACCCCTCATATTGCTGCGCGGTCGTCTCCCCGGCATCGGGCGACAGCGCCGACACATAGACCAGCCCCGCGACCTTCGGGTGAACGCCAGCCTCGGTGATCACGGTGCCGCCCCAGCTATGACCGACAAGGACGACAGGCCCATCCTGTCGGTCGAGCGCGCGCCGCGTCGCGGCCACGTCGTCGGCGAGCGAGGTCAGCGGGTTCTGCACGATCGTGACGCGGTACCCGCGCCGCGTCAGATTGTCGTACACGCCGCGCCAGCCCGAACCATCGGCAAAGGCGCCATGGACCAGCACGACGTTCCTGATCGGCTGAGTAGTGGCAGCCGACGGCTTGCTCTGTGCGTGCGCGATGCCCGCGTTGCCGAGGACCATGCCTGCGGCGGCGACCGATGCGGCGAGCGTGACGAAATGGCGGATCATGATGTGTTTCCTTCCTTGGCTTGGCGTTCAGGCGGCAAGTGACAGGCGGACGTCGAGACCGTTGCGGGTGAGGTGCGAATAGGGGCAGACGGCGTGCGCTTCCTCGACCAGTTCGGTCGCGGTGGCGCGGTCGAGATCCGGCAGGGCGACCTCCAGCGCGACCTCGAGTTCGAAGCCGCGGCCGTCTTCGCGCGAACCAATGCCGACTTCCGCCGAGACCCGCGCGTCATCGCCGACCCGCAGCTTGCGGCCGGCGGCGACGAAGCGGATCGCGCTCAAGAAGCACGCCGCATAGCCGGCGGCGAACAGCTGTTCCGGGTTGGTGCCGGGGCCACCCGCGCCGCCCAGTTCCTTTGGCGTCGCCAGGGCAAGGCTCAGCGAGCCGTCGTCGATCGTCGCGGTACCGGTGCGGCCGCCGGTGGCGTGAGCTCGGGTGCGGTAGAGCGTCTTCATACCCTTTCTCCTTATATGCTTCGGTAACTGTTATCGCGATATCTATATGCGCGTGCCGAGCAGGCTTGTCCAGCGGATATTTATTGCGATATGAATTTTCGTGCGTTTGGAAGCTGGAGCCGCGTGTCGATGAGTGAGGAAGTGCCTGGCCCTGTGCAGCTCGAGGAGCAGCTGTGTTACAGCGTCTATTCGGCGGGCATGGCGATCCAGCGGCTCTACAAGCCGCTGCTGGACGCGCTGGGGCTGACCTATCCGCAATATCTCGTGATGAACGTCATGTGGCGCGACGATGCGCAGACGGTCGGCGCCATCGCACAGCTGCTGGCGCTGGAATCGAGCACGCTCACTCCATTGCTCAAGCGGCTGGAGGCTGCCGGGCTGGTCAAGCGGACGCGCAACCCCGGCAACGAGCGCCAGGTCATCGTCGCGCTGACACCGGAAGGTTCAGCCTTGCGGTCCAAGGCCGGTTGCCTCGGCACCGCACTGCTGCACGCCTCGGGTGAGACGCCGGCCGAGCTCGGTGAGCTCAACGAGCGCGTCCGGCGGCTGCGTGACACCGTGTACCAGCAGATCGGCAGATGGGGAGCGTCCCCGCAACCGGAGGATGCCGAGGCGGAATCGGGCAATCAGCCGGTCGCGGGCTGATCGCCCTCACCTGCCCAGTTCAGGCGCTGCAGGAAGCCGAGCAGCGCGGCGGTGACATGCTCTGGCTGTTCAAGCGTGGCCGTATGGCCGCATGCCGGGATCACCGTCAGCTCGGCGTCCATGAGCCGCGCCATCTCCTCGCTCTCATGCGGCGGCCGCGCGCGGTCGCCGGCGCCCGCAAGCACCAGCGTCGGCGCCCGAATTTGCGACAGGATCGACAAGGCATCGGGGCGATCGAAGATCATGCGCCCGAGCGGAACGATCGACTGGCGCAGCACGGCCGGCGCGAAAGCCGCCAGCCGCCGTCGGAGATCGCATGGCAGCTCGGGCGTGCACGAATCGATGTCGGGCGCGAAGAAGAGCGGCACGATCGTGTCCGCAAGCTGATCGCTCACTCCGCCATCCGCCGCCACCTGATCGAGCAGCGCGCGGTAAGCGGCACGCTGGGGCGCCGGTTCCTCGCCCAGAAAGCTGTTCATGAGCACCAGCCCGGCCACCCGATCCGGCGCACGCGCCGCCAGATGCGCACCCCACATGCCGCCCATCGACGATCCCGCCACGACGCAACGATCGATCTCCAGCATATCGAGCAACTTGATCATCTGGTCGGCGAGGTCCGACAGGGTGCGCGTCGCGGGCGGCAACGCGCTGGATGCGCCATGCCCCCACATTTCCGGCACCAGCAGGCGGCAGTGCCGGCTCAGCGCGCCGATCTGCGGCGCCCACATGTCGTGATCCCACAAGAAGCCATGCCCGAGCAGCACCGGAAGGCCGCGCCCTTGATCGACCACCGATATGCGCCCGGCAGACAATTGCACCGCGCGCTTGTGTGTCACCACTTCTTCAAACCGGCTCATCCTGATCTCCGCTTGTGTAGAGCGCGCGAGATCGGCGCGGCGTGCTGCACAAGCATTTCCGGATCAGCGATGATGTTACGATCGTAGCGCGCTCAGCTCACGTCCTCGCATCCGTCCGCCGCAGTTTGCGGTCGAGCGCGCGCAGCCGCACCTCGTCCGACGCGAGCGCTGCCAGCGCCAGGATGGTCCGCTCGCCACGTTCGTCGAGCACGCGCGGGTTGCGGTCGATGACGCACAGCGAGCCGACCACGAATCCGTCTTCATCCAGCACGGGTGCGCCGGCGTAGAAGCGGAAGCCGTCGTCACCCTTCACCGCGGGGTTGTCGGCAAACCGCGGATCGCTGGCGAGGTCAGGCACGCAGAACACCTGTTTCTGCAAGATGGTGTGATTGCAGAACGCCCAACCGCGCGGCGTCTCGGTCAGCTCGAGCCCGACCCTCGACTTGAACCACTGACGCGTCGGGGTGAGCAGCGTCAGCAGTGCGATCGGCGCGTCAAGGCTTTGCGAGGCGAGCCAGGTGAGCCGATCGAAGGCGTCCTCGGGCGGTGTGTCGACCAAGCCGGCGCGCTCCAGTGCCACCAGCCGCTGCCGCTCGTTGAGCGCGATCGGGAAGTCGAGTTCACCTACGTCCAGCGTGAAATCCTGCGTGTCGCGCAACGACGCACGCACCGATGCCACTGCTTCTGCGACTTCACCGGCACGGACCACTCGATCGGGCAGTTTGGAAAGCCGCTCCGCCGCGCCGACCACGAGGATACGACTTGCCGTCAGCATTGGGTTTGCGGCGAGACTGTGCAGCAGCGCGCTGCGATCGGCACCGTTCGACATGGCGTCGACGATCACCGCATGCGGTTTGATCGAACCGACCGACACCAGCGCGGCAAGCACATCCTCGAACATCTCGGTCGAGCACTCCGGCACCTGTGCGAACTGCTCGGAATAGATCGGCAAGCGATCCGCGGGACCAATGACGACCACTGTGGCCGACGGCGACGATCGATCGCCTCTCTCACCGCTCTCGATCAGCGCCATGACGTCTGCCCGATAGACGCGCCGGTGCCCGCCGGGCGTCTTCCACGACGGCACCGTGCCGCCTTCGATCAGCAACTGCGCGGTACGCACCGACACGCCGAGAAGCTTCGCCGTGTCGGCCGTGGTGAGAATGTCCTTGTCCGCTTTGCCCATGTCCATCCGTCCGTTCGCCACGTCCTACGCGAACGAACCGAGCACCGCCAATAAATAGAATTGCCATATTTGATAGAATTGATACTGGCGCGCTTCCACGATGGAGGTGACGATGAACGACATTGATGCTGAAGGCGCCGTTGAGTTCGACCGGCGCATGTTCGAGAACCAGGCGCGGCTGACCGCGACGCTGCGCACGGAATATGATGTGGTGGTCTGCGGCGGCGGCGCCTCGGGATCGGTGGTTGCGCGGCGGCTGGCCGAGAACCCCGATGTGCACGTGCTGCTGATCGAGGCGGGCGGCGACGACGAGGCGGAGAGCGTGCTCGACCCCGCGCAATGGCCGCTGAACCTCGGCGGCGAGCGCGACTGGGGCTTTCAGGCCTTGCCGAACCCGCACATCGACGGGCGCACCATGCCGATGTCGATGGGCAAGGGCCTGGGCGGCGGCTCCAGCATCAACGTAATGGTATGGGCGCGCGGGCATCGCAGCGACTGGGACCATTTCGCCGCCGAATCGGGCGACACGGCATGGGGCTACCAGTCCGTGCTCGACATCTATCGTCGCATCGAGAATTGGCAGGGAAAGCCCGACCCGCAATATCGCGGCACGTCCGGGCCGGTGTGGGTGCAGCCCGCCACCGATCCCAGCCCGATCGCAACCGCGATGCTCGACGCCGCCGAGGAGATCGGCATCCCGCGCTTCGATCATCCCAACGGCGCGATGATGGAGGGCCCGGGTGGCGCCGCCATCACCGACATGCTGGTGCGTGACGGCCGACGCCATTCGCTGTTCCGCGCCTATCTGCGCCCGTTCATGGATCGCCCGAACCTGACCATACTGACGCGCTCCACCGTTCGGCGGGTGCTGTTTGAGGGCCGCCGGGCGTTCGGCGTGGAGATCGAGCGCGACGGCGGCATCTTCACCGTTCGCGCCAAGTCTGAGGTCGTCCTGTCGCTAGGCGCCATGCATACCCCCAAGGTGCTGATGCATTCGGGCATTGGCGACGGGGCGGAACTGGGCCGCTTTGGCTTGCCAGTGATCCAGCATCTGCCGGGCGTCGGCGCGAACATGCAGGACCACACCGCCTTTTGCTGCCTCTGGGAGTATCGCGAGCCGATCGCGCCGCGGGCCACCGGCAACGAAGCGAAGCTCTACTGGAAGACGCGGCCGGAGCTAGAGACACCCGACCTGCTCTTCTGTCAGGTAGAGTTCCCCGTTCCGAGTGAGCGAACCGCCGCGCGCGGCGTGCCGGCGCACGGCTGGACGATGTTTGCAGGCCTTGCCCGTCCGGAAAGCCGCGGCCGCATCCGGCTGACCGGTGCCGACCCAAGCGCCCCGATCGAGATCGACGCTAATGCGCTATCGCATTCCGCCGACATGGACACCGCGCTGGCCTGCGTGGAACTGTGCCGCGAACTGGGCAACGCTCAGGCCTTCCGCCCGCACGTGATCGCCGAGGCGCTTCCTGGTCCGTTGAAGGGCGATGCCATGAAGCAGTTCGTACGCGATTCGGCCGTCACTTACTGGCACCAGAGCTGCACCGCCAAGATGGGACGCGACACGATGTCGGTCGTCGATGCCGAGCTGCGGGTCTATGGCGTGGAAGGGCTGCGGATCGCCGATGCATCCATCATGCCGCGAGTCACGACCGGCAACACGCAAGCGCCCTGCGCCGTGATCGGCGAGCGGGCGGCCGAGATGATCCGTCGAACCCACGGATTCTGAACCGAAATGCGCCGTGATTGCCACCCGGTGATCGCGGCGCCTTGCCGGGAGTTGCCCGCTTGTACCATGCGAACACCGCCGGCTGGAGCCGCACCGCCCCATCCGACCCGTCGACCTGTCCATTGCAGATCCTGATCGTCACGCCCTCCAGCGAACGTCGCGAGCGGCTCGCCGCCTGCCTGGATCGCCAGCGCTGCCGTGCCGTGGCGATGGACCACGTCCCGCCGCCGGCGCGGCTCCGGGCCGATCAGTTCAATCTCCTGATCCTCGACGTACAGCAGGGCATACGGGACGGCTTCGATGTGCTTCGCCGTGTCCGGGCGCAGTCAGACATTCCGATCATCATGATGAGCGGCGAACAGCGCGACGATATCGACTGTGTCATGGGGCTGGAGCTCGGCGCCGACGATTTTGTCGAGAGCCCGATCAACCCGCGCGAACTGCTTGCCCGCGGCCGCGCCATCCTTCGGCGTCATGGCGCCGCCCACGCGCCCACGGTTGCGGACCAACGTGGCGGATATCGTTTCAGCGGATGGGAACTACGGCGGCGTGATCGATCGGTGACAGACCCGCACGGCCGGCCCGTCGCCCTCAGCAAGAACGAATACACCTTGCTGCTGGCATTTCTGGAGGCCCCCGGCCGTCCGCTCTCACGAATCCACCTGATGCGTGCCACACGCCCGCATGAGGATATTCACGATCGGAGCGTCGACGTGCAGGTGCTGCGCCTCCGCAAAAAGCTGGAAGCTGACAGGAGCAAGCCGCGAATGATCCGGACGGACCGAAACTTTGGCTACATCTTCGAAGCCACTGTCGAGCCTCTGTTCTGATCGTATGTAGGCATTCCTGACAATGGAAATGGTTCGGTGGCCTGATCGCGCAACAACGGACATGGTTTGCAGCCATAAAAGCCCGGGAAGGCTGTTGTTGCGCTTTGATGCGAGCAGGCCACAGTCCCGAATCGTTCACAAAGCTTAGAAGTCAGATCCGATCTGGGAACTAGCGCGGGTTCGTAGGGCTGAGGTCGTGATTTCGATCCTCACCGGCAGCACCATTTTTCCCTCGCTGGCGTAAGATGGCTCTGCGGGGCACATGTAGCCTTTCTACGGCCGCACCCACGAAAACCGATACGCTTGCCAGTTCCACGTGCCGTTGATCCACACCATGTAGGGGCTACGCCTAGTGCGGCCGTGGGGCTGCGATGAATGCGTGAAAGGATTGCCGGATGAACCCGTTGCTGGATCAGCATGCGCTGCCGCATTTCGACAAGATCAAGCCGGAGCACGTGCTGCCTGCCTTGCAGCTGGCCATTGCGGATCATGAGGCTGCCGTGAAGGCGATTACCGATCAACGGCCGACCAGCTTCGATGAGGCATGGCTGCCGCTGGAGCGCGCCGAGACCGCGATCGACGCGATCTGGTCCACCGTGTCGCACCTGCATGCGGTGGCGGATACGCCCGAGCTGCGCGCTGCCTTTGCCGAAGGGCAGCAGGCGCTGGTCGCCAATCACGTCAAGGTCGGTCAGAACCGCGACTTGTACGAGGTGCTGCTGGCGCTGTCGCAGACGCCGGCCTTCGCCAACCGTCCGGACGCGGATCGAGTGGCCGTTCAGCATGCGCTGCGTGGTTTCGTCCTCTCCGGCGTCGCGCTGGACGAGGCGGCGCGCGCGCGGTTCGCGGCGATCACCGTTGAGCTGTCCGATCTGTCCACTGCCTTCTCCAACGCCGTGCTCGACGCCACCGACGCCTGGTCCGAACATGTCACCGACGAGGATCTGCTGCGCGGCATTCCCGCTGCGATGAAGGACATGTTCGCCGAAAGCGCGCGGGCGCAGGGTAAACCGGGCTGGCTGGTGACGCTGCAAATCCCCAGCGTCATGGCCGTGCTCGATTTCGCCGAGGATCGCGGGCTGCGCGAGCGGGTCTATACCGCTTATGGCACGCGCGCCTCCGACCAAGGCCCCAACGCGGGCAGCTTCGACAATTCGGCGCGGATCGCACGCATCCTCGACCTGCGGCGCGAAGCGGCGGGGCTGCTCGGCTTTGCGGATCCGGTCGCGCAATCGCTCCACACCAAGATGGCGTCGAGCCCCGAGGAGGTGCTCGCCTTCCTGCGCAACCTCGCCGCCCGGGCCAAGCCCGCGGCCGAGCGCGACATTGCGGCGTTGCGGGCGTTCGCCCGCGAATCGCTCGGGATCGATGATCTGCAATCCTGGGACGTGGGATTCGCGTCCAACCGGCTTCGCCAGGCGCGCTATGCCGTGGATGAGGAGGAGGTCCGTGGCTACTTCCCCGTCGCGCGGGTGCTGGAAGGGTGGCGCGGGTTGCTCACCAGCCTTTTCGGCGTCACGCTGATCGCGCGACCCGACGTGCCGACCTACCACCCCGACGCGCATTATTATGACGTGTCCGATGAGAGCGGGGACGTCTTCTCCGGCCTTTACATCGATCTGCACGCCCGGCCGGGCAAGCGCGGCGGCGCCTGGATGGCGGAAGCGCGCGCACGCCTGCACGAAGGCAATATCCGCCAGAACCCGGTCGCCTATCTCACCGCCAATTTCGCGCCGCCCGGTGCCGACACGCCGGCCCTGCTCAGCCACGACGACATCGTGACGCTGCTGCACGAGACCGGCCATGTGCTGCATCATCTGTTCACGCGCGTCGATCGCCCGGCTGTCGCCGGCACCAACGGCTTTGAATGGGACGCAGTCGAGCTACCGAGCCAGCTGATGGAGGATTTCGCGTGGGATCATGCAATCCTCACCGGCATGTCGGGGCATCACCGGTCCGGCGAGCCGCTGCCGCGAGCGTTGTTCGACCGGATGCTGGCGGCGCGCCGTTTTCAAGCCGGCATGAAGCTGGTGCGCCAGTTGGAATTCGGACTGTTCGACCTGCAACTTCACCTCGGCGCGCTGGGATCGGACCCGATGAGCGTGATCGAGGCGGTGCGCGACGAGGTGGCGGTGATCCGCCCGCCGCGCTGGCATCGCTTTCCGCACGCGTTCAGCCACATCTTCGCCGGTGGCTATGCGGCCGGCTATTACGGCTATCTATGGGCCGAGGTGCTGTCGGCTGACGGGTTCGAGCGGTTCGTGGAAGCGGGGCTCGTCTCGCGTGCGACGGGCGACCTGCTGCGGACGGAAGTGCTGGCGCGCGGCGCGACTCGCCCGGCGGCCGACAGCTTCCGCGCCTTCCGCGGCCGCGATGCGGATTCGTCCGCGATGCTGAAGCGACACGGGCTGGTCGAAACGGTGCCGATCGCCGCCTAGCCGGCCTCCGTGGGTAAGGCAGGGGCGACGCTCGCCCCTGCCCTGCCCCTTACAGCGCGGTTGCGCGTGGGCGCGTCGCGCTATGGCCGCCGGCGCGCGCCAGGATGTCGGCCGCGGTCTGCGGCGCAATGCCCGCCGCTTCCGAATCGACCGAGACGAACACGCCGCCCTGCTCGACGCGGCTATTGTAATAGCGTGCGTCCTCTTCATCGACGCCGTGATCGGTCATCACCTTCTCCAGGCCGCCCGCCGCGCCGCCCAGTGCCGCGCCGGTCACCGCCGCCGTCGGAACGGCGGTCGCGGCGATCGCGCCCGCGCCGATCAACGGCCCGACGCCTGGGATGGCTAATGCGGCAATGCCCAGCAGCGTGCCGATGCCGGCGCCCGCCGCGACCTTGCCGATGAATTCCTGCGCGCCGCCGTTGTTCGGATCGGCGTCGGTCGCCTCGCCATGCCGGGCAACGACGGACAGCGCACTGTCGGCCACGCCGGCGCGCCGCAGTTCGGAGACGGCGGCCTCGGCCTCGGCATGGCTGTCGAACACGGCGGATACGAGATTCGGGTTCATCATCCCTCCTGATCTGGCACAATGCCATTTGGATGGACGACAAGCCCGCCGCTGCCATGATCGTTCCACGAAAACAACGTTATCAACGCGTTAACTACGATAGATCAGGGTGCGCCCAGGAATGGTGGCGACGGCCGGCCGAGCTGATAGCGCGCGGCAGCCTGCGCGGGATCGAGGCCGAGCAGCGACAATTCACGCAGCTTGCGCAAGGTGAAGATGCTGGGCGGTGCGCCCACCGCCTGCGCGGTATCGACCATGAGGTTGGCCGTCAGCACCGTCCATTGATCGCTGCTGACCCGAGTCACCAGCCCTTGTTCGTGCAGCGCCTGCATCTGCCGCCAGGCGGTGGCATAAGGAATGCCCAGTGCATCGGCGAGGCGGCGCAGCGAAATGCTCGACCGGAGCGAGTCGGCCGGGATCGCCACGGCGTAGCGCCGCGCGAGCACGGGATCATAAGTGACGGTGCGCACGGCGACAGCGGTCAGCGCGCCCCACAACAGAAACGCCTGCTGATGCCCGGCGAGGTGAAACGTATCCACCGGCAGCAACAGCACCTCGATCGCACGCTCGATCACCTCGCGGATGCTTGCCGTCGCAGCCTTTCCAACCGGCAGACGGAGATCACACGTCAGTGCCGCGTCCTCGATCAGTCGGATCAGCAGATCATGCACGCCAAGCAGGTAGCGCGCGACGCGCGCCTCATTTTCCACCGTCGCCGCCAAACGGACGCCGCGATCGGACACCGCCAACGCGCCGCGATCGCGCAATTGCGCGACGTGGCGGCGCGCCGTCTCGGGCGCGGCACCCAGCGAGCGCGCGATCTGCCGCACGGTGATCGAACCCTCACCAGCGACTGGACGGACGATACGATCGCCACGAACCCAGTCGGGCAGGCAGCGTAGCGCCACGATGCCGAACTCGACGCTGAGCATCGGATCGTCGGAAAATATCTCGGCCGCCAGTTGATAGGCCGCGACCGCCATTTCCGTGCGCAGGCGGGCAAGCTGGCGGAGCGGCAGATCGGCAGTCTGGTCCATGCGCGCGGCTGAAATCCTGTCTTCGGCTCAACCCACTGGCGACCGGGACAATCCATGGAAGCCACCAAAATGCAGGTTATCTATCCATAATGGGGCGTTATCGGGATGCACGCGATCACGAAGAATGTCACGAGGCGGCGCGACCCAAGCCCGTGACGTTCACGGGCCACTTGCTCGGCGGCGTCCGGGGGACGCCGCCGAGCCTTTTCACTCCGATGCGCGGGGTCTTCAGCCCACGGCGCCGCTTGGGCGACGGGTGATCTTCTTGATCACGCCCGAAAAGCTCATCACCGCCTCGCCCGCGTCGTCGATCGTGCCGCGCACGAAGATCAGGCTGCGTCCTGCTTTCACCACCTCGCCGCGCGCGGTGAGCAGGCGATCGGGGCGGGCGGCACCGACGAATTCGGCGTTGAGCGTCGCCGTTACTCCGTGGAACTCGGGCAGCACGGCCGAGGCGATCATGAACAAGGAAAAATCTGCAAAGGTCAGCAGCGCCCCGCCATGGACGTTGCCGCCGCCGTTGCGGTTCTTGGCGTCCGGGCGGAACCCGCATTCGATCGCCCCGCCCGCGTCGTAGCGCGCGAAGAACGGTCCGGTGTGATCCTCGAACGGATCGGTACCCGGCCAGCGCAGCCAGCCGGCCCAATCGCCATCTGAAATTGGTACGAGCGTCACGCCCGGCGTGGTGGTGGTATCCAAGATCGGCTCTCCCCATTATCGTCCACCCCGGACGTGATCCAGGGTCCCGCTTTCTGCCGCGCGATGGAAAGAAGCGGGATCCGAGGTCAAGCTCGCGATGACGAAAACTGACTATCGCGCCGGTGACCCCACATGGGGCAGCGTCGCCTCCTCCGCCCGCGGCATGCGCCCGAACAGCGCGCGGTCGGCTGGCCCGAACGCCCATTTCCACAGCACAAACAGATACGTCGCGGCGATCGCCGGCTCACCCAGCACGATCTCCGCCCATTCATATTCGTGCGGCAGCAAGGTGAACGCGCCGCCCACCAACGCCGCCGACAGCGCCGCCCACAGCAAAGGCCAGCGCAGGGGCGAGACCGGCGCGCCGAGAATGCGCCCCAGCACGCGCGCCTTGATGAAAGACGTGAGCGCCAGGCTCGCCATCAGCGCCAGCGCCGGTCCCGCCGCCTGCACCGTATCCGACCAGCCGAGCGATCGCATCGCGACGATCAGCGCAAAGCTCAGGCCTACCTGGAACGCCAGCATCACCGCCGAGATGAGGAGGTTACGATGCCGCGCGACATAGACCAGCGCCGTCTCGCACACCGCGCCGGTGGAAGCGAGCACCTCCGCCGTCAGCAGGAACGCGAGCGCCGCGGTGCCGGCGACGAACTGCGGCCCGACGACGCCCATCACCGCCTCGCCGGGAATCGACCCCATCAGCGCCAGGCCCAGCTGCGCGGCGATGATCCAGAACGCCACCTGCCGCACCTGATTGGCGATCGCCACGCGGTCGTTCACCGCCAAGCTCTGCGTGATGACGGGCCCCAGGATCGGGTCGAACGACGTCTTGAGCTTCTGCGGCAAGCTCGCGACCTGTTGTGCCATGTAATAGATGCCGACGATCTTGGGCTCGAACATCACACCCAGGATGAAGCGGTCGACGTTGCGCGTACCCCATTCGAACGCATCCGCGCCCGCCAGCGGCACATTGTCGCGGATCATCGCCAACAGGTCGGTCAGGTGCGGCACCCAGCCGCGCGGCAGGCCGTAGCTGCGCACCAGCGGCACGATCGAGGCGATCAGCGCCGCCGTCATCGACGCGACGTAGCTCAGCACCAGCCCATCGCGCGTGGTGAAAAAGGAGAACACCCAGGCCGCGATCGAGATCGTCCACGGCTCCACCACCGCGCGTGCCGTGACCGCCGCCTTGACGTTGAGCCGATAGGCGAGCGCCGCAAGGCTGACGTCCGACCAGGCGATCGCCAGCACGATCAGCCCCAGCCAGCGATCGAGCCCGACGATCGGCGTGTTGGGGTACATGATCTCGGGGAACGACCACAAAGCCGCGCTGGCGGCGAGCGACAGCATCGCCGCGACGACCAGCCCGTCGGCAACGACATGGACATGAGGGCGGTCGGTCCGCGACAGCGCCTGCGCCAGCCCGCGCTTCAGGCCCAGCGTCGCGACCAGCGCCGCCAGCTCCACCACGACGACCGCAATGGCGAACCGCCCGACCAACTCCGGCCCGTACAGCCGCCCGGCAATGAACAGGAACGGGATCCGCGCCGCCAGCCTTAGGATGAATCCGGCGACATTGGTCCGCCCACCCTTGGCGAGCTGCGCGATATCCTTGGAGGTCTCGGTCACCGACAACCGCCCTCACCCTTCCGGCGGCTATGCCGCCTACCTCCCTCTCCCGTTGGGAGAGGGAAGGGGCCCGCGACCCGCAGGGGCGTGGGAAGGGTAAGGGCGACGGAACCCACCCCGCGCCCAACGGTGCCCGCCGCCGCAAAGCCGCGTCGTCGGACGGGCTGGCGCGAGTCATCCGGACATAGCCGGCTGCC
>JAAIGE0100535705.1_pt1 | contig 25745 bp, 15 predicted proteins | sample 6487951 | NCBI WGS metagenome assembly JAAIGE01 (sample SAMN13974128, study PRJNA590717) | phyllosphere metagenome | biome: tomato field; feature: multiple bacterial spot infested tomato fields; material: tomato leaves; isolation source: leaves from tomato fields | host: Solanum lycopersicum ...
CGCAGTCGGAGTGGGACGAGTACCTGGTCGCCGCGTAGCGGCGGCTGCTGCCGCAGCCACGGACGGACGGGAGGCACGGTGCGGCGCCGCCACGTGCCTCCCGTCCGGCGGCGGTCGCGCCCGCCGACCGTGGTGGGCCGATCCGCGCGTGGAGTGCCGATCCGCGCGTGGTGAGCTGATCCGCGCGTGGTGAGCTGATCCGCGCATGGTAGGTCGGGCGTTCCTGCGCACCATGCGCGGAACGTCCTCCGATCGCAGGCGTGATGGGAAGGAACGCGCGGGCGTAGCGTGCGCTGCATGAGCGAGACACCGGACATCGACGACGCCACCATCGCGGACCTCCGGGCACGCCTCCGGGCGACCCGCTGGCCGGACGCGACCGGTGTGGACGGCTGGTCGCTCGGCGTCGACCTCGACGAACTCCGCCCGCTCGTGGCGTACTGGGCGGACGGGTTCGACTTCGACGCGCACCGCGCCGCCCTGGCCGCCCTGCCGTCGCGTCTGGTCGAGGTCGACGGCATCCGGGTGCACGTGCTGCACGCGCGGTCCGGACGGGACGACGCGATCCCGCTGCTGCTCGCGCACGGTTGGCCGGACTCCGGGTGGCGGTACCGGAAGGTGCTGCCGATGCTCGTCGATGCAGGCTTCGACGTCGTCGTCCCGGACATGCCCGGCTACGGGTTCTCCGACGCGCCGCCGCAGGTCCTCGACGCGCGGCAGGTCGCCGGGATGTGGGCGGAGCTCATGACGACGCTCGGGTACGAGCGCTTCGCGGCGTCCGGCGGCGACATCGGCACGCACGTGGTCCGGTACCTCGCGCTCGACCACCCCGACCGGGTCGTCGCGGTGCACCGCATCGACGGCGGACTGGCGTGGCCGGGGCTCGACGCCTCGGCGCTGTCGCCGGCGGAGCGGGCCTTCGTCGACGAGACGGCACGGTGGCGGACCGACGAGGGCGCCTACGCGATGCTGCACCGGACGAAGCCGCAGACCGCGGCGGTGGGGTTGACGGACTCGCCGGCGGGCCTGGCGGCGTGGATCGTCGAGAAGCTGCGGTCGTGGAGCGACTGCGGCGGGGACCTGTGGTCGGTGTACACGCGGGACGAGGTGCTCGCGCTGCTGACCGAGTACTGGGCGACCGGGACGATCGGGTCGTCGATGCGGATGTACCACGCGAACGCGGCGATCCCGGCGGAGCAGCTGGCCCGGCGGGTGGAGGTGCCGTCGGGGTTCTCGGTCTTCCCAGGGGACCTCGTGCGGGCACCGCGGGAGTGGCTCGAGCGGACGACGAACCTCGTGTACCACCACGAACTCGACCGGGGCGGCCACTTCGCGCCGGCCGAGGTGCCGGAGCTGTACGTGTCCGAGGTCCGGACGTTCCTGGAGCCCTACCGCCGCTAGAGTGGACGAGCCAGCCTCTGTAGCTCAACGGAAGAGCAGTTCCGTCCTAAGGAAACGGTTGGGGGTTCGAGTCCCTCCAGGGGCACGACCGATGTCGAATCAGGGTTCTGGGGCGCCAGATGAGTGTCCGGTGCGAGGCCCGGAGTTTCGGCTCGGAGTTCTGCGCGGCTGGCATCGTGTCCGGCGCGGCGGCTGGCGCACGCATAGATCGTCTTGAGGCGGAGTTCTGGCGAAGCGCTGGCCACTCATCGCTAGCTTCTATGTCGATGAGAGCGGGGCCACGGTGGACGCCGAACGGCAAGATCGCCCCGCGACGTAATTGACGGGTTTACGCAGATACTCTGGAGATGTTGTCCTGTCGGGGGGTGCATAGATGCGAACGGACTCGCCACTCTGGCGTGTGATGGGCGACGCTGCGCAGGCACAAGAAGCCGAGGCGCTCGCAAAGGTTCGTGATCTGCTGCCGGACGACGGCATCGCACGTGCCTGGGCGAATGTCACATTCACGGACAACACGGGTCGACTCAACGAGGTCGACGTCCTCCTCCTCACTCGCGCGGGTCTCTACATCGTGGAGCTCAAGGGCTGGCACGGCGACATCTCCGGTGATCAGCACGAGTGGGTCCATGCCGGGCGGCGCCACCCGAATCCTCGAAAGCTCGCGAACGACAAGGCAAAGCGGTTGGCGAGCGTGCTCAAGGACGTCGCATACCAGGTCGGCGTGCCCGCGCACACGGTCCCGTTTGTGAACGAGGCTGTTGTGCTCCACGGGCGAGACTCACGGGTGGCGCTCGACCAATTCGGCGCCGAGCACGTGTGGTCGCTCGACGGTTTCCGAGTCAAGGGGCTCGCGGCCGAAGCCCAGTTCTCGCGTCTCCTCACGCAGGTAGGGTCGAATGCGATCGATCGCACCAGGGCGAAAGCGATCGACGCGCTGATGAATGCCGCTGGCCTGATGCCGCGCGCGCGGCAGCGCATGATCGGCCAGTACGCGCTCGATTCCGGTGAGCCGCTGGGTGAGGGGCCCGGTTGGCAGGACTTCCTCGTCACGCACCCGGCCGCAGGGACCACGCGCCGCGTTCGCCTCTTCCCGTATCCGAAGGGAGCGGACCGCGAGACGCGCGCCGCCGTTGATCTGCGCGCACGGCGTGAGTTCCGACTCACGGACGGGATCGATCACCCGGGCATCATCGGTCCGCGCGAACTGTTGACTCCCGAAGAGGGAGCAGCACTCGTCTTCGCGCACGATCCCGACGAGCTCAGTTTGGGCGACTACCTCTCGCTCCACATCGATGACCTCACGTTCGAGGCGCGGCAGCGCCTCGTCCAAGACCTTGCCGAGCTCATACGCTTCGCCCACGGCCAGCGTCTCACCCATCGCGCGTTGTCTCCGGTGAGCGTGCGGGTGAAGGTGGGATCAGATGGGGCAGTCACGGTGCGCATTCGTGACTGGGATCTCGCGCGACGCCCCGACTCCGAAACCGCGCCGGCTACGGTCGTTTCGCGAGGAATTACCAATCTCGTCGGAGTGGTTGATCCCGCTGCGCTCCTCTACCTCGCACCAGAAACGTTGCGGAACGCGACCCCGGCATCGGCGCAAACGCTTGATGTCTACGGTGCGGGTGCAGTCGCGTTCACCGTGCTGACAGGCCAGCCACCGGCAGTCAACCTTCCAGCGCTCGAGTCCTTAGTGGCATCGGGCGCTGCAGGCCTCGACCCGCGCGCGGTACTACCGGCGATTTCGGATCGGCTCGCCGACGTCATCAGGCAGGCAACAGCCTTTGACGAGATGCACCGCACGCTGGACATCGCCGAGTTCCAGTCGGGGTTCGAGGCCGCTCGTCGAGAGTCCCGCGATGAGGAGCCGGTTGCTGCGCTGTCTGACCCGCTCGATGCGTCGGTCGGCGAGATCATCGGCGCGCGCTTCGAGATCGCGCGTCGCCGGGGTGCGGGATCGACCGGCGTAGCTCTCGAGGTGCTCGACTACGAGAGCGGGCGCGAAGGCGACATCCTCAAACTCGCCAAGGACGACGCGGCAGCCGCCCGCTTGCAGATCGAGGCGTCGGTGCTCGACCGGCTCGATCATCCGCGCATCGTCAAGCGGCTGGACGGGCCGCTCGCCGTAGATACCCGGCAGGGTTTGCTGATGACGGATGCCGGCGTCGAGACGCTGGCCGATCGCATCCGCCTCGAGGGTCGCGCGACGATCGGACAGCTGGAACGCTACGGCACGGATCTCTTCGAGATGGTGGCTCATCTGGAGAGCCGAGGCGTGTTCCACCGGGACATCAAGCCATCCAATCTCGCCGTGAAGCCCGACCCGGGCACCCGCAAACCCCGCCTCACGCTGTTCGATTTCTCCCTCTCCGAGGAACCACTGGCGAACATCCGGTCGGGCTCACGGCCGTACCTCGATCCGTATCTTGGTGCCGGCGTCCGCCGCCAGTACGACTCGGCCGCCGAGCGGTTCGCCATTGCCGCGACGCTGTTCGAACTCGCATCGGGCGATCCGGTGTGGTGGCAGTCGGGCGATGCTCCCGTGAGCGCGGCGGATGCCCCGATCGTGCAGGCCAGCATGTTCGACGCCGGCGTTGCCGACGGCCTCGTCGCGTTCTTCCACACAGCAATGCACCCGGAGGCGCAGCAGCGCCACCCCTCTCTCGACGCGATGCGTGCGGCATGGGCGGCCGCACTCTCGGGTGCGAACATCGATGACGCTGTCGCCGAGGCCAACGATGCTCGAGCGGCGACCGCCTCGCTCGGTACCCCACTCGTTGACTCGGGACTCAGTGCTCGGGCGCTGTCGGTCGTGGCGCGCGTCAACGCGACGACTGTGGGTGAGCTGCTCGGCGTGCCGCCGATGGTCATCAATCAGATCCGCGGCAGCGGTGAACAGGTGCGCCGTGAGATCAGCGCGCGCATCAGGGAGTGGCGAGCGCGGCTTGCTCACACAACGACGACCGAAGTGCAGGCAGTCGCCGGCCGCCGTGCCGTTGAGACGTTCCTGGGCGCCATTTCGCCCAAGCTGGGCGAGTCGCCGGAGGACCGGTTCAAGCGGCTCAGGAAGGCCGGCACACTCAAGACTGCGGCGGACGATGTGGCCCGTTGGCTACGCGAGCTGGAAGGGATCGCGACGGTCGATGAACTTGCCGCGAAACTCCTGCGCGAGTACGGGTCGACGATCGACGATGAGCAGCAGCGCACAAAGGTTGCAACGGCTGTTGTGCAGGCCACCCTCGAACTCGATGCACGCTACCGGGAACCCAAGTTCGTCTTCCAACGCGCGGCGGACCGCACGCGCATCGTCGTCGCCTACGCCCCAGACGACGGATCTGGCCTCAGTTTCGACGACGCCGAGGCGCACCTCGAGGCGCTCCTGCACCGTGCTGCGACGGTCGACTCCTTGCTCGCAACCGATGACGTGGTGTCGGCGTCGAGACTCCGGGAAGCAGTCCGCGGTGATGAGGCGCACCCGATGCGGCTGAGCGACGCGCGCATCGCTCAGCTTGCCATCGGCCTTTCTGCCGAGGGGCGGATGTCGTCGATGGGCGAGGCCTACCGGTCAACGCTGCAGCCCCTCCGAGCGGTCGAGTATGCGCTGCGGTCGGCCGCGACGCGTGAAGTCGCCATTGTGACGATCGAACAGCGAGTTCGAGCGCGTTTCCCAAACGTCGACAGCATCCCCTCGCGCCCCGCGCTCGATGCAGCGGTGCGAGCGGCGATGCCCTACATGGAGTGGCGTGCGGATGTCGGCAAGTACGCGATGCGCACGGCTGTGGCAGCCTCCGGCACCGCGACGGGATCGTCGACGACGTGGGGCCGGGCCGCGAGCGACCCGGCGATCGCCGCGCGGCTGCAGACCTCCATCCGCGACCGGAGTGCGCTGGTTCTTGTCGTGACTCGACGACGACCCATGTCGGTGGCGACGTCGACGCTCTCGCACGGATACGACCTGCGGGTCGTCGATCTCGCGGACGTCGCGCTCGACGCGCTCCGCGAGGCCGCGGCCGCGCGGAACATCCAGTGGCAGGTCGTCCTCGACGCCGACGGGCCGGATGCCGGAACCAACGACCGCCGCAACCTGCAGCAGCTTGCACGTCTCGCGATAACCCCGGTGTGGAACGACCTGATGGCCTCGCCGGAGCCGACCGTCTTCGTCAACGCCGCGGTGCTGGCGCGCCTGGGGCTGGTCGATCTGATCAACGGCGTGATGGACATGTCGACTCCGCGCGCGGCCGCGCGCTGGTTCGTCCTCCCGCGCCCACTCTCCGGCGGCACCCCTGACCTCGACGGCGTACCAATGCCGTACGGTGCCGATGGTTGGCTGGAACTCGCCCCCGATGCCGTCGCCGCGCCTGTTGCACTTGTCGAAGACCAGTCCTCCCCGACGGTGCGCCGCGCGGCCACCCCAACCCTCACCCGAAAGGCCGGCACTCCGTGATCGACTCCGCCGCACTGCTCGACGATCTCAAGCGTGAGCTCAAGGCGCTAGAGACCGATCTGCGCGTGCGCGCCGAAGACCGCAACTCCGTGTGGGGTGCGCGGTTGCGTGACGAGTATCAGCGCGCCCAGGCCAAGGAGCGCACCGGACTGTCGTGGATCGATTGGCGAAATGGCGAGGTCGCCCAGGCCGGAGTTGCCTGGATCATCGCGACAGTCTTCGTCCGGTTCAGCGAAGACAACGGGCTGCTTATCGGCGCGATCAAGGATGGTCGAGCTGTCGCGCAGCCGTGGATCGCAGCGCCCGGAGACGGCCTGGAGCGAGCCGTCGAGAACGAAGCGGCGTTCTACGCAGCGACGCCGACACGGACATCCCGCGACTGGCTGCAGCAGGCGTTCAGCACTCTTGCGGATCTGCCTGCCGGCGGTCCCCTCGTGGACCGGGCCCACTCGGCGGTCTGGCACTCCGAGATCTCGGCAACCGCATCCGACGAGCTCCTGGCCTTCTTCCGCCGGACGAAGCCCGACGGGACGCTCGTCCACGATTTCAGCGATCCGGATCTGGGCACGCGTTTTCTCGGCGACCTCTACCAGGATCTTTCCGACCACGCGAAGAAGACGTACGCGCTGCTGCAGACTCCGGTTTTCGTTGAGCAGTTCATCCTCGATCTCACGCTCACACCAGCCATCAAGGAGTTCGGACTCACTGGCCTCAAGGTGATCGATCCCGCGTGCGGGTCGGGGCACTTCCTGCTCGGCGCGTTCGAGCGGCTCATGGGTGAGTGGGGCACCGCCGCACCCGGACTCGACCGGGGCGACCGCGCGCAGCGCGCGCTCGATTCCATCCACGGCGTCGACCTCAACCCGTTCGCGATCGCAATCGCCCGATTCCGCCTTACCGTCGCGGCGGTCAAGGCGGCGGGCATTTCCACGCTCGTTGCGGCGCCGGCGTTCCGCTACCACCTCGCGATCGGCGACTCACTGCTCGGTGGGTACAGCCCTGAGGCGAAGCTCGACATGGGCGACGGAGACTACTTCGCGTACCAGGCCGAAGACCTTCAGGAGCACGCGAACATCCTGGCGCCCGGTCAGTACCACGTGGTGGTGGCGAACCCGCCGTATATTCAGCCACCCGACGCCAAACTGCGCGACACGTACCGGACGTTGTACTCGACGTGCCACGGCAAGTACGCCCTCTCGGTTCCGTTCATGGAGCTGCTGTTCCGGCTTGCGAAGCAGCCGGATGCCGCAAGTGGCGCCGGCCATGTGGGGCAGATCACCTCGAACTCGTTCATGAAGCGAGAATTCGGCAAGAAGATCATCGAGCAGTTCCTGTCCGGTAGCTACACCGGCACCACACGCCCCGAGTACGTCGATCTCAGTCACATCATCGACACGTCAGGCGCCTACATTCCGGGTCATGGTACGCCGACTGTGATCCTTGTGGGACGGCCGCGCCGGCCGCAGCTCGATGTTGTGCGCGCGGTCCTCGGTGTGCGGGGCGAGCCCGGTCAACCCTCCGTTCCGGCGCAGGGCCTGGTCTGGCGTGACATCGTCGACCACGTCGATCAGCCCGGTTACGACGGCTCGTACGTCACGGTGGCCGACATGCCGCGCGCAACCTACGCGAAGTTTCCTTGGTCCCTTTCCGGCGGTGGCGCGGGCGACCTGAGAGTGACGATCGAGGCCGCGCGGACGAGAACGCTCAATGATGTCGCTGACTCGTTGGGGATCACGAGTTTCACGCTCGAAGATGAGGCATTTGTTCGACCCGCCGAAGCATTTGTACGTCTTGGGGTTGAGCAGACCCGACCCATGGTGCTCGGAGATCAGCTCCGGGATTGGGCGTATCACGGAGACGACGTCGCTCTTTTTGCCTACGACTCTGAGTTCAAGCCTGCGCTCGGCGCTCTGACCGATCGGGCTGTCAGGTCGATATGGCCATATCGAACCAACCTCTTCGCAAACGTGCTTTTCGGTGGGGTTACGAAACGGCAGGCAGGTCTGGAATGGACCGAGTTTGGGCGGCTCACCGCGCACAAGCTTCGAACGCCGCTGACGATCACCTTCGCGTTCGTGGCTACGCACAACCACTTCGTGCTGGACCGCGGCGGCAAGGTGTTCAACCGTTCGGCGCCGGTGATCAAGCTGCCGGAGGGTGCCACTGAGGACGACCACTACGACCTGCTCGGTGTCCTCAACTCCTCCACCGCCTGCTTCTGGCTCAAGCAGGTCAGCCACAACAAGGGTGGGCCGGGCGGCGGTAGCAGCAAAGACGAGAAGTGGCGTGACTTCTATGAGTTCACGGCAACGAAGCTTCAGGAGTACCCGCTGCCGAAGCACTCGCTCAGGGCGTACGCCGCAAGATTGGATCAGCTGGCGGTCGAGTCTGGGTCGCTCTTGGCTGAGGCGATGGCAGACAGCACATCCATTACTAACGCAATCCGGCGGGCAGGGAAGCGCTGGGAAGAAGTCCGCGGGCTGATGATCAGTCTGCAGGAGGAGTTGGACTGGGCCGCATACAGTGCTTATGGGCTCACCGAACTCACTGCCATTCCAGCGGACGCTGTCGAACATGAACTCGCGGTAGGTCACCGCCCCGTCGAGTTGGCGCTCGCTCAAAAGGTCCGCGCGGGCGAACTTGTGACCCGCTGGCTTGACGAATTCGCAACAGTCACGGCGACAGACGTGCCGGCTGCCTGGAGCGAGACCTATGCAGATCTCGTTGAGCGCCGCCTCCGCGAGATCGAAGGCAACGTTGCGATCCGGCTTCTTGAGACTCCCGACTTCAAACGCAAATGGGAGAGTGTGGGATGGGGTCGGCTCGTCGCCGACGCGGTGAAGGCTGCGCTTCTTGACCGGCTGGAAGCGCCCGAGATCTGGCGTGATGGATCAGGACGCCCGCTGGTCCGCTCTGCAGCGCAGGTCGCGGATGACCTGCGCCACGACGAGCGATTCCGTGAGTTGCTCATCCTGCACACGGGGTCGCAGGACTTCGACATGACGAGCGAGGTCGGCAAGCTCCTTGCGATTGAAGCGGTACCGGCGTTCGCGCCGCTGCGGTACAAACCCGCCGGGATCGAGAAGTTCCGCGCGTGGCAGCGCACGTGGGAGCTGCAGCGCGCAGAAGATCGAGGCGAGAAGGTGGATGTTCCCGTGCCACCCAAGTACGGGCAGGGGGACTTCTTGAAGACGAACTACTGGTCGGCGCGCGGCAAGCTCGACGTTCCCAAGGAGCGGTTCCTCTCGTTCCCCGGATCCCGGCTCCGCGACGACGCCACCGACCTCTACGGATGGGCCGGCTGGGACCACGCTGAACGCGGCCAGGCGATCGCGAGGCTTGCCAACGACCTCTCGCGTTCCGCCGCTCCGGAGGATCAGGTCATCCCGCTCGCCGGTGCGTTGCTTGAGCTACAGCCGTGGCTCGACCAGTGGCACACCGACATCGACGCACGATCGGGCGTCAGCCCCGCATCCGCCATCTCGGGCGCCACCACCGCGCTGCTCGGCCGGCTCGGCGTCGGTGCGGACACCGTCCAGGAATGGCGACCCCTACCCGCAACCCGCGGAAGGAAGAAGGCATGACCTTTACCCTCAACTCCCCGCTGCGCGACCTCATCGACCTGCCCCAGCGGGTTGAAGCCGCCGACTACGTCATCAAGCTCGACGAGGGCGTAGCCCGGCACGAACAGACCATCCGCGACTACGTCGTCACCGACGCGATCGCCGCCGCCGTTGGCGAGGGGCTCGACCTGGTGGCCGGGTCTCTCAGCAGGCAGTCGTCGCGCGGCGCGTTCCTCGACGGGTCGTTCGGTTCCGGTAAGTCGCACTACATGGCGGTGCTGCACCTGCTGCTTTCGGGCGACATCGGGGCGCGGCAGATCCCGGGGCTTGAAGCCGTCGTCGCGGCCCGGCAAGAGACGCTCGAGCGTCGTCTGCTTGTGCTGGACTACAACCTGCTCGGAGCGAAGTCGTTTGAAGATGCCCTGTTCGGCGGGTACCTCACGACAATCGTCGCGAAGCACCCCGACGCGCCCGCCCCCATCCTGCATGTCAGCGACGGGCTGCTCGCCGATGCTCGCGGCCTGCGGGAGCGAATGGGAGACGACGCCTTCTTCGCCGGGCTCGGCGGGGGAAACGCCGCGTGGGGCGACCTGAGTACCGCCTGGGACGCCGAGAGCTTCGAGGCGGCCGCTAACAACGAGCCGGGCGATGCTGATCGAGACCGTCTTGTCGGCGATCTCGTGTCGGCGTACTATTCCTCCGCCATCCGCGCCGGTGAGTGGCTGCCGATGGCCGACGGACTCCGCGCGCTCACCGCGCACGCAAAGAGCCTCGGCTACCAGGGGCTGGTCCTCCTCATCGACGAGATCGTGCTCTGGCTCGGCCAGCACCTCGCCGACCAGGCATGGGTGCAGAACGAAATCGAGAAGGTCGTGCAGCTCGCGGAGAACGCGGCGGCCAACCTCCCCATCCCCATAACCTCGTTCCTCGCGCGTCAGCGCGACCTGCGTGACTTCCTCGGCACCCACGTCGCGGGCGCGCAACGAGTCGCCCAGGGCCAGCTCTTCGCATATTGGGAAGACAGGTTCGACAAGATCCACCTGCACGCCGCCGACCTTCCTAAGATCGTCAAGCAGCGACTGCTGCGCCCCGTGGATGCCGAGGCGAAGACCACCCTGGGGGCGGCGCTCGCCGAGGTGAAGCGGGACTACGCCTCCTGGGGGTACCTGCTCTCCGATGAGGCGAACTCCGGTGAAACGGCCTTCGCCGACGTCTACCCGTTCAGTCCTGCCCTCGTGGACACGATGGTCGCGCTCTCGAGCCTGATGCAACGCGAGCGTACCGCCCTGAAGCTCATGGCGGAGCTGCTCAGCGATGGGCGCGACACACTGCTGGTGCGCGACGTCATCCCGGTCGGCGACCTGTACGCGCCCATCGTGCTCGGGGGTTCACAGCCGCTCACCGAGGAGATGAAGCGGCACTTCGCCGTGTCGGCCAAGTTCTATCGCGACAAGATGCGGCCCTACCTGCTGCGCAAGCACGGGGTCTCCGAAACCGAGGCCGCCGCGCTCGACCGCGGGCATCCCTTCATCACGGAAGACCGGCTCGCAAAGACCGTGCTGATCGCCGCACTCGCTCCCGAAGCGCGGTCGCTCGCCAATCTCACGGCAGCGAAGCTCGCCGCCCTCAACTGGGGCACGATCTCGACCTTCATCCCCGGAGACGAAGCGGGTCAGGTACTTGGCACGGTTCGTCAGTGGGCGACGGAGTTCGGGGAGATCAGCATCGGCGACGGACACGATCCGATCATCACCGCCACACTCAGCGGCGTCGACTATGACTCGATCCTGGAACGGGTAAGCACCGAGGACAACGCGCAGACCAGGCGCGAACTGGTGCGCCGACTCATCACCGACGAACTGGGGCTGCCCGCGGCAGCCGTCAGCCTTATCGGTTTGCAGCTCGGTCACGTGTGGCGAGGACAGAAACGTTCCGTGACGGTGAAGTTCGGCAACGTGCGCGACGACACCGAAGTGCTCGACAGCGATCTCATCCACAATGACGACCAATGGCGGGTCGTCATCGATTTCCCCTACGACAGCGGCAGCTACTCGCCCGCCTACGACGTCGTCCGTCTGCAGCAGCTGCGGGATCAGGGGAGGTCAGCGAACACCATCGCCTGGATTCCCAATTTCCTCTCGGAGGCTCGGCAGGAAGACCTCGGCAAGCTTGTCCTGCTCGACTACCTGCTCACCGGGGGGAGATTCGATGCAAACTCCGACCACCTGCCGCTTGCCGACAGAGGACCCGCCAGACAGACGTTGGAGTCGCGCCAGCGCACACTCCGCGACGCCCTCACGACGGCGCTCCGGCAGGCCTACGGCGTCAACGCGCCGGACGATGCGAACGTCGGCACGGATCTCGCCGGGAACCAAATCTTCTCACCCCTCGTCGACGGACTCACCATCGCACCGCCCCCCACCGGCACGTTGCTGACCGGGTTGCGGCACGCGCTCGATACCGCGTGGAAGCATGAGTTCCCCAACCACCCCGACCTCGGAGCGGAGGAGATCTCGACCCGCCGGCTCGCGGATGCTCTCGAGCTCGTCACCGCCACGATCGAGGCGGGCGGACGACGGCAGGGGCTCGGCGCGGCAGAGCAGAAGCTCGCGCGCGAGGTCGTGGTGCCGTTGCGCCTCGGGGCGCTCAACGAGAACGTTGTCGTCGTCGACGCAGCGCACTTCGGATGGGCAGCGGACTTCGCCCGCTGGGAGGGGGAGCTCGGCGCGGGGATCACGATCGGCGGGCTGCGGTCGAAGCTTCGCGATTGGGGCATGACCGCGCCGATGGAGAATGCGGTACTGCTCACCTGGGCGATGCTCGGAAACTGGGACTTCGTCGGCGTCGATCAGCCGAACCTGCAGTCGCTCCCGGACGCCGCCGCCGCCCGGAAAGCGAACCTGCCGACGAGCGAGGACTGGGAGCTCGCGAAGACGCGGGCCGGAGGAGTGTTCGGCGTTTCTCCGGAGTCGCACCTCACCCCCCGCGCGGTGGCGCGCTTCGCTGCTGCGGTGCGCGGAAAGGTGGCGGCAAGTGCTGTCGCGGATCTGGTCGCGCAGCTCGAAGAACATGCGGCTGTGCTCGGCATTGATGACTCGGCTGAGACCGGGCGCCTGGCGACCGCGCGGCGGGTGAACGATCTGGTTTCGGCAGTCATGCGGGCGCGATCCGACAAGGATCTCATCGAGACTCTTGCGACGTTCGACCTGCCCGTCGAGCTCAGCGCTTTCGGGCGCACGTCCGGGTCCGCAGAGCGGTTGGCTCGCGAACTCAGGGGACTCGACTGGGGCATCATCGCGGCGGCTCAATCCCGGGCAGATGCGACGTTCGAGGGTCTCCTGGCCGAGCTGCGGGCCGCGGCTGTGGTTGACGAGTCGCTCGTGCCGCTGGAGCCCCGGTTGAAGGACATGGCGGCGAAGGCGCGGGCGTTGGTGGTGGCGCCAGGGCCTGGTCCTGGTCCTGGTCCTGGTCCTGGTCCTGACCCTGGTCCTGGTCTCGGCTCTTCTGGGGTGCGGCACGCGCCCTTAACCGACCTCGACCGAGTGCTCACCGAGCTGAAGGCCGAGATCGGCAGCAAGGCCGGCGCCAGCGTCACGATCACCTGGAAGATCGACTGAGTTATGGCCGCTCCCACCATCACTGAGATCGCCCTGCGTCAGCACGTCGATGCGTGGCTGTCGTCGGCGCGCAGGCAAGCACGCACCCTGCTCGTGCGAGCGCAGCCGACCTGGTCGGGTGCCTCCGTGATCGAGGTGCGCGACACCAAGGTGCGGGTGGTGGAAGGTGTGTCGGGGTTGGCGGCGTTGGACGCGATGCGCGCTGCACCAGCTGACGAAGTCGTCGTCGTGCTTACTCCGCTGACCGAACGCGAGCTCGGCGCGGCAGTGGTGCTCGACGCTCATCGACAGCGGGTGAGCGAACTGGACGAATGGAGCATGGTTCCCGGGCTGTTCGGCGTGCGCGACCAGAACGTGCCACGGCATGTGCATGACCTGGGCCCGTGGGTGCCTGGGATGCTGATGTCGCTCCGCCCCGATCGCGGCTTCCCTCCAGCTCCTGGGGCGGTGCTCACTCCCGACCACGTGGTGCGGTCACTCATCGCGGCGATGCTGGGGCTCGGCAGGCTTGATGACCTCGACCTGGTCACCTTCCTGACACCGCTCGACGATCCGGGCGTGCGGGCGCGGCTTCGGGATCTCGCGCCCGGAGCACGGGAGTCACTGATCCGTGCAGCATCGACCTCCATCGGCGCGCACTTTGCCCTGGCGCTGCGGGCGGCGGTGAGCGGTGGTCACATCTCAGTGATTGCCATCGGGCTCGTCGCGGGCGAGCTGTGGGCTTCTGGTTCGGTTGCGCCGGATGGGTCGACCGCCGCTGCGCGCGTACGGATCGAGCCGTACATTGGCCCGGCGGTGCCGTCGACTGCGGCGCAGCGATTCGGTGAGGCATCCCGGCGGATTACGCTGCGCTTGCTGGCGGACGCGCATGGGCGTGAGGTGCTCGAGCAGGCGGAGGCTCTCTGCGCAGAGCTTGACTGGACGGCCGGCGCCGAGGCGTCCGACTTCCTGCTGGCGGGCCTCCGCATGCGTATAGCGACGCTGTCGTCGGCGATTGAACGGGCGGCAGAATCATCCAACGCCGGTGATGCGACAAAGGTCGAGCGCGCCTTCGCTGATGTTGAGCGGCACCATGCTGCGCCCACGATCGCGCAGTCGCTCCCGATCGCCGCGATGGCCGTGCGGCTCGTGCGGTGGCTGAACGAACCGCGCACGGCGCCCGCGAACTTCTCCGAGGCAGTGGAGACGTACGCGGCGGACGGCGCGTGGGTCGAGCGCGCGCTGGGCGATATCTGGGACGGTGACCGCAACCCCGCACTCGCTCGGGCATACGGTGCGCTCGCTCACGCAGTGCAGCGGGTGCGACGGGACGAGGACCGCACCGCTGCCACGCTCCTTTCGAGTACGGCGCATGCCGACGGTCCTGTGCCAGGGGTCGAGCATCTGCTGGCGCAGGTGGTTGTGCCGCTCACGGCGCAGCACCCTGCGCTGCTCGTCGTGCTGGACGGGATGAGTTTCGCCACCGCGACCGAGCTGGCCCCCGAACTGCCGGGCCGAGGTTGGTCAGAGATTGTCCGCTCGATGAGCCCGCGACGAGGGGCCGCGATCGCAGCACTGCCGACCATCACCGAATACTCGCGCACTTCACTGTTCTCTGGCGAGTTGCGTGTGGGCAACCAGCAAACGGAGAAGTCTCGCTTCGCGGCGGTCGCCGGCGGGATCGTCTTCCACAAGGACGACCTGAGAGCTGATGCGGGTCATGCGCTGCCGCCGAGAGTCACGAACACCATCGCGGACCCCGCGCGAAAGCTCGTCGGCGTCGTGCTCAACACCATCGACGACGCGCTCGCGACGGCCGAAGTCGATTCCCTCCGCTGGCGTCTCGATCAGATCGCCAACCTGTCGCCGCTGCTCGCGGCCGCTCGTGACGCCGGCCGCGTTGTCATCTTGACCTCCGACCACGGACACATGGTCGAACGAGGAAGCGAACTGCGCAGCGCACCCGGAGCGGTGGCGCGATTCCGCGACCCGGCTACCGGGCCCGTGCAGGCCGATGAGGTCCTCGTGAACGGCCCGCGCGTGCTCGTTCCGGGCGGCGTGAGCGTGCTCGCGGTGTCGGATGGCCTGCGCTTCGCGGCCAAGAAGGCGGGCTACCACGGGGGAGCGGCGATGGCCGAGATCGCCATCCCGGTCGTGGTGATCAAACCGAACGGCATTGAGAACCCTGTCGGCTGGGTGGACGCGCCCCCGCAGGAGCCCGTGTGGTGGAACGAGCCTGTGCGGGACGACACGACGGAGCCCGAAGCGGTGCCAGCCGTCTCTGCGCGGCCTCGCGCCCGCAAGCAGACTCCTGCGGGACCGGCACTCTTTGACGACCTGCCCGCCGTTCCCGTCGCGCCGAACGCGGATCTCGCCGTCGCTCTCGACGAGCGGCTTGTGTCGAGCGAACCCTATCGGGACAGGCAGCGCAGCGGCGGTCGGCATCCGATCGACGACCAGACCGTGCGAGCCATCGTTTCAGCACTCCTGGCGGGAGGCGGGCGCGCCCACCGCGACACGGTCGCTGTCGCCGCGGGGGTCGCAGCAACGTCGCTTCCTGGAGTGTTGGCATCCCTGCGCCGCCTGCTGAACGTCGACGGGTACGCCGTGATTGAACTCGACGCCGACGGCGTCACGGTGACGCTCGATGAGTCGCTGCTTCGGGAGCAGTTCGGGCTCGGGAGCGGCTCATGATGATGGGCTCTATCAGCCCCAGGCGGCGCCGCGAGATCGTTGACGCCTTGCGTCGGGGCACAGTTCCGCAGCGTGGGCTCGACGTCATGGCTGTGGGTCTTGAGCGATTCCAGACTGCACTCGGTGAAGAGCTGGATGGTGTCGCCGAGGGTGGCGCAGTATTCAAGGCGGTGCGCGGCGAGTACGGCGCGGGCAAGACGTTCTTCGCCCGGTGGCTCCTCGAGTCAGCCAAGCAGCGGGGGTTCGCGACCGCGGAGGTGCAGATCTCCGAGACCGAGACCCCCTTGCATCGGCTGGAGACGATCTACCGGCGGGTCACCGAGAACCTGGCAACCGAGGCCACCGCGCCGAGCGCCTTTCGTGAAGTCATCGACGAATGGCTGCGTGTGCTCGAAGAGGATGCCGTCGTTGCGGGAGCCGATACGAGGGACCGCGACACGCTCACGGACCGTACTCAGCAGCTACTGGATCAGCGCCTCGCCGAGGTGTCTCGCACCGCTCCAGCGTTCGCCGCAGCAATGCGGGGGTATCACGTGGCCACATCTCGCGGGGACATCGAGACCGCCGACGGGCTCATTGCCTGGCTGGGTGGCCAGCCGCACGTCGCCGCGGCGATCCGGCGCGGCGCGGGGATCCGAGGAGACCTCGACCACTTCGGCGCCTTCGGCTTTATACAGGGGCTGCTGGCGGTGCTTCGCGATGCGGATTATCGCGGTCTTGTGTTGGTCCTCGACGAGGTCGAGACGCTGCAGCGGGTGCGAAGCGATGTTCGTGAGAAGTCGCTGAACGCGCTGCGCCAGTTGCTCGATGAAGTGGATGGTGGCCGCTTTCCGGGGCTCTACGTCCTTATCACGGGAACGCCGGCCTTCTTCGACGGCACCCAGGGCGTACAGCGGCTTCCGCCGCTCGCGGCGCGCATAGGGGTTGACTTCAGCGGAGACCCCCGTTGGGACAACCCTCGCGCCCCGCAAGTGAGGCTTCTCGGTTTTCAGAGGTCAAGCCTGCAGGAGCTGGGCGAGCGCGTTCGCGGGATCTACGCCACGGGAAGTCCCGCGGCGGATCGGATTGCGGCGCTCGTGACAGACGAATACCTCGCAGGCCTTGCCGACACCATCGCGGGACGACTTGGCGGTAAGGTCGGCGTTGCGCCGCGTATCTACCTGCGCAAGCTCGTCGACACGCTCGACAAGATCGAGCAGTTCCCGGACTATGTGCCCACGGATGCTTCAGCCGTGGTCGTCGCCGACGGTGAACTCAACGCCGACGAGCGCGCCGCTGTCGGCGGACTCGATGCCATCCAAATCGATGTCTGAGACCACCGAGCTCACCCCGGCACTCGAGTACCACGTCGCGAACACGCTCGGCTGGTATGACCTTCGGCCCCTCCAACGGGCCTCTGTTGAGCCCGTTCGATCTGGCGCCGATTGTCTGCTCATCGCGCCGACCGCAGGCGGAAAGACCGAGGCGGCGACGTTCCCCGTGCTGTCCCGAATGGTTGATGAGAGCTGGCGCGGGCTCAGCGTCATCTACGTTGCGCCGTTGAAGGCGCTGCTCAACAACCTTCTGCCCCGGCTTGAGCAGTACGTCGCCTGGCTGGGTCGACGGGTCGCGCTATGGCACGGCGATATCGGTGACGGCGAGCGGCGCCGCATCCTCAGCGACCCGCCCGACATCCTGCTCACCACTCCCGAGTCGCTCGAAGCGATGCTCGTCTCCCGTCGTGTCAACCACCATGTGTTCTTCCAGTCGGTGCGGGTTCTTATCGCCGACGAGGTGCACGCGTTCGCGGCATCCGATCGCGGGTGGCACCTCGTCGCCGTGCTCGAGAGACTCCAGCGTCTGAGCGGCCAGCGGGTGCAGCGGATTGGGCTGTCGGCGACGCTGGGGAACCCGGACGAGGTGCTGCACTGGCTCCAGGGCTCGAACGCGGCGGCCGGGGTGCCTACCAGGGTGGTGATCGGTGAAGCGTCGGCTTCGGTGCCTCCCGACGTGACGCTCGACTTCGTCGGCTCGGTTGAGAATGCGGCGACGGTCCTCTCCCAGATGTTCCGGGGCGAGAAGCGGCTCGTGTTCTGTGAGTCGCGCGCGCAGGCGGAGGAGCTCGCATTCGCATTGCGGGCCAACGGGGTCGAGACGTACGTTTCGCACTCGTCGCTGTCCGTCGATGAACGCCGGCGCAGTGAACTCGCGTTCGCCGAGGGACGCGATTGTGTCATCGTCGCGACGTCGACGCTCGAACTCGGTATCGACATTGGGGACCTGGATCGGATGATTCAGCTCGACTCGCCACGGTCGGTCTCTTCGTTCCTGCAGCGACTGGGGCGCACCGGACGCCGCGCGGGGTCGGTCCGGAATGCGCTCTTCCTCACAACGGACAACGACACCCTGCTGCGCGCCGCGGGACTGCTCCACCTGTGGGGGAGCGGGTATGTCGAGCCTGTCGTGCCGACGCCATCGCCGCGGCACATCGCGGCGCAACAGCTGTTGGCGCTCGCGCTGCAGGAAGGGCGTTTCGCGCGGGGGACGTGGACTGAGTGGTGGGCAGGGTCGCATGTCATGGACAGTGCTCCTGAGGTGCTCGAGTATCTCGTCGCGAAAGAGTTCCTCGTCGCCGACGGCCAGTGGCTCTTCATCGGGCCGCACGCCGAGCGCGACTTCGGCCGCCGGCATTTCATGGAGCTGCTGTCGACGTTCATCGCCGACCTGGAAATGACGGTGCTCGAGGGGCGGCGCGAGATCGGGTCGATCGCGCCGCTCTCACTGACAACGCCGGTGATCGAGGGACGCAAACCTCTCCTACTTGCCGGGCGATCCTGGCTCGTGGAGTCGATCGACTGGGATCGGCACGTCGTGGCAGTCCGGCAAGACCTCACCAAGGGGCGCATCCGGTGGGGCTCTGAGCCTCTGCCCGAGGCGTTCGAGATGGTCCGGGCGCGGCGGGATGTTCTGCTCGGGGCGGACCCACCCGTGACCTTGTCGCAGCGGGCGGTGTCACGGATTGCCGAGGTGCGGTCGCTTCGCAGCGATCAGGTCGCGAAGGACCAGCTGGTGCTAGCGCGAGGCGAGAAATTGTCGGTGCTTTGGTCGTTCGGCGGTCTTCGGGCGCACGCGACATTGCTCGCGGCGCTGCCGGATGAGGTCTCGGATGGTGCGTCGGCTGACAACGAGACCATCCGGTTCGGGCCGGAGGTCGGTGAGGATGTGTTTGTTGGGGTCGACGTGGGCGGCGTTCTTCCGGACATCGCGCCGCAGGCGGTCGACGGGTTGAAATTCTCGGCGGCGCTGCCGCGGGATCTTGCCGTTGAGACGCTTGCCGAGCGGTTCGTTGACTGCGCCGGTGCCGATGACATCGTGCACTTCGTAATCGCTGCGGAGTCCTAGCTCGCCGCATGCATTCCGGGGAGAAGTGCAGTAGGAGCGTTGCTCTGGCTGGCGATTCGGACCTTTACGCGCCCAACACGCGTTCGCCGATTGGCTCATTTGGCAGCCATGCGGCGATGATGAAGGAGTCTGAAAATGGCCGCATGAATACGAGCGATGACTCCGTGACGGCCTTTGCGCGACGCGTGCGAGGTGATGGCAGATCGGCCGGGACGGTGGTTCGACACCGATTGTGCGGCGGCTCGTCTTCGGACGAAAAGTACTGATCGGTTGAGGACCTGAAGCACTCGACGAGCGGTGGGCCCGACGAAGGTGCGCGATCAGTCGCCTAGGAGTGCCTCGGCAGGCCAGCGCCTCGCGTACTCCGCCAGTCCTTCGATGTCGGCGTACACAGTCGCAAAGTGATAGCCGAAGCGCCGTTCTAGCTGGTCACGTATCTCGTCCTTTGCCCGACCCGTGATGCGGTACGTGAAGACCGGCGCGTTCTGGCTGGGAAGCCTTCCTTCACGCGGATGAGCGAAGCGCACGGGTATGGAGGTGTACTCGCGCATCTCCTCGGTGGGCCAGTGCACGCCATCGGGGCCGATCGCGAATCCGTCCGGCACATCGACGGGCACGCCATCCAGGAGGAACGCAGCGTTCTGAGCGGGGATACGGCCGTGCAGCGCCGGCGGACGCCATATCTTCCTGCCGAGCCCAGTGCCCCAGCCGACGTAGCGGCGCTCGTCGTCATTGCGCAGGAGATGCCAGCGCGGACGGTTCGCGTTCCACTGCGAGTTGAGCTGCACGGGCCTGTTCTTATCGCTGAAGACCAAAACTCGGCCGTCGACATCGTCGGTCTTCCCGTCACGGGCGACCGCGAACCACGCGGCGATCAGCGGGTTGAATGTGACATCCAGGAGCCGTGTGGGGACGCCGACATGCTGCATCTGTGCGAACAGCTGAAGGGCGGGGGTGCCATCCAGCCGCCAGTCGATCCGCGCGCGGCGCATCAGTTGCTTTTCGGCCTCGACCACCTGATCCTCTGTGGGCACGCGACCAATGACGCCAGCGAGCGTTCGCGAGAGCGAGCTGTGCAGCCCCCACGATGCATCCGACTGACCGCGCCAGACGAACGAGTCGGTGGCGTACATGCTCGTCAGATCATTGATGGCCGCCTGGAACTCGGGCCAGCTGGTGATCACCAGCTCCCAACGTGCGAACAGTGCGGTGGCATCCGGGTGCGTCGTCACGTGTCGATCCTTCCAGCCGGCGCCGGCGAATTGTTCGATCAGGCGTAGCTCTAATGGCCATCGTTCTCGTCGTCGTTGTTGCGCTGGAGTCTGTTCGCCACCCTGCCAGCGAACCGTCCGGTGGACATCCGCGCGCTCTCCAGTGTGTCACCGCCGAAGCGACCGACGGCATTCAATCCTTGCTTGCTTGCGCCGACCACGCCGTCACGCATCTCGGCAGCCGCTGCGGACCACCGACGTGCTTCGAGTGACTCGCGATCGTCTGCGAGCCCGAGAGTCAGATGGAGGTCTGCGACACCGGACGCGACGTCGTTGCTGGCCTTCACCACCACCCGCGCCGAGCCCGGGTTCAGGAGCACCTTGGCGTTCGCGCGGCCTGCGGCTGCGTCCATCCTCGCCACCAGCTGACTCGTGGCATTGGCGATTGCATTCAGGCGTCGTTGACGCGCGGTGTGCAACGCGAGCCGATGACGGTCGATCTCATCCGGTGCGGACTCGAGGACGCGATCCAATTCCAGAACAGACATCGAATCCTGCAACTGGAAGCAGCGGGCAAGCACGGCGAGCCAATCGACGACCGTCTCCTGCGCCTCCTTCGAGAGATCGACGAGTTCGCTCACTTTCGTCTCGCGTTCGAGCTGTTCCGCGAGCGTGTCGAGTTGGCGCAATGCGTATGCCTGGGTGCGCGCGATCGTGGCCGCCGACCCCTGCACTTTCGACCAGGTCACCTCTGAGACGTGACCCACCTCGGCGCGGATGACCATCGCTTCGTCGAGCATCAACTCCACCCCGATCATGTCGGCGAGCACGGCGTCCTTCTGCGCGCGCAGGATGTCGTCGACCTTCGCGTCGATCTTCGCGAGGTAGTCGGTGATCTCCTCCATCTGCTTCTGCATCGCGTACTGGGCCATGAGACCGCCAATGCCGGCGAGGATGGCCGGATTGGTGAGCATCGCTCCGGGCTTTGCGACGAACTGAAGGTTCTTCGCGAACCGGCCGTCGGCGCCACGGGTGGTCGCTTGGACGAACTTCCCGCCCGATCTCTGTAGGAGGTTGGCGGTATGGGCCGCGCGGGCGGATTCCTCCGTCAGCTTCATCCAGCGGCCGGCATTCGCAGACACTTCGGATGCCGCCTGCAGTGCCGAGCCACTCGTCGCGACCACGGAGTTGAGTCGCTGGAGGTCCAGTTCCCGCGAAGGCACGCCAGCCGAAGCGACGAAGAGCTCGACCGCCTTCGCATCGCCGATGACGGCGATCCCGTCACCATCGCTGATGAGCTCCAAATTTCCAGCGGGGGTGGGCGCGGGTGTCATCTGGTCGTCTCCTCTGGTGCTGCGGGCAATGACTATTGGGTGAACTTGAATGTGATCTCAGCGTCGGGGTCGACGCTCTTGATGATCGTTCCGTAGAAAACTTCGGACTGGTCCTTCAGCAGTTGAAGACTGCTCGCGACCCACTTGTCCTTGCGTTCGGTGCTGAGGATCCTGTTGACCATTCCCGTCTCGCTGATCTGCGGTGTCAACCAGCTCAACATTCCGTTCTCCTCGATCGGGTCTTCGAAATGCTCGTCGGAGTGACCGATGAAGATGAACGAGGGGATCGCGACGGTGTAGGCGTTCTCACCGTCAGCGACGATCTCGACCTGGGAGCCGTCGACGCCGAGCTTGGCATTGAAGCCGTATTCGATGTACTTGGTTCGGTCGCCTGCATGTACGGGAACGCCGAAGAGCTTTCCATCCGCGTTCGCCCGCTCGAGTCCTTCGATTCTCAGGCTCGTCAGCGCGACCTCCTGCTGCGGGAGCTGGTACTTGATGACCTCCGACGTGTTGGTACTCACTCCGCCAAAAACGCCTGCGAACAACGACGGATTGACCACGCCGCTCATCACTGCGGCGGCGGCGGCGCCGACGAGGACTCCGGGTACGACGATGAGCGGCCACAGGCGGACCTTGGCGCGGAAGAAGTTCATGATCTGCGGGACATCTGTTCTGTCAGGCGCCGAGGCGCACGCGAGGGGAGGTGACTGGTGCGGTCGTGGTCATCACGTGTCTCCCGGATGGATGCAGCGGTGCATTCCTCGTTCGAACCTAGGGCCTTCGCAGGATGCCCCTATGCATTGGTGCGGAGATAATGTGCGGTGCCCGTATGGCGTTAGCCGCAACAGTCGCGCGTGAAAGGACGATCGACACCTCTTTCACTGCCGAATGGCGCGACGTGTGACTGGCGATCCCACTTGAGCGATCCTTCGCAGCCCGGCATCCGGTCTGTTACGGTCCTGCGGGTCGCCGCGGCATCTCAGTGCGAAGATCGGTCACGTCAGACGCCTCGATCGAGCGCGTGCACGTCGTCTTCAAAACGCACCTCGACCTCGGTTTCACCGACCTCGCGGCCGCCGTCGAGGAGCGCTATCGCAGCCAGTTCATCCCACGCGCCATCGATCTCGCCGAGGAACTCGCGGCCGAAGGCGGCGACGATGCTTTCATCTGGACCACGGGCTCGTGGCTCATCGACATGAGCCTGCGCACCGGCACACCCGACCAGGTCGCCCGCCTCGAACGCGCCATCGAAGCCGGCCACGTCGCGTGGCACGCACTTACAGTCACCACGCACTCCGAACTGATGGATATCGACCTCTTCCGCTCCGGCATCGCCATCGCCCGTCGCCTCGACGCACGATTCGGCACGCGCACCATTGCCGCGAAGATGACCGACGTCCCCGGCCACACCCGCGGCAGCGTCGGCCTCGTCGCCGACGCGGGCGTCGAGTACGTGCACCCCGGCGTCAACCCGGCCCCGCCGCGGCCCCACGTTCCGCGCGCGTTCCGCTGGATCGCCCCCGACGGCCGCCACCTCGTCGTCAATTACGCCGACAGCTACGGCTCGTCCTCCCTCATCCCCGGCGCCCGGGACGCGCTCGAGTTCGCCCATACGGGCGACAACACCGGACCGCCCACAGCCGATGAGGTCCGCGCCGTCTTCGCCGACCTGCGGCAGAAGTATCCCGGCGCGACGGTCGTGGCATCCACCCTCGACCGCTATGCGCGCGCTATCCTCGCCCACGCCGACGACTTGCCCGCAGTGAGTGAGGAGATCGGCGATTGTGGATCCACGGCGCCGCCACCGATCGAATCGCGGTCGTTAGTTAGCCGTTGGGTCGGCGTCTTCGAAGCGAGTGCGGGCGTTCATGTCGAAGCTGACCTCTGGATCCTGACTAAGCTCGCGGCGTGGCGCAGGCTATCGAATCGTGGATCAATTCAATCGTCGACTGGCAATCGATTCCGGTCATACTCGGGGCGTTCGCCGGCGCTGGGATTTCGGTTCTGGTAAGTGAGGTCATCAAATCTCAGGTCGACCGGAGGTCTAAGCGTGACGCGTCAAGGCTTGAACGGCTGACAGATGCAGCCCTCGTCGTATCCCGCAGTGCTCGAACGATGTTGCATCTCGTGGGGAGTCGCCGGAGCGGGCGCCCCGTGGACGCGACCGCGCTGGGTGAGGCCCATGAGGCAGTTCGAATAGGAGTCGACCAACTGCAGATGAACGCTGGTCCTGGGTTGCAGAAGGTCGCGCTACTGGTGCGTCGACATGCGCACGCGCTCAGGGTGGTCGGGGGTGGAGGGGATGACCCGCGTCCGGAGTACGGTCTGTCCGTGTACACGCGAGCCGAGCAGGCCATCGAGTACATGCTCGATCACGTGAGGGCGGAACTCCGTGTGGCGGGGGGTGTTGTTCAGACGCCGGATGATGAGGAGTACGAAGAGCTGGTCAAGGAGGTCGCGCGCGCCCGGGCTCGCGTCAAATAGTCGTCATCTAAATCTTCTTCGGCAGTGTCTTGACCTCGGTTTCGGAACGATACTCCAAGCGCACGATCTCGCGGACGCGTCCACAGGCTCAGAACGGCCCGCGTCAATGGTTCGCCGACACTCGCCACCCGTGTGACACTCACTCCCATGCGCACCATCGTCATCACCGGAGCCAGCGACGGGATCGGGGCCGCGGCATCCCGTCAGCTCGTCGCTCGGGGTCACCGTGTCGTCCTCGTCGGCCGTTCGCCGAAGAAGACGCGGGCCGTCGCGGCTGAGCTCGGCACGCCGTACCACCTCGCCGACTTCTCCGACCTGGCGCAGGTGCGCCGGCTGGCGGGGGAGCTGCTTGAGGCGTACTCGCGCATCGATGTGCTCGCCAACAACGCGGGCGGGGTGTTCGGCAAGCGGCAGCTGACCACGGACGGGTTCGAGCAGACGTTCCAGGTGAATCACCTCGGGCCGTTCCTGCTCACGAACCTGCTGCGCGAGCGGTTGGTCGAGAGTGAGGCATCCGTCATCCAGACCGCGAGCGCGGCGGCGCGACTGTTCTCGCGCTTCGACGTCACCGACCTCAACGCCGCGCGCCGCTACTCGGGGTGGCGGGCATCCGGCAACGCCAAGCTCGCGAACATCCTCTTCACCCGCGAGCTGCAGCGCCGGTGGGGGAGCGACGGCGTCTCGGCGGTCGCGTTCCACCCCGGCGTCGTCGCGACGAACTTTGCGGGCAACACGGGCGGTGCGCTGCGGTGGATGTACCACAGCCCCCTCGCGCGCCGCGTGCTGACGACGACGGAGGAGGGTGGCAAGCGCCTCGTGTTCCTCGCCGACGGCACCCCGCGCGAGGACTGGCTGCCCGGCGCCTACTACGAGAACAACCGCGTCACGAAGACGCACCGACTGGCAACCGACCCGCGCCTCGCGCAGGAGCTGTGGGAGCGCAGCGCGGAGATGGTGCAGCTCGGCTAGCCTAAGGGTCGTTCGAGGCGACGGGAGGCGAGCATGATCCACGATCTGTTGCGCGTCGTCCTCGAGGTTCTCGGGCTCGTCGTCGATCCGTCCATGAGCGGAGCTGCTCTCACCGTCGCGCTGCTCGCGCTCGCCGTCCTCACGCTCGCGCTCCTCGGGACCGTCGTGCACGCCGCGGGGCGTGGTGCGGCGCCGCATCCGACTCGTCGTATCGAACTCACGGCGCCGCTGGCGCAGAGCGATCCCGATGCACCGGGACACGTCCGCCGTCGCGGGCCCGGTCAGGTGACTGCGGCCGCGTAGCGTCGAACCGTCCGGGCACCGGGTGCCCCGGCATCCGTTCGCGGCCGATCAGCCGACCCTGATCGCTCCGACGAACGGAACCCCGTGGACATCACCACCCTGCCTGTCATCTCCACCCTGCTCGACCTCACCTCCCGCGGCCTCATCGGCCTGACCTCCCTCCTCACCCCGTGGACGGGAGCGTTCGCGGGGGCGCTCGCCATCGTGCTCGTGACCATCGTGGTGCGGGCGGCGCATGGCTCGACAACTATGCGCGCCATCCCTGGATGACGGCAATGCCCACCTTGGGCTTTGCGGGAGCCCTGCTGGCGCTGGTCGGCATCCGGGCAAAACGGGAACCCCTGGCCTTTGCCGGATCGTCGCTC
>JAAIGE0100167352.1_pt1 | contig 25723 bp, 22 predicted proteins | sample 6487951 | NCBI WGS metagenome assembly JAAIGE01 (sample SAMN13974128, study PRJNA590717) | phyllosphere metagenome | biome: tomato field; feature: multiple bacterial spot infested tomato fields; material: tomato leaves; isolation source: leaves from tomato fields | host: Solanum lycopersicum ...
AGTTGGATCGTGGGGTGTCAGGTTAGATAGGTGTTGACTGTCAGGCCGCCATCGCAGGCAAGCCAGCTCCCACAGTTGGATCGTGGGGTGTCAGGGTAGATAGGTGTTGACTGTCAGGCCGCCATCGCAGGCAAGCCAGCTCCCACAGTTTGATCGCGGGGTGTCAGGTAGATAGGCGTCGGCTGGCAGGCCGTCACGGGAGCAAGCTCCCTCGCCACAGGTCCAGCGTTGCCCATAGCGGTAAGTACCGCCACGCAATAGAAATTACTGATTGAATCCACCTGCACGCCTCTAGTAAGCTCCCCCCATCATTTGGAGAGCCCCATGTTGCCACTCACCCACACTCAGGTTTGCCCTGCTGCCAGCGCCTTGCGCTCGGTGTCGGCTACCCGTGTGAACGGTTCGAGCGCACTGGCCGGCTTTTATTTTGGGTATTGGTTTAGCCACTGGCGCGCCTGATACCTGAAATCGGCGCCCACTACTCAAGGGGTCGCCTACCAGAGAAATCTAAACCCCCGGTCGGCTCCCCGACCGGGGGTTTTGTTTTTTCAGCGCCTAACAACTTGTTTGCTCACGATCACTTAAAGGAATCACACCATGAACTTCACCACCTATTACCGCTACGACACTTGCACTGCATGGCGATTTAGCCAGCTCCGTTCGGGACAGCCTGCCGCCTCCGACCGGTCACCCCATGGTGGCAAGCCAACACACGTAGCCGATACGGCCAATTGTCGAACACCCCAGTAGGCCAAGCGTGCGGGAATCGCCCGCCGCTTGCCCAGGAAGCCTTGAATATGAACTCCTCCGTCGCCGCTTTGCCCGTCTCTACCCTCAACAGTGCCAATGAAGCCCTGACACAGCGTTTGCCCAGCTCCCTTGAGCTCAAGCATCAACTGCCGCTCAGCCCGTTCCTCAACGAACAAGTCCACGCCCATCGCCAAGCCGTGCGCGCCATCCTCAATGGCGAAGATTCACGCTTGCTGGTGATTGTGGGGCCGTGCTCGATCCACGACCCGGAATCGGCCATGGAATACGCGCGCAATCTGAAGAAGCTCGCGCTTGAAGTCAGCGACCAGATGCTGCTGGTGATCCGTGCCTACGTCGAGAAACCGCGCACCACGGTGGGTTGGAAAGGCCTGGCCTACGACCCGCACCTGGACGGCAGCGATGACATGGCCGCCGGCCTGACCCTGTCCCGCGAGCTGATGCGTGAAATGCTGCGCCTGGGCCTGCCGGTGGCCACCGAGTTGCTGCAGCCCATGGCCGCCGGCTACTTCGATGACTTGCTCACGTGGGTCGCCATTGGCGCACGCACTACCGAATCGCAGATTCACCGCGAAATGGCCAGCGGCCTGGGCATGCCCGTGGGCTTCAAGAACGGCACCGACGGTGGCGTCGCCATTGCCTGCGATGCGATGCGCTCAGCGTCCCACCCGCATCGCCATTTCGGCGTCGACAGCCAGGGCCACCCGGCGATCATCCAGACGCCCGGCAACCCCGACACGCACCTGGTGCTGCGCGGCGGCCACCGTGGGCCGAACTACGATGCGCAAAGCGTGGCCGACGTGAAGCATGACCTGGCCAAGTCCAAGGTGGCGGCGCGGATCATGGTCGACTGCAGCCATGCCAACAGCGTCAAGAACCCGCTGCGCCAACCGGCGGTATTCAATGACGTGCTGGAGCAGCGCCTGCAAGGTGATACCTCCCTGGTGGGCATGATGCTTGAGAGTCACCTGTTCGAAGGCTGCCAGCCGCTGAGCGCGTCGATGAAATACGGCGTGTCGGTGACCGATGGTTGCCTGGGCTGGGACGGGACCGAGCAGTTGTTGCGCAGTGCCGCTGAGCGGTTGCGGGAACACGGCAAAGCCGACTGATCGGTGAAAATCAACATCTGGGAGGGAGCTTGCTCCCTCGCCACAGGCCCAGTGAGGTTATGCCCGGGCCACCGGCATGCGGGACAGCTCCCGCAACCACGGCAACACCCGCAGTCCGTGGGCAGTCTCGCAGGGGTCGACGATGTCCATGAAGTGTTCAAGGTTGACGTGGTCCGGGACGCCCGGCAGGCGCACCCGCACGGCCGGCGTTACACCGCAAGGGGCGCCCAGGTCCAGATGTTCGTAGACCAGCACATGACGCACCTGGGGCTGAGGTTCATAGGCTTGGGCCATCAGCCCGGCATGGATTATCAGCACATCGAAGGGTTCGGCAGGAATGGCGGTAAGAATCCGCACCTCTTCGAACGTTTGCACCGGCACGATCCGGTAATAACCCAACTGGTTGAGCATTTTCTCGATGTACAGGCGTTGCAGATGCTGTTCATCGGCAATCAGGATGGTCAGTGCTTTGTTCGGCATGGCAAACCCCTGGCAGGCAGTGCTCGGCAGTGAGCGCTGCCCATTTTCCAGACATATGCCGACGACAAAATCAGGCATGTTCCCGGTTCGCGTAAGAGTTTTCCCAAATTTCCCGAATGGCGATCAACCGCAGTCAAGTCTGATTGCAATAAGCGCTCAAGCCAAGACGCAAAACATCGATCGCTTCAGACACGCCCTCAACCGCTGACCCCAATGCCTGACGGTCGCGCTGTTCACACACTGCCTCCAATGCTTCACACCCACTGATCAATAGGTTTGCCTTGACCATCCGCGCGCCGCCCTTGGCACGGTGAGCCAGGTCGTGCAGCTTGGCAAAATCTGCCTGGCTAGCCAGGCGTGGCAGCAAGGTCCGGTCTGCCTCCAGGCTGTCGAGCAACGGCGCCAGCAATTCGACAAGCGCAGCGTGATCATCGCCGGTCAGCGCGACCAATGTGCTCAAGTCAAATGTCGCCACGGGCTGCGGGCCCGCGTCGGCCACACGCGAGGCCAGCGCCGACCGCAAGTCGTCAAGCCCGGTTGGCTTGAACAGGCAGCCATCCATGCCCGCCTGCCGGCAGCGCTCGGCCTCCTCCGGCTGGGCGTTGGCGGTGAACCCCAGCAACAGGCAGGGTTCCAGACCCTGTTCACGCTCTTGCGCGCGAATGTCCTGTGCCAGCTGATAGCCGTTCTTGAACGGCATGTTGCAATCGGTAATGACGCCGTCGAACTGCCCCGCTCGCCACTGTTCAAGCCCTTGAACACCGTCTTCGGCCGTGACGATTTGGTGGCCCAGAAAGCTCAACTGTCGAGCCAGCAGCAAGCGGTTGGCCGGGTAGTCATCCACCACCAGAATCTTCAGCGCACGGCCCTCAGGCGCCGCCTCTTGCGCAGGCTCAACCGGGGCCGGCAGCGTGGCGGTCATGGCCAGGGTCAGCGTCACGTCCACCCGAGTACCGTGCCCCAACACGCTACTCAAGTGCAATTGGCCGCCCATCATCTCGCACAGGCTGCGGCTGATCACCAACCCCAGCCCAGACCCGCTACGTGCCGACTGCTGGTTATTGCTGCCCTGGATAAACACACTGAACAACCGCTGCTGATCGGCGATGCTGATTCCGATGCCGGTGTCTTGCACCCATAACTGGACGGCCAAGCGATCATCCTCGACCTTAGCCCGCGCAACCAGACTGACCTGCCCATGAGCAGTGAACTTGATGGCATTGCTCAAAAGGTTCGACACCACCTGCTTGAATCGCAGCGGGTCGACCAGCACCGCCCGGTCAATCAACGGGTCCAGCTCAACCTGCAGCGCCAGCCCCTTGGCGCGGGCCAGCCCCTCGAACACGCGCGCGACCGACGCCAACAGCTCATGCAGGTTGGCGGGTTCCAGGGTCAGCGACAAGTGCCCCGACTCGATGCGCGCGATATCGAGAATATCGCCGATCAACTCCAGCATGCCCCGTGAAGCCACAGAGGCCACCTCCAGGGCGTCGCGGTCGACCCGCCCCTGCTCGGCATTTTTCAACGCCAGTTCGATCATGCCGATCACGGCGTTCATGGGCGTGCGGATCTCGTGGCTCATGGTCGCCAGGAAGGTCGTCTTGGCGCGATTGGCGGCGTCGGCATCGTCCTTGGCTTCCTGTAGCTGGCCGAGCAACCGATGCCGCTCGCTCACGTCGACCCAACCGGCAATCATGCCCACCACCTTGTCGTCGCCGTCGCGGTACGGCAGCATCCACTGGTAGATGGTCAGCACATCGCCATTGGGCACCTTGAGTATTCGATCATGAATCTGCGGCTCGCCCCCCGCCATCAAGCGCAGGTAATCCTCATGAAACGACTGAGCCTGCGGCGGGTTTTCGACGTCGGTTTCCACCACCGTCCTGCCGATCACGTCTTCAAGCTTGTAGCCAAACACGTCGAGGTAGGCGTTATTGCAGGCCATCAACCGCCCTTGGCGGTCACGCACGTAAATCGGGTGCGGCGTGCCGTCGATCAATACGCTCATGAACCGCATCTGATCGCTCAGCGCCCGCTCGGCCTGTAGCCGCTTACGAATCAAGGTGCGCAGGTAAATGGCCCAGCCCAGCGTGACGGCCAACAACAGCGCCGCCAACCCGAAGCCCTGAAGAATCACGTTGCGATAACGCAACCAGTAACTGTCCTCGATGATGACCTCGCTGCGCCACTGACCAATCAATTCGTCCATTTCCTGCGGGGTGATACTCAGCAGCGCCTTGTCGAGGATCGAATACAACTCCAATTGACTGCGGTTGACCCCAAAGGTCACGCGTGCAGGCTCAGTGCCGACCGTACTGGTGACACGCAAGCGGTCGCGGTAATACCGGCTGATCAAATAGCGCGCGCTGATCAACGAGTTGACCGCGCCGTCGGCGTCACCGTTGGCCACCAGCGCCATGGCTTGCTGGGGGTTTTCCACATCGACAAACATCACGCCTGGAAAATTCTGCGCTATTTCATCGTGCAGGCCATTGCCGACCACCATGGCCAAGCGTTTGCCAACCATCTCCTCCAACGTAAGCGGGCTATGTGGACTGTCACGGGTTACCAGCACAAAGGGGTTGGTCAGGTAGGGCCGGGTAAAGCGTATTTTTTCGGCCCGCTCCACACTGGGGGTGATAACCGCCAGCATGTCCGCAGTCCCCGCACTGACGATGTTGACCTGGCGCGGCAACGAACTGCCTGGCACCACATCGAACTTCAAGCCGGTGCGCAAGCTGATGCGCGATAACACCTCGGCACTCAACCCTTCGAATTGACCCCGACCACCAATAAAAGATAACGGTAGGAAGTCATTGAGCACCGCAACCCTGACCCGTGGATTTTTCTGCACCCAGCGTTGCTCACTGGCGCTCAAGTGCAGCCGGTCAACACCGATTATGCCCAGGTTACCTCCGCTCCAGCGGCGCAGGATTTCCATCTGCTCGCTGGCGGGAATCGCCTCCAGCGCGGCATTGAGGATGGGCAGTAAGCGCGCATTTTCGCGGGTGACGGCAAACGCAAACGGATTGACTTCCAGGCCGGAAAAATCCGCCATGCGTACATTATTGAGGTGGTTGCGATTGATCAGGTAATTGCTGCTGATGGCATCCCCCAGGTAGACGTCGGCACGACCAAACGCCACGGCGCCAATGGCTTCGAACGTCGAGGCAAACAGTTCCAACTGGGCTTTGGGGTAAAACGCCCGTACGGCGTCGGGCTGCATGTAGTGATAGAGCATTGCCACGCGCTTGCCGGCCAGGTCGTCATTCAATACCTGGCTGTCACCGCTGCGGGTCACCAGGGTCGGTTGGTCGTTGGCATAAGAGCGAGACAGCAGCAGCTGCGGGTCCGCCGCTTCATAGCCATTGGCGGAGCCGAGGAAATCCACCGCCCCCTGCTTCAGCGCCTCAACCACCTCATCGCGGGTGTCGTAACGCCGAACCTCGATGGCGATATGCAGGGCCTGGCCGACCAATGCGGCAAAATCAGCCGTGATACCTTCAAGTTCGTCGTTGTTATTGGTCAAGTCAAAAGGTGCGTAATCGGGCGCTGAAACGCCCATCAGCAATGTGCGCCGCTCACGCAGCCAACGCCAATCGGCCTCGTCCAGCGCCACTGGCGGGGTTTCGATATGAGAGTGCCCCAACAGCCGCAAAGCGTGAGGCTCTTCAAGGGCCACCGCGATCAGAGGTAACAGGCTCATCCAAAGGATCGTGACGAACCTGATAAACGCGGCGGTGATCATTTCAGTTCAGATCAGATCAGATGGTTGCGCTGGGCAAACGTGGATAAGTGCACTACCGAGGACATTCGCAACTTCTCCTTGAGTCGAGTCTTGTAGGTACTGATGGTCTTGTGGCTCAGCAGCATTTGCTCGGCGATTTCCTTGTTGCCCAGCCCTAGGGCGAGCATCTGCAGTACGGTAAGTTCGCGGTCAGACAAACATTCGATCATCTGCCGTTCTGTTTCTTGCAAATCGTCGCGCCGCACCGAACTGGTCGGCAAACTGGGGAAGCAGCTGTAGCCCGACATGATCGCCTTGATAGCCTTTTGCAGCTCATCCAGTTCGCCGGTCTTGGCGACGAACCCCATGGCGCCGGCGCGCATGCAGCGGGTGGAAAAAAACACCGCCAGGTAGGACGTCAGCACCAGAATCTTGCACGGCAAGCCCAACGCCTTGATCCGGCTGATGACCTCCAATCCGCCCAATTTGGGCATCGCCAGGTCGAGGATAATCAGCTCGGGACGTTGCTCCCGCGCCAACTGCATCGCATCTGCGCCATCCCCAGCCTGAAAAATCTCAACAAAACCCTCCAACTGCAGGAGGTGTTTGACCGTCGCCCGGATAAACGGATGGTCATCTACAATTAATGCTTTGTTCATACAACTTCCCTATGTGGACAAAATACCCTTACACATCACACCGGACCTGGGTACCTGTGAGAAATGACAGTTCCGACGAACGGCGCTGCCTTATCAATACGGTAACCAGGCCGTGTCTGGCCCCCTTCAATTAACTCAGCATAACCACGGACGCCGGACCTCAACGACCCAACAGCCGCAAGTGCCCAACCTTAGCAACGCAATGATGTTTTAACTGAAGGGATAATCCGGACTAGATGTAGGATTTTTCCACAAGCAAGCTTAGCCAATCCTGGCTCGCCCATAGGGGTCAGTCGGTAGTACTTGGGCTCCAGAAAGCCTGTACCACCAGGGTTGATGTCGAGAGGCGCGCTACCAGAGCATCCAGTTCGTCGCCATCCACCGACGTGGCGGCCAGGATGGCCTCGATCTCCACTTCGTCGCTGCCGAACGGCCGCACATCGACATCGCTGGCCGGGTAGTTGCAACGTGCCAGCTCGGCTTCGAGCAACGCCATCACCGCCTGCTGCTGACTGCGGCGCGCAATGACGTAAAGAATGTTGGTGACCTCTGCCGACACCACATCCAAAGGTTGGCGGTTGATGTTATTGACGATCGGCCGCAGCAAGGTGTTGGCCGCCAGCACAAACAGCGTACCCAGCAAGGCTTCGAGGATCAGGTCGGCGCCAGCGCAGGCGCCCACCGCCGCCGAAGCCCAGAGGGTGGCGGCCGTGTTGAGCCCGCGCACATTGCCTTCCTCGCGCATGATCACACCCGCCCCCAGGAAGCCGATGCCCGAGACCACGTAAGCGACCACGCGCACCGCGCCCTCCGCGCCGCCCAGGCGGTTGGCCATGTCGACAAAGATCGCCGCGCCCACCGCCACCAGCACATTGGTACGTAAGCCAGCGGTGCGCTGGCGGTACTGACGTTCGAAACCGATCAAGCCGCCGAGGATAAATGCCGCGCTGAGGCTGACCACGGTGTCGACCAGGGAGTTGAGGTTGATGTTGTTGATTGCCTGCATAAAAAAATCTCCATGAATGCAGATGCACATTGAAACAATGCCGGCCCCTGTAGGAGCGAGCTTGCTCGCGAAAAACGTCAACGATGACGCGTGCTTGCTGAATGAACGCGGCGTCTGCAAGTTCTTCGCGAGCAAGCTCGCTCCTACAGAACCTTAACTGACGTGCATTACAGTAAGCCCGGCTCCCACAGGGTTTTGCGATGTTGTATTACTGCCAGCCAAACCTGCGGATGTAGTAGCCCTTCACCGCCTGGGTCAGCGCCATGTAAGCCAGCAAAATCACCGGCAGGAACACGAAGTACAGCGACGGCAGCGCCTGCAATTTGAAGTAATGCGCCAACGGCCCCATCGGCAGGAATATCCCCACGGCCATGATCACGCCGGTCATCAGCATCAACGGCAGCGCCGCACGGCTTTGCAGGAACGGGATTTTCGGGGTGCGGATCATGTGCACGATCAGGGTCTGGGTCAGCAGCCCCACCACAAACCAGCCGGACTGGAACAGCGTCTGGTGGTCTGGCGTGTTGGCATCAAACACATACCACATGAGTGCGAACGTGGTGATGTCGAAGATCGAACTGATCGGCCCGAAGAACAGCATGAAGCGCCCCACTTCCCCCGGCTGCCAACGTTGCGGCGTGGCAAGCATCTCGTCATCGACGTTGTCGAACGGGATCGCGATCTGCGAAATGTCATACAGCAGGTTTTGCACCAGCAGGTGCATCGGCAGCATCGGTAAAAACGGGATAAAGGCACTGGCCACCAACACCGAGAACACGTTGCCGAAGTTGGAACTGGCGGTCATCTTGATGTACTTGAGCATGTTGGCGAAGGTGCGCCGGCCTTCCAGCACGCCCTCCTCCAGGATCATCAGGCTCTTCTCCAGCAGGATGATGTCGGCCGCTTCCTTGGCGATGTCCACCGCACTGTCCACCGAAATACCGATATCCGCCGTGCGCAACGCCGGAGCATCATTGATGCCATCGCCCATAAAGCCCACCACATGCCCGTTGGCCTTGAGCAGACGCACGATGCGTTCCTTGTGGCTGGGGGTGAGCTTGGCGAACACATTGGTAGTTTCCACGGCCAGGGCCAGTTCGGCGTCGCTCATCGCCTCGATGTCGTTACCCATCAGCAAACCTTGTTGTTCCAGGCCCACTTCGCGGCAGATCTTCGCCGTGACCAGTTCGTTGTCGCCGGTCAGTACTTTCACCGCCACGCCGTGAGCCTTCAGGGCCTTGAGAGCCGGTGCGGTGCTTTCCTTGGGCGGGTCGAGAAACGCCACGTAGCCGATCAGCGTCAGGTTATTCTCATCAGCCAGGGTGTAGGTGTCACGCCCCGCCGGCATCGGCTGCGCCGCGACCGCCACCACCCGCAGCCCTTCTTCGTTAAAGGCTGCCGTCACCTGGCGAATGCGCGCCAGCAGTTCGTCGGTCAGCACTTCATCGACGTCGCCATGGCGCACGCGGTTGCATACCGACAAAATTTCCTCCACCGCCCCTTTGCAGATCAACAGGTGCGGTTGGTGCTGCTCGGCCACCACCACCGACATGCGGCGGCGGTTGAAGTCGAAGGGGATCTCGTCGACCTTGTGAAACGCGGTACAAACTTTCAGCTCGCGATGGATGTCCACGTGCTCGAGCACGGCCACATCCAACAGGTTCTTCAAGCCGGTCTGGTAGTAGCTGTTGAGGTAGGCCATTTCCAGCACGTCGTCCGACTCCTGGCCCCACACATCCACATGCCGGGCCAGGAAAATCTTGTCCTGGGTGAGCGTGCCGGTCTTGTCGGTGCACAGCACGTCCATGGCGCCGAAGTTCTGGATCGCGTCCAGGCGCTTTACGATCACCTTCTTGCGCGACAGAAACACCGCGCCCTTGGCCAGGGTCGAGGTGACGATCATGGGCAGCATTTCCGGGGTCAGACCCACCGCAATCGACAGCGCGAACAGCAACGCCTCGGTCCAGTCGCCCTTGGTAAAGCCGTTGATGAACAGCACCAGCGGCGCCATCACGAACATAAAGCGAATCAGCAACCAACTGACCTTGTTCACCCCCTGCTGGAACGAGGTGGTGGCACGGTCCGTCGCCGTGACGCGTTGCGCCAAGGCACCAAAATACGTGCTGTTGCCGGTGGCCAGGATCACCGCCGTGGCGGCGCCGGACACCACGTTGGTGCCCATGAACAGAATATTCTCCAGCTCCAGCGGGTTGCGCGTGTGGGCGTCCTGCTGGTGGGCGAACTTCTCCACCGGCATGGATTCACCGGTCATCGCCGCCTGGCTGACGAACAAGTCCTTGGCGCTGAGCACGCGGCAGTCTGCGGGGATCATGTCGCCGGCCGACAACACAATCAGATCGCCCGGCACCAGTTGCTTGATCGGCAGTTCAATGCGCTTGGCAGCATCGCGGCGCAGCACCGTCGCGGTATTGCTCACCATGGCCTTCAAGGCGTCGGCAGCCTTGTTGGACTTAGCCTCCTGCCAGAAGCGCAACAGGGTCGAGAGCACCACCATGGAAAAAATCACCGTGGCGGCCTTCATGTCTTCGGTCAGCCAGGAGATCACCGCCAGCAGGGTCAGCAGCAGGTTGAAGGGGTTCTTGTAGCAATGCCACAGGTGCACCCACCACGGCAGCGGCTGTTCGTGCTCGACTTCATTGAGGCCGTATTGCACGCGCAGGGCGTCGGCTTCCTGAGTGCTCAGGCCCTCGGTGTGGCTGCCCAGTACACCCAGCAATTGCACGGTGCTGCGGTTGGCAGAAGCCACCAGCGTCTGCGCCAGGCTAGGCGGTACTTCGCGGCTGACGCTGGCGTCGGTCACGGTCTCCAGCATCGCCAGGCGGCGAAAATGCCGGGCGATATGCCGGGTCCGCAGGAAACCGGCGAAGAACTCTTTGAGCAACGTGAGGTTCATGGTGTAACTCCTGCGCGAGGAAAAACCGTCGTGCAGGTACTGCCCGTCCACACCGCGCCCGTCACACAGGCACAGCCGAACCTGGCCCGCCCGCCGTAACAGGCAGGCGCGTCCGTAGCATCCAGGCGTTACCCAGGTGCTGGTCAGCGTCGATGAGAGGGAATCAGGCAGGTGCCAGGATTGGCCACCGCCGGGATGCCGCTTCTCGCTTTGTGAGGCGAGACAACGGCATCTGGAAAATGCGCGTTACCTTGCCAAGAGGCCGGTTACCGAAACCGGCCGACGACTGTCACTCGAACAAGTACCCACTGAGGGTCTCCGCTATTGATGAAAACGCGCGAAGCTTACGCCCCGATGTTGGCAGAGTAAACCGTAGGAAAGTGCCTGCATGGCGAATAAGAAAATTCTTCAGGATGGGTTCAGGTAATCACTGTAGGAGCGAGCTTGCTCGCGAAAAACTCACAGGCGCCGCGTTCACTCAGCAAGCGCACGTTATCGCTGACGTTCTTCGCGAGCAAGCTCGCTCCTACAGAAGGCGGTGTGCTGCTTTCACTCATGCGCCTGCCGGCTATCGGTCGGCGCTTGAACACGGTCCTCGAGACTGTAGTCGCGCACTACCTGGGCAATGCGCAGGTGGTAGTCAGCGAAAACCTGCCGACGGCCTGTTGATTGAGCCGCTCGATGTAGCTCAAGGCTGCGCCACTGCTGGATGGCTTCCTCGTCACGCCAGAACGATAAGGAGAGCAGCTTTGCAGGTTCACTCAGGCTCTGGAAACGCTCAACTGAAATGAAGCCATCGATTTGAGCGAGCAAGGGCTTGAGTTCGGCAGCGAGGTCGAGATAACGCTGGTAGTGCTCCTCATGTGGCCAGGCTTCAAAAATAACAGCGATCATTGTTGGGTCTCCTCATCACGGTAGAACCGCGGGATGCGGCCATTAAGGGAAGGCAAATAATCCCAGCGATAAGCAAGGGCAGATAAGTCTGGCCGTCGATGCAAGAATGCCAAAATCACCTCTGAGGCAATAGCCAACGCCAAGGGCTGGCCTGGGCATTGATGCCTGCCTGCGCCGAAGCTGAAGGTTCGTCGTTGAGTTCGTTTGGGCAAGAAACTGTCGGGGTCGGGATTGGCGCAGGGATCTCGGTTGGCAGCAGCAAGCAATAGCAAAACGGTATCGCCCGCCTCTAGAACGCTGCCGCCAATCGTGCAGCGCTGTGCAACGAAGCGCCGCGTGTTTTGTACCGGTGAGTCGTGGCGCGCTACCTCTGCCACCCACTCAGCGACGCGCATGGGTGTGGCGTGCATGCCTTCAAACAGGTCAGGGTGTCGTTGGAACGCTATGAGGGCGTTGCCGATCAGGCCTGCCGTGGCTTCGCAGGTTTGTGACAACAGCCCGATCAGATTCGCTATCAACGCCTCATCGTCTTTCCAGGCTGAGGCTTGGTATTCGCCATAAAGACGATCCAACAAGCCGCTACGCTTATCGTCGTCACTCAGCAGCGCTTGGACCATCTGCCTCAGCCGAGCCGCCCCACAATGGGCTTCACTGAGTTGAGCTTCGTCGCTCAAGGGCGATAGACAGGCGACAAAATCCCGTGTCAGTTGCGCGACTTCCTGCAACTGGCTGGGTGCGAAACCTATCAAAGTCGCAATGACCGAAACCGGCAACCTGAACATCCACTCGTTCGGGTTACCGACTGGGTCATCCAATGTCTCGACAACCTGCGCCACAATGCCTGCGAGATTTTCGCCTCCCAGCGAGCCCAAGGCGGGTTCGATAACCATCCGGGGGCAGCGGTGTTGTGCCCCCTCGTTCATACGCATCAAACGACCAAAGATATCGCCTGCCGCGCCTTGAGCAATGGCCGCTGGAATCGGCTCGTGCAGTGGGCGTACAAGGCAGTGGGGATGATCCAGGATGGCCTCGACAACGCGTGCGCCACTGGCAATCCATAAACCAAGATCTGCATCGAAAACCAATTCACTGTGTCGCCTGAGGCGTGCGTAATAATCGTAGGGGTCGGCATGGGTGGCGGCTTCAAACGGCGTCATTTTGGCAGTCCTTTTCGCAAAGAACGGCTACTATCGAACAACCGTCACATCGACAATTCGCTCAGGAACGAAATATGGATTCCCAAAGCAATGACACCGCCATTTCCCGTGTCGCCGGCGCGATTGCGGAACCCGCAAGGACGAAAATGCTGTGCTCGCTGATGGACGGTCACGCCCGCACCAGTACTGAACTGGCCGTCATCGCCGACGTCAGTGCCTCCACGGCGAGCGCACACTTGGCAAGGCTTAAAGAGGACGGTTTGATAAAACGGCACACACAGGGCAGGCACCGCTACTTCAGCCTGACAGATGCGCATGTGGCACAAGCGATTGAAGCCCTCATGGTGATCAGCCAAAACGCTCAGACCGGGTTTGTTTCGACGACCCCCAGTCGGTTGCAGCTCGCGCGAACCTGTTATGACCACATGGCGGGGTCCTTGGCGGTACAACTGCACGACTATTTTTTCGACTCTGGCTGGTTGACCCTACCAGACGCAAGTGACGGTACGTATCAGCTCAGCGTGGCGGGCGAAAAAGCGATGACAGGGCTCGGTATCGAGGTAGAAACCGTAAGGGCGCAGCGGCGTCGTTTCGCTTGCGCATGCCTGGACTGGAGCATGCGCCGTCCTCACCTCGCCGGCGCACTGGGGGCCGCTGTGCTACAGGCCGTCATCAGCCGCAAATGGGTTATCCAGGACCTTGATAGTCGGGCGCTGGCCGTGACGCCCAAGGGGCGAAAGGAGCTGTCGGGCAAGTTTGGGATAAGGGTTGAAGAGCCAGAACTGAAGCGATCAGGCAGCGCCTGCGCATAAGGCCAAACCCCCTTCATGCTACGGCGCGCCGGGCTGGTCCCGCTCAACCAACGCCAGGTAGCTGTCGATGGTTCCCTGGCCGACGGGCTTGACCTGTATCGACACCCTATTCACCTTCCGGCCCATCGTGATGCCCTCGCGGGTGCGCACCTGTACATAGCCAAGCCTGGGCCAAAAACGCTCGGCTCTGGTATTGCCCACCACTACCGTCAGCCGCAGCCACTGCGCGCCCTTCGCCACCGCCCAGGCCTCAAGGTCCGCGTGCAAGCGCTGCGCCAGCCCGCTGCCGTGCCAGCGCGTATGCACCAGCAGCAACCCAATGTGCCACACCCCCGCGGCGAGCAAATTTGCGGCGATATTCACCACGGCGACCAGCTTATCCTGCGCATCGCGGTAACCCAGCCAGTACAGGCGGCTGCAATGCCAGCCAGCGGGCAATTGGCCGCTTAACTCTTCCCGTGCTTCGGTCGGGGTAGCCGGTTCGCCATTCACCGCGATGAAGTAATCGGGTGCCTGTTCAAAAAACTGCTGCAGCTCAGCCTCATCGAAGCCAAACAGCTCAACCACCCGAATGCCTTCCAGGGAGCTGCCAGGCAACAGATGTGGATCAACGTCCATGTTCAACCTCTTCAATCATCCCGCGTCAGCACTTCCAGCAATTCAATCTCGAAGCGCAGGTTACTGTTGGGTTTGATATGCGCGCCCATCGAGCGCTCGCCATAAGCCAAGTGCGCCGGTACATACAACGTGCGCACGCCGCCAACCTGCATGCCCATCAAACCCTGGTCCCAACCCTTGATCACGCGGCCGGTGCCGATCACGCACTGGAACGGTTTGCCCCGCTCCCAGGAGGAATCGAACACCGTGCCATCTTCCAGGGTGCCGGTGTATTGGGTGGTGATCAGCGCGCCCTTGACCACGGCTTTGCCGTCGCCCAGGCGGATGTCGATGACCTGCAGTTCGTCGTTGCTCATGGGGTTCTCATTGAAGGCGTGAAAAGGCTGGGGTTTTCCCAGAATCGGATGGGTTTGGCAAGTGTAGGAACAGTCGGAACAATGACATTTCCCTTTAACTTGAAGGACGTTTCCGAGAGAATCCCAACCGCTTGCGCCGCTCACATTGCGTGGCTAGTCTCTGTCGGTCACTGCCAACTCAGTGACTCGGGGTTTGGTAGACCGCGAATGATTAGGCGCTAAGCGCCCCCTTCTGCAAGGCGCTTTTTTTCGGCTCAATTAGGAATCAAGCCATGGAAAAGCTCGTACCCGCTGCACCCGCCCCAGAACTGCAATTCTTCGCCACCACACCCGACCTCAGCTTCGAAGACGCCCTAGCCCATGCCAGCAACGTGTTGCGTTGCGCGGCCGTTGCGGCGCAGACGGCAGGTGAGCAGTTGGATGGCACTTCACGCACCTTGGTGATTTCGGTCATGCACTTGGTGGAAATGGCCAGCGTGATGGTGGACCGTTCGCTGGAATGCATCCAGCCGCGTTAACGCAATCCAATGTGGGAGCGGGCTTGCTCGCGAAAGCGGTGGGTCCGTCAATATCCATGTTTGTTGGGCCGACGTCTTCGCGAGCAAGCCCGCTCCCACATGTGATCTTCGTTGCTTTGAGCATTGCGTTCGCTTAACTGACCGGCATTAGGGCTTGCCTGCGAAGGCGGCGTGTCAGTCAATGCATCTGTGCCTGCACGACCGCTTTCGCAGGCAAGCCAGCTCCCACAATTGGATCTGCGTGCATCCAAAAGCCTTTACAACCAATGCCAGAACCGGCTCCAGAACCCTCGCCCCAACTCATCCTTGCACCCGGCATATTGGCGCGCATACATCTGCGAACGCGCCTGTACCTTGCTCGCCACCGGTGGCAGCCAGGCTTTGCTGGCGTAGGTGCGCTGGCGGTAGCCGCCCCAGCCTTCGTGGTAGTTCAGGTATTGGCCATAGGCGTCGTACTTGTAGACGCCGTTGATGGTGTAGGTCTTGTCCATGTACCAGCCGATAAAGTCGATGGCGTCGTCGAAGTCTTCGCGATCAGCGCCGCTGCGGCCGGTGGCTTTGCGGTAATCGTTCCACACTTCATCCTTGGCCTGGGCATAACCGGAGGCGGTGGAGACGCGGCCCCACGGGATGATCCATAACAGGTATTTACGCGGGGTCTTGGCGTCGTGGCGAAAGCCCGACTCCTGATACATGATGGCGAACGGCACCTGGATCGGTACGCCCCAACGCTTTTGCGTGACCTTGGCGGCGTCGTACCAGTCGTCTTTTTCGCGCAAGATACCGCAGAGGTCGTTGGGCGTGCGTGGCGGCGAGGTGCCGCACGCCGCCAACAGAGAAGTGAGTAATAACAGTCCGACGGCTTTGCCTGCGCTCAAGGGGGCACCTTTGTGGGATAAGGGTAAAATGCCAGCATTTTACCCCTTCACACAGGCGGCGTCCTTGCCGTAGACAGTTTTAAGCCAATGGCACGCGACGGGTAGTCAGCGCAATACGACCGATAAAGAAGCTCAAGGCTGCGCCCAACAGCAGCATGGCCAAGGTGCTCCAGGCCGCGCGGGACAGTTGCTTGGCAGCGACTTCACCGGCTTCACGGGCTTTTTGTTCAGCCTGTTTTTTCAGCTCATCGACCTTTTGCATGGCTTGCTGATAAGCCTGGGCATAGTTGTCGACGATCTGGGTGGCTTCTTCTTTGCTCTTGCCAGTGCGGGCCGCGACGATGTTGACCAGCGCCTCTTTATCCGCTGCATTCAGGGCTGGCTCGCCGGACGCTTTCACACGTTCGAACCACTGCTTGAGCTCATCACCGGCCTGGGCAGGGTTGGTCGCTGCATCGGTGGCCGACTGCTTGCCATCGGCTGCTGCCTGATCGGCTTTTTGCTCAACATTGGCAGGGTCCAGCTCCGCCTTGCCGCTCTGCTTGAGCAAGGTATCCAGTTGGCCTTGCAGGCTGTTCCAGTCCAGCTCGATGCCCTGCTCGTTCAACTGCTGTTTGATGCTATTGCCAATCCCCGGCGCGGCGGCAGCAATGCCACTGCCGGCTGCGGACAGGCCTTTGCCCACCACGTTGCTGGCAGTGCCGACCACGCTGGAAGCCAGGCCCGCCAGCAGCCAAGTGGTGAGCAAGGTGGTCAGGGTCCAGGTCAGCACCCCGTGCAGGCCGCCACGATCCGGCGCGGTGCGGCCGGCCACGAACGCGCCCAACGCGATGGCGACCAGTGTCGATACAAACAGCCAGATACCCGCACCCGTGCCGAAACCGCTCAACGGGTTGCCCGCTTCCATCGGGTCAACGGCACTGGCGCCAATGGCGGTGCCCAACACACTCAACACCAGGTAGGTGACCAGTGCGATTGCACTACCGGCCAATACCGAGCTCCACGACACACGAAACAGTGATCGATTGGTTTCATAGACAGTGGTCATACAAAGGTCCTTTTAAAATTTGGGAGCAAGGCAATGTGCCTTGTTAGGTGTGAGTGTGGCGAAACGACATACGTTCAGTCCTGGCCCATATGCACCAGGCGCCCTGGTGCATTCGCACTGCCCCGTAGGCAATTACTCTGCACTATCCTGAAGCCGGGATGTCGTAACCCAATGTGCCTTGCCCTGCCCTAATCGGAGACGTTATGACCCAGGATGTTCTCGCCAAAGAAACCAACCGCCGCCAACTGCAGACCATCATCTCGGGACTGTCCGACGGTGTGATCCTGGCCGAGGTCGACCAGACCATTCTGTGGGCCAATGAGGCGGCGTTGACCATGCATGGGGTCAGCGAGGTCAAGGAACTGGGCGCCAATACCGAGGCGTACGCCAAGCGCTTTGCCCTGCGCTATCGCAACAACCACCCCTTGCCACTGGACAGCTACCCCCTCAGCCGCGTGGCTGCCGGAGAAGAGTTCAGCGATGTGGTGGTGGAAGTCACACCCGCCGACGACGAACACCGCAGTTGGGTACATCGCCTGCGCAGCCTGGTGCTGACCGATGCCCAGGGTGAGCCGGAGTTGCTGGTGCTGATCCTCAGCGACGCCACCGAATGGGCCAGCGCCGAGCAACGCTTTGAGAAAACCTTCAACGCCAACCCGGCGCCCGCCGTGATCTGCCGCCTCAGCGACCTGCGCTACATCAAGGTCAACCAGGGTTTTTTGGAGATGACCGGCTACAACCGCGACCAGGTCATCGGCAAATCCGTGTATGAACTGGATGTGCTGGAACAGGCCGAGCGCAAGGACCTGGCGATCCAGCGCCTGGGCGAAGGCGCGACCATCCCGCAGATGCAGGCCGAACTGAGACTGCCCGAAGGCGGCAGCAAACTGGTGATCGTCGCCGGCCAACCGTTGGACATGAACGAGGAAGACTGCATGCTGTTTTCCTTCACCGACCTGGAGCCACGGCGCAAAGCCGAAATCGCCCTGCGCCAGAGCGAAGAGCGCTTCGCCAAATCCTTCCGTCTGACGCCCGTGCCGACCCTGGTGTGCAGTGCCGACAACCGCCAGGTGGTGGACATCAACGAAGCCTTCATGAGCATCACCGGCTACATCAGCGAAGAATTGATCGGCAAATCCATCGAAGACATCAACTTCATCGACAGCCCCCAGGCCGGCGCGCAGTTGTTTGCCACCCTGGAAAAAGCCGGCAACCTTGAAGGCCAGGACCTCAAGGTACGCAAGAAAGGCAACGAGGTGATCGACTGCGTGGTGTCCGCCGACACCGTGGTTATTCAGGACGTGCCCTGCTACCTGATGGTGCTGATGAACATCACCGAGCGCAAACGCTCGGAGCTGGAACTGGTGGCGGCCATCGAGGAAGTCATGCAGGACGCGTCCTGGTTCAGCCAGACCCTGATCGAGAAGCTGGCCAACGCCAAGAGCGTCAACAGCCCCAACCTGCCGAATGTTTCCTTCACCGACCTCACCGCCCGCGAGCGCGATGTATTGGGCCTGATCTGCGAGGGCCTGGCGGACAAAGAGATCGCCTCGCGCCTGAAACTGGCGCCTAACACCGTGCGTAACCATGTGGCCACGGTGTATTCCAAGCTGGGGGTGCACAGCCGTAGTGCAGCGATCGTCTGGGCCCGTGAACGCGGGCTGTTTGCCGGTGATTTGCGCCTGAAAAACAAACCCTGACCGTGCAAATGCACTAGTGCGTCTAGTGCGAATTCGCCTTATTGAGCGGCGGTGCAAGCAATAACCTTCAAGGGATCGTATTTATGCCTAGAAGGAACCCGCATGTTTACCCTCTCTCAACTGCGCAACTGCATCGAAGAAGGCCTGTCACCGCTGACGTGCGAATTTACCCTCTGCCGGGACGCTTCCTTGACTCTCAAGGTCTACGACGCCGAGACTGGCCGCGTCGACCTGGTGGTGACCGGCATCAGCACCAACCGCCTCCAGACCCCGCAGGAAGTAGCGAAGATGGTTGACGAATTGCGCTACGAGCTGCAAAGCAACAACGTCGGCAAGCTCACGCTGGATGATCTGCCTTTATCGCCGCTCCCATGAAATAAAACACCCCGCCGGCGACGATAAACGCCCCTAGCATGTAGAACATGTAATGGGCCGGCAGGCTGGCCAGCACCAGCCCGCACAGCACCGGCCCCAGCGCGGCGCCGAGGTTGGACAGGTTTTGCGCCCCGTAATACATGCCCCGCAGGTGGTCCGGGGCAATTCGGTCGATAAACATGTACTCGGCCGGGAACACGATGATCTCCCCGACGGTGAACACCGCCATCGCCAATACCCACCCCACCACGCTGGTGGACAGCCCGAAGCCGATCAAACCCAGCATGAACATGCTCAAGCCGGCGATCAGCCATTGGCTCAGGTAACGGTGCGAGATGCGCCGGCCAATCAGGTACTGCAAGGCAATCACCAGCACCGCGTTGGTGGTCAGCACCGCACTGATCACGGTGTAGGTGTATTCGGCGGTCGCGGTGGTCACCAGGTACTGCGACAGGTAGGCCGTAAACTGGCCGAACACCACCGCGCTGAGTAAACCACCGAGGGTGAAGCACACCAGGCGACGGTCCTGCAGCAAAACGCGGGCGACGGCGAGGAACGGCACCGGCTTTTGCGTGGTGTCTACAGTGGCCAAGTTACGGTCACCCCAGCGCCCGTACAGCAGGAAAAACCCCAGCCCCAACAGCGCCGACAGAATAAACGGCAAGCTGATATCCAGCTTGGCCACCATCGCGCCAAAGAATGGCCCCACGGCATAGCCGATATTGGTAAGGGTGTACTTGATGGAAAACACCTCGCTGCGCGCGTCTTCAGGTAGCAGGCTGGCGAAGCCGGCTTTCACCGCAATATCGATGACGGCGTAGGCCAGGTTGATCAGGATCAGGCAGCCATAGAACGCCCAGATATTCTGCGCCAGCACCGTGCCGATAAACCCCAGCACAAACACTAGGCTCAAGCCGAGCAACAGGCGATAGCTATTGATGCGGTCGACCAGAAAACCGCCGTAGACACTCAGCAGCGAGCCGACGATCAACGAACTGCCGATCACCAGGCCGACCTGGGTAATGTCCAGGCCGAAATGGCTGGTGAGGTAGATGACGAGGTAGGGAAAGGTGATGGCTTTGGCCAGCGTCAGCAACAACGTGGCGCACAGCAGCAGGTTCACGGTGCGGGGGTAGTTTCTGATGGTGGCAAGCATCCTGCTCTCATTCTTCAAAGGTAACGCGACCATTCCGGTCGGTTACCTTAACGCAAGAGACATGAAACGAGCAGGTGCCCCGGCGGGATTATTTCTTGACTGGCGTAATCTCGAGGATGGTGCCGTTGGTGGTCTTGAGCAGGACGTACTTGTCGCCTACGCGCGCCCACTGGCTTTCCTCTTCGGGCTGCTTGAGGCCGCGTTTTTTCCAATCGCTGACGGCCGACTCCTTGCGCATCAGGATATCCGGCGCGCGGTCGCCCTCTTTCAAGTCGCGAGCATTGATGTTTGAAGGTTGCACGGTTTCCTGAGGGGTATCGCCGGCCTGCACTACAGCGCTGACGGTGGAAAAGCTGGCAGCGACCAGCAAGCAAGCGGCTAAGGTTTTCGACTTCATGGGTGCTCCTTCAATTAATGGTGCGTACCCAGGTTCCGACCGCGGAGGCGCGCAATCATTCAGCCTTGTTTCCTATGGCCAGAGATTGCTCCCACTGGGCTGCGCAGCGGCCCCAAAAAGCCCGACCGCGTACCCACTGAAGACATGCGGTGAATGGGTTGGGGGCGCTTCGCGGCCCAGCGGGAGCAATCTCTGGCCACAGGGGCGTACACCGTTATAGCCAGGCGGCGTCCCAGAGCGAGTAGTCGCCAACATGCTCGACCAGCCCGGCTCGCAGTGGGTTGGCGATGATGTAGCGAGCAGCCTTGATAAGGTCTTCATCGGCCCGTACCGCACGATCATGATAGCCGTACTGCCAGAAAGCGCCGCGCGCGCGACGGGCTCGATTGATAGTCAGTGTGCTGCGCGACTTCACCCGCTTCATCACTTCAGGCAGCGTCGCACCTCGCAATTCAAATAACCAGTGAAGGTGGTCCGGCATAATGACCCAAGCCAGCGAGTTGACCAGTCCAAGATCATGGGCTCGTTTGAGCTCGGCAACCAATAGCCGCCCCAGGTAAAGATCGGCAAATACCGGGCGACGTTGATAAACCACGGCAGTCACCAAATAAGCTCGACCAGGTTCTGAATAACGGCCACGTCGCAACAAATGAGAGTTGGGCTTGTGAAGCAATCCTTTGCTCCCCTGAATGGTTGAATGGTCCATTCAACCTAGCAGGCACCTGAGATGCCCCTGCCCAATACAGTTTCCCCATATTTCCCAATCCTTTGTGGCGAGGGAGCTTGCTCCCGCTGGGCTGCGCAGCAGCCCCAAAAAGCCACACCGCGCATCCACTGAACGTATGCGGTGAATGGGTTGGGGCCGCTTCGCGGCCCAGCGGGAGCAAGCTCCCTCGCCACAAGGGTTTGCGATCGTGAAAATAATCGTGTAATTTTTCATGAAATTATTCGAATTAAATTTCATGACTCCACAAGAAGAACTCGCCACCCTCGCGGCGCTGATCCACGACCTGCGCAAGCACAAGAAGCTCACCCTGGCGCAACTTGCGCAAAAAATCGAGCGGTCGGTGGGGTTTCTGTCCCAGGTCGAACGTGGCCTGTCGCGCCCGACCGTGGCCGACTTGACCGCCATCAGCCACGCCCTCGACGTGCCCACCACCTACTTCTACAGCCTGCCCAAACCCAAGGCAGTGGACTGGGTCACCCGCCCCAACGAGCGGCGCACGGTGTATTACGCCAATGGCATCACCGACATCCTGGTGTCGCCAAGTATGAACGGCGCGTTTTCGATGCTCGACAGCCTGTTGGCCCCCGGTGCCAACAGCGGCGAGCAAAGCATGAGCGACCGCGCCGAGCAGGCCGGTTTTGTGCTGGAGGGCGAGCTGACGCTGTGGGTTGAGGGTGAGCCCGATGCGGTCACCCTCCACGCTGGCGACAGTTTCCACCTGGCCAGTTTCGCCCACTGCCGCTATGCCAACCTCACCGACCTGCCCGCCCGCGTCTTGTGGGTTTACAACTAGGAGCTGCACCCGTGAAAAGCCAATCCTCCACGTTGCTGGCCGAAGTACGCAGCTTCCGCCAGAACCACCCCGACGTGCGCTATGTCGACCTGATCGCCCTGGACATTCCCGGGCATTTCTATGGCAAGCGCTACCCGGTGGAGATGCTTGAGAAAGTCGCAGCCGGCAGCCCGCTTAAGCTGCCGCAGAACGCGGTATTGCTGGGGGCTCAGGGTGGGCTGTTCAAGATTGGCGACTACTGCTTCAACGATGGCGACCCGGACGCCAACCGCCGATTGGTGCCGGGCACGCTCAAACCGGTGAACTGGGAATCGCAGCCATTAGGGCAAATGCTCATCACCTCGGACGGCACCGAAGCGCCCATCGAATTCGAACCTCGCGAAGTCCTGGCCAAGGTGCTGGAACGCTTGCAGCACCAGGGCATTCACCCCGTGGTCGCGTTTGAGCTGGAGTTCTACCTGTTCGATAAACAGCTGGAAAACGGCCTGCCGCAATTTGCCCGCGACCCGCTCAGCGGGGATGCCGACGACCAGCCCAACCTGCATATCGAACGGCTGTCGCGCTTTAGCGACGTGCTTGAGGACATAGCGCAAACCGCCAAGGACCAAGGCATCGACATCACGGTGATCACCGCCGAAATCGGCCCCGGCCAGTTCGAGATCAACTTCGGCCACTGCGACGACGGCCTGCGTGCCGCCGACTGGGCCGCCCTGTTCTGCCGCAGCACCCGTGGCGTGGCGCTCAAGCAGGGTTACCGCGCCAGCTTCATGGCCAAGCCCTACCTGCAATTTCCCGGCAGTGGCATGCATGTGCATGTCAGCCTTTACGACGCAGCGGGCAATAACCTGCTCGCGGCCCATCAGCAGCAGCCATTGCGCCACGCCGTGGCCGGCTGCCTGGAATTGCTGCCGCACTGCATGCCGATCTTCTCGCCCAACCACAACGCCTTCCGCCGCCTGGGCGGCACGGTCAACGCTGCGACGCGGGCGAGCTGGGGCTTTGAAGACCGCGATGCTTGTGTGCGCATCCCCGAGTCCGACCCGCGCAACCTGCGGATCGAGCACCGCCTGGCCAGCGCCGATGCCAACCCTTACCTAGTGCTGGCGGCAATCCTGGTGGGCCTTGAGCACGGGCTTGAGGCCAAGCGCGAACCCATCGCGCCCCTGAACGAAGACCGCAACAGCGGCACCGATTTCCCGGTGGAAATGCTCGACGCCGTGCGTGCCATGCAGCAGCAACCGGTGCTGCGCGACAAGCTGGGCGCGGAATTTGTCGACGTGTATTGCGAGAACAAACGCCAGGATCACTTGGCTTTTCAGCAAGAAATTCATGCGCGCGAATATCGCTGGTTTCTCTAAACACGCGCCGCGCTGGCGGTATACAAACCTTGATCCAAATCAACGAAAGGCTCTAGCACGGGCCTTTCAGGCTTAAAAATTGTCGAACAATCCTGGCCTTTGCCGTTGAGATCCATTATCATCCGGCGCCTTCTCGCTACCCGCCGGGTAGCTGTTTCAATGTGTCACCCGAGGCGCCCATGTACCGTTTTTCGTTTCACCGCCCTTTGATTGCTATCAGTATGGGGCTGGTTTCCCATTCCGTCAGCGCTGCACTGCAACCCCTAGCCGAAGCCCCACTGGCCAACGACACCGAATTGCACTGCCACTTCAACCGCGACGCCAGCACCGACTGCACCACCACCTACCGCTACACGATCCTCAAACCCAACGGCCGCGAAATGCTCTCGCGCATCGATTTCGATTACTCCGAAGGCGATACCTTTGAAGTGATCAGCGCCCAGTCCACACAGCCTGGCGCCAAGCCGGTCGCCATCGCCGCCACGCAAATCGATACCCGCAGCGCGCCCAACCCAGACCAGGGTTTCAGCCGCGATAAGCAAACCTCCCTGGCCTTCCCCAACCTGCGCGTGGGCACAAAGATCCGCTACACCGTACGCCACCACTATCCGGCAAAACCGCTGATGAGCCAGTTCCATTACGTGCTCAAGTTCGGCCCCGGCGCGGCCCGCCGCGATCGTTTCAAGGCGCGCTTTACCGCCGAACGCCCGATCCAGTGGCGTAGTGAAATGTTCGACGCCTTCAACGTGACCCCTTCGAGCAACGGCAAAACCCTGGACGTGGCGCTTAAAGCGCCGATCTACCTCAACTACATCAATGAATCCTCCGCCGCCGCGCTGCTGCGCGTTCCACGCCTGGAAGTGGGCAGCGCCGTGGACCGCCAGGCGTACTTCGGTGATTTTGGCCAGCGTTACAACCAGATCCTCGGCGCCAACCTGCCGACGCAAGCCGCCGCCGCCGTGGCCGCCGCACGCAGCCTGGCGCCGGCTGAGCAAGTGTCCGCACTGATGCAGCACATCAATGATCACTACCGCTACCTGGGTGACTGGCGGGCGACCGAACGCGGCTATGTGCGGTTCAGCCTGGCGGAAATCGAGCAACACGGCTACGGCGACTGCAAGGACCTGGCGACGCTGCTGACGGCCATGCTCAAGGCCAGCGGCATCAAGGCGGAGACCGCGTGGGTCAGCCGTGGCGACGTGGTCGATGCCCTGCTGATTCCGGGCACCCAGGCGCCGAACCACGCCATCGTGCGTGCCGAAGTGAATGGCCAAGTGTGGTGGCTTGACCCGACCAACCCGGTCTTCGCCCCTGGCCAGACCATGCCCGATATTCAGGACCGCTGGGTGTTGGTCAACGACGCCCAGAGCCAGGTGCGCGAAGAACACATCCCACTGGAGCGCCCCGAAGTCTCGATACGCCTGGACAAACAGGTGCAATACGGCAAAGAGGGAGATGGCGCGGTCAAGGCGACTATTACCTTCAGCCGCCTGCCGCTGATGCAACTGAGCGTCGCCGACCGCCAGCAAGGCACCACCGCCACCGACCAGAACATCTGCGCCAACTTCGGCAACGACATCAGCGACTGCCAAATCACCCGCGAACCCACCCGTTTTGTGGTACATGACGGCTACAGCGTCAGCGCCCGCATGAACGATCAGCGCGCCCTGGAAAAACTGGCCAATGACTATGTCTACACCGACCCGTCCTTGAAAGACCGCTGGGAAGGTTACGTCAACTATCGCCGCCAGGGGCAACAGGCCGACCTCTACCTGGGCAACCCCGAAACCTATGACTACACCTACACCCTGACAGGCGGGAAGATGGAAAAAGCCATCCCCGGCTGCAAGGTGCGCTCGCCCTGGTACGACCTCGACCTGGACGGAAAACTGGAAGACGGCTCACTGCGCTATCACTATCGCCTGAGCCAGAAAAAACGTTGGCTGACCCATGCCGAAGTCACCAGCGATGCGTTCGGCAAGATGATTGAAGAAGCTCGGGCCTGTGCCGAGCAGGTGCATCAGGTGGTGAAGTTCTAAGCTGCCCCTGACACACCCCCGATCCAAATGTGGGGGCTGGCTTGCCTGCGATGACCGTAGGTATCTCCCCAACTTTGCAGGTTGTAGCAGCCAACGGTAACCACGATGCGAAGCGAGCCGCTCTTGATCTGCTTTTGATCTTAGGCGCCCCGTCAAACCACGCTGGCCGGAATTCGACAGGGATTTGGGGGGTAAACCGGCAGGGATGCCGGTTTAGCCGCCCCGCGCCATGGA